>Ga0114979_10002146_pt1 | contig 13350 bp, 8 predicted proteins | sample S_140625_EF_Meta_FD_87315 | JGI IMG/M metagenome (GOLD analysis project Ga0114979, IMG submission 87315) | Freshwater microbial communities from Lake Simoncouche, Canada to study carbon cycling - S_140625_EF_MetaG | ecosystem: Environmental > Aquatic > Freshwater > Lake | place: Lake... | reverse complement strand
TTATTTATCTTATTTATCTTATTTATCTTATTTATCTTATTTATCTTATTTATCTTATTTATCTTATTTATCTTATTTATCTTATTTATCTTATTTATCTTATTTATCTTATTTATCTTATTTGTCTTATTTTTTATTATTTTTGAATGAAGTGATAGTTATTAATTTTCCTTAATTATATTAATGAAAAATTGATTTAATAAATTGTATAATAATAATATAATAAGAACAGCAAATATACAAAACAATGGAGCCTCGTATTTCAAATCTCAGAGAAGAAAATGGTTTTCTAAAATTTACACTCTTGGATTGCAACATGAGTATTGCGAATGCCTTGAGAAGAATTATAGTCTCCGATATTCCTACATTTGTATTTAGAACTTATCCATATAGTGAAAATAAGGCCGAAATTACACACAATACAACTAGATTTCACAATGAAATTATTAAGCAGCGTCTCAGTTGCATTCCTATTCATATTGATGACATGGACTTTCCGTATAAAGACTACGTTGTCGAAGTTGATGTAAAAAATGACACAGATAGTATTTTATATGTTACCACAAAAGATTTTAAAATAAAAAATAGTAAGACAGAAGTGTATTCGGATGAGTCAGCAGTTAGAGCAATATTTCCTCCGTCGAGTGTAACCGGTGACTATATTGAATTTGCTCGTCTTCAGCCTAAACTATCTGAAAATATTGATGGAGAACGTCTTACTCTTCGTTGTGGATTGGATATCGGAATGGCGTCACAAGATGGTGCATTTAATGTTATAAGCACATGTGCTTATGAGTGTACACCAGATGTAGCAAAGGCGAATGAAGTATGGGGCGAAAAAGAAGCGGCTATGAAAAAGAGTAACATGACAGAAACAGAAGTCGAATTTGAAAAGAAAAACTGGTTTCTCCTAGAAGCAAAACGTTACTACCAGCCGAATAGTTATGATTTCATCATTGAGAGTGTTGGTGTGTTTGATAATAATGAAATAGTTATAAAAGCATGTAAAATTATGATTTCAAAATGTGAAAAATTCTTATATGATTTGGAACATGGAAAGGTTAGTATCGTACCATCTGAAACAACCCTGAAAAATGGGTTTGATGTTACACTAGTAAATGAGGATTACACGCTAGGGAAGGTCATTGAATTTTATTTATACCAGCAAAATTTTATAGCCGATAAAACATTGTCATTTTGTGGTTTTAGAAAGCCACATCCACATGCAATGGACAGTATTATTCGTGTTGCATTCCATAATGAAATAGACCCAGTCGGAGTATCGGGGTATATACAAGGTGCTACTGATAATGCTATTGCGGCATTTAAAAAACTAGTTGAACAGATGGGAGGCGACTTGAAAAAAACAGAAAGGGTACGATTAGCTACAGGATTGTCTACGTCAAAATCTAGTAGTAGAAATGCGAGCCCAAGAAGGACATCAGGAGCTGCAGTAGCTGCAGTAGCTGCGGAATCGGTTGCAGATGTAGCACAGGGTGAACCAGGTGCAGCAGCAGCAGCTCCATCCAAGTCGAAAAAATCTAAGGCATCAAGTATTAAAGTAGATTTATCCAAAGTTGCACTTCCATCGGCATTAAGTTCGAGTAAAAAGGAATCCAATGGTGATGAACCAGAACCAGAACCCGAAGAAGAAGAAGAATAGAAGATGCTAAAATGTAAACTATAAATAATTTATATAATATTAAAATTCATACATATTTATAATATTATATACTTTTTATACCTAATTTTATAATACCGTGTCATGTTATTACTTTATAGTATAATCCAATCTTTTTTTGGCTTATGCCAAAATGGTAAATAATATACTTCAGCATCAGTTAATATTGCAGCAATATAACTAAAAGAACTTGCCGACATTACAAGTATATCTGAACCAACTAATCCTATAAATGTTGTAGTTACCTCTTCATCAATATGAAGAATAACATCATCATTTTTATAACAGTTAAAATTTTCAATATTTCCTTGTGAGTAAATATGAAAACATAATTCTTTATTTACATTATTTGCATTATTTGTATTATTTTTATATTTTTCACGAATATGGCTAATAACATTTAAATAATATGAATCTTCTGTATTAGTACCCTCAATGCGATCATCGTGAATGTTTGGTCTTCTAACATGAACCGCAATATTAAGTTTATTATTTTTATAATAGTCTCTATCCTTATTTCCCCAAAAACATTTTTTGATTTTATTAATTGCTTCATTATTAGTTGTATATAAATCTACATTTTGGTCAATAAAGTCATATATAAAACCTCTACTCGAAGTATTAATATTATAATCTTCTATATTTTTTATATCATCATAATCATCATAATTTCCTTGTATATTCATACAGTTGTTTACTCTTTCTATAAAATTAACATCATTATTATAGTTGTGATCCATATTTTTTATTTTTTTATGAATATAATCTAAATTATTAAAGTGTGCATATAAAATATAAAAACTAATCGATTGAAACTGTGAACCGAAGCCGTCAGTTTTATCAATGAATATTAATTTTTCTTTTTCATTTTCTTTTTCATTTTCTTTTTCATTTTCTTTTTCATTTTCTTTTTCTTCTTTAATATGTGATGGATAATCTGTATTAATATCACTAATTAACTTATTTAATCTAGGAAAAAATCCCATTTCATTCAGTATTTTTTGTTTTTCTTTTTTTATTATATCAATACGCTGAGACCACCAGTCTTCCTCGATAGCTTTTGTAATAATAGATATACACTCACCAGGGTTATCAAGCGGTAACCTGACAAATGCAAGCGAGTCAATATGTTCTTCAAGATTAGGGCAGCCCCAATAAAAACAAAGACACTCGAATAAAATAGGCTCCCATATCTTCTCAGTTGCGTAATTTTTTTCACTATTATTTTCACACGAAAAACAGTATTTATATTTTACTAGTTCCTTTTTATCATCGGTTTCACCTACATATGACTTTAAATTGTGATAATTTTTACGACCATAAACATGCATAGTATCTATACCTGTATCTGTCCCCGATAAGTCAATATATTTCAAAAAGTCTACCCTTTTCTTGTGTCCTTCATCGTGTATTTTATCACTTAATATGCACATTATCTTATTTATCTTTTCATCCCCTGGAATTATTTCAGGTGGCGATACTTGCCATTGTACATTATTAAGACTTTCAGTGTGTCGAAAAACTTTCATAAACTTATTTGAATCTGGGATAGCCCATTCGCCCCATGTTTTAACTCCCCAGTTTTTAGTGTTATCATATACCCATGGTTCCATTTGGAAAATAATAGTCTTTTTGGGGTCATATTCGCATAACGAATCATATGTAGGTTTATTTATAATAACGTAATAGTCAATATTCTCATCATCATAAACAAGCTCGATATTATTATTTTCACGAAACCCTATACCAAGATTCATTGTTGAGAATTCATTACACAAATCTTTTGAAGAACACCAATTGCATAACATTTTTACTCGTTTTATATTAACGCATTTTATATTATCCGAATTATCATTAATCTCACGCATCTGTTGCATCTCATGGTTTTCATCCTCTCCTAATAGTTCCTTCTCATACTGTTCTTTGAATTCGGGTGCGAGTTTTTCTATAATTTTGTGTGAATGTTCCCTCTTTATATATATACCATCTGTTTCGTTAAACCAAACTGACCTTGTAATATTTATAACATTACTCTTAAAAAAACCAAGTGTATTAAATGCAACACAATGTTTATCTTCCGTGGCGGTTAAGACCATATTTTTTAGACTACTTTTTTTATGATACAAATCGTGACCAATTTGGTCACCCATAGGAATATAAATAAAATTATCCTTTAAAAATGTCAAGTAGTAGTTTTCATATGCACTAAAGTCAATACATTTACCACACATTTGTATATCTGTGTCGTAGTTTGAATCATCATCATACCATAGCGATGTACAAAGGTTTGGTTGTGTCTCATAACGTTCAACCGTATTTACAATTTTCATAACATAGTCGATGCCATGTTTTATTCCATGTTTATGTATATAATCTATCATTTTTTTTGCACCTTTTTTATTTATACTATACCCAAATGTTCCTCCAACATATAATTCAGTAGTAAGGGGATGTACCGATACACATGTTTCATTATTTACTACACCATAATCGTACTTATCTTTGTTAACTATACGATTATTTTTATACATTGTATAACCATGGTATAAAATATCTTTATCTTTGAATTGACTTTCCAGTTTTGAAATTTGTTCTTTGTATCCGTCACATAAAATAATATCATCTTCCATAATAATATAATATTCATTTTTTGTATCTTTTAATAACTCAATCCATAAACCATAGTGTGATAATGCACATCCAATAAAACCGCACCTACTTCCAAAATCATTTTCTTCAAACATTTTATATAACTCCATTGTAGGCGATATCGCCAAATCGTTACCATATACTGCTTCAATAATTTCATATTCTGTATTAGAAAACCCCAAATCTTCTAATTTTTCTACTATTACTTTTTTACGGTTTTCTCTATGTTTCAAATTTACTACTTTAATAACTGCAGACGTATGTACTTTTATGGGAGGGCTGTAATTTTTTCGAATATTTTCATTTGTTGCGATAGTATTCGTTAGAGTATTAAAGTCACAAGAGTCATGAGGCGTATGAGATTCGTGAGAATTAGGTAAATTAAATTGTGAAGTGTTATTTAATTCATAAGAGTTCGGTTTTGTTTTATCGTGTCGGTCCGATGTCAACCTACCAATATGACGATAACAAATCATATTAAAAAAAGCACTTCTATATCCTGCATTATACCAGTTAGTAGCATAATCTAATTCAAAAAATTGATTTTCTGTATTATAATTACCTAGTTTTAAAATTGTTTCAACGTCTATCATAGATGGACGAAAACTATAATCTGGCCAGTAACAACAATTTTGAAAAAAGAATGTATCAGTTTTATTATGGTTATGAAGAACTATGGGTATTTCAGGAATACCTTCACTACTAGATAATACTACATGCCCCTTTGTAGAAGTATTTTCTATTACTTCTGAGTAATTTCTGTTGAATAAAACTTGACGGACATTTTTAGTATCCCGATATTTTTCAAGAACCTTTATAGAATCTTCTACATAATTACGTTTTGTATAAAATAAAAAGTCATCCTCCATATGTATCCAGTATTTTGGTTTAAGTTCGTTTAGCTTGTTCCAAATAATATTCATACTTTCACGATGACCTTTTTCCGATTCAGATTTCATATAATATTTAATCCACGGAAAAGTACTCTGCATAAATTCCCTGTCCTTTTTAGAAGAATTATCATCTACGCAAAACCAATAGTCAATATTTCCCTTATCTAACCAATGATTCAGAATAGAACCCAATGTCTGTTTAAATAAATCGAGTCTTTTACAAGTAGTAAAAGAAATAAAAACATTAATATTTTTACTTTTATTATTAAAAAGTGTTTTCACATTTTTAGGTAATTCGAATAATTTAGAACGGTTTTTCTCAAATAAAATATTCCAACATTCGTGCATTCTCTTGTCTACATCAATACTATCATTTAATAATTTTTGTATATTTTCATTATATTCATAGAAAAATTCAAGTGTATCTGTTTTATCATGTAATAGTTGGTCCTTATAACAAGCGAGAATAATACAGGTTTCAATATATTTAGTAATATTATCAATACATCTAGTAGTAATAATTTTTTTACAACATTGATAACCTAACTCATGTTTTCCACAGTAAAAACCAGCAATACTACAAGAATATTCTATATGGTTAAAGTAAAAAGGTTCAAATAAGAAAAGTTTATCAGCCGGTGGTGTCATGTGACCCAAGAATTGTTCACCTAAAGAACAACACAATAAATACATTTCTTTCTTTAAAAAAATTTCACATGCTAGAGCGACACCTTCAATGCGCTGATGGTCAAAAATAATAGACTTTGTCAAGTATCGAATTGCATTTTCAAAATCATTTTCTCGCATATATAAGTCTCCCAAAACAAAACATGAATAATATCTTTCTTGAACCCATGTATTTATTTTATCAGCAACCAATTTATACCATTCAATTGCGTCTTTAACCATACCAGAGTCTTTATAACTTTGTGCACAATAGAAAGCATAACGGTTTGATAAACCTTTGTCTGGTTTTTCTAGTTCAGTATAGTAAGCCTTTTTTAAAATTTCGGCATCCTTTTTATATTTATCCGGGTCTTTACTTCTACTCCCTTTACGACCAGACTCCACATAGTAGTCGCCATCTAATACAGTACCTTCAATATTTTTAGATACACATGTCAAAAACTCATGTAGAACACCATTGAATCGCCACTCTAACTGGTTATTTATTAATAAAGGACGAACATATGCTACGCTGTCTCCTCCAAATTTTAAGTTATACATTTCTTTATTAAATAAATGAGGTTCTGGAAGTTTAAAGTTGCCGTGTATACTATCATCTGCATCAAAAATAAATAAGTAGTCTGTTTTTTTATTCGCATGCTGTAATGCTAGAGTACGATTATATCCAAAGTCTCTCCATTCATCTTGAAATAATTCACCATCTATTTTCTTAGAGGCAAAATAATCTTTTATTACTTGTTGTGTTCCGTCGGTAGAACCTGTATCAGAAATAACCCAGTAAGTTAAAGGAATATATTTTAAAATATTATCGAAAGTCTCTGTAATAATATGTGCTTCATTTTTAACAATCATATTTAAACATATTGTTCTTTTTGATGATATTCTGGATATACCGCTTGTTTTTTTACTTTGTGGCTTATTATTCATATTTGTAATATCTTCACAAATAAGTATTTAGGAATCATAAGATAAATATATTTATATTTATTTCTGCGTTAATAAATAATATTATATTAGTATTATAGAAATAAATATAATAATATAATATAATTACATTATAATAAATGTCATTTACTCGTTTTAATGATGACCCGTGTAGAATAATGAAACAGCAGCAAGAGTCTACAGACCAAGGAAAATGGAGACTCAATGTTCCTGGTAATGGAGACAAGCCGTGTTTCATGGTAGACCCATCAATAAGGTTACAAAAGTGGGGAGCAAATTTAATGACAAATACAATAAATCTTGAAAGTTCTCTTTTTGGTCTTGATAGAAATTTAACAAGAGACTGTAATCCTCAAAATAACTATAAAGACGTAAATATACCTACATCCCCAATTGAATACCCTGTATGTTCTCCTTTTACAGACCAGTCGAGAGTTACAAATCCAGCATGGTGGTATAGAGATTTAGAACAACCAAATTGGGACTATCTTCATTTAAATCCACAAGAGAATACATGTATGTCGTTTCAAAATAATCTTAGTACTAGAATTTTAGAAAAAGATAACTATGTTACAAAAATTCCTTGTTTTACTTATAACATGATAGACAATACACAAAATTTGTTTACAAAGTAAAGATATATAAAAAATTAAAAAGGTAAAGGTAAAAACTATATATGTAATATTTAAGAGTTAATAGAGACTAAAAAATATATTACATATATATAAACATATAATATAATGGAAGTTGTTATCCCAATATTGGCGGCTACAGGATTATTTATGGCGGCAAATAAAAAAAATGAAAATAATATTGATGATACAAGAGCAAAAATGTTTAAAAAAGAGGCATTTACAAATATGGGTGCCGGTAGAATAAATCCGCAAAATTATCTACCAAATACTCAAATACCAAATACAAATTATCCGACAATAAATACTTCTACAAAAGGAAATATAAATAAATTTAACGGTGGTTCAGCAGTAACTGATAAATACTTTAATGCAACGGTTGATAAGAGAGTACTACAATACGATGACCAATTCGGTAACCCGTATTATAATAACAATGATAAAAATGGAGCGAAAGATGATAATGTAATTTCATTAACTGGAAAACAAATAAATGTATCTGATTTTGAGCATAATAATATGGTCCCATTTTTTGGCGCAAAAATAAGAGGGCGTACAACAGATGCTGATACTCATGAGTCTATTTTAGATAGCTATAGTGGAACAGGTAGTCAAAAAATATGTAAAGAAGAACGTGCGCCTCTTTTTGCGCCTCAGGCGAATATCCAATATCCGAACGGAATGCCGAATTTTACAACATTTTTTCAGTCACGCCAAAATCCCGGAACACAAATGGCGAATGTAAAACCGTGGGAAGAAGTACGTGTTGCGCCTGCTTTAAATCAGGGTTTTACATCTTGTGGAAGCAATGGTTACAATTCAGGTATGGAAGCTCGCGATTTATGGGTAGACAGGAATGTAGACGAACTGAGAACTACTAATAATCCCAAACTTACGTATAGTTTAGAGAATCATGAGGGTCCTTCTTATGATTGGAATGTTCAACAGCCTCCAAGTGCTAAAACATATGGACATGTTGAAAAGTTCTTGCCTGATAAATTCTATTTAAATACACCGGATAGATGGTTTACTACAACTGGTTTAGAGAAAGCACAATCAGGGCGACCTGAGGAGTTATTAAAAGACCAGAATCGTGTATGTACTACTACTGAATACTTTGGAACTGACTCCAATCCAAATGGAACATCGCAATATGCTCCGGAAAATTACGAACCCTCTAAAAAGGCAGTAATAGAAGGAAAACCGATAATAAATGCATGTGGTGTAGGAAAATGCGAACCGACCAAGTTCGATTATGGTCGTGGTATAACAAGGCTTAACTCTACAAACCGTTCAAATACGAAGTCGACTCCATTTTTGGGAACAGCTATTAACGGCGCATTCAAATCATTTGTTGCACCTTTATTAGAAGTAGTTCGTCCCTCTAGAAAGGAAAATGTTGTAGGAGCAATCCGACCCTATGGTAATGTTCAGAATCGTGTTTCTGCCGGCGTTGCTTATAACCCTGCCGATAGAACACCTACTACTATTAAAGAAACAACTGAAAGTCTGCTCGACTTTAACCATTTAAATGTTACACCCCTAACAGATGGAACCGGTTATTTAGTTGCTGAGCAACAAGAAGTATATACACAACGTGAGACAACTGAGCCCGAATATTTTGGATCAGGTGGTGGTGCAACCAATGAAGGGTATCTTTCTACAATGGCTGCAAGAAACCAGCACAATAATATAAATAAAGTAAGTAAGGAATATACACCTTCTGGAAACATATCGATGTTTAACTATACTGAAAATATAAATATTAAAAGACCCGATAAAATTAATGACCAATGTCCTTGGAATGCAGGTGCAAGTGCTGGTTCGGGTTTAGGAGGAATGCCTCCATCCGCAAACCAGTTTGGTAAATTAAGTAAAATGCCGCAGTACTACCAGGAGTCTATTTATTGCGAAAGAATTCAACCCGATATTTTAGATGCATTTAAACGTAACCCTTATACACAGAGCTTACACAGTTATGCAGCTCCCTAAGTATATAAGTTATGATTTTTATTTTTTAGTTTTAATATATAATATATAATAAAAATAAATTATATATTTTAGAGGAATAGTTAATTATATTTTTAGTATAATATATTTAACATAAAATAAATATTAAAAATAAATATTTAATATATTATATACAAAGATGATGAAAACAGTTAGCTTAATTGCTATTTTACCGGCACTTACATTTGCCTTTTTTATTCCTTTTCCTATATCTGTTCCGGTTCCTGTTACTGTTCCGGTTCCTGTTCCCGATTCTTCAAAAATGCAAGAGGGTGGAGTGTCGCAGTATCCCCATGTAGATAACTTCGAAAAAGCTACAAAATTTCAAACAACACATAACTCGAAAATCTGTTCTTTTGTAGATTATGTAGATACGGTATTATGTAACAGTACGGAATCTGATTTTCTGTCATTTAACCAAAAACAAAATGATACAAAAGAATATAATAATAATTTTCAAAATATTAAGAACAAAAATAGTTCTCTCGAATTTAATTTAGAACTAGATCCCAAAGATTTGTGTCCTTTATTGGAATTGGTAGACAAGACATTTTGCAAATCTGGTAAAGATGTAATGGTAGGAAAAGAAAATGTAGACCCAAAAGACTTATGCCCACTTCTTGAGCTTATTGATACAAAATTGTGTTCTTAGGATATTTTTAATAATTTTTATATATTATATTATATAATACAAATAATATATAATATATAATAAATGAAAAGTTTGAAATCATCATCTATGTTTACAGCAAATAATTCAGTTGTATTAATAATTTTTGTTTTTATTTTTATTGCAGTTGGTATGTTTTTTCTTATACAAAAAACAACTGAAAAGGAAAACCAAGATAAACTCGATAAACAGAGTAAGTTAATAGAGGAAAAAAATGAGTTAAATATACCACAAGTAAAAAATGCAGCATCAACTAGCGGTATCAACAATATAAATAATAGTGAGAATCAAGATAAAAATGATTCATATAATACAGACTATAATACCATAACCGAAACTTTCCGCGATGAAATAGGTTTATTCATTAAAAAAGATGAAACACGCCCAGAAGTATATTCGCATAATCCGGTATATGTACCACCGTTTAATACAGGTAAAGAAACAAGGTGTGTTACAAGACAGATAAATCGCCCCGAGGAAACAAATAATGTTCAAAGTTGTTTAAACTCAGATTTAGTAAAAGTATCATCTAATGCATCTTATTAAAAATTCAAAGTATAAAATGTAATTAAACTAATTAAAAACAGTTAAGACAATTAAAAACAGTTAAGACAATTAAAACAACATATAACATTTGATATAAAAACAATATCAAAAGTCATATAAAAATAATTTTTAAAGATATATAAAAGGTATTATATCCGAATCATAACAACACTACTTCTATGTCTACAACAAATAAAATAGCATTTATCACTGGTATAACCGGACAAGATGGGTCATATTTAGCAGAATTATTATTATCAAAAAAATACATGGTTCATGGATTAATTCGTCGTTCATCTACCATAAACACATCAAGAATCGACCATATTTTTAATAATAAAGATTTGAAGCTTCATTATGGTGATATTACTGATAGTTCGTGTTTAGAAAAGATATTAAATTTAATTAAAAATACATATCCAAATATGTCACGTTTAGAAATATATAACTTGGCTGCTCAGTCTCATGTAAAAATATCATTCGAAATGCCTGAATATACCGCCGACACAGATGCTTTTGGAACCCTAAAATTACTAGAAGCGGTAAGAAATAATAACCTAGAAAATATTACAAGATTTTATCAGGCATCAACGAGTGAGTTATTTGGAAAAGTACAACAAACGCCACAAAATGAGAATACGCCTTTTTATCCGCGCTCACCATATGGTGTAGCAAAGTTGTATGCTTATTGGATAGTTAAAAATTACCGCGAAGCATATGGTATGTTTGCATGTAATGGAATATTGTTTAATCATGGCGGAGTAAGAAGGGGGCATAATTTTGTAGAAAGAAAAATAACACTAGGATTGGGTAAAATATTACGCGGCGAAACCGACCGCCTTATTATGGGAAATATAGATGCGATGCGTGATATAGGGAATGCGGAAGACTATGTTGAGGGGATGTGGCGAATGCTGCAACATGATGTACCAGATGACTATGTATTATCGACGAATGAAACACATACAGTGCGAGAGATGATAGAGAAAGCATTTGGATTACGCGGTTTTAAAATAAAATGGGAGGGAAGTGGTATAAATGAGATTGGGTATAATGAAGTAACAGGTCAGGCGATGATTTTTATTAATGATAAATATTATAGACCTGCGGAGGTTGATATATTATTGGGAGACTCTACAAAGGCGAGAACTGTATTGGGGTGGAATCCGAAAACATCATTTGATGAATTAATAAAACTTATGGTGGATAATGATACAAAATATCTTATGTACGTATTATAATGTACGTATTGTAATGTATAACCTATATCAAATAATCTATAACCATGAATAAATATATAAATAATATTAAATAAATGAATATATATTTAATATTAACTAAAATGAAAAAAATAAATGATGTAAGTGTTGTAAGTGATGTAAGTGATGTAAGTGACATAAGTCACATAAGTGATAAAAATAATGAAATTAAAATTTATAATACTTGTGATAAAAATATTGAAAAATTAGATATACACAACGATATTAAAAATAAATTAAAATACTTTATTGAAATAAAGAAAATACCAAATATAATTTTTCACGGGGTTTCAGGGTGTGGTAAAAACACGCTTGTAAATAATTTTATACATGATATTTATCATAATGATAAAGAAATGATAAAAAATTATGTAATGGAAGTAAACTGTGCACACGGAAAAGGTATAAAATTTATTAGGGAAGAGTTAAAATTTTTTGCAAAAACAAATATAAATTTAAAAGATGGTGAGATATTTAAAACAATTATTTTATTAAATGCTGACAAGTTAACAATAGATGCACAGTCAGCATTACGTAGGTGTATTGAGTTATTTAGCCACTCTACTAGATTTTTTATAATTGTTGAAGATAAGTATAAGTTACTCAAACCTATTTTATCTAGATTTTGTGAAATATATGTACCTGAACCTATTATAAATGGTAAAGTAATAAATTTACACAACTATGCATTAGATGAAATATATAATTTAGGGAAAATAATAAAAAAGAAAACCGACAATCTTAAAAAAGATTTAAAACTGGATAAAAAGTATACTCTAAATGAACTTGTTAACCTTTGTGTAAAATTATACGAAAATGGGTATAGTTGTTTAGATATTATTAATTATATTAATACTAGTTCATTACATGAAAGTAAAATATACGAATTTATGGTTATATTTAATAAGATAAAGAAGGATTTTAGAAATGAAAAATTATTAATGTTATTTATATTAAATTTCTTTCTTTTTCGTAGTGATTCCACTTTAGAAAATATTTCATTTATGTAAATGGACGACTTTTCTTTGAATAGTTTACAAGAATCTCGCAACGAGTGGTGTTCGAGATTAATTACTGTTTTAACACCTTGTGTAATAGACGGCGTTAAGTCAATATTCGAAGAATCGTGGAAACTATGTGTGGAGAATGACGAGAAAACGAAATATTTAATGACGTTTCAAAACTTCCTTTCAAGGGTTCCAAAGTGGAATCCCAACATTATTTCACAAGAATGTTCTCGTATTAAAGAAAAAAGTAATTGTACATATATTTCTGACCTTATAACATGTGTTCATATCATTCAGTTAAAAATGTTATCATGTATGCGAGTTGGAACAAAACAAAAGAAGATTGATGTGAATATTCCATCTTTAGAAGA
>Ga0114979_10002145_pt1 | contig 13353 bp, 14 predicted proteins | sample S_140625_EF_Meta_FD_87315 | JGI IMG/M metagenome (GOLD analysis project Ga0114979, IMG submission 87315) | Freshwater microbial communities from Lake Simoncouche, Canada to study carbon cycling - S_140625_EF_MetaG | ecosystem: Environmental > Aquatic > Freshwater > Lake | place: Lake... | reverse complement strand
GGGTTGCCCCTCACCTTGGCCGACCTGGGGCTGGCCACGGCCACCCTGGAGGAGTTGCAGGAGGTCTGCGCCTTCGCCTGCCGCGGAGGCTCTGACCTGCACCACCTGCCCTTTGCCGTGGGTCCGGCCGAGCTGTTGGGGGCCCTGGTCACCACCACCGCTGAGCGGCAGACGGCGTGACGCCCCCCGCCGGCCAAGCCATCGGCCCTGGACTGGATCCGGCTATCGCTGCGCCCAGCGGGCCTGAAGCCGGGGCCGATGGCCCTGGCCTTGTGGCCTGGGCCGCAGAGCATCTGCAGGATCCCCTGGGGCGGGATCTGGCGGCGGCGGTGCAGTGGTGGTCCCTGCCCGGCCTGGAGGATCGCTGGCCCGTGGCGGTGCTGGGGGAAGGGCCGCCCCTGCTGCTGCTCCATGGCTTCGACAGCTCCTTCCTGGAGTTCCGGCGCATCGCGCCCCTGCTGGCCCCCCATCACCGCCTGGTGATCCCCGATCTCCATGGCTTTGGTTTCGGCCCCCGCCCAGCCGGAGTCCCCCAGGGTCCCGAACCGGTGCTGGGCCACCTGGCGGCTCTGTTGGAGGTTCTCGAGGGCCGGCCGGATACGGCGGGCCCCCTGGGGGTGATCGGTGCCTCGATGGGGGGATCGGTGGCGGTCTGCCTTGCCCGCCGCCATCCACACCGTGTGGAGCAGCTGCTGTTGCTGGCGCCGGCGGGCCTGACCGGCCGCCCCATGCCCTTGCCGCCGCTGCTGGATGCCCTGGGGGTGCGCTTTCTGGCCCTGCCGGGGGTGCGGCGGGGTCTTTGCCGTTCGGCCTTCGCTGATCCCGCGGCGGATGTGGGGCCCGCCGAACTGGAGATTGCCTCCCTGCACCTGGCCTCGCCCGGCTGGGCCCCGGCCCTGGCCCGCTTCGCCCGCTCCGGGGGCTTCGCCGGCTGTGGCGAGCCCCTTCCGCCCCAGCCCCTGGCGGTGCTCTGGGGCGATGACGACCGGATCCTGCGCGCGCCCCAGAAGCGGGCCGCTCAGCAGTTGCTGGGCGAGCGGATCCAAACCCTGGAGCGCTGTGGCCACCTGCCCCACATCGACCGTCCGGAGGCGGTGGCGGCAAGCTGGCTGCAGCCGTGATTCCTTTCCGCTGATGTCCCTTCGTCTGTGGCGTCGGTGTCGCCTGTTGGCGGCCCGCCTCGTGGCCTTCGTGCCCGCTCTGGTCTTGCTGTTTGGCGCCCTGTTGCCCCTGCCGGCCTCAGCCGCCTTGCTGCACCTAGAGGGCCCCATCCCGGCTGACCTCGGGCTCCATCAGGGCCATCTCGCCCCCTGTCCGACCCCGGCCCATTGCGCCCGTGAGGACTGGGTCGTTGCCGATCCCGCCGCCGCCCTGGAGCGGCTCCTGCCGGCCGTGCTTGCCCTCGATGGGGTGGAGTTGGTGGAGACGGGCGAGGGCTACCTCCATGCCACGGCCACCAGTCGCCTGTTTGGTTTTGTCGATGATCTCGAACTCCACGCAACGCCCGGGGCCGGCCTGATCGAGGCCCGCTCGGTGTCGCGGTTGGGGGATTCCGATCTGGGCGTGAATGCCCGCCGATTGGCCACCCTGCGCCAGGCCTTGACGGCCGGCTGAGGCGGGCGCGGCTTGGCCACCTGCCTCAGGCTTGCCCTTCTTGCCTCAGGCTTCAGCACCCTGCCCTAGGGGCACCTCCCTGCTTCAGCCTTCGCCACCTTCACCCCCTTCGCCGCCTTCCCCCGCGGGTCGGGCGGGTTTGGCCGCTGGGGTGGCAGCGGGTTGGGCCATGGGGGCGGGGGTCATGGCTGGAGCGCCGGCCTCACCGCCCTCCCCGGGGGGCTTGATGGCGCTGCAGCCGCCGGCGGCTGCTGCCAGTCCGGCGGTGGCGAGAAACAGGGCAAGGCGTGAACGGGCCATGGCACAACCAGGAGTGGGTTCATTCTTGGCAGTCGGGGCCGTCGCCGCCGACCGATGGCCACCGATTGGCGTGCCATTGGTCACCATGGCGGGTGAGAATCGACTCTGCGGCCGCTCCAGGGCCTGAACCGCGATGCGTTTTTTGATTGATCCCCTGCTCACGCCAGAGCAGGTGGCGCTCCTGCGAGACGCCCTCCTCGCCGAGGGGACCCCGTGGCGGAGCGGGGCCGAAACCGCCGGCTGGCATGCCCGTGGCGTCAAGAACAACCGCCAGCTCGACCGCCAAAGCCCCCTGCAGCAGCGGCTGGCCGAGGAGATCAAAACCGTCCTGGCTGCCCATCCCCTCTTCCAGTCCGCCGCCCTGCCGGTGGCGATCCATACCATCCTGTTCAGCCGCTGTGGCCCCGGCGAGGGCTACGGCCGCCATGTGGACAACGCCTTCATGGCCGCTGGACGCTCCGACCTGTCCTTCACCCTGTTCCTGAGCGATCCGGCCAGCTACAGCGGCGGCAGTCTGCTGCTGGACTCCCTCGACGGCGAGCAGGAGGTGCGGCTTTCGGCCGGCAGTGTGTTCGTCTATCCGAGCACCCTGCTGCACGAGGTGGAACCGGTGCGCAGCGGCGAGCGGCTGGTGGCGGTGGGCTGGGTGCAGAGCCGCGTGCGGCAGGCCGATCGGCGGGAGCTCCTCTTTGATCTGGATACGGCCCGCCGCAGCCTGTTCCAGCGGGAAGGCAAGGGTGAGGAGTTTGACCTGATCAGCCGCAGTTACACCAATCTCCTGCGCCAGTGGGGAGAATGAATTCCCCGTGCTGGGCCCAGGGTCCCCTGCCGCCATGACCGCCAACTCGCCTGGCACCGCTTCCTCCGAGCTCAGCCTGAGCCGCAAGGCCGTGCTGGCCGCCTCCGCTCCCTGGCTGGGTGCCCTGCTCAACGTGCTGCCCGGCCTCGGAGCGGGCTACCTCTACCAACGCCGTTGGCGGGCCTGGTGGATCACCTCCTTGGTGGGGGGCGGCTGGTTCGTGCTGGGGGCGTTGCTCCAGGGGGATCCCGCCGCCGTGCCCAGCACCAATGCCCAGCTGCTGGGCCTGGCCGGCCTGCTCCTTCTGGCCGCCGTGACTGCGGTGGAGGCCTTTTTGGCCGCCCGCCGGGCGCGGATGGATTGAGCCAACGCGATCTCAAGGGTGCGCTCCTCTGGTAGGAGTGCCCATCTCCCCGGCGGTGCATGGTCAGCAACCTTCCTCCCACCCCTGCCGATCCGGCCCCCAAGGCTGGCGGGCCGGTGCTCGGCCTGCTGGCTAAGGGGCTGGAGCTGTGGCTGCGCCAGCAGTGCGATGCCATCGATCGGCTGGAGATCCGCCTGGAGGGCTCGGCGGCCCAGCTGGTGCGCGGCCGTCTCGATGGGGTGGTGCTGGAGGCCCGCCGGGTGCTCTATCGCAACCTCCGCATCGATCGGGTCCAGTTGCGCACGGCCCCCATCCGGGTGCGGATGGGGGCTTTGCTGCTGGGCCAGAGCGTGCAGCTGGAGCACCCCTTTGCCGTGCGCGGCACCGTGGCGTTCAACGCCGATGACCTGGGCCGTTCCCTGGCTTCTCCCGAATGGCGCGGCCTGGGCGATGGCCTGGCCGAGGACCTGCTGGGCCTCAGCCCCCTGGCGGGTCTGCGCATCCAGGGCGACCGCCTGATCCTCACCGCCACCGGTTCGGGCTCCACCATCCCGCTCGAACTGGCTACCGAGGTGGTGGCCGCCGATGGCACGGTGGAGTTGCGCAGCGTGGCCGGGGGGGCTTCGGCTCGCCTGCCCATGGATCCCGCTATCCAGATCGAGCGGGCCGAGCTGGCCGCCGGACTGCTGGAGTTGGAGGGCCAGGCCCGGGTTTCCCCCTAGGGCGCTGACCGCCAAAACACCCGATCGAATGCCAGGGTGGCGATGCTGTCGCCGATCCGCTGCAGGTCGATGGGACGTTCCGCCCCCCACTGTCTGGCTGGCCTGGTGGTCGCCATAGCCCTGGTCTCGGCGGCCGAGGCGGCCGATGCGCCACCGCCGCCACCGCCAATGGCCCCAGCCGCTGCAGACGCCCCCCCTACGGCCGCCCCCCTTCCTGCCACCCAGGCGCTGGTCGAGGTTGCCACCCTGGCCTGCCGCACGGCGTTGGCTCGGCGCTATGGCGCCGCTGCAGAGCAGGTGGAAGTGTGGCTGGCCCCGGCCATCGCGATTGCGATCGAAAGCGGCGAACTGGCTCTGCCGGCCCTGCGGCGCGACGGCCTGCCGTTGGGCTGGATGGTGCGCGGTAAGCCCGCACCGTTGCCGATCGGCCTCTGCCGCACCGATGGTGCCGGGGCCGTGAAGGCGATCGAGGAGCAGAAGGATTGAACCGAGCCCATCGCCGATCGCCTCGATCGGCAGGCCGGCTTATCCAGGCGTCGGGGCTGCTGCTGGGGCCAGACCCTGTAAGTCCCCAGACTTAGGCGCCACGGTTGGGGCCCGTCTAGGTCCGCTGCAGCAGCGGGTAGAACAGGGTGACAGCGAAATAGACCACCGCCGGCACGAACAGATAGCTGTCGATGCGGTCGAGGATGCCGCCATGGCCCGGGATCGCATCACCCGAATCCTTGAGCCCCGCATCCCGTTTCATCATCGATTCGGTGAGATCACCCACCAAGGCGAAGACGGCCACCACCCCCCCCAGCAGGCCACCAACCAGGGCCCCCCACGGCCAGCCCAGCCAGATGCCGCCAAGGGCCCCTACCAGCACCGCGCAGCCAATCCCCCCCAGGGCCCCTTCCACGGTTTTGCCCGGAGAGATCGGGGATAGGGGATGGCGTCCCCAGCGGCGCCCGATCGCGTAGCTACCGATGTCGGTGGCCACGATCAGGAAGCAGGCCAGGAGGGTGAGGGCCAGGCCACTGGTCCAGGGCCAGCTGGTGCCCGGCAGGTTGGCTCCCGCCAGGGAAGGGGCCAGGGCCGGATCGACCAGGTCCCGCAGTTTCAGCCAGTGGCTGGGTAGGAATCCCAGGTAAAAGAGCCCAAAAATCGAGGCGGCGATGTCGGCGATGGTGCCGGTGGTGGGTTGCAGCAACAACCAACCGCAGATCACGGCGCCACTGGCGGGCAGCACGGCGGCGGCGAGATTGTTGGCCACCTCCGGAGCAAACCAACCGCTGCCGGCGGCCGCCTGGGTGGTGAGCAGCAGCAGCTGCACCGCCACCAGGGTGGTGCGACTGGCCGGCCGGATCCCCTTGAAGCGGGCCATCCGGAAGAACTCCAGCAGCCCCAGATGCACGATCAGGCCGACGGCGAGGGTGAACCACCACCCCCCCAGCATCACCATGAGGAAACCGATGCCACCGGCTGCCCAGCCGCTGGCCAGCCGGGCGAGGGAGGTGGCCGTGCGGGGACTGGGGATCAACGTTCGGCGGCGATCACGAACAGGGGTTCGGCGGCCGCCAGTTTGGCCTGGCTGCCCCGGCGTTGCATGCGGTGCACCGTGGCCTGAATCACCTGCACGTCATGGGCGCCGAGCTGGCTGAGGGTATCGGTGGCATCCACCAGACCCTCCAGGCTGGCGGTGCTGATCACGATCCGCCCTTGGGGTCGAAGGGCTTCCCAAACCACTCGCAGCACGTCCCCCAGCGGTCGGCCCACCTCCAGCAGCACCCGGTCGGGATTGGGGGGCAGCTGGGGCAGGTCGTCGGGGGCCCGACCGGCATGAATGTGGAGGTTGGTAATGCCGAAGCGGCGCCGGTTTCGCTCCAGCAGGTCAATCGCCTCGGGATCCCGCTCCAGGGTGTGGACCGCCCCGGCCGGCAGCAGACGGGCGATCTCCACGGCCAGGGCACCGGTGCCACCGCCCACGTCCCACACCAGCGAATCGGAGCGGGGCCTGAGGTGGGCCAGCAGCATCACCCGCAATTCCATCGGGGTGGGGCTGAAGCCCGGTGCATCCTCGAAGGCCGAATCGGGCAGTCCCGGCGTAACAAAATCCCAGCCATCGGCGGGATGGCTTCCGGTGGCATTGGGCGGCTCCCGCAGGGTCATTGCTCCCGCCGATCGTTAGCCACTACCGCCACCGTATCAGCGATCTGGCCGGGCCAGCGGCTTCGCTGCCGCTCCAGCCAAGCCGCCCGGGCCGCGTCGATTCGCTCGCCAGGGATCAGCAGCGGAATGCCCGGTGGGTAGGGGCAGAGCGGTTCGGCGGCGATGCGGCCGGTGGACTCCGCCAGGGGCACCGCCTCGGCAGGGGCGCGCCAGGCCTCGCCCACCCCCAGCTCCGGCCGGGCCAGCAGGGGCAGCGGGGGCGGCTCGAAGGGGGGCAGGGCCGCAGCGCCGAGGGCCTGCCGCAGTTCCACCAGCCGCCGCGGCAATTGCTTCTCCAGTCCCCGGGGGGGCTCCAGGCCGAGGCAGAAGGTGAGGGCCCCCGGTTCGGGCAGTTCCGCGATCACCCCGTGCTCCAGCAACCAGGCATCGGCCTCCAGGCCGTTGATGCCCAGGGGAGCGGTGGCCAACACGAGGCGGAGCGGATCGTCGCCGGCGGCGATCTCAAAGCCCAGCCCCGCCAGCCGTTTCCGCAGGCGCAGGGCCCGCCCCACCGCCTGCTGCCGCTGGCGCCTGCCAGCGCTGGAGTGGCCATGGGCGATCGCCGCGGCGGCGGAGGCCAGCAGCAGGGCGCTGGGACTGGAGGTCTGCAGCCAGAGCAGGCTGCGCTCCACGGCCCGTCGATCGAAGCGATCGCCCTGGGCCAGCAGGGCAGCCGTCTGGGCCAGGCCGCCGGCCGCCTTCTGCAGCGAGAGCACCACCAGGTCGGCGCCGGCCGCCAGGGCTGCCCCATCGCCATGGGCCTGGTCCACCAGCACGGGCAGCCCCGCTCCGCAGCCGTGGAGGAGCTCCACCAGTGCCCCCAGTTCGCTGCCAAACCCTTGGTAGGTGGGGTCCACCAGCACCGCGGCCACCGGCTGCAGGGGGGCCGCCGCCGCCAGCACCCGCTCCAGGTGGGCCGGGCTGGGGGGGAGCCACAGGCCGGTGCGCGGGTCGAAGGGCAGGTCGAAGAGCAGGGGCTCCAGTTGGCCCAGTACACAGGCATGGAGCAGGGAGCGGTGCAGGTTGCGGGGCAGCAGCACCCGCGAACCGGGCGGCGCGAGACCCAGCAAGGCCGCCTGGAGCAGGCCGCTGGCGCCATTGACGCCAAACCAACAATGCCGTGCTCCCAGCAGGGTGGCGCAGGCCGCCTGGGCTTCGGCCACCGCGCCCTGGGGCTCCAGCGGCCCCCCCAGGGCCGGCAGTTCGGGCAGATCCCAGCTGGCGGCAGGGCGCCCCAGCAGGCGTCGCAGCTGGGGCGCCAGGGCCCGGCCGCGGCCGTGGGCGGGCAGATGGAGGGGCAGATCGCTGGAGCCCTCGAGCAGGGAGAAGAGGGACCCATTGGGGCGATCGCCCATGGCAACGGCGCGTGGTTTCTAGAGTCTCGCCAGTCAACGCCCCGTGCCCTGACCCGCTCGACCTTCCCTGCACCATCAGGCCTTGCCGCCCCCGGGGCTTTCACGACCGCCCCAGGGTCCCCGCCGCAGCCTGAACCTCCCGCCCCCCGCTATGACCCGCGGGCAGATTTTCGTTGGCTGATCCTGCGTCCCTGGATCTGGATCAGTCGCCTGGTGGTGGTGGTGGTCCAGCTCGGTGGACTGGGCCTTTCTTTGGCGGCCCAGTCCAGCAGTCCGGATCCCAAGGTGCAGCGGCGTCTGGCCCAGCGGATCCTCTCCACCCTCAGTGGTCTGGGTCCCTGCTTCATCAAGGTGGGCCAGGCCCTCTCCACCCGCCCGGACCTGGTCAAACGGGAATGGCTGGAAGATCTCACCCGCCTCCAGGACGACCTTCCCGCCTTCCCCCATGCCGTGGCGCTGGGGCTGATTGAAAGCGAGCTGGGGGCCCCGGCCTCCCAGCTGTTTGCCGAATTTCCCGATTTTCCGGTGGCGGCCGCCAGCCTGGGGCAGGTTTACCGGGCCCGGCTCGCCGATGGCCGCTGGGTGGCGGTGAAGGTGCAGCGCCCCCGGCTGCCGTTTGTGATGCGGCGTGATCTGGTGATCATCCGCACCCTCGGGGTGCTGGCCGCCCCGTTTTTGCCCCTCAATCTGGGTTTTGGGCTCGGGGCGATCATCGATGAATTTGGCAGCACCCTGTTTGAGGAGATCGATTACCGCCGCGAGGCGGACAATGCCGAGCGATTCGCAGGCCTCTTCCAGAACCATCCCGAGGTCACGGTGCCGCAGGTGGAGCGGAATCTGAGCAGCCGCCTGGTGCTGACGACCCAATGGATTGAAGGCACCAAGCTCCAGAACCGTCGCGAGCTGGAAGCCAACCATCTCGATCCCGCCGCCCTGATTCGCACCGGGGTGATTTCGGGCCTGCAGCAGCTGTTGGAATTCGGTTATTTCCATGCCGATCCCCACCCCGGCAACCTGTTTGCCCTGCACGGCAAGACAGGGGATCTGGGCCATGTGGCCTATGTAGATTTCGGCATGATGGATTCGATCAGCGATGCCGATCGCCTCACCCTCACCGGCGCGGTGGTGCATCTGATCAACCGGGATTTTGAAGCCCTTGCCCGCGACTTTGTGGCCCTGGGTTTCCTCAATCCCCAGGCCGATTTGGTCCCGATTGTGCCGGCCCTGGCCGAGGTGCTGGGCGGAGCCATGGGCGAAAACGTGGGCAACTTCAACTTCAAGGCGATCACCGATCGCTTTTCGGAGCTGATGTACGACTATCCCTTCCGCGTGCCGGCACGCTTTGCCTTGATCATTCGGGCGGTGGTGAGCCAGGAGGGTCTGGCGATGCGGCTCGATCCCGATTTCCGCATCATTCGGGTGGCCTATCCCTACGTCGCCCGGCGCCTGCTGGCCGGCGATACGGCCGAGATGCGCGAGAAACTGCTGGAGGTGATCTTCGATCCCAACGGCCGCCTTCGCATCCAACGGCTCGAGAACCTGCTGGCGGTGGTGGAGAGCGATGGTCCGGCGGTGGACCTGCTGCCGATCGCCCGCGATGGCCTGCGGCTTCTGTTTGGCCGCGAGGGGGGCAGCCTGCGCCAGCGGTTTGTGCTCAGCCTGGTGGCCGACGACCGCCTCCACGCCGACGACCTCCAAGCCCTGCTCGGACTGTTGCGCCGCACCTTCTCGCCCGGGCGGATGGCCAGCGGCCTGCTGGCGCGGCTCAATCCACTGGCGGCCTGAAGGCCGTCGCCGTTGCCGTTCCCTAAGGTCTGGGGCCATCCCCCTGCAGCCGCGTGATTCCCTCGCCCGCCACCCTGGCCGCCCTGCTGGTCTCCACCATCAGCGCGGCAGCACCGCCCCTCGACCTGCAGGAGGCGGCCCTCGATGCGGCTAGTGGTTTCTACGCCGATCTCGATGACGCCGAGATCCTGTTGGAATTCGCCCAGTTCCAGCAACCTCCCTACGCGTTGGCCGGCCTTGGTCTGGCAATTGCCCTGGTTTGCGGCCTCACCTTCTCCAAGCTGGTGCAATTGCGGCTCGACGGCTGGAAGCAGGACCGCCTGCCGATGCTGCCCTTGGGCGGAGCGACAACGATGCTCCCCTGGATCGGCCTGGTGTTGGGGGTGACCCTGTTCATCGGCGGCAGCCTGCAGGTGTTTGGCTTCGGCGCCGGCGCCGCCCTGTTGGTGGCCTTTCTGTTGTCGCTGGCCACGGCCGGGGCGCTGTGGGCTCAGCTGGTGCGGTTGATGCAGCAGGTGGAGGCGGGCAACTTCAAGGCCGTCGATTTCGACAACTTCGACGAGTTCTTCTAAGCGCACCCCGCTGGCGGTGGATTTCCCGGGCGGGGATGGATACCCACCATTTGACGCCAGTCACAGCCGAGGTGGGCGCCGGCTGGAAGGGTCGCGAATGGGGAAAAATCGCGCCGTTCCCCGAAGTTGAACTGACTGTCGTGCATCAACACGCTGGAGCGGATCGTGGGCCAGAGAACCTCGCGCAGCAGCTCCTGATCGGCGGTGCGGTTGAGCACGCCGGGGCGGCTGGCGAGGAAATCGCCGATCAAGGGCTGCAGGGGGGGCAGGGCGCCATGGACTCCGCCCCATAGGCCCGCCAGCACCAGTTCGCTGTGGTCGAAGTGATCACGCATCAGGTGGAAATGGCGATCGCTAGCCAGCCATTCCTGCACGGCCGTGGCCTCGCGAAGGTTCAGCAGCGAATCGGCATCCCGCACGATCCAGCGCCGCACGCCCGGATCATCCGCCACCAAGAACCGCCAGAGGGTGCCATGGCTAGCCGCTGGCCATTCAGGCGCCATGCGGATCACCTGGGCGCCGCAGTGCAGGAGCTGCTCCACCACCCCGGGGTCCACGCTGGCATCGATGTGGAAGCGGCAGGTCCAGCCCGGATAGAGAAAGGGGGCCGCTTCGGCATTGCGCACCGCCCCCTGGCCGTACTTGGGATCCGTGCCAAACAACGAAAAACTGATGATCTGGCTCTCTGGCCGGCCCGGATCGAAGCGAGGCAGGGGACAGCCGCGGAGATCGCGGCCCGGCACCCCTGCCGTGAGGGCGTCCTTGTATTTCAGGCAACGGGTGCCGTGCCCGCGGCTCTGCTCCAACTGGCCGAGACGGCCCAGGGCGGTGGCGAGGACGTTGTGCCAAAGGAATCCCTCACCGAAGCTGGCGAGGGCCTGCCGGGAGCGCACGACCACCTCCTCCAGGCGACCGAGGCTCAACAGGGCGAAGATCGCGTTGTAGGCGCAGTCGGCGGCAAGTTTCGGGTGCTCCACCAGGTCTCGGGCCGCCGCATCACTGAGCGCCAGGGCCTGGCCGTGGTCGCCCTGGCGCAGTCGATAGAAGCCCAGCAGGCGGCCCATCTCCCCACGCAGCAGCGGATCGCGGGCCAGCGGTAGCAGGGTCGCCACCTCCTCCACCTGCGGACCTACACCCCGTTCCCGCACCCCTTGAAGGATGGCGCCGAAGCGGGCCGCGATCGGCTCCTGCGGCTTGGGGCCGCCGATCGGCGTCCCTGACCCACCATCGAAGGAGGCAGGAGTTGAGGGGTGGTCAGAATCGTTGGGCACGGGATCGCCGCCCGGGGATGGAGCGCTCACCGGAAGACAGTTTTAGGGCCAGACCCGCTCCTCCACCGTGATCGTGTTGCCGGCAAAGGCGGTGGAGGGCACCACCCGGCCCACGTGGATGGCCGCCACACCTCGGTTGGCGGCCCCATAACGGGCCAGAGCCCGGCGCTCGCCGGGGCTCAGGTAAGTCCAGGTGGTTCGGGGTAGCACCATCACCGTCTGACCGTTCCAGCTGCGGTAGAGACCTTTGCGGTAGGTGGCGCTGCCATCGGGGCTGGTCCCTTCCAGGGTCCAGTAATCGGTGGCGCGGTTGAGGCGCTCGGCGATGTCGTTGCCCAGGGCGTTGTCGGCCGTTTCGGCCATGCCCCCCAGGGGCGACGGGCCGGGGGCCAACACCGCTGCTGGCGGGGTCGCGGGCGTCAGCAGACCCTTGCCGAGCTGAACCACCGCCAGGGTGCCCAAGAGCAGACCAAGGCCGGTGATCGCTACGAGGCCGAGGCCCACTCTGCGGCTGGTGCGGGGGAAGGCCTTGACCCCTCCCAATATCGCCACGGGCCACAACAGGGGCAGCACCGAGGCCAGCACCATCAGGGCCACCGCCCCGCTCTGGCCGGCACGGCGCACCAGGACTCCCCGGCGCTCGGAGGCCAGGCGGGCCTCGTGTTCCCGCACCAGCTGCCGGTCCTCCTCGGTGAACCAGTGCCCCAGGCGGCGGGCTTCCTCCAGCTCCTTCTCCAGGTCGGGCCGGCGTGGGGAGGAGCCCCGGGGCAGCAGGGATGCGAGGGCCCCGAACACCGTCTTGGCAGCGTTTGAGGAGGGGGCCACGGTGGATCTTGCTGGGGCTGGGTGGGTTAAAGGGAAACCTAGGCCCGTTGATCCGGTGCACCAAGCCGGGCCTGGGTGCGGATCCCTCCCCGCTGCGTCAAGGGGCTGGGGCGATCAGGCCACCAGGTAGGCCTCGAGCTCCCGGGAGCGGTTGCGGATCTCCTCGAGGGCACGCCGCTCCAGGCTGCGGGTTTTGTCGCGGCTCATCCCGAGGCTGCGGGCGATCGAGGTGAGGCTCATGGGTTCGGCGCCCTCCATGCCGTAGCGGAGGCGCAGCACCCGGGCCTGCAGCTCGGGAAGTTGGTCCAGCAGGGCCCGCAGGTCGCCCTTGAGGCACTCGGTGGCCACCATCTCATCGGGGCCCAGCCCTTCACCGGCCAGCAGGTCGAGCAGTTCGGTGTCGTCGCCGTCGCCCACCTTTGTTTCCAGGCTCACCGGCTGGCGGGCCCGACAGAGCAGGTCCTTCACCTCCTCTTCGGGCAGCTCCACCGCTGCCGCCAGCTCCGTGATCGTGGGGGTGCGGCCCAGTTCCTGGCTCAGCTCCCGCTGGCCCTTCTTGAGCTTGTTGAGGGTCTCGGTGATGTGGATCGGCAGCCGGATCGTGCGGCTCTTCTCGGCGATCGCCCGGGTGATGCCCTGGCGGATCCACCAGTAGGCGTAGGTGGAAAACTTGTAGCCGCGGGTGGGGTCGAACTTCTCAACGCCCCGCACCAGGCCGATCGTGCCCTCCTGGATCAGGTCCAGGAGCTCCATGTTCCGCTTGGTGTATTTCTTCGCCACGCTCACCACCAGGCGCAAATTGGCAGCCACCATCCGCTCCTTGGCCCGCCGGCCCGCCTGCAGGCGCCGCCGCAGCAGGGGCACGGTGAGGCCCGCATCAGAAGCCAGGGTCTCAGGAGTCGGCTCCTGGCCACCGGAACGCAGGGTCAGCTCCTCGATCCGCTCCTCGATCGCCATCAGCTCCTGCACCTGGCGGCCCAGGGTGATCTCCTGCTCATGGCTGAGCAGCGGCACCCGGCCGATGTCCCGGAGGTAGGAGCGCACCAGGTCGCCATCAATGGAGGGCATCACCCGGGCAGGGGAGCGACCAGCCGCTTTTTCAAGCTGGGCACCGAAGTCAGCATCTTCTGAAGAGATGGGCTCCAGCGGGAGGGCAAGGACCACGGATCCGTCACCTAACGATCCGTGAAGCATAACCTGAAGAAGTGTGAACCCTTCTCAGCTTTCCCCGCGGTTCGCCCTGGACAGTCCCAGGGAGGGTGGTCTGCAGAGGGGCGGGAAGCGGGGTTTCGGCCTGGCCTCAGCTCAGGCCCGAGTGCCCAAGGAGCCAGGAGGCGGTCTGCAGATAGATGAACACGCCCGCCACATCCGTGGCGGTGGCGATGAACGGTGCCGACATCAGCGCCGGATCCAGGCCGAGCCGATCAAACAGCAGAGGCAAGGCTGCGCCTGCCGTGGCCGCCAGGGTGGTGATCGCCACCAGGCTGATGGCCGCGGCGGAGGCCACCAACCAGCTGCCCGACACATGGGCCGCCCAGGGAAGCACCACCAGCATC
>Ga0114979_10002142_pt1 | contig 13358 bp, 10 predicted proteins | sample S_140625_EF_Meta_FD_87315 | JGI IMG/M metagenome (GOLD analysis project Ga0114979, IMG submission 87315) | Freshwater microbial communities from Lake Simoncouche, Canada to study carbon cycling - S_140625_EF_MetaG | ecosystem: Environmental > Aquatic > Freshwater > Lake | place: Lake... | reverse complement strand
TGCATAGGTAGCACCTAGCTTAGGCGTGACTCGGCTGAAACTTCTGACCTCGTTGGCTGCACCATAGTTGGCGCCTGGCGTTAAGTTGTTTTGAAAATCGTACGAAATGCTGTCGTAGCGAGCACCCGTCACGATGCGCAGTTTTTCTAGCGGAACAAATTCAATTTGGGCAAAGGCTGCATTGTTGGCAATGTCAGCACTGTAATTGCGAACGCCCAAGGGATTCTTCGCACTGTTCAGCATGTAAGACACATACCGGCCTGTTGCAGTATCGCGGGTGATGGCCAGATTGTCTGACACATAATCGTTTTGACTGCGATCGATGGTGAATCCCGAAACCAACTTGGACTTGTTCCAAGCCAGATTTTGCTCATGCTTCACATCCACACCCAATGACTCCACATGGTTGTTGTTCAAGGTGCCTCTGCAGACTGTTCCCGCACAGCCCGTGATGGTGTAATTGGGCAACTGACCATGGTCATTTTTGCGAGCAAACGCCGTCACTGTGGTTAAGCCACCTTTGTTGGTTTCACCTTCCCAGGCCACATTGGCGCGTGAGGCAATGTCTTTGCGCCAAGTGAAGGTGTTCAAACTTTTTCCGACGCTGTTGCGGTAATCCGTTTCAAACAAGCTGCCTGGCGTTTCCGAGTCCAAATTTGTCTTGATGAAAGATGCGCGCATCCAAGAAGTGGCTGACAAGTTGAAGTCTGCTCGCAAGGAAAATGAATCCTTGCTCCCACCGCTGTACTCTTGCCAGTTTTGACTTTGGCGGTGCGAGCTGTAGTGCGAAAACCGCAATCCCAAATCACCCCAAGTGTTGCTAGCGCCTGAGTCAACACGGGTAAAGCCATCCGTATCATCAACCCGAACACCCAAAAAACCCGTAGGCGTTCTAGAAGCGCGCTGCGTTAAAAAATTGACGGCACCACCCACGGCATTGCTGCCATACAAAGATGAGGCAGCACCCTTCACCACCTCAACACCTGATGCGGCGTTCATGTTGTTTTCATTCAGCGCGTTGTGGTTGAAAACACCCAAGGGTCGAATCGGTATGCCGTCTTCTAAGTATTGATACACCGCATTGGTGCTAATGGGTTGGCGAATGGACATGCTGTGTTGCTCATTGCCCAAGTCGTTCCAAAACACACCAGGAATTCGGTTGATGATCTCGCCTACCGATTTGGGCTTTTCCTCATCCCATTGGGCGCGGGTCACAACACCAATGGAGGCCGCTGTTTCTGAAAGTTTGGAAGCCGATCTAGATCCTGAGACCACCACGGTGTCGCTGGCTGTTTTAGAGGAAGAGACGCTTGATGTTTGATTTGGAACTTGTGCTTGTGCTTGTAATGCTGAGCAACTCAGCAGATAAGCCATACAAGCCCCTGAAAGTAGCTTGAATTTGAATGTCATGTGATTGATTCGATTGCTGTTCGACAAATCCAAGGCGGCGCAAAAGCAAGCTCGCCAGGAATCTGGTTCACAAAGATTGAGGAGTGTTTAAGGCTGTCAGGGTTCGAGGCCCAACGTGCCATTGAAAAGACCGAGCTTGTGCGGTCAGTGCTTCATGCCAGAGTGCCCACCGTGTGGCGATTGCGCAGGGGCGTTCATGGTGCGAGCAGTAGCCTTGACTTCCAGGGTTTGGCGTTTCCCATCCTTGGTTTCAAAGGTGAGCGTCAGGGGCACTGCATCGCCCTCTTTCACTTGCGACTTCAGGTCCATCAACATGACGTGATAGCCGCCTGGCTTTAAATCAACTGCCTTGCCCATGGGCAAGGCAAGGTTATCAACAGCACGCATTTTCATGACGCCGCCGTCCATGGCCATTTCGTGCACTTCGACAATGCCAGCAGCAGGCGACTTGGCACTGATCAATTTGGCATCTTGCGTCGATTGCAATTTCATAAATGCACCCGTGGCTTTTTGCTGGGGTACTGTGGCACGCACCCATGGTTCAGACACTGTGACTTGGGCTGACGCAGCCAAAGTGGTCAAGACCAAGGAAATCAAAAATGTAAAACGCTTCATGAAAATTCTCCGTCTGTCGGTTGGCGAAAGGGGCCAAACCATTTGAAATAAACACTGAACTAAGTGCTTTCAAGGCAAACCTTCTAGGTTGCCGAAAGCAGAACGTGAAAATCAAACGACAGGCGGTCCGCGAGATGGGAGAGGAGGCGCTGTGTGAGCAGCGATCAGTGCAGCAGCGACCGGATGCAGTGAATGGGCCAGAGGACTGGCGTGGTCAAAAGGGGTATTGCAAACCTGCAAAGGCACATGAACAGGTGCACACAAGGGGCAGTCCATGTTGGCTGCCAACTTGGCATCGGCACTCTCTTCGCCTGAGGCCACCATTTTCATGCCCCCCGCACTAGAACACACCATTTGGGTTTCGGTGGGGTTCAAAATGGGTGATGCAATGGCCAAGCCAACAAACAAAGCAAACCAAACAAGAACAAGTCTTGCTAAGAATCGATGTGTGTGCGCTTTGAACATGAACGAGATTATGTCAGAAACAAAAAAAGGCCACCCTTTAAAGGGTGGCCTTTGGCAGAAAAACCAGAGGTTTTTATTGGCCTAATGTTGAGAAATTAGGCTGTGATGACTGCATCAGACCTCTGTTTTTGTAGTCAATGGCATCGTCAGCCAACATCAACTTGTCGGCGACCAATTTGTCCACTGACGCATTCCAAGCGCTCAAATAACCCGCTTTGGTGCCGTACAGTTCCTGCACGCTTTTGCGTGTATCTGCCTTGTTTTTGGAGCTGGTGTTCAAAGCAAAAGCCAGTTGCGAACTGCTCAGGCCGTTTTGATTGCCTGCCGAAAATCCAGATTTGCGAATGCTGTAGCCTGTGAAACTGGCCAAAGGAACGGCGCTGTCAGGCATTTTCACACCCGCTTTGCTGTTACCTTGAGCATCTTGCGTTGGCTGATGCACCACATACATTTTGTTGGATGGGATGGAAGGAATCACACTTTCATCGTTCACCGTTAAGGTGTTGTAAACACCGCTGTAGGCCAAACCCAATGTTGGCAAATCAATGGCGCTCAAGCTTTTTGGATCTGCTGTGGGAACACTCATCGTGCCGTCAGCGACCTTCGGCCAGTTGCTTGCCACGGGAGCTGCAGTGCCTTTCACCCAAGCCTCCAAGTTGCTCATCAATGCACGGTACAGAGCGGTACTGGCATTCAAAGCGCCTGGCGATGTTGACACGGCAGTGGCAGACACACTTCGGTCAATGGTGTAGTCGGGCTGTGTTTTGGCATTGTTAGCCAATTGCTGCGGGCCGTGTGACGTCCCTGCAGAATAAAAGAGTCGAACATTGCTAGGTATTTCAAGATCTTTGCCAGCGCCATCCGTTGAGACCAGCGAAGCGCGCGCTCCACCAAATTCAATGGGGCTGTCGTATTGAAATACTTTGGGACAATTGTTGGTCTCTGTACACTTTTTCATCAAGCCATCTACCTTGCCTGTCAGCGGATCTGTGATCGTGCTGTAAGCAAAGGGAAATTGATCGCCGGGTGTGTAATGTGTTTCATGCTGACGAGAATAGTCGCCTGGTTTGGACCATCGGTAGTTGGTGTAAGTTTTTCTGGAACCACCGACCAGAGGCAGCATGCCATCAAACACGGTACGCAATTGCTTGTCGGTGTTAAAGCCTAGCCACAAGAAGTCACGCAGGTATCTGCCCGATTGGGAAATACCGGTAGCCAATGTGGTGGTGATGTTGCCCGCCACAGGGTTGGCATTGCCTTGCAGGTCAAACTTCTCGTACTTCAAAAATGAAATCAAATCGCGAACACCCAAGAAACCAAGGCCCATTGGCTTTGGATCGGTGGCGGTGTAATTGAAATGGTAGATGGATCCGTTGTCGCTGCCAGCGTCTAAGCCTGCCGCGTAAGCCGAACTTGCTCGCACCTTGGCACGATCAATGGTGACAAAACCAAAGCCAGTTGCACCGGTATTGCCACCCTCTGCAACGCCTGTACCCGCTGTGTATGTCCACATGCTGGCATCAACCGTGATGGGTGCGTCTGTGGGTGTTTTGCGAATGGTCAATGTCGCAGACGTGTTGGCTGCACGCGGGTAATAAGTGCCCAATACATTACTGCTTGAATTGTCAGCAATGAATTCATCTTGCACTGTGCCAGTGATCTTGGCGCCATTTTCTTTGGCTACTGGCAATGTCATGCCTGGGGCATACCATTTGGTAGTGCTGTTAATGGCAGCTGTTGGACCACTCAATGACGATGGGCGATCACCTTGCCAACCAGAGAAGACAACCGTCATACCCTGCTTCATTAAATAGCCATTTCCGGCGCCAACGCCAGTCACAACATCGACACCACTCGTAGGAATAACAGGCGCAACATTGCCAAAGAGGTCATTGCCCGAACCATCGTTCAGGGCTTCAAACGCACTTGAATTGGTTCGGTTGTTGACAATGTAAAGCAAGGAGCCGTTGCCTTTGGAGGCATCGGCTGGCGTTAACATGACTACGTCAAATTTGTAGGTCACCATGCCTGCACTGTCAGCAGCATTTTTAAGATCAACGATGGTTGGAGCGCAAGAGTCAGTTGCGTTCACTTTGCCCGTAGCTTCAGCCAAGATGTATTTGTAGGCGCCAACGGCTCCAAATTGGGCACCATTGAAAGCAGGTCCAGTGCCTTTTGTGACAAACGACTCAATTGACGATGCCACAATTGGGCAAGATGTTGTGAGCTCTGGCGCAACATTAGCAGACTTAGGGGCTGGTATGGAAGGTGAACCAAAGATCAAGTCACTTGAACCACAAGCAACCAGCGCTGCCGCTGCCGCAAGGGTCAGCACAATGGTTTGAGGCCTCCATCGCGGAACGGCATGTATTCCTTGCATTTTTATAGATTTGACAGTCATGTCTTGCTCCATTTCTTATTAAGTTTAGAAACTCCGTAAAATGAATTTCCTCCTAGAGAATGAGTTCAAATCAACGAGTCTCAAAGAGGGTAAATACCAAATTCAAATCGAAGAGGTATCCAAAAAATAGAGCATAGGTATTCACATCGTAGAATTTGGAAATTTTCTCACTTGAGAAAAAGTAACTTGCGAAACCACCATGAAAAAAATCCTGCTTTTAGGCTCCGGAGAACTCGGTAAAGAATTCGTTATCAGCGCAAAACGATTGGGTTGCCACGTCATCGCCTGCGACAGCTATGCGGGCGCTCCGGCCATGCAAGTCGCAGATGAATGTGAAATCTTCAGCATGCTCGATGAAGCACCCTTGCGTGCAGCCATTGCCAAACACAAGCCCCATTTAATCGTTCCAGAAATTGAGGCCATTCGCACTGAGGTTTTGCTCGATGTTGAAAAGGAAGGATTTGAGGTCATTCCAAGCGCCCGAGCAGCCAACCTCACCATGAACCGCGATCGCATTCGCGATGTCGCGGTGGGTCTGGGTGTTCGAACCGCCAAATTCAATTACGCAGAGTCCAGCGATGAGCTGATGGCACAGGCCAAGGCCATTGGTTTTCCGGTGGTCATCAAACCCGTCATGAGCTCTTCCGGTAAAGGCCAAAGCGTGGCCAAGACCGAAGCCGATATTCAACACAGTTGGGACTATGCGTGCGCAGGCATGCGTGGCGACCGCAAGAAGGTCATTGTGGAAGAGTTCATCAACTTTGAATTTGAAATTACCTTGCTCACCATTCGCCAGCGCACTGGCCCCACTTTGTTCTGCCTGCCCATTGGCCATGTGCAAGAGCGCGGCGACTACCAATACAGTTGGCAGCCCCAGGCCATGGCGCCTGATTATTTAAAAGCAGCACAAGACATGGCCGAAAAAGTCACAGCCGATTTAGGAGGTGCAGGTCTTTTTGGCGTCGAATTTTTTGTCACGGCCAAAGAGGTCATTTTCAGTGAACTCAGCCCTCGACCCCACGACACTGGCATGGTGACCTTGATCAGTCAAAACCTCAGCGAATTTGATTTGCACGCACGCGCTGTTTTGGGTTTGCCCATTCCTCTCATTGAAACTGTTGAGGGCGCCAGTGCTGTGGTGCTTGCAGACCGGGAAGGCAAAGACCCCAGTTACGCTGGCGTTTCGGCCGCATTGCTTGAGCCTGGTGTGGACGTCAGAATTTTCGGCAAACCAACTACAAGACCTTTTAGGCGAATGGCCGTTGCGCTGGCCAAGGGCGATAAAGCCTTAGAACGTGCTCGAGCAGCAGCTGCCAAAATCAGTGTGCACGTAGCCTAAAAAAAAGGCTCTGCCACAGTGTGCAGAGCCTCTTGTTGGCCGTTTGAATTACTTCACTTCGGTTAAGAAATTGTCGTTGGTGCGGCGCACTTTTTTCATGTTCACCAACCAATCTTTATCGGCTTCGCGATAGCCCAAGGGCAATAAAACCGTGCTGCGAAGACCGCGTGCAGCCAAGCCCAAAATTTCATCGACGGCAGGCGGATTAAAGCCTTCCATTGGTGTGGCATCGACTTCTTGCTCGGCAGCCGCAATCAATGCAGTGCCCAAAGCAATGTAGGACTGTTTGGCCGCATGTTGAAAATTAAGCTCAGGACCTTTTGGTGGATAGTTCTTCAACAACATTTGTCGGTAGGCCTCTGCGCCTTCATTCACAAAACCGCGCACTTCGTTGTTGTAGTCAAACATCATGTTGATGCGTTCAGCGGTGTAGTCGTTCCAAGCAGCAAATACCAACAGGTGTGAGCCTTCTGTAATTTGAGCTTGGTTGCTGGCTGCGGCTTGAATTTTGGCGCGAACTTCTTTGTTGGTGACCACAATGATTTCATAGGGCTGCAATCCGCTTGAAGTAGCAGTCAAGCGAATGGCTTCCAAAATACGTTGTACTTTGGCTTCTGGAACCGACTTGGTGGGGTCCATTTTTTTGGTGGCATAACGCCAATTGAGAGCTTGAAGCAAATCCATGAATAAATCCCAGTGATCAAAAAACAAACGGGAGTTTAACTCCCGTTTGTCTCAGTCTATCAAGGCCATGTTTGCCTTGCATCACAAAATCACTGTTCAGCTGTGTAACCGGAAGCCTTGATGGGCGTTTCCCAGCGCTTCAAGTGCGCAGCTTGCGATGCAGTGAGAGCCTGAGGGTTGGCATAGTTGGGCACCAAGCCAAAGCCTCTGATGCGGGCTTGCATGTCTGGGGCACCCAAAGCCTGTGCCACAGCATCACTGATTTTTTGCACACGGTCGTTGGCCATGTTGGCGGGTCCATAAACACCAAAGTAAGCATCGGCCACCACATTCACACCCACTTCTTTCAAAGTCGGCACTTCCGGCAAAGCTGCAGAACGAGTCTCGCCCGTGACAGCCACAATTTTCAACTTGCCTGTTTTGTGGTGCTCCAAGGTTTCAGAAGCGGTATCAATCATGACTGGAATTTGACCGCCAATCAAATCTTGTGCGGCAGGCGCACCGCCTTTGTAGGCCACATGCGTCATGGGCGTGCTGGTTTCTTGAGCCAACAATTGACCCGCAAAGTGCGGAACTGTACCAGCACCAGACGTTGCGTAATTGGCTTTGCTGGGGTTGGCTTTCAACCAAGACATCAATGCCTTGATATCGGTTGCGGGTGAGCCTGGTCCTGTTGTGACCGCAAAATCAAATGTGGTCACACGAGCAATGGCAGTAAAGTCTTTCACAGGGTCATAGCCCAAATTTTTGTACAACCAAGGCATGATCACAAGGCCGCCAGATGGCACCAAAGCAAGCGTGTTGCCGTCTGGGTTGGCGCGCTTGAGTTCGCCCAATGCAATTCGACCTGCTGCCCCCGGCTTGTTTTCCACAATGACATTTTGGTCGAGGCTGACGCGCAGCTTTTCTGCCAACAATCGAGCCACCACATCGACTGAGCCACCGGGTGGGAACCCCACCAAAACCTTCACGGTTGGCTTGTCTTGTGCCAACGCAGAAGTGCATAAACCAGTCACCGCCAAACTGGCGCTCAAAATCACTAACTTCAAAAGACTTCTTTTCATGCGATTCCTCATTGCTGTAGAACTAATTTCACCTGACGCATCTGAAGTGTCGCTCATAATCTAGTGGCGAGCCCATTGGGGTTTTCGTGATGTCAGCCCTCAATTTCAAAAATTAGGAGTTCTTTCCATGCCTGTGATTGATGTTCACACCCACATGTTCACCCCCAAATGGCTTGACCTTCTGAAGGCTGAAGGCGGTCAGTACAACATTCAAACACGACCTGATGGCCAGCAAGAGGTCTTCAGAGGCAATACCCCTGTAGTGATTCCCCAAAAGGGCCATTTTGATTACGACCTGCGAATCAAGCACATGGATGCCGCCGGCATTGACATCTCCATCGTTTCACTCACTTGCCCCAACGTTTATTGGGGCACAGAAGAAATTAGCTGCAAAGCCGCTCGTGAGTCCAATGACACCATGGCGCAAGCCCAAAGCACTTACCCCGACCGCATACGCTGGTTCACGTCATTGCCTTGGGAATATCCTGCTCGAGCCATCGAAGAACTTGATCGCACTTGCCGCAATGGCGCCAGTGGCGTGATGGTGCTTGCCAACATTTCTGGCCGCAGTCTGACGGACCCCATGTTCGCCCCAATTTGGGCAGAAATTGACAAGCGCAGCCTGCCTGTGTTGGTCCACCCAACTGACCCTCCTGGCGTCGATGTGATGGACATGAGCAAATTTGATTTGAGTTGGTCTGTAGGTTTTATGTTTGACACCACCTTGGCCATCACCCGCATGATCTTTGAAGGCTTTTTTGATCAATACCCTCATTTGAAAATCATTGCATCACATGGCGGAGGCACTTTGCCTTATTTGGTGGGTCGATTTGAAAAAGGTGATGCCGTTGAAATACCCTCGCGCCGACAAATGAAGCACAAGCCCACCGATTATTTGCGGCACATCTACTACGACAACATCACCTACAACTTGGGCGCACTTCAGTACCTCATCTCGGTCGTTGGTGAAGAACATGTGATGTTTGGTACCGACTGGCCACACCAAGTGCACGATACCAAGGGCGCTTTTGCCAACACCGCACAATTGCCTGCTACAACCTGTGCCGCCATTCGCGGCGGCAATGCACTCAAAGTGTTTAACATTTCCTAATGCCGCATGAGTAATTGGCTGCCCCTGTTTGCGACCTTGTTCATTCAGGCCATGGTTTCCATGGCCTTGTTAACGCTTCCCGTCATGGCACCCGTTGCAGCCAAAGACTTGTCAGTATCTCCTGCCTTGGTGGGCGTTTATGTCGCCATCACCTACGCTGGTGCCATGTTATCCAGCCTCACCTCAGGCACCAGTGTCACTCGCTTTGGTCCTATTCGTGTCAGTCAATTGGGCTTGATACTTTGTGCAACTGGGCTCTGTCTTTGTGCTGTGCCATGGCTGCCTGCCACTGGTTTGGGAGCATTTTTCATTGGGCTGGGATATGGCCCTATTACCCCTGCAAGCTCTCAAATATTGGCGCGAACCACTCCCGCTCATCAAATGTCCTTGGTGTTTTCTATTAAACAAACAGGTGTGCCGGTTGGGTCCATGTTGGCGGGCGCCATTGTTCCCTCTTTGATGTTAGGAATTGGTTGGCAATTGAGTTTGATCAGTGTTGCCCTGGTGTGTTTATTCAGCGCACTGCTTTCGCAACCATTGCGAAAGGCCATGGACAATCAACTGCAGCCTAAGGTGCAATTGAATTTATCGACATTGTTGGCACCCATTCGAATGGTTTTGTCTCATCGCACATTGGCCACCATGGCGGGTTGTTCCTTGATGTTCTCGATGGTTCAAGTGTCACTCACCACCTACTTGGTCACCTATTTGCACGACGATTTAACATACGGACTGGTAGCCGCTGGATTGCTACTTTCCATCACACAAGTTGGTGGCATTGTTGGACGCATTGTGTGGGGTTATGTCGCAGACCATTTTTTAAGCTCTCAAAAAATGTTGGCTGCATTAGCAAGCACCATGGGGCTTTGCGCGGCAGCAACCCCTCTTCTGTTGCCAGTGCTTAACGATTACGGTGTTTGGGCACTGTTGCTGCTGTTTGGCGCATCGGCCATTGGATGGAACGGTGTCTATTTGGCAGAAGTGGCCAGGCAAGCACCAGAAGGCAAAGCCAGTGTTGCCACAGGTGGAACTTTGACATTTACCTTTTTGGGCGTGGTCCTGGGCCCACCTCTGTTTGGTGCACTGTCCACTGTCTTTGGCAATTACGGCGCTGGCTTTTGGGCGCTGGCTGCTGTTTCCAGTGTTTGCAGCCTTGTTTTGTGGCGCTTAAAGCCTAGCACCGCGAATTAAATCAACTGCTTTTTCGGCAATCATGAGAGTGGGTGCATTGGTATTGCCTGTGACCAAGTTCGGCATGATGGACGCATCAATGACGCGCAAACTTTGCAGACCATGCACTCGAAGTTCGGCATCCACAACAGCCAATGGGTCTTCAGCTGGCCCCATCTTGCAAGTTCCGACGGGATGATATTCAGTGTCTGAATGATCCCGCAAAAATGCACGGACTTGCTCTGGCTGCTCAGAATTGACGGGATAAAGCATCTCTCCGCGATAACTGGCCAAGCCCTCAGACGCCATGATCTTCAAGCCTTTTTGCGTTGCTGAAACCATGGTGTCAAGATCGTCTGGGTGCTTGAAAAAGGCTGGGTCAATGAGGGGTTTGTCGGTCGGGTTTTGACTGGCCAAAGTCAGGGTGCCGCGGCTTTTGGGCCGCATCAACGTGACATGCAAGGTGTAACCATGTCCCATGTGAATTTTGCGCGCGTGGTCGTCAACGATGCTGGTGCACAAAGCCAATTGAATGTTGGGGTAGTCTGGATTTTCTTCAGTTGAAATAAAACCTTGCGTTTCAGAAACATTGGAAGTGATCCAACCTGTGCGTTTTGATCGCCATTCGAACATGGCCTTGATCATGTTCAAGGTGCCCTTCAACGAAAAGCCCATCGCGTCATTGATTTTGTTCGTTTTGTAAATCAACACGGCGGTCACGTGATCTTGCAAATTTTGACCCACACCGTTTAGTTCATGGACCAAGGTGATACCCATGTCTTGCAAATGCCGCGCAGGGCCAACTCCCGACAACATGAGCAATTGTGGGGAGCCAAAAGCACCGCCTGAAACAATCACTTCTTTGCGAGCATGAACTTCATGGTGTACGCCATTCACCATGTATTTAACGCCAATGGCTCGTTTTCCTTCGAACATGATTTGGGTCGCATGGGCCTGTGAGATGACGTTCAAATTGTCTTGGTGCCGATGGGGGTCAACATAAGCGCGTGCTGCATTCCATCGCTCTCCGCCCTTTTGCGTCACCTGACCAGGTGAAACACCAAATTGTTTTTCGCCGTTGTAATCTGGATTGGAAGGAATGCCTTGCTCATTGCACGCTTTCACAAAGGCATGGTTCAGGGGGCTGGGGCTTCTCAAATAGCTCACATTCAAGGGCCCACCGACGCCTCGGTAAGCGTTGGCTCCGAAACACTCGTTGTGTTCTGTTCTTTTAAAGTAAGGTAAAACTTCTTGATAAGACCAGCCTTGATTTCCGAGGGCTGACCATTGGTCATAGTCGCGTGAGTTGCCTCGTGTGTAAACCATGGCATTGACGGACGAACTGCCACCCATGACTTTGCCGCGAGGTTGAAATCCCTTTCGGCCATTCAAGCCAGCTTGCGGCACTGTGTGGTAACCCCAGCTGTTGATGTTCAAAGAAGCAGTGGCCGCAAAACCAAGTGGGGCTCTAACAAAGACCGAATCATCGGAGCCACCCGCCTCTAGCAAGCAAATCGATACCGACAAATCTTCGGACAAACGCCCAGCTACACAGCAACCAGCCGAGCCGCCTCCTACCACAACGTAATCAAATTCTTGCTTGGACATGATTCACCTTATCTTTGAGCCGCATTAAAAACTGCCAGCCATCATGGGTTTATAAAACAAGCCATCCAAACGACCTAGGGGTAATACCCTGTTCATTCAAAGATCTAGCGGCATACTGTGTGCTTTCCAATGCAACCAAGCTCCCCTTGAATTCAGCCACTCAACTCAGTCAAGACCCATCCCCTCCTTACATGGATAAGAAGCGTTTTGCATGGCTATTTTCAGTCTTGGGGCCCGCTATTTCTTTGGTCGGGACTGCGGGTGTCTCTATGTTTGACGCAAGCAGCTGGCTCTTATTTTTCCCCTTGGCCTTCTTTTACATCTTTGTTCCGCTTCTGGATTTGTTCATAGGCGAGGACACCAGCAATCCACCCGAATCGTCGATTGAGGCTTTAGAAGCCGACCCCTATTACCGATGGATTGCATACGCCACTGTTCCCATCCTGTGGGTGGCTGTCATTTTCAATTGCATTTTCCTCAGCACCCATTCACTGACTGCATTGGAATGGATTGCTACCGTCATGACCACCGGATCTGTTTTAGGCTTTGGCTTGAACGTCAGCCATGAACTCGGCCATAAATTGCAAACAGCGCCTCGAAAAATTGCGCTCTTCAATACGGCTCTGGGCGCTTATGGTCACTTCTCCATTGAACACAACAGAGGACATCACCGCCACGTCAGTACACCCGAAGATCCTGCCTCTTCAAAGATGGGCGAGAACATTTATCAATTCGCATGCAGAGAAATGCCAGGGGCTGCTCTTCGCGCGTGGCGGCTTGAAGCCAATCGACTTCAGCGACAAAACAAGTCTGAATGGCATTTTGAAAATGAAATTCTTCAAGCGCTGTGCCTAACAAGCGTGGTTTACGGCATCTTGATTGGTTTTTATGGCCTAGACATGTTTTTGGTCCTGATTCCAGTTGCACTGTGGGGTGCATTTCAATTGACCTCGGCCAACTACGTAGAACATTACGGCATTCAACGGCTTAAAACAAGCAACGGCAATTATGAAAATTGCCAGCCCCACCACTCATGGAACAGCAACCATTTGGTTTCAAACTTGGTGTTGTTTCAACTGCAGCGACATTCCGATCACCACGCCCACCCTGGCCGCAGTTACCAATCACTGCGTGACTTTCCAGAACTTCCAAGATTGCCCTCTGGCTATTTTGGGATGTTTTTCTTGGCCTACCTGCCACCCCTCTGGTACAGAGTGATGGACCCGCTTTTGATCAAAACACTCAATGGCGATGTCTCAAGAATTAATTTTCTGCCAAGAGCCAAGAACAGGCTCATTCAAAAATACCAGCTCAATACAAGCGCTCATTCCCATCATTAATGCGTGGCACCCATAGCTATCTTGAGAACAGCCTCGCCAAGCTTGACATGATTGACAATGACCGGCAACACACACAGCAAAGCGTCTCTCAATGTTTCAGCCGCCATGCTAGGCAAAGTAGGGCCCATGCGTTGTGCAGCTTGGGAGGGGA
>Ga0114979_10002138_pt1 | contig 13363 bp, 10 predicted proteins | sample S_140625_EF_Meta_FD_87315 | JGI IMG/M metagenome (GOLD analysis project Ga0114979, IMG submission 87315) | Freshwater microbial communities from Lake Simoncouche, Canada to study carbon cycling - S_140625_EF_MetaG | ecosystem: Environmental > Aquatic > Freshwater > Lake | place: Lake... | reverse complement strand
GAGAGCGGTGGCCGGCTGGCGCCGAGCACATCGAACACCAGCACCGAGAAGTGGCTGGCGATGGCGCGGCCGCTCTCGCTCACCAGGGTGGGCATGGTCACGCTGTGGGGTTCGCAGCACTCCCGCACGGTGGCCACCACGTCGTTGGCGTAGTTCTGCAGGGAGTAATTGGTGGAGGCGGCGGTGGCGGTGCGGCTGCCGTCGTAGTCAATCCCCAGGCCGCCGCCCACATCGAGGTAGCCCATCGGTGCCCCCAGGCGGGTGAGCTCCACGTAGAGCTGGCCGGCCTCCTGGAGGGCATCTTTGAGCACGGCGATGTCGTTGATCTGGCTGCCGATGTGGAAGTGCAGCAGGCGCAGATCGCCCAGCAGCCCGGCGGCGCGCAGGGCCTCCACGGTGGCGAGCAGATCGGGGACCGACAGGCCGAACTTGGCCCCCTCCCCCACCGAGCTGCCCCAGCGCCCGGTGCTGCGGGTGGAGAGCTTGGCGCGGATACCGATGAACGGCGCCGCCCCCAGATCGGTGCTCGCGGCGATGATCCGCTCCACCTCATCGGCCTGCTCGATCACCACCACCGGCTGCCGGCCGAGGCGGCGGGCCAGGATCGCGGTTTCGATGTAGCGGCGGTCCTTGTAGCCGTTGCAGATCAGCAGGGCCTCGGGGTCGTCGAGCAGGGAGAGGGCGATCAGTAGCTCGGCTTTGCTGCCGGCCTCCAGGCCGAAGTGCCAGCGGCGGCCGCTCTCCACCAGCTGCTCCACCACATGGCGCTGCTGGTTGCACTTCACCGGAAACACGCCCTGATAGCGGCCCCGGTAGGCGTATTGGGCGATCGCCCGCTCGAAGGCGGCATGGAGCCGTTCGAGTCGGTCTTCGAGGATGTCGTCGAAGCGGATCAGCAGCGGCAGGCTGAGGTTGCGGCCCTGCAGCTCCTCCACCAGCTCCACCAGATCCAGCGCTCCGCCCCGCTCGCCGCGGGGCTGCACGATCACGTGGCCCCGTTCGCTCACGGCGAAATAGGGGTCGCCCCAGCGGTCGATGCCGTAGAGGGCGGCACCGTCGGCGGCGCTCCAGGCCGGACTCGCGGTGGTGGCGGGGCTGGACCCGGGCTGGCCGTTTCCGGCGTTGGGGACGGCCGTGGCGCCGGAGGGGTTGGCGAGCACCATGGGGCCCGGAGGATGTGGCATTGGTGTGAAGTCGAATCTAGGGGTTCTGTTCCAGCCGAAGGCTGCGGGCAGGCATCTCAACCGCCATGGGCTGACGCCTGAGGCCTTGCCGTAGGGGTATGGGCACTCCATGCGCACCGTCAATGTTCACGAGGCCAAGACCCAGTTCTCCAGGCTGATCGACGCCGCCCATGCCGGCGAAACGATCCTGGTGGCCAAGGATGGCAAGCCCTGGGCGCGGCTGGTGCCGCTGGAAACGGATCGGCCACGGCGCCACCCCGGGCTGCTTCGGGGGCACCTGCAGCTTCCCCCCATCGATGTGCTGCTCGCACCTCTACCCCCTGAGGAGCTTGACGCCCTCGAAGCCCCATTGCCGTCTTGATGGCCCCCTCGCTCCTGCTGGACACCCATGCCCTGCTCTGGTGGTTGGTGGAACCCGAGAAGCTCTCTTCCCTCGCCTTGGCGGCCATCAACGATCCAGCGGCCACGATCTTTGTGAGCGCCGCCTCCGGCTGGGAGCTCGCCACCCAAAGTCACCTTGGCAAACTTCCCGGCGCCGAAGGGCTGCTTCAGGATCTGCCTTCCCTGTTGCAACACCAGGGTTTCCAGCCGCTGGCCGTGCAGTTGCATCACGGCGTCCACGCCGGTGGCTGCAGATTGATCGCCGCCTGGCGCTTCGGGGCGCTGGAGCTGGTGTTGTCTGATTTCATCCTGGCTGAGCTGCGCCGCAGCTTGCCCCGGTTGGTCCACCGGCATGGGCTCACGCCTGAGGCGATCGATGATCTGATCGACACCCTGGCGATCCTGGCCGAGCTGGTGGAGCCGGAGGCCGTTGTGGAGGGCGACCTCACGGATCGCGACGACCTGCCGGTGCTCGGCACGTTGCTGGCGGCGCTTCAGCTTGGCTTGGCCCAGACCCTGGTGACTGGCGACAAGGTCCTGCTGACCCTGCGGGATCGCTATCCCGTCTGCACCCCCGCAGAGTTCTGGGCGGAGCATGGCGGCCTCTGACCGGTCTGCTGCCTCGGCAAATCACCAGGCACAGCTCAGCGAGTCATCGCGCACCAGATCGCCGGTCCTTGGCCCCCGTCGCGGTTGCTCGGTGCCGCCCTGGCCCGGCGGCAGGCAGAACGGCGCTTGCGAGACGGCCGAATCGGCCGCAACCCAGGGGTTTTCAGCGAATCGGAACAGGCACTCCGGCCCAATGGGGCCGAAACGCTTGCAAAGATTGCCCTACATGCGCTGTTATGGGGTTGTAGATCTTGTCTTTCTTTGCTATGGCCTTTTCTTGGTCGCCTGTAATCAGTATGAGAAACAAACTTCATTTTCTGCTTCCTTTCCTTGCCTTCCACGCGCTGCAGCCACTGCCTGCCCACTCATTTGGTCAGGACGTTTGTTTTAACTCTCCGATGCCCAATCAGGGGGGCATTCGTAACTGCGTCGGAGTGGAGGAGAGTTGCCGTACGAGCAATCTCACTCCGGCGCAAGCCGTGACGTGCCGCGTCCAAGCCTTCCAGGACAGTCTGAGCGGCTTGAGCGGCAGCAACGGCATCATCGGGGGACGCAGCCTGGTCCATAGCGATTCCACCTACCTCATGGCCCAGCTCCTCGGATACACCCCATGGCAGGCCTATCAAATCGCGATTTACAACGAGGCCACGGACCAGTCGGACTACGTGCCCTTCGATCAATCGGGTCGGCAGCTCCTGGACGACAACACCATCAGCCAATGCCGATCGAGCTGGGGTCTTGGCATGCCACGGGACTGTCTTGTCATCACCAAGGAGATGAATGGCATTTCCAGGTTCAATGATGTGACGGGCGGCATGCTTCTCCACTTGAATGCTCGCTTCTCCCCGGACGGGGCTGCGCCGCCAAGTATTGGCATGCCCGCCGACTATTTCTCCCCCGCTAATGCTCCCTATGAGCCACTCCTCACCAATCTGCAGGACTGGGCCTTGAAGCGCCGCAAGGATGCCTGCGTGGCAGGAATTCTGGTTCGAAATACGGGCGCGGCTCCAGCATCAACACCCTGCGAGGCGCGGGATAGGGTGATCCAGAGCCCTCAGAGTGTTTTTGCTTTGGGGGTGCCAGCGCTGGAGATACCATTTTATTCCAACCTTGGCAGATTAATTATTCACGAAGATGAGCAAGGCCAGGTTCTTGCCACTGACAGTAGTTTCCAGAGTTTCGTCACGCCGCACCAGCGGGACTTTGCCAAGATGGGTGTATTCCTCCACGCCTACGCAGATCGCGTGTCGCACCACATGTGCACGGATCGCTCCTGGTTCGAGCGGGAAATCTCTGGCGACTACATTTCTCATTACGATCAGGTCTACTGCGCCCAAGGCAGCCATTTTCTCTGGCATGCCTGGGAGCAAGGGACTAGTCAGGACAGTCACAACCTCGAGTCGGAGTTTCAGACGATGCGACCGGCGCTGGAGGGTACCTGGGCACAACTTTTAGAATATGCCCAGCTGAGGAATCCGCTGCTGCGAACAGGATTCAACGAAACAGAGCTGATTGACCAGTTGATTAGCGTGTTGGGTATCTCTGACCCCATCGAGCGGCTGAATGCCATGGTCGCTCTCTTGGAGAGCTATTCGGCTCTGCCGCTTCCTGGCCACGGCAGCGTCGCCGACCTCACGATCGCTGAGTGGCTGGACCTTGCTGGTGCACCAACATTGAATCAGCCATTAGATCAGCCAGAATCAGTGCCTGCTCCCGCTCCCATCTTTGGAGCCTGGGCAACATTCTGGTGGAGCCGTAACCTTCGCCGTCGAATCAAGGCCTCACAACCAGCGCCACGAGGCTGATGCTGATGGCGCTGCTCGGCCACTAGGCGCCGGTGGGCTGGGGCGACCCGGCGCTGTGGAATCCCGCTGGGTGGGTGCCTGGTGCAGGCTCCTTGCTTGCCAACCGGCCACCCCAGCACGGACGATGGCCCCCATCCCCTTACCCAGGATCCATGGCTGTCGAACGCTCCTTCATTGCCATCAAGCCCGACGGGGTGCAGCGGGGCCTGGTGGGGGAAATCCTCGGCCGCTTCGAGCGCAAGGGCTTCAAGTTGGTGGGGCTCAAGCAGCTCACCCCCAGCCGCGAGCTGGCCGAGAACCATTACGGCGTGCACCGGGAGCGCCCCTTCTTCGCCGGCCTGGTGGACTTCATCACCAGCGGCCCGGTGGTGGCCATGGTGTGGGAAGGCGACGGCGTGATCGCCAGCGCCCGCAAGCTGATCGGTGCCACCAAGCCCCTGGAGGCCGAGCCCGGCACGATCCGCGGTGACCTGGCCGTGAACATCGGCCGCAACGTGATCCACGGTTCCGATGCCCCGGAAACCGCCGAATTTGAGATCGGCCTGTGGTTCACCCCCGCCGAGCTCAGCGACTGGACTCCGGCCGACCAGGTGTGGCGCACGGAGGGCTGATCGTTCCCTGCTCACGAAGGCCGCCCAGCCGGCGGATCTTTAGTCGGAGGGGGATTAAGGCCTGGTGGTGACCCTGAAGGGGCTCGCCAGGTGCGGGCCTCCAGGGCAAGCCGGGAGGAGGTGGCGCGGGGGGCCGTGGCTCCACCGGAGTGAGCTCACGCTCGCTGGTGAATTGGCTCCCAGCCCCAGACCCCTCACCCTGTGTCTTGGGGACAGGCGTGCGCATGCCGGCATCCAGTCGGAGCCGCCTGCTTCTGGCGGTTTCAGCCTTCCCCCGTCACCCTGGAGCTAGCCGATGCGTCCCCGCCGTTCCATGCCGATGCCCCAGCAATTCCGAGCGGCGTTGGCGGCTCGCCCCTGGCGGGGGCGGGCATCTTTTGCCCTGGCTGGTCTGGCGCCCCTGGCCCTGGCCGCCGCCCTGGTGCCCACCGCCCCATGGGGGATTAGCGCCGCCCCTGCTGTGCCGCGGGTGGTGGAGGTTCCCTCCCGGCCCGCCTTTATCAAGCCCCCCGGCGGTTCAGAGCGTCCGGCCCGTTCGGGCCAGATCCTGGCGGCCCGCACCCTGCTGCGCACCCAGAAGCCCGGTCGCATTCAGGTGCAGCTGGCCAATGGCCGCAGCTTCCGGCTCGGCGGCGATGCCGTGGCACGCCTCGGCCCCGATGGGGTGGACCTGGAGAACGGTCAGATCATTGCCTGGGTGAATCCCGGATCAAAGGGCGGCTCGCCCTTCCGGATCCGCACCCGCGTTGCCACCGCTTCGATTGTGGGCACCACCGTGTTCATCGATGCCACGCCCGACAGCGTGAAGGTGTTCAGCTGGGAGGGCCATGTTTCGGTGGCCACCTCCAGCGGCGAGCGTTTCGAGCTGAAGAGTGGCCAGCAGCTGGTTCATGAGCAGGGGACCTGGCAGGCCCCCCGGCGCCTGAGCCAGGAGGAGGCTTCGGCCCGCCGCCGCAAGAGCCTGCTGCTCAATGGCTTTGAAGCGCCGATGGATACCCTCCCGGTGATCGAGCGGGAGCTGGGGCTTTCGCCCCTGGCCCCCGCCGCTGCTCCGGTTGCTCCCGCTGCCCCGCCGGCCCGTTGACCCGATTGCCGCCGCTTTGGAGCCTGGCCCTGGCGGTGCCGCTGGTGCTGAGCCCCGCTTTCGCGGGCCTCGATTCCCAGTGGAGCAGCGTGTTCTTCCAGCTGAGGGGCGCGCGGCCGCCGTCGCCGGACCCGGTGCTGCTGGCGGTGGATGCCGGTTCCCTCTCCCTCGATCAGTTGCTCACCCCGGCGGAGCGGAGCGCCTCCCCCCTCTGGCGGCGCATGGGCCCCTGGCCCTGGCCCCGGGAGCTCCAGGCCGAACTGGCCGTGGCGGTGCTGGAGCGGGGCGCCCGGCAGGTGGTGTTCAACGTGGTGTTCACCGGTCCCAGCCGCTTTGGTGCCGCCGATGACGCGGCCTTCGAGCGGCGCCTGGCTCCCTGGCGCCGCCAGGTGGTGCTGGCGGCCGCCTACGGCACCAGCGAGCAGGGGGGGCTGGTGCAGGCCCAGGTGCAGAGGCCTGTGTACGGCGGCTTTCCGCGGTTGGGTCTCACGGCCCTGCTGCAGAGCCCCCGGGGGCTGGTCGAAGCCGTCCCCGGCCGGGCCTGGATCGACGACACCCTGGCCGATTTCCCCGGGATCCATCCCTTGCCCCTGGCCTACGTGGCGGCGTCTCGCCCCCTGCCGGTTGAGTCCGTGGGGATCGATTTCAGCGGGCCCGCCGCCGCCCTGCCCCAGGTGCCGGCCTGGCAGGTGCTGCAGCAGGCCGAAGGCTTCTGGCGGGGCCGCACGGTGCTGATCGGGGCCACGGCGCCGGAGCTGGGGGACCAGCAGGAAACCCCCTTCGAATCCCAGAGCGGCGCCCAGGTGCAGCTCGCCGCCCTGGCCACGGTGATGGAGGGGCGGGGCTTCCAGCCCCTGCCGCCGCTTGTGGCGTGGATCCTCCTCGGGGGGTGGCTGCTGGTGGTGGCCGGCAGCCTGCGTCGTGGTGGCCAGATGGGCGCCACCCTGGTGATCACGGGCGCGCTTTTGGCTGCCGGATTGATCGGCGCAGGCGGGATCTGGGCCCTGGCCCATCGGCTGCCGCCGGTGTCGGTGCTGCTGGCCATGCCGTTGCTGGGCGGCGGCCTGCGCTCCTGGAGCCAGTGGCGCCATGAGAGCAGGGAGCGCGCCTATCTGCACCAGGTGCTCGCGCGGCGGGTCTCCCCCACGCTGCTGCGCGACATCCTGCGGGAGCCGGGGCCGATCTGGACCCAGGTGGGGGGTGTGCGGGGCTGCTGCGTGGTGCTCTTCTCCGACCTGATGGCCTTCACCCCCTTCAGCACCGTGTTGCCGCCCGCCGAGCTGTTCAGCCTGCTGAATCGCTATTTCGAGGCCATCGCCGCCGCCGTGATTGCCGAGGACGGTCTGCTCGACAAGTTCATCGGCGATGCGCTGATGGCGGAGTTTGGGGTGCCCCGCAGTCGGGGCGATGGGGTGGAAGCCTTGGCGGCCGTTCGGGCGGCCCTGGCGATGCAGGCCAGCCTGGCGGAGCTCAATGCCGAACTGGCCGCGGCCGGCCGCCCCCCCCTGCGCCAGGGCATTGGCCTGCACTTCGGCGAGGTGATGGCCGGCAACCTCGGCTCGAGCCAGCGGCTGGAGTTCACCGTGATCGGGGTGAGTGTGATCGTGGCCAGCCGGCTGGAGCGCCTCACCCGTCAGTTCCCGGATACGCCGATCCTGATCAGCCGGGCCCTGCTGGAGCTCCTGCCGGATCGGCTGGAGGTGGTGCCCCTCGGCTTCCATCCGCTCAAGGGTCTGCCGGATCCGGTGGAAGTCTTCGGCCTGCTGGGATTGCGTTGACCGCCTCCAGCCCCGGTGATTCTGGACGCCGCAAGCCTTCAGCCGGCACCGTTCCATAAGATTGGCCCCAGCCTGGAATCTGCGGAATCTCGATGACAGTGGCCGCCACCGCCTCCTCTTTCTCTGCCGCCACCGACGATCAGGCTGCCTGGGAAGCCGTGATCGGCCTCGAGACCCATGTGCAGCTCGGCACCGCCAGCAAGATCTTCACCGCTGCCTCCACGGCGTTCGGCGATGACCCCAACACCCATGTGGATCCGGTGGTGTTCGGCCTGCCCGGCACCTTGCCGGTGCTCAATGCCAAGGTGCTCGAGTACGCCGTCAAGGCGGCGATGGCCCTGAACCTGAAGATCGCCGCCCACAGCAAATTCGATCGCAAGCAATATTTTTATCCCGATCTTCCTAAGAACTACCAGATTTCCCAGTTCGACGAGCCCATTGCGGAGGATGGCTGGATTGAAGTGGAGGTGGCTGAAAAGGGCAAAGAAACCTATCTCAAAACCATCGGGATCGAGCGGCTCCACATGGAAGAGGATGCCGGAAAACTTGTGCACGCCGGTAGCGATCGCCTTGCGGGCTCCACCCATTCGCTGGTGGATTACAACCGGGCCGGAGTGGCCTTGGCCGAAATCGTGAGCAAGCCGGATCTGCGCACCGGCCGGGAGGCGGCGGAGTACGCCTCGGAAATCCGTCGCATTATGCGTTACCTGGGGGTGAGCGACGGCAACATGCAGGAAGGCTCACTGCGCTGCGATGTGAACATCTCTGTGCGGCGGGGACCGGACGCACCCTTCGGCACGAAGGTGGAGATCAAGAACATGAACTCTTTCTCGGCGATTCAGAGGGCGTGTGAGTATGAAATCCAGCGCCAGATCAAGGCTTACGAGAGCGGTGAACCGGTGGTGCAGGAAACGCGCCTCTGGGACGAGGGCAAGCAGCTCACCAAGAGCATGCGCAGCAAGGAGGGCGCCAGCGATTACCGCTACTTCCCCGATCCTGATCTGGGGCCGATCGAGGTGAGCACCGAGCAGCGTGAGGCCTGGCGCACCGAGTTGCCGGAGCTTCCCGCCGCCAAGCGCCACCGCTACGCCGACCAGCTGGGCCTTTCCATTTACGACGCTCGCGTGCTCACCGATGAGCGGCCGATGGCCGAATACTTCGAGGCCGCCGTGGCCGCCGGTGCCGATGCCAAGGCCGTGTCCAACTGGATCACCGGCGACATCGCCGCCCACGTGAATGCCCAGCGCCTCTCCTACGCCGATCTGCCCCTCGGTCCGGAGCAGCTGGCCGAGATGGTGGGCCTGATCGAGGGCGGCGCGATCAGCGGCAAGATCGCCAAGGAGATCCTGCCGGAGCTGCTGGAGAAGGGCGGCTCCGCCAAGGCGATCGTGGAGGCCCGCGGCCTGGGGATGATCAGCGATCCGGCGGCGATCACGGCGATCGTGGAGGAGCTGCTGGCGGCCCACCCCGAGGAGGTGGAGGCCTTCCGGGGCGGCAAAACCAAGCTGCAGGGCTTCTTCGTGGGCCAGCTGATGAAGAAGACCGGCGGTAAGGCCGATCCCAAGCTCGCCAACCAGATCCTCAACACGAAGCTGAAGGGCTGAGCTTCATCGTTTGACCTTGACCGAAGCGGCTCCAGTGGAACGCCTCGAGCAGCCCATCGCCCCCTTGCTGACCAAGCAGCGCGCCCGCAACCAATTCGGCACTGATCGCCGCCAGCAGCACCCCGTTGCGATGGTGGCCTGTGGCAAGCCACAGCCCCCCGATCGGCCCCTCCCCCAGCAGCGGCGCCTGGTCAGGAGTACAGGGGCGGAAGCCCCACCAGCGCTCCATGGGCGGCCATGCCGCGGCAGCGGGGAGAAGGGCATCGATGCCCACCTGGAGCTGGCGTTGGCCCGCCGGGGTGAGCCCTTCGCCGAAGCCCGCCTCCGGTTCGCTCGTGGCCCCCACCACCAGCAGTCCGTCCTCGCGGGGCACCAGATAGGTGCCGGGGCCGAACACCACCCGGCTCAGGGCGCCGATCGGCCCCTGCAGCGAGAGCATCTGCCCTTTCACCGGAAACACTGGCAGCCCGGGCACTAGCCGGGCGCTCCAGGCGCCGCCGCAGAGCACCGCCTCGCGGCAGGGGAGGGTGAGCTCCTGGCCGTCGGCCCGCCGCAGGCGCACCGCCGCCAGCTGCTCGCCGCCGGGCGGAGCGATCGGTTTGCGCCGATGCCCGGCCCCCTCCGCTTCTGTGACCAGTCCCAGCACCTCGCAGCCTTCCTCGAAACGCACGCCGCGGTGCACGCAGGCCCGCTCCAGGGCCCGCATCAGGCGGCGGCGGTTGTCGATCTGGCCGTCCTGGGGAAACAGCAGGCCCGCCTGCCAGAGCGGCCCGATCGCCGGGACCTCCCGCTCCAGGCCGGCGCGATCCAACGGTTCGCCGTGGGCCGCCGTGGGGTAGGCATCCCGTTCGGCGGCGCTGGCGAAGGGCACCACGATCCCGCAGATCCGCAGGCCGCAGGCCAGGCCACTGTCGGATTCGATCCGTGCCACCCAGGCGGGGATCCGCGCCAGGCTCGCCTGACCCAGGGCCAGCAGGGGGCCTTCCAGGCCCTCGGCGTGGGGTGCCAACATGCCGGCCGCCACGAAGCCGGCCGCCTCGCTGCGGCGCCGGCTGAGCACGGTGGCCGCCCGGCCATGGCGGGCCAGTTCATGGGCCAGGGCCAGGCCGATCAGCCCCCCGCCCAGGATCAGCACCGGATCCGATCCGGTAGGGGTGCGGGTTCCGGGGTGGGCGCCGGTCGACATGGTTGTGCGGTCTCGTGCTGATCATCCCCTCATCCCCGTCAGGGCACCAGGCACCGGGCCTGCGGCCCACGCCCTGATCGGAGGCAATGGCTGGACTGTGATCTGATCACAGCGTGGTTCGTAACGATCTGATCAGGTTGATGATGGGGTCTCCGATGCGCCGTTGATGGCCATGGCCCTGCCTTTGCCATCACGCCAGTCGCTTGCCCTGGCTCAGGCACGGTCGGGCTGGAAGCGCTGGGGTCCGGTTCTGATCCCGGCAACCGTGCTGGCGCTTGCGCCCCTGACTGTGCCGGCTGCCGCCATCGCCGACAGCACCCGCCAAATGCCCGTCAACCGGGAGGGCGGCGGCAGCCGCGATGCCTGCCAAGCCCGCCGGCTGGTGCATCTGGTGCCCTTCTCCGATCGCTTTGCCCCGGGTGAGTCCCGCAGGATCGCCGTGCTCGAGGGCTCGGCTCCTCTCCCAGCCCCCCTGCAGGTGAGGATCGGCGCGCTTGGGGTCTGGACGTTGCCGGCCGAACCGGTCGGCATCCGGGTGCTCACCATCCCTGCCATTGCCATGGAACTGCTCTGGGAGAGCTCGCCGCTGTGCACATCGGCCCTGGATTCGATCGGGGCGCCCCCCGCCCGCTCCTGGTTGCTGCCGCGCAGTGCAGCCCCGGCCGACCAGGCGGCCGACCAGCTGGCGCGTCTGCAGCTGCTGGAGCTTTCCCGTCGTTGTGGCTCCACGGTGGAGGCCGCACCCTTGCTGCGGGCCTTCGCCCTGGCGCACCTCGCATCGATGCTGCCGGTTCAGCTCTCCGTTCGCTGTGACCCGCTCGCTCCGCTGTCCTCGATGGCGCCCTCGGCACCTTCCTCCTCCAGCAGCTCCCACACCTCCACCGCCGTGGAGCGGCCGCTCAGCGGCAGCGTTCCCCAGAGACTCCAGGGTCCCTGAATCGTTGGCCGCACCAGGTCGAAGGTGGTGCCGGAGAGCAGCACCCGGCAGGCGGGCGAAAATCCCCCATGGCGCGGCAGTCCCTCGATGCGGGCCGCGCAGTTCACCGTGTCCCCCACCACGCCGAACTCCCAGCGCTCCGGTGTGCCCACCGATCCCGCCAGCACCGGACCGGTATGCAGGCCAACGCGCACCCGCATCTCCGGTTGTCCCTCCGCCTTAAGCACGGCATTCAGGGCCGCCAGGGCCTGTCGGATGCCCGCCGCGGCCTGCACCGCCGCCAGGGCCTCTCGCTCGGTGCCCCGGTCGAGGGGAGCCCCGAAGACCGCCAGCAGGCCGTCGCCGGTGAATTTGTTCACCAGCCCCCCCTGCCCCTGCACCGGTCCCACCATCGCGGCCATGCCCCGATTGAGCCAGGCCAGCAGTGCTTCGGGATCGAGTTGTTCGGCCACCCGGGTGAAGTGCTCGATGTCGGCGAACAGCACGGTGAGTTCGAGCCTGCGGCCGGGGAATCGGCCCCCCTGGAGCAGCAGTTCCCGTTGCTGCCACAGTTCACTCGCCACCGGGGTGGAGGTGGTCTGTCGCAGCAGGCCTGCCAGTTGCTGCCGCTGATACTGCTGCTCCTGGGCCCGCCGGGTCCAGGCCGCGGCGGCCAGGGCCCCCAGGGCCGCCAGCGGGGAGGCCGCGTCAAACCACCAGCCGGATGCCAGGAGCAGCGCCGTGGCCAGCACCATGGCTGTGGCCACGGCCAGCACGGTGATCTGGCTGCGGCGCAGTCTGTCGATCCCTTCCCCCAGGGCCACCCCCGCCAGCACGGCCGCCAGCAGCAGACCGGAGTTCAGCCAGGCTGGCGCCGCCCTCATGCCCAGCGGTCTTTTCTGCTGGCGGGCGATCAGGGCAGGCAGGCGGTGGGTCAGCAGCTTGGTGTTCTGCGAGGGCGGCACGGCCCCCATGCCCAGCGGCCTTCCCCGCTGCAGGGCGATCAGGGCAGCCAGGCGGTGGGCATGGAGTTCCACCCCTGGCATGTGCAGGGATCGTCCAGGCTCGGGGCCTGTGAAGGGCACCCGGAATCCGTCCCGTAGGGACGGCGCCTTGTTGCCGATCAGCACCAGGGATCCCCGCAGGCTCCGCTCCGGCACCTGTCCCGCCAGCAGCTCCCGCAACGACCAGGTGGGGAAGCTGCCGAGGCGATGGAAGGCCAGCATCCTTTGCACACCGCCATGGTCGAGGTCGTGGTAGCCGCCGCTGTTGGCCTGCAGCGGACGGATCCAGGCCGGATCCCGCTCCAGGGCCTCCCGCAGGGGCAGGCCGCCATGGCCCACCTCCAGCATCCGCAGGGGCAGGGGCACCATCGCCTCTCCCATGCCCCGCACGAACAACAGATCCCGCCGCACCACCTCGTCGGGATCGATCACCAGATCGTTGTAGGCCTGGCGGTTGGCCGGGGTGCCCCGGATCGCCTTGATCCCATCGACATGGCTGAACACCGAGACGAGCCGCGGGTTGCTCTTGAACAGTTGCCGCAGGGCGGCATGGTTATCGCCCACCCCGAGGTCCCGGTAGAGGTCGAGGCCGATCGCTGCGGCTCCGGCCTGATCCAGCCGCTGGATCGCTTCGATCAGCTTGTCATCGTCGAGGGGCCAGCCCAGCTCATGCAGGTCCTGTTCACCGATGCCGATCACCCGCACCGGGGTGGTGGCGCCATCCGGAGCAGGCCGGAGCCGAATGGTGAAGTCGTAGAGAAGGAGGTTGGCGGTCTGGAGCAGACGGCTGTGCTGCAGCACCAGGAGCACCAGGGCGGCTGCCGCATAGGGCCCCAGCTGGGTGACGACCCGGCGCCAGGGCCATGGCAACCCCGTCCGGGCAAGCTTGGCCAACGGCAGCTTCGGTGGCGAGGGCTGGGCGGTCACTCAGAAGCGGTAGTTGATGCGGCTGTAAAGGCCGTTGTTGAGCAGCCAACCTTCGAGCAGGTTGGCGGTTGAGCTGCCGAACTGGCTCACCCAGCCCAGTTCCATCAGCCAGTGCTGGCCCTGCAGCCAGCGCACCAGAACCCCCCCGGCCCCGATATCCCCGGAGATGGTTCCCTCCTGGAGGTTGGTGCTGACCCGGCCCGCCCCGAGGAAGGGCACCAGCTGGATCTCGGCCTGCCCGCGTTGCCAGGCGCTCCAGCTGAGTTCGGCTTCG
>Ga0114979_10002137_pt1 | contig 13365 bp, 14 predicted proteins | sample S_140625_EF_Meta_FD_87315 | JGI IMG/M metagenome (GOLD analysis project Ga0114979, IMG submission 87315) | Freshwater microbial communities from Lake Simoncouche, Canada to study carbon cycling - S_140625_EF_MetaG | ecosystem: Environmental > Aquatic > Freshwater > Lake | place: Lake... | reverse complement strand
ATTTCTTGGTGGTGATTTTACATTTCTTGGTGGTGATTTTACATTTCTTGGTGGTGATTTTACATTTCTTGGTGGTGATTTTACATTTCTTGGTGGTGATTTTTATATTTCTTGGTGGTGATTTTTATATTTCTTGGTGGTGATTTTTACATTTCTTGGTCCAAGAAATGTAAGTATATTGTAAGTATGTCAAATAATCCATATCAATCCTACAGTTTTCAGGATACGACATTATATACATATGACACATTAAACCAATTTGTGAGTAATTATAATGGCGAAATTGCAAAAATAAAAAAGAAAGCCGAAGAAGAGGGTGGATTTTTCCATTATTATCATTTCGAATATTCGCCCAATGGTATTCAAACCACGGACGTAGGACGTATTCCATCGTCGATCATAACATCCTGTGTAAATAATAGGACATGGACTCAATATGCTACACCAAATACACCAGATGCATTTAAGATGGATATGGGTAAAACATATTTAAATACAAAAAAGGCGAATGTTGAATATGCATCGAATAAATCGGAAACAGTCCAAACGCCAGGTTTAGCATATAAAATCATATCTTTCCAAAATCAGATACCACCCTTTTCCGATTTTTTAATGAATGAATCGATATACATAAATAGTTTTACCGACGCATCAAACAATATAATTCCGGCAACAAAAACGGCCACGCCTACAACCGTTACAAGCTCCAAACCGGCAACTCCATCTACAAAAACACCTGCCTATTCCCCATTAAATGCACCTACGGCAATAACGCTCGATCCTACACTCTATAATCAAATCGACCCTGATGGTATTCTAGTAAAACAATTAACTGCTGTCGATGTTTCATCGAACAAATATGTCCCCGCATTTGGATGTGAATGGTATGGCTATTTTTATCCCAACAATGGTTTAGGAACATATACATTTTCCATTTCCGGTATGAATGATTCAAATGGATCCATATTCATGGTTTGGTTTGACGATAAAGCCGTATGCGAATATGTAGGTGAAAATTCGGATTTGAACAACAACCGTGCTTCTGTAAAAATCGATATGACTGAGTCAAAATACTACCCCATACGTATTCAAATGTATGTGAATCTTACCCAAAACCTCCAACCACAACAAATAAATATTACACTGAATATCGAAAAGAATGGGACTAAAATTAAGAATAATTCGTGTCTGTATCGCATTGTAAATAAGGGAGGTTCTACTTATTACCCCAAACTCCTTTATTATTCATTTGTGAGTAAGTCACCTTCAGATTACAGGGACGGATTATTCAATTGCTATTATTATGACACATCAACGATGACGTATCCAACACTTTATGATTCGACACAATTATATTCCATTATCAATAAACATAAATTTCGAATGAGAATTCGAAATTCGGAATATGGGTTTAACTTGGATCCACTTGAAGGCGTTGTTGATTATGGAACATTACCCGATGGAACAAAATGGACTCCGGTCGATACATCCAACAATTATGCCTATCCTTATGTTTATTCATTGTATCGGTTAAATGTCGATATGCGCATGGGTAAAACATTTCAATTTGATCAAAATATCAATAAAAATGGCGATTATGATATGCGTGAAGTGAATCCGTCATTTTTACAAAATGCGTCGAGTTATACTGAACTTCCCAATTATTATCCGAATATAAAGGCAAATGTTACACAGGCTAAAAATGGCAATTCGGTGAATCAGGGAAAAAATATCTCCAGTTTGAATGGCGAAGATTGTAAAAACTTGTGCAATAATGATATATCCAATTGTTCCTATTATTTTACATACACTACCTTTGACGGAAATCCAAGATGTTTTGTCGATGTTGCCAATTCAGAACCTACCTTTAACCAAATCCCACCACTAGATTCCACAGGAAAACCTTATATTAATGGATCCCTCTTTTTACGTGAAAAGGGATTTGTACCACCCAAATGCCCTGGAATGAGTATGAACTCAGACGGTTTGGTTTCAGATCCCGATGCGATACAATTTAAAACGGTTCGTAATACCGAGGATTATAGCACATCATTTCAATATGCCAACTATTCTTGGGACGCATCGCATGCAATCGTGGATAGTAGTAGTATTGGAATATGCGATCCAAATATAATAAAACGATCAAAACCCATTGCCTATGATATTTTATTTAAGAATGCGACTTATTCGGATTTTGGTAAAACCCGAATACCTAGTATAAATTTTAACAAAGAGGGAATGACACCTTTGGCACCCGCATCCGCACCCGCATCCGCACCTTCGCAAACTCCACTTGCACCGAATACAAGCCCCTTTCAAATGGCACCGTTTTCCTTTGCACCATCAGTTGGTGTAACTTATCAACGCGACTCGTCGAGCGTTATAACTGATGCAATGAAAGATACTGCCAATAGCATACGTGCAGGCCAGTATAATGAACAACAATTGGCCAAGATGATGAAAGAAATCAATTCAAATTATACACAACTTACAAATCAAAAAATTCCAAAATACGAAGAAACCAAGGCCATTTTAGAATCGAACCCCGATTATGATTATAGTGGTAAAACATTATTATATTATAATTCGCAACCGGTTCCTACAATTGATCAACAACGCGCCATTGATGCCGATCAAGGGGTCAATGCACAGACTCCTCTCTATGTTTTAGGATCATTGACCGCGGCCACATTGTTAGTTATGGCTCTAGTCATTGGAAGAGAGTAAGCGAGATTAGTATCGGTAAAAAATATATGATTTATAATATATAAATCATATACATAGAAAAAAGATAGAAAAATGATACCAGAAAACAATGGATATTTTGACCTATCAGCTGTATTTAATGTCGAACAAAATTATTTATATGATATGTGCGGAGCCTATCAATCCGTTAATAATGCCCCTCTCTTGGCACAATATGTTCTTAATTTACAGAATAATTTGAAGAATGTGAATAAAACATTCCAAGACGCCAATACCTCATCCGCCGCCGTCTTGGATCAACAACAACAGATGATAAATATCATCGATAATGAACAACATCGTTTAACTGAGAAACAGGAATTAATTGACCAAGCCAAGATGCAAAATGAGAGGATAGCCATGTTAAACTATACTTATCGCAAAGAATATGGTGAATACACCAAAATGTTGATTGTTCTCATAATAGGTTTAGTCATACATATTCTTTTGCGAATCATCGCGAATACTTTTATGGGGGCTCCAACTGGTTTAATGGTTCTTTTGCATATTATCAATATTGTAGTTTGTATGATTGTGATTACGATTATTTATGCGAATTTGAAAACGCGGTCCCAAATTAATTATGATCAATTGAATCTACCCGGACCCAACGCAGCATCTTTACATGGTCCAGTTACCCCTGCGTCCGCACCTGGTACCAATAAAGGCCCCCTATTTGGTGTTTGTTTTGAACAAAGTTGTTGTGGTCCGAATACGGTATGGAATTCTACCATGAAACAATGTGATGTTGCCGCGTCGGGTCCAGTTCCTGTCCCGGCGGCTACATCCACCACGGCGGCTACAGAAAGTTTTACCGTAAGAGAAAATTTCCCCCAAGAAGCCGGATCATTATGGTAAAAAATATATCAATGTATATTAGTTTAGTTAGATGTCTTCTTATAAAGAATTATACAATTCCGTCAAATGGCAAAACGATATTATGCAAAACCAATATACTGTCATGCGCGATACGTATTCTACCGACACTAGAAAAGTCCAATTCATGTCGTCAGATATAGAGTTTTACACAAGAGTCAATTATATTTTATGGATCGTCTATTATATCGTTTTTTTGTTCGTCATATATGTGATATTTTTCGGTAAAATGGCGGCGGAAGGATATTCGACCCAGTTTCAGTTTATGGTATTATTGTTATTCGCCATTTTTCCAATGATTATTACTAGCGTCGAATTAATTGTGTATTTCTTGGTAGCACGAATTTATACATTGATCTTTAGCATACCTTATAGTAAAGTTCCTGGGAAAGATAATACACCGGTTTTTTCGGTGTTGGATATTTTACCACCTGGATACAATCGATAAAAATAATATTGCATCGATATACGATATTATTTTATACATACCCTTATTATCGTGTCATCATATCTCATTCAAGTCAATATCTCCATCCATCCCCTCTAAATCACTATCCACAGCATTCGTGTCTATATCCGAATCCTCCTCATCTCGCATCTTGAGGCGAACACCCGTCCATACACCCCCCTTTTGTTTTCCGAATTCGCGATCCATGAGTTCATGCAAATCTTTCGGGCTCGGTGTTCGAGTGCCGAAATTGATACTATACCATACCTTGAATTCCTCCGACAATTGCGACTTGCGAACCGTCGCCCCCGAACATCGGACAATCTTGTCCAAAACAAATTCCGCCAAATAATCCTGACGTTTTCGGTAATCATTACTGGCCGCCAATACACGATCACAATCAGTAACCACCCCCTGCGAATTATACGCACGATCCACCAACATCGCCGCAAAAGTCTCGCGCCAAACGGGGAATTTATCCATCAAATTCCGATCCAACTTGAACTGGTGTGGTTTGTTTGGATCTCCCGTCACCGGATTTTCAGTGAAAAGCGATTCGAATGGAACGACGCGAATACGACGCCAGGTTCCATGATCTTGTGCTTTGACCACCAAAAGCTCATTGCAACATACGACCATCTTGAACTGCGGAATAAACGTAATCGCCGACTGGAACAAGCCACGGCAAGTAATGGGTTCAACACCACTTACCAGCTCCTTCATCGGACCTTCATTGATAACATCACCCTTCGTTGGTTCCTGCATAACCACATATCGCGCCCCCTTGAGTGAAACAATTTCCGGAGACAGCCCCCCAATTTTTCCGCGACCCTGAGTAATGAGCGAAATCGGCGCCGACTGTTTGTAATTTCCAATTGTCTGACTCATCAAATCGGTGAGGACCGACTTTCCGTTTTGCCCCCCGCCGATATAATTATTAAACGTCTGATTGACCGACGCTTTCCCGATCAAAACAGAAGACAAATGGTCCCACATATATTCGCGAATATTGGGATCGGGGAACAATTTTGCCATGAAATCCTCCAATTCTTCACGTACCCCGTGGTGTTTGCTGGAATCTAGAGGCGTATAATCGATTCCCGTGCATTTGGTCAAATAATCCTCGGGTCGCCCATCGCGAAACATGAGCGCCCTGTTCTTCTCCGAGAAATCGATGACCCCGTTCTTGAAACACAACAAATACGGATTACTATCTAGCTTCGAAATAAACCCCGAATCCTTGAAAAGATCTTTCGCTTCCTGTATAATATTACGTTTATCACTGGTCTGTCCCAATCGGGTATAAATTTTAATAATGATTTCCACCTTTTTCTCAATCGCCGTGATCTTATCTTTATCCTCCTCCGGATCGAGCGTACTCTTATAAATACTCATCTCCTCCGCCCGTTTATAATACATCGCACGCAATTTGGTTGAAATCGTCAGTCTCAAATCCGCTCCCGAATCTTCCGGTTTTGCTGTCGTCTCCCATCGATGATTGGCGAATCGATACCAGAATCCATCGCAATATACGTAATCGTATTTACATAATTGATAGAGGACAATGGCGATATCGTGGTCAGAGCATCCCTTGGCATTCTTCCCCGATTTGAGCGAATCCGCCGAAATCGAATTGATGGTCTGATCCAAATAATAGCTCACCGTGTTTTGTTTGATCGATTCGAATCCATCGCGATTATCCTGTTTGGCCCAGTAAATAATCGATGCGAAATTGATTCCTCCACTCGCCTTTCGGCTGAATCCGATCCATTCATTGCATCGGTCGGAAACTTGATTCCATGACCATTCCGAAGATTTGGCACTGAATGCGATCCAGACGACCAATAGTCGGTCGGAAGTATTATGGAGAGCCCATCCTACGCGAATCCATTTGGCATAGGATTGCGGACCATAGTACGATTCTGGTAAAACCATCGCATATTCGTAAATTTCACGCAACCGATATTCCGCCATCGAAATCGAATCCAAGAATCGTTGGAGACAATCCTCCAAATCTTGGGCGTTTTTGATCGCCAAAACGTCTTTCAATGAGGGATACTGGTTTTGACTTCCGAAAAATCCGTCGCCGTCGATCCCTCCACCAGACATGCTATTCGAGCTCATGGACGCACGTAGTCCGTGAGCAGGTGAAGGTGTCGCCTTCTCGCGATTCATAAGTTTTGCCAGAAACTCGTTGGTATAGAAGAATTGTGGATTCCCCGTGTATCTTACGGACAATTTATGGAAATTCTCGGCGGTCAAATAATTTTCAATGGGCTCTGTATTCGTTATCCATTCACCATCATCGGGATCATATGTAATATCATAGACCGTAGTGAGACGGTATGCCTCGTGACCCGGTTTAGCGGATCCATAAAGTTGCCAATTGGTTTTACCCTTACTGATACACTCATCCAGAACGTCCGACCATTTATTTACAATGGGAAAATCGCCCCACATTTCTTCCAACCGGGGGAGCATTTTCTCACGGAGGATGAGTTGAGCGGCATGGTCCATCTGAATACCGAAAATCAGATGGATGCCGTCCTTGGTAATATTTTTCTCTTGCACTCGGTTCAAACGGGTTTTTTCGAAAACGAACACTGGGAATCGAGTGTCGCCGTCAAACTGGAATATTTCTTTGAATTCTTCTAAATATCCGAAGACGAGGTCCTCGATATGCTCACGAGTATAAACGCGTTCATCCAAATCAAGACTGAAGTGCAGGTCCAAATCTACGGCGATTGGTCCGTTTTTGGTTGTATAGAGCTGTTGTTCGGTCAAATATTCAGGCGAACCTTTGTGAATGACCTCGTTAAAATACAGCTTCATAAACGTGGGCAAATCTTCATCGGATATGTAAAACTTGCCTCCGTAAATACCCGTTGCCTCATCCCCGATTCGTGTATGTGTTGCTTCTGTTTTATCCTCTTTTTTTATACGATGTTTAAATAGGAAATCTTGTAATGGGCTATGTGCGCTTGTACTAGTAGTTGTCTTCGGTTTTATCACGGGTTTCTTTATCATTTTGCTTGCATTCATTTAGGGGTCTGTATTTTATAGATACATTTATTTTTATCCCCTTTTCGGAATTCAATTTTATACATTTTATTATAAAATTGTCCATAACGACACCATTTATCGAGTGTCATGATATTATCCCAACATTTTTTGTAAATAGTCGAGTGTAGGCGATTTGCCAAAAAATACCGTCCATTTAGCCGTCAATAATGTGATGACACCATATAAAAATAATAATAGTCTGGTGTCATAGTCAATATACGGTATTGCAGTGGTTTTATAGAGAGGATGGAACAAATAAAGTAGGACGACGGACATGGCTGCGATAAAAATAAAATCGACTCTCTCTTTCCAAAATTCGATGGATTTTTCTAAATCTTGGACCTTTTTGTTTTCACCCTGTCGTTTGAGTTTTTGAATCAAATAAATATTATAGAGAGTCAAACCAATAAATATGAGTTTGATGAGAATGATAAAGAGAACGAAAATGTCGAACCATTTTCCCATTTTTATCAGGGTTTCTGTATATTGTCAATAGATAAAAAATTGATTTATAGGTATCGGTATAATATATTATAACATTAACATATAAACGAAAATATCCCACCAAAAATGAAGTTTTGTACCGTGTGTGAAAATATGTATTATATCGGAATCAATGAAAAGGATTCCAACCAATTGGTATATTATTGCCGAAATTGTGGTCATAAGGATGAAACGATTTCCGCGGAAAATACTTGTGTTTTAAAAACGCAAATTCGTAAGGGAGAACAGAAATTCAACCATATCATCAACGAATACACCAAATTGGACAAAACCCTTCCGCGCATTTATAATATTGATTGTCCGAACGCAGCATGTAAAACACATAGTGATTCAGAAAAAGAGAAGGCGAGTCCGGAGGTCATTTATATTCGGTATGACGACGAAAATCTGAAATATTTATATATGTGCGCGGTTTGCGACACGGTGTGGAAAACGGATGATTCGAGATAAGATATTGAGAAAAATACATAGATAAAGTATAAGATAATAGGGGTATCAGTAAAATGGAATATATACGTTATATTCCATATCCATCATTACAAATAAGAATGAGTCAAGATATAAGATTTAGCCAATATGCGGATACAAATTCATTTTTTACGAATATTGACACCGAACCAGAACCAGAACCAGAACCAAGAAGATCGTCGCGACTTCATGGTAGCAAACCAACTAAAATTCATTTGAATGAATGTCTTGGTAAAACATGTATTATTACTCGCGAGCGAATCAAAGGTTATGGAATTCGGTTGAGTGATGGACAATATTATAGTGCTGACGCAATAACCCGTTGGTATCACACGAATAATACGACGCCATATAGAATACCTTTTACGGAGAAAGATATCGAAAAAATTAGAGAATGGGAAGCGTTTCAAAAAAATTGATTTATATTTTATGGTAAAATATATATACACACACAACATACACATATCAAGTAAATACACACAATGAATCCTGCAATTGAAAAAGAGATATCACCAGATGGCGACGAATCGGAATCTGAAAGAGGCTCTGAATCGGATTCGGAATCAAATGCTGGATCAGATATCGATTCGGATGCTGACTCTGATGCGGATTCTGACGTGGATATAGATTTAGAAAAAGAGGCGGAAACGGCACAACCTTTAAATGCAAAAAAATCATCCGCACCTCATCCATTTGGATTGGACATCAGTGACGATGAGTTTGATAAAGATGATGAGGAGGAGGAGGATGAAGAGGAAGACGAAGATTATTTACAAAAATTCGACGAAAATCTTAAATCCGATATTTTAGAGGAATATTATCCCGAGATGCGCGCACTCAATAATGATGAGGTGGATATTTTGACACGGGTCGTTCGCGACGAAAATGGAATGGTTTGCGATCCTCTTCACCGAACTTTGCCATTTATTACCAAATATGAGCGTGCGCGAATTTTGGGAGAACGTGCCAAACAGGTCAATTCGGGAGCAAAGCCCTTTGTGGAGGTGGATCCCGAAATCTTGGACGGATATTTGATTGCGACGGCCGAATTCGAACAGAAAAAAATTCCCTTTATTGTGAAGAGGCCTTTGCCGAATGGTGGATGTGAATACTGGAAGCTCCAAGATTTGGAGATTTTGTGATTCGGTTATAGATTACTTTTACACCCTTGAAGATTTAAAATGGGACAAAAATCCCATTAAAAATTAACAAGGTTTGCCCTTCACAGAACGTGTAAATTTTGGTTTTACTGGTTCGTCTAAACCAGTTGAAGTATTCTTGTTTCTTGATAAATAATTTGGTCTTTCTTTATTATTTTTAAGACGCATTCGTTAATATACTTAGAATACACAAATAAATTTTAAGTATATTATTTATAAATTTTTAATTTTCTTCTTCGTGTTGATGGTATTCTTTTCATTTCCATTCCATCTTTCAAATTATAAGCATATTCAAAATAGTTTTTATAATTTTCTGGTTTTACTTTTTCAATTGCTCTATCTACATTCTTTTCTAATTGTTGGTAATTTTCAACATTTCTATCTTTTTTCAAGGTATTTTTTATTTGATTAAAATATGCTTCTATTGGTAAGTTGCTACGAGGTGTATAAGGCACAGCAAATAAATATGTATTCCCACTTTTTGTTATAGCATTTTTTATTAATTCGTTATTGTGACTTCCTGCATTATCTAAAATAATAAGATGGTCTTTGTATTTTGAAAATATATATTTCTGTAAAAATTCTAATAATCGTTCTTTTGTCATACCACCTTTTTCATACATTTCTCTTCCAACACATCTTGAATTATTTACTGCTACTAATAAAGTAAATTTACGAAAGACAAATTGATTACTGGTTTTTATTATACATCTCTTACCCAAATTACAACGACTATAAGTTGGTTTTAACGCAGAACCTACACTTGTTTCATCCAAACAAATAATTTTATTTATAGGAAATTTACGAAGTTCAGTAAAAAAGTTATTCATTTCAGTTGCTTTCTCTATCGGTTTTTTATATCTTTCTTTTGGAAAATGCTCGTGTCTTGTTCTTTTTCTTGTTTGATTATTATCTCTAACAACCTGTCCTAAATGTTGAGGTGTAATATCAAATGTAGGGTATTGTTTTTTCATATCAACAACTAATTCTTCCATGGTTATTTGCTCGTTTTTCTTTAATACATCTAACGCAGTTTTTACTTGTGGTTTGGTAATCTTATAGGATACATTTTGCCTATTTCTTCTTGTAAGATTTTTAGTAGAATTATATCGTTGTATCCATCGTTGTAATGTAGATTTCTTACAATCAAATATTTTACAGGTTTTTCTAATATTATCTTTATTTTTCAAATAATATTTAACTGCTGAAATTTTATAATCTTCGCTTTTATGCGTCATTCCTATAATAAAAATAGAAAAAACTTACTCATAATTTGTCCCATTTTAAATCTTCAAGGGTGTAAAGTCTATCCGTGTTTTTGTATCTCTATCCTTTGTTGCGGATACAAAAACACCCACCCTCTTTGCGAGATCTAAAACCCGGGATAAATGTATTTATCTCCGGATGTAGATTACCGAATCCAATTCAATTTTTTATTTTCATTATATCAATAGGGTCGGGATTGATATGATATATATTTATAAAAACGATATATGAATTTACACTTTATTATTGAATAAAATGGTAAAAATCGTGATAACCGGTGGTTGTGGTTTTATAGGGCACCATTTTGCAGAATATGTGCATAAAAACACGGATTGGGATATCATCATTTTTGATAAACTTACCTATGCAAGTATGGGACTAAATCGCTTACGCAATAATGAATTGCTATATTCAAAACGAGTGAAAATATATACGATCGATATTTGTAATGAAATCTCGGATGGAATAAAAAAGGAAATCGGAAATGATATCGATTATATTGTTCATATGGCAGCAGAAACACACGTAGATAATAGTATCAAAGAACCCGAAAAAATTATTAAGAACAACGTGAATAGTACAGTAAGCATATTGGAATGGGCGAGGACGCTGTCGAGTCTGAAAATATTTTTTTATTTTAGCACAGATGAGGTATTTGGTCCAGCGTTGGGTGATACACTGTACAACGAATGGGATAGACACCGACCCACAAATCCGTATTCAGCATCGAAATCCGCCGCAGAAAATATTTGTATCGCATATGAAAATACTTATAAAGTGCCACTAATGATCGTCAATGTCATGAATGCATTTGGTGAAAGGCAGCATGTGGAAAAATTTATTCCACTTTGTATAAAAAAGATTTTGAATGATGAACTGGTATATATTCATTCGTATCCAGATAAAGAGCTCTCTGGTACCCGTTTTTATATCCATGCGCAAAATATTGCCAATGCGGTTCTATTTTTGATAAATTATGGACAAATTGGGGAAAAATATAATATCGCAGGGGAAAAGGAGGTTTCGAATCTGGATTTGGCGAAATTGATTGCAAAAACCGTTGGAAAAGAATTGAAATACGAGATGGTCGATTTTCATAGTTCGCGACCTGGGCATGATTTAAGGTATGGATTAAATGGTACTAAGATTCATGATCTAGGATGGCGTCCCAAGTTCAATTTTGAAAAATCTCTGGAAAAAACGGTTCAATGGACGCTAAAAAATTTAGAATGGTTGGATGAATAATATATATCATGCATGTATAAATGTACCTTTCTACGGTTGGATACCTGTAAGAATTTTTGATATTTGATATATCATGATAAATGGTGATATATCAAAAAATAAAGTTTATATGAAATATACCTAAAAATTACATGTTAATTGACACATTTGTAATCCTCTTTTTTCTAAACCACATTTGATATAAAAATGTGAGTTTTCCTCACTACAATCCAATGTTACTTTATAACATCCATGATTTTTCGCCTCATTCATTAAATGGTTTATTATTTTTTTTCCAAATCCGAATTTGCGATATTTATTCTTTACACAAACGTCTTCAATGTGTCCCATTGAAGTATTATTATAAATAAACTTTTTTTCGTAAATTATTGTTCCGGTAGCAATAATATCATTATCGCATTCTATGACCCATATTTCAGAGTATGGAAACATATAGTCCAATGTTTCATTAAATTGTTCGCTTGTAAAAATGGTTTCTCTGAATTCGTTTATCATTATTGAATAATGAGTATAATCATTCTTGTTTAATTTTCTGATAATAAAATTATTTGATTCCATGAAAATTTATATTTCAACATATAATAATATTTTTATTATCTTTTTATCAAATATATCATTTTATCTATTATCATGATCATGGTCTAATTTATCAACATTAAATGCGTTCCGTGATAGTATTTTATTCGGTCATCCTCTATAAAATTTGTTTTATCAATATTCGTCATGGATAAATATATTCCCCATATATTAGCATCTCCCCATCTAGATACAAATATACCGCCCTCATTTTCAATTTCTTTACACCATAGCTTGAATAAATCGCAATTTTTAAAATATTCTCTCTTTATTATGCAGAAATTTGTATAAGGAACACTTGTAAAATTAACGGAATTATGAATATCATTCTTATCCATAAAATTATTTGTGAATTCTTTTAAACCATAAGCATAGTTATCAGATTCGTCAAAATTATGTAAAACTTTTCCTGTATGAAAATATATATCTTTATCATTTAAAGATTCACAAAGATTTTGTGGAAAGTCATAAATAAAACAATCTTCATCAATTCTAATAACATATTTGTATTCATCACTAATATATTTTAAAAAGCCATATGACCAAAATCTACACATACATTTATATCCAAAAGTGAATCCTTGATTTTGGGGCAAAGATTTACTAAATATTCCAGTTTTGTTATTCAAACTTTCATGAAATTCTTCGGATACATTGATAAATTGAATTGACATGGAAGAAGTTCTGGATTGTATATATATTTGTTGATCATCTGTAATATTACCTTCGTGGAATAAAATAATATCATATATAGAAGGATTTTTAATATAGATATTATCAAATATATAGGCATTTCTTTTTATTAATGTTTCATACTCTTCAATTGAATGGTAACCTCTAGTTAAAGCACAAATCGCATTTTTCATTATATATATAATGAAAAATATTATATTTTAATCCAATATAGCGGTAGGTAGATCTGGTTTTTTTTCAATAGAAATGTTTTGTTTAGTGATCTATTCTATTTTATTCAATGTTATTATGCTAATAAAATAAATTGTTTTATACGTAATT
>Ga0114979_10002136_pt1 | contig 13369 bp, 12 predicted proteins | sample S_140625_EF_Meta_FD_87315 | JGI IMG/M metagenome (GOLD analysis project Ga0114979, IMG submission 87315) | Freshwater microbial communities from Lake Simoncouche, Canada to study carbon cycling - S_140625_EF_MetaG | ecosystem: Environmental > Aquatic > Freshwater > Lake | place: Lake... | reverse complement strand
TTCGCGCTGGCGACCACAGAACCAGCGGCGGGTCCAAAGAAACGCTGGCGAAACTGTTCGCAGTAAAGCCCATGGGCCCGTCCCGCGTGGGAATTGTGATGACTGTGATGCCCGTGGCAAAACGGCCCAACGCATCGCGCAAAGCGCGGGAATCGATGGCATCGGTGGCAAAGGGTGTGTCAGGCATCCTGGCTCCGCGGTCCCGGCGGCGGGGCAATCCCCCTGCGGTTCCGCTTCGGCAGCTATCCCGGTTGGCGGTCAGGGCAAGCCCGCAGGTCCGAGTTGCGACAACTTTCGTCCCTGCGGTGCACAACAGCCGCACCGGGATGTTGATCTGCGGTCGCGTCCCGGTTGGGATCAGGCTTTTTCTTCGGTGCCGGTATCGATGAACCAGCCACCTGGCCCCGCCACACGGTCAGGCAGAACCAGAATCATCATCTGCCGCAACGCCAGGCAGACAGACTGGCTGCCCAGCAAGCCGTCAAAGGAAATCTGGGAAACGAAGGTCATAAAGGACGCTCCAAACCTGGGTTGCACCCCATTTGCCAGCAAATCAGGTCGGAAGCATGTCGCTTTCAAAGAGAATCCGTCGCAACCGTGCCTTTCGCCGGTGCCCATGACGCCAGAGTCGCGGATCAGCCCTTGGACGGGCCGCAGCATCGCGCTAGGCAGGGGCAGTATCTTTCGCCACGCAGGGACCTGCCGATGCTTTTTGCCTATCGAGAGTCTGCCGGACATCTGGAACAACTGACGGTTTCCGACCCGCTTCAGGACGCGATCTGGATCGATCTGTACCGGCCGATGCCGGCGCAGGTTCAAGCCGTTGCGTCTTTGGGGGTTGAGGTTCCCACGCTGGAAGACATGGAAGAGATCGAAATCTCCAACCGGCTGTACCGGGAGAACGGCGTAGACTATATCACTGTTGTCCTGCCGGGCCTGTCTGAAACCAAAGCACCGCTGTCTGGGCCGGTGACCTTCATCCTGACCCCGACGCGTCTGGTAACCGTGCGCCACCACGCCCCGCGCCCCTTTGAAACCTATCCCACACGCGCCGACAAGGTCGGCCCCGGTTGCTCATCGACGGAACGCGTCTTCCTGGGCCTGATGGAAGAGATTGTCGGGCGCCTGGCGGACCTGCTGGAGGGGGCGGGCAAGTCCCTGGATGGCGTCACCAAATCGGTCTACGACCCGGAGTCGGCGGGGCGGTCGGACGTTCTGCAGCAAGCCCTGCAGAATGTCGGGCGCGAGGGGGATCTGGTGGGGCGCGTGCGCCTGTCCTTGCTGACACTGGAGCGTGCGATCGGGTTTCTGGGCCAGTCTATGGCCGACCGCGGCCCGTCCGACGGCCTGCGCCTGGTGGTCAAGGCGCTGACGCGCGACATCCAGGCGCTGGAGGTTCATGCGGATTTCGTCTCGTCCCGCGTGGCACTTGCGTCAGATGCCACGCTGGGGATGATCAACCTGGTGCAGAACTCGACGGTGCGGATCGTGTCCGTGGTCGCGGTGCTGTTCCTGCCCCCGACCCTGATCGCCTCGGTCTATGGCATGAACTTCCATGTGATGCCGGAACTTGATCTAAGCTGGGGGTATCCGATGGCCCTTGGCATGATGGTCGCCTCGGCCGTTGGCACCTATCTGTTCTTCAAATGGAAGAACTGGCTGTGACGGCGATCCATTCTGAGCCGCGTCGGTGTGATCAGCCGGAAAGCCCGTAGCGGTGCAGCAGCCGGAACATCCCGTCATTTGCCTGACCGAACAGGCAAAGGCTGCGCACATGGAACGGGCGCGGCAGGACCGGGTGCAGCATCGGTTCCAGCGCCGCCGCGACCTGCGCCGCCTCTGCCTTGGACAGGTCCCCGGTCAGCGTCAGGTGAAACAGAAACTGCTCCATCACATAGGGGTAGCCCCAGCGGGCCAGGTGGCTGCGCTGCCGCTCGGTCAGCCGGTCTGGTCTGCGCCGGGCAATCTCGGCGGCATCCGGTGCCGCGCGGAACCGATCCAGACCTTCGACGACCCGGGCCGCAAGACCGGCCAGTTCCCCTTGATCGCCATCCGGCGTCAGGGCGACGAAGCCCCCCAGACTGTGCAGCGACAGGCCCGCAAGCGTCACCGGTGCCAGGGTGGCGCAAAGATCGGCGGCAGCCCGGTGCAGACCCTCTGCAGTTTGGCCGGGCGCCAGACGGAACGGCGGCTTGATGGTGCCGTGAAAGCCATATTTGCGCGGCGTCTCTGTCAGCTCTGCGATGGTGCGGGGCAGGCCGGCAAGCTGCGGATGGGGCACAGGCAGACCGGTGGCCGCATCCCAACCCAGCCAGGCGGCTGCAAGATCGGCAAGATTGCCCGGCTCCGGTGCCCAATAGATGGCATAGCGATGAAACTCTGTCATTTTGTCACTTTTATGCGCGCAGCGTCACAGACCTGTGACAGGACGCTGTCATCCAGCGCCTTCCCGACTGCGTCAAGGACTCTTCATGTCTGATACCGTACTTGCCAATGCCCTGCTTGTTTTGCCCCGTGAGACCCTTCGCGGCAGCCTTCATCTTGCCGACGGCGTGATCCGCGCAATCGAGCCTGGTACTGCCGTTACAGCGGGCGCCATCGACTGCGGCGGTGATCTGGTGATGCCCGGCCTGGTCGAGTTGCATACCGACAATCTGGAACGCCATATCGAGCCGCGCCCCAAGGTCGACTGGCCCCATGCCAGCGCGATCATCGCCCATGATGCCGAACTGGCCAGTGTCGGCATCACGACGGTATTCGACGCGCTGCGGGTGGGATCGGTCACGTCAAAGGCCAAGGGCAACTACGGCGAATATGCCCGTGCTCTGGCAGATGAGATCCTTGATCTGCGCCGTCAGGGGGTCCTGCGGATCAGCCATTTCCTGCATTTGCGGGCCGAGGTCTGTTCGGAAACCCTGGTGGAAGAGCTGAACAAGTTCGGGCCGGCCGATGCCATCGGCATCGTCAGCCTGATGGACCACACGCCCGGCCAGCGGCAGTTCCGCGATGTTACCAAGCTGAAAGATTATGTCATGGGCAAGCATGGCTATTCGCTGGATGAATTCCACGGCCATATCGCCGCGCAACAGGCGCTGGGCGACCAGATGCGCGACCTGCACGAGGCGGCGGCAGTTGCGGCGGCGCGGCGCTATGGTGCGGTGCTGGCCAGCCATGATGACACCACCGAAGACCAGGTTACCCAATCCGCCCGGCAGGGGGCGCATTTCGCCGAATTCCCGACCACGGTCGAGGCGGCGCGTGCCTGCCGGGCGCAGGGCATCAAGGTGATGATGGGTGCGCCGAACCTGATCCGGGGCGGGTCGCATTCCGGCAATGTCGCCGCTGCCGATCTGGCCGAGGCGGGGCTTCTGGATGTCGTCTCCTCTGACTACGTGCCCTCGTCGCTGCTGACCGCCGCGCTGCGGCTGGGCGACCTGTGGGGCGACATGGCGCGCGGCGTGGCCACTGTAACGCTTGCCCCCGCGCAGGCGGCGGGGCTGGACGACCGGGGGCAGCTGATCCCCGGTGCGCGGGCCGACGTGATCCGCGTGGCGCGCCTGGGCCCGGCGGCGGTTGTGCGCGGAACATGGGTTGCAGGGCACCGCGTGGCCTGAGCCCCCCAGATCAGGATGCTGACATGAACGAGGATCGCATGAGCCAAAGCCTGCCTGCCTTCACCGCCCCCGGCCGCTTCTGGCGGGGCAACCTGCACACCCATTCCACCCGGTCCGACGGCGTGCTGGAGCCGGAAGAGGTCTGCCGCCGCTACCGGGCCGAAGGCTATGACTTTCTGGCGCTGACCGATCACTTCGTGGGCCGTTACGGCTACCCGATTGTCGACACATTGCCCTTCCGCACCAACAGCTTCACAACCATCCTTGGGGCCGAGCTGCATTCGGGGGCCATGGCCAATGGCGAGTTGTGGCATATCCTGGCCGTCGGCCTGCCGCCGGACTTCGCGCCATCGCACAGCCCGGATTTCCGCCCCGTCGACGGGCAGGAAAGCGGGGCGGCGCTGGCGGCGCGTGCCGTGGCCGCCGGGGCCTTTGTGGCGGTGGCGCATCCGCAGTGGTCCGGGCTGACGCTGGACGATGCGCGCGGCATCACGGCGGCCCATGCGGTGGAAATCTACAACCACGGCTGCGCCGAGGGGTGCGACCGGGCCGACGGGTTCGGCATTGCCGACCTGCTGCTGACCGAGGGGCGGCGGCTGAGCCTGGTTGCGACCGATGACGCGCATTTTTCAGAGCCGGACCATTTCGGTGGCTGGGTGATGGTCAAGGCCGCCGCGAACGCGCCGGAGGCGCTGCTGGACGCGCTGAAGGCGGGCCAATTCTATTCCTCGCAGGGGCCGGACCTGCGCGATGTGCGGATCACGGGCGATGCGGTGGAGGTGGACTGTTCCGCCGTCCGCTCGGTGATCGTCCAGGGGGCCGGATCGGCGGCAAAGGCCGTGCATGGCCAGTCGATGACCACAGCGCGGGTCCCGCTGGAGCGGTTCCGCGATTCCCCCTGGGTCAGGGTGAGTGTGATCGATCAGGCGGGCAAGCGGGCCTGGTCGAACCCGTGGTTCTTCTGAGGGGGCGCCCACTGTGGGACGGCGGAGATACGTTGAAAAACAACGAAGAATCAGGGCCAGTTTCAGGTTTTGTTTACCTTGTGCCGCATAAACTGCCGGCGTGAAAAAGGCTTGACCATCGGCAGAGGAACTGCCGCCCCTACCCATTCCCCCGCCCGGCAAACAGCCCGGCATCCTCGGCCGCGCGGCGCAGGGCGCGGGATTTGTTGACGGTTTCCTCATACTCCGCATCCGGATCGCTGTCATACACCACGCCGCCGCCGGCCTGGATATAAAGCACCCCGTCCTGCAGCACGGCGGTGCGCAGGGCGATGCACATGTCCATCTCGCCATTCGCCGCGAAATAGCCGACGCCGCCGCCATAGACGCCGCGCTTTTCCGGCTCCAGCTCGTCGATGATCTGCATGGCGCGCACCTTGGGCGCGCCCGAGACGGTGCCGGCGGGCAGGCCGGCCAGCAGGGCGGACAGGGCATCCTGACCCTCGGCGATCCGGCCCACCACGTTCGAGACGATATGCATGACATGGCTGTAGCGTTCTATGATGAACTGCTCGGTCGGGCGCACGGTGCCGACTTTTGCCACCCGGCCCACATCATTGCGACCCAGATCCAGCAGCATCAGATGTTCGGCCCGCTCCTTTTGATCGGCCAGCAGATCGGCCTCCAGTGCGCGGTCCTCTTCCGGGGTGGCCCCGCGTTTGCGGGTGCCGGCGATGGGGCGCACGGTGACGTCGCCGTCGCGCAGGCGCACCAGAATTTCGGGGCTGGCCCCGATCACCTGAAAGCCGCCGAAGTTGAAGAAGAACAGGAAGGGCGAAGGGTTCGTCCGCCGCAGGCTGCGGTACAGCGCGAAGGGCGGCAGGGTAAAGCGCTGTGCCCAGCGCTGGCTGGGCACCACCTGAAAGATGTCGCCGGCGCGGATATAGTCGCGGGCCTTTTCCACGGCGGCCTTGTAGCCGTCTTTGGTAAAGTTTGACACCGCCTCGCCCAGCGGCGTGGTTTCGCCGAAATCGCGCAGGGCAGGCGGGGCGCGGTCGAGGTCACGCAGCGCGTCCATGACCCGTTCGGCCGCCTGGGCATAAGCCGCGCGGGCCGACAGGCCCGAGGCGGCCCAGGCCGGGGCCACAACCGTCACCTCGCCCTTCACACCGTCCAGCACCGCCACCACCGACGGGCGCAACAGCGTGGCATCCGGCAGACCCAGCGGATCGGGGTTCACATCGGGCAGATGTTCCACCAGCCGGATCATGTCATAGCCCAGATAGCCGAACAGGCCCGCCGCGATGGGCGGCAGGTCTTCGGGCATCTCGATACGGGATTCGGCGATCAGCGCGCGCAGTGTCTCCAGCGGGGGGCCTTCCAGCGGCTGAAAGGCGGTGGCATCAAAGCGCGCCTCGCGGTTGATCTGTGCCTGCGGGCCGTGGCAGCGCCAGATCAGGTCGGGCTTCATCCCCACCACCGAATAGCGTCCGCGCACCTCGCCCCCCGTCACGGATTCCAGCATGAAGCTGTCGGTGCGTGCCTCGGTCAGCTTCAGCATCAGCGAAACCGGCGTATCCAGATCGGCGGCAAGGCGGGCATAGACAAGCTGGTTATGCCCTTCGGCCCAGCCCCGCGCGAAGGACTCGAAATCCGGGATCAGCGCCAAGAGGGCCCCCTATTGCACCTGGGCATTTACGGCGGCAATCGCCGCATCATCGATGGTGATGCCTGCTTCGGCGATCAGCGCGGTCGAGAACATCTCGAACGCGTCCTGCGCCAGCGCCTGCTGCAGCTGGGTCGCAATTTCGGCTTTCATGGCCAGCGCGTCGGGCGTATCGGTTGCTGCGGGCTGGATGCTGTTCAGCTGCACGAGGCCGACGAAATCAGGGCCTTCGATCACGCGCAATTCGCCTTGCGCCATCTCGAACACGGCGGGCAGCAGCGTGTCGGGCGCGCCTTCGACAAAGCCGTCGCGCGCCATCGAAAGCGTCACCTCGGCAATCCCGAAAGCCCCGGGCGAGGCCCCGCCTTCGACGGCGGCCTTGACCTCGACCGCGCGGGCGGACAGCGCCTTGGCAAGGGCATCGGTGCGCCAGCCGCTTGCGACATCTTCCGCGACGCTGTCATAGGGTTTAGGCGTGGGCGGGATCATGTCATCCAGCCGCAACGCAACCACCCCACCATCCTCAAGCTGGATCAGCTCGGGGAAATCGCCGTCCTGAACGGCGGCAGCGGCGGTGCGGAACGCCTCATACCCTGCAATGGGGGCGTCCACGCCCGGAACGAAATCAACGGTTCCCAATTGCAGACCGGACTCTTTGGCCAGATCTTCCAGCGTGGCCCCGCCTGCAAGAAGGTCGTCCAGTTCTTCAATCCGGTCCGCGATCGCGCGCCGCGCGGCATCGGACAGCTGTTCGGCCGCCAGCCACTCGCGGGCGTCTTCGAAGGACGTGGTCTGCGCCACCAGAATACCGTTCATCCGGTACAGGGCAGGCCCCAGCTCTGACGGCAGGGGACCGGTCACGCCGGGTTCGGTCAGCGCGAAGACGGCATCCGCCGCCGCCCCCAGATCGTCGCGCGACTGCTCGCCTATATCGATGTCGGCCAGTGTCAGGCCACGCTCTTCGACCAGCGCCTCAAAGGTTTCGCCCGCGTCAAGACGGGCCTTGGCTGCAGCCGCTTCGGCGTCGGTCGGGAAGACCAGCCGTTCGACAAGGCGGCGTTCAGGCTGCACGAATTCGGCGATCCGCTCGTCATAGGCGGCGCGCAGGGCCACCTCGTCCAGCTGCACGCTGTCTGACAGCATTTCGGGCAGCAGTGCCGCATAGGTGATGCGCTTGGCTTCCGGGGCGGTGAACAGGGCCGCGTTCGCATCGAAGAAGGCGCGCAGGTCGGCTTCTGTCGGGTCGGGCAGTGGCACGGGCAGGTCTGCCTCGGTCAGACGCAGCAGGGTAAAGCCGCGCTTCTCGCCGATCCAGCCCTGCAAAGCGGATACCATCGGGGCGGGGGCCGCGAAGCCGCCGGCGACCGCCCCCTGCATCAGGGACCGCGACAGATCCTCGCGCACACGGGCTTCAAAGGCGGGTTCGGTCAGGTTGTTGCGCTCCAGCGTGAAGCGGTAGGTTTCGCGGTCAAAGGCACCGGTGACCCCCTTGAAGGCGTCATTCGACATGATTTCCTGCGCAACGCGGGTATCGCCCACAGACAGGCCGATGCGGGCCGCCTCGTTATCAAGTGCTGCCGCCGTGATCAGGCGCTGGCGCACCTGACGGTCAAGGCCAAGGGTCTGGGCCTGTTCCATGGTCACCGGCTGGCCGATCTGGGCGCTGAAGGCCTGCATTTCCTGCTGCAGGGCGCGGGCATAGTCGGTGACGTCGATGGGCCGGTCGCCAACGGTTGCGATGCTGGTCGTGCCGCCGCCGAAGTTTGTCACGCCAAAGCCGCCCAGACCCGCAACAAGCATCGCCATCAGCACCCAGACCAGAACGACGCTGCCTTTGCGCTTTTTCGGCACGGGCGTCGTTTCGGTATCGGTCGAAGGGTCGGGCTTCTTTGCCATGGCGTCTCGGTCGCTCCTGCGCGGGTTTTGGCCTGTCTAAGCGGTCAGCGGCGGCGGAGCAAGATGTGCCTGCCACAAGGTGTCAGGGTTGCAGCACCGCAAGGCGGCGGAACATTTCAGAGATTCCGCCCGCATCGATATTGGCAAAGGCGATGCGCAGTTGCCGCGCGCCCTCAGGGTGGCTTGCGGGCTGGAACATCGTGCCGGGAAGCATCAGAATGGCCGCGTCCCGCACAAGCCGCTTGGCCAGTACGCCGGACGGTTCGGAAAAGGGATGTTCGGCATAAGCGAAATAGGCGCCGCAGCCCAGCAACCGCCAGCCGGGAAGGGCGGCAAAGCCGCCGGTCATGGCCGCGCGGCGCGCCAGAATCTCTGCGCGTTCTCCCGCCACCCATTGCGACAGATTGCGCATCCCCCACAGGGCCGCAATCTGACCCAGCTGTCCCGGGCAGATCGCCACGGTATCAAGGAACTTCTCGACCTCGGCCAGCCGGTCCGTCGCGGCGACCATGGCACCGACCCGGTGGCCGGTCAGCCGGTAGGCCTTGGAGAAGGAATACAGCTGGATCAGCGTATCGTCCCAGTCGGGGTCCTCGAACAGGGCATGCGGGCGGCCCGGGCGGCTGTCGAAATCGCGGTAGGTTTCATCAATGATCAGCGCCAGACCATGCGCGCGGGCCAGGTCAAGGAAGGCGCGCAGGGTTTCTGCCGGGTATTCCGCCCCGCCGGGATTGTTGGGACTGACCAGAACAATCGCGCGCGTGCGCGGCGTGATCAGCTTTGCTGCCTGGTCGGCCAGAGGGATCAGGCCGGGGCCTGCGGGCAGAGGCACGGTGGTGATGCCCTGCATGTCGAGCCACATCTTGTGATTGAAGTACCAGGGGGTTGGCAGGATCACCTCGTCGCCTGCCCCCGCAAGCGTGGACAGTGCCGCCGTGAAGGCCTGGTTGCAGCCCTGGGTGATCGCCACCTGATCGGGCCGGATCGTACCGCCATAGGCCGCTGACCATTGCTGTGCAATTTCCGCCCGCAGCTCCGGATTGCCCAGAACCGGGCCGTAAAGATGCGCCGAAGGGTCGTTCACCGCCGCCTCGGCCAGGGCCTGGCGCAGGGCCAGGGGCGGCGGGTCCACGGGGGCGGCCTGGCTGACGTTCAGCAGCGGGCGGCCAGCGGTGAAGGTGGCATCGGCCAGCCAGCGGCGGGCCTCCATCACCGGCGGCGGCTCGGTGGCCGCCATGGCGGGGTTCAGGGGATGGGTCACGGGGCTGCTCCGATTGATGCTGGCTTTGTGTTGGACCAAGGATCACGCGGCAGGGCAAGGGGGAATGCCCTTCGTCACGATCAAGGCAAACCGCCAGAACGCGGTCGCCCTGCCCATCCCGCGGCAGGCACGTCGACAACCTGAATGGTCGTCACCTGACACTTGATCCCCAGTGGAAGACACTTCATGATTCGGTGTGAGATGCTGTTGGTCCGACCCTCGTCTGCGCGGGGTGCGGCGCGGGGAGCCCATAGCTGCCACCGCTCAACCGGGGAAACTGCGCGACGTCACGGCTGAAGCCATGTGATTGAAACGGCCGAGAAATGAGTGTGCGCGTGGTCGTGGGTCCATCAGGTACTGCTCCGGACCAAGCATCTTCCTTGCATTCAAGTCTTTAGTTTCAAGAAGGTCGAAGTCCACGCCTACGATTTTGCAGTGCCAACCGGGGGCCGAAACCCTTGACCATCCCGAAATGTGATGAGCAAGGAGCTTTCTCCTGCAGGAATACCCACGGAAATCAAAGGCAAGGACGCCGTCGGTTACGAAAATGTGGTTGCCGGCATGGCCTTTGCCCGGAATGATTCTCTCGGCGTAAAAACCAGCGAGAGGTGCAGCTTCAAGATAGATGCCCGCCAAGATGTGACATGCGCCGTGTCCGAAGAAAATGCGGTCAGGCAGCTGCCACCGGCGCTGCGGGTCTTGCTTGATGCCCGGCTTCAGTTTGTACATGCGGTCATGATAGCCCAACCCGAATGGAACGAAAGTCCACTCCGTCCACATTTCTGCCGGTCGCGACCGCACTGCCAAGGGTGCCCGAACCATTTGTCAGGGGGCGAACACTAATCCTTGCCGCGAAAGGGCTGGACATATTGCAGGGCCATGTCCCAGGGAAAGAAGATCCAGGTGTCCTGGCTGACCTCGGTGATATAGCTGTCCACCATCGGGCGGCCCGAGGGTTTGGCATAGACCGTGGCAAAATGCGCCTTGGGGTACAGGCGGCGCACCAGTTCCAGCGTTCTGCCGGTATCGACCAGATCGTCGATCACCAGAATGCCGGTCCCGTCGCCCATCAGCTCTGCCTGCGGGCTTTTGGTCACGCGCGCCTCAGTCTGTGACTGATGCGAATAGCTTCTGACGCTGATCGTATCGACCACGCGGATGTCCAACTCGCGGCTGACGATCATCGCGGGGATCATGCCGCCGCGGGTGATGGCGACCACCGCTTTCCAGCCGCCCCCTTCCGGGCCGCGCCCGTCCAGGCGCCAGGCCAGCGCGCGGCTGTCGCGATGAATCTGGTCCCAGCTGACATGAAAGCCTTTTTCATGCGGCAGTCGGTCGGTCATGGCAGGCTCCTTCAGGTGACGGCGATCTTCGCGCCGAGCAGGGCAAGCAGCGTGCCGAAGCTGCGGTCCATCAGGGACTTCGCCCCCACATAGGCGCGGCGTGTGGCAGGCAGGGAAAAGATGCGGGCGACAAACGTGTTCCACAGCGTTTCGACCGTGAACAGGACTGTCAGAAGGCTGACCAGAACCCAGGCCGGGGTCTCGGGCGGTACGGTTCCGATGAAGATCGCCGACAGGACCACGGCCGGCTTCGGGTTGGACAACTGCGTTACCAGACCCAGGCGGAAGGCGGACAGGGCCGAGCGCGGCGGCTGGCCGGTTGTGTCTGGCAGCGGTTCTGCCGCGTGCCGCCACATTCCGACGGCCATCCAGATCAGGTAAAGCCCGCCTGCGATCTTGAAGGCCCAAAGCACGCCGGGCGCGACCCTGAACAGGGCGGCAAGGCCGGAAAGCGCAAGTGCGGCCCAGAACACGGCCCCAAGGCCAATGCCCAGGGCAAGGAAGAATCCAGTGCGCATGCCTTCGGAAACGCCGGTGCGGGCCGACATCAGCACGGCAGGGCCGGGGCTGACCGCCCCCATCGTCAACAGCGCGGCCACGGCAAGAAAGGCCGCCGGTGTCACTGGCTGCTGTCCTTGCGGCCCGTCACCACGTCGATATCGGGCGCATCCACCGCCTTCATGCCGACCACGTGGTAGCCTGCGTCCACATGCAGCACCTCGCCGGTGGTGCCAGACCCAAGGTCGGACAGAAGGTACAGCGATGCCTTGCCCACTTCTTCCTGCGTCACATTGCGGCGCAGGGGGGAATTCAGTTCGTTCCACTTCATGATGTAGCGGAAATCGCCGATGCCGCTGGCGGCCAGCGTCTTGATCGGGCCGGCGGAAATCGCGTTCACGCGGATGCCGTCGCGGCCCAGGTCTTCGGCGATATATTTGACGCTGGTTTCCAGGGCCGCTTTGGCCAGACCCATGACGTTGTAATGCGGCATGACCTTTTCCGCGCCGTAATAGGTCAAGGTCAGCAGGCTGCCCCCGTTTGGCATCATCGCGCAGGCGCGCTGGCAGACGGCGGTGAAACTGTAGACGGAAATATCCATCGTCATGCGGAAGTTCGCAGCACTGGTATCCACATAGCGCCCGCGCAATTCAGTCTTGTCGGAAAACCCTATGGCGTGGACGACAAAGTCAAGGCTGCCCCAGACCGCCCCAAGGTGATCGAAAAGCGCATCCAGCGAGGATTCGTCCGCCACGTCGCATTCCACCATCTCGGTCATGCCGATCGAGGCGGCAAGTGGCTCGACGCGCTTCTTCAGCGCCTCGCCCTGATAGGAAAAGGCCAGCGTCGCGCCGGCATCGGCACAGCATTTGGCAATGCCCCAGGCGATGGATTTATCATTGGCAAGACCCATGATCAGGCCGCGCTTGCCGTGCAGAAGTCCGGTTGACATTCCCTGTCCCTCGCCCACCTTTTTCATTGAGCGTGAGGTGTAGGCGATCCACCCGCCTGCATCAAGGGCGGCACATCGGGCAGGCGGGCCCAGGAAAAGGACGATCATGGACAGAACTGGCATCTTCGCGGGGGACGACCCCTTTGCCATAGCCCGCACGTGGCTGGCCGAGGCGGAACCCAGGGAACCCAACGACCCGAATGCCATCGCGCTGGCCACGGTCGATAAGGCGGGCCTTCCGAATGTGCGGATGGTGCTTCTGAAAGATATCGAGGCGGACGCTTTTGTATTCTACACCAACTACACCAGCCGGAAAGGGCAGGAGATCGAGGCGTCGGGCAAGGCGGCCTTCGTGCTGCACTGGAAATCCCTGCGCCGGCAAGTCCGCGTCCGGGGCGTGACAGAGCGGGAAGAGGGGCCGCAGGCCGACGCCTATTACGCGTCGCGGTCGCTGAAAAGCCGGTTGGGGGCCTGGGCCTCGGCGCAGTCGCAGCCACTTGCCTCACGCGGGGCGCTGATGGCGGATGTGGCGCGGATCACGGCCATCCATGGACCGAATCCCGCCCGTCCCGCGTTCTGGGGAGGGATCCGGATTCGCCCGCTGGAGATTGAATTCTGGGCCGATGGAGCTTTCCGGTTGCACGACAGATTCCGGTGGTCGCGCAGCGGCATAGCCGACAGTTGGCAGATCGAGCGTCTGAACCCGTGACAGGCGGATTTCAGTCGACACGTGACATCGTAGTCAGTTTTATGATTAAAAGAAGCGCTGAAATGACGGCAAGTCACGACTGAAGCTGGCGTGCTGGGGACGGAAAACTGGATCACTCAGAAGAAGATAAACCGCTGGTTGCCATGCACGGCCAGGTCAAGTGGTTCGATCCCGCAAAGGGATTTGGTTTTGTCGTAAGTGGCCAAAGCCAGTCGGATATTTTCTTGCATGCCAACGTTTTGCGGAAGTTTGGTCAGGGGTCGATCGCAGACGGATCGGGCATCACTGTCAAGGTGGAGCAGACCCACCGCGGAGTTCAGGCGGTCGAAGTTCTGGCCATTGAGCCGCCTGCCGGTTCCACCTTTGCGCTTTCGGAAGATACAGCCCTTGCCACCCCGGCCGAGATCGCGGCCCTTCCCATTGAACCCGGTCGGGTAAAGTGGTTCGACAAGGGCAAGGGATTCGGGTTTGCAAATGTCTTCGGTC
>Ga0114979_10002134_pt1 | contig 13377 bp, 16 predicted proteins | sample S_140625_EF_Meta_FD_87315 | JGI IMG/M metagenome (GOLD analysis project Ga0114979, IMG submission 87315) | Freshwater microbial communities from Lake Simoncouche, Canada to study carbon cycling - S_140625_EF_MetaG | ecosystem: Environmental > Aquatic > Freshwater > Lake | place: Lake... | reverse complement strand
GGAGCCATCATGCGCTTTAAGCCATTAATGTTTGGGGGTATATGTTGTTGGATACTATCCATTGCAGCATCGTTTATTACATCCATAGAAGTAATTTTATTGTTGGTTCCTGCAGTTTTATTTGGTTGGATTATTCCCGGATATTTACTTAGAGCAAGATTTAAATCAGCCTAACATGTCAGAAGAAAAAAAATTAACCGAGCAAGAAAGTTTGGAACTGATTTCAGCAATGATTCAGAAAGTTAAAAATAGTTACCACGATACGGGTGTTGGCTCTCTTTTGTGGGGTACAGTTGTTTTTATTGCTTCCTTTGTATCATTTTTGAGGTATCGCTATAACTTTACTATCGGTTTTGATATCTGGTTACTCGTATTGGCAGCTATCGTTCCTCAAATATATTTATCAATTAGAGAGAAAAAGTCAAGCCAAACTAAACGTTATGATGATGATGCCATCGATACGGTTTGGTTGGTATTTGGCTTAACCATTTTTGGTTTGTCGTTTTACCAATCTACCGTAGGAGATACCACAAACAGAATTATACAAGAGGAAGGCTGGGCCATGATGAAACATTATCTTTCTGGAAAAAAGACCGATGAACAAATAAAGCCTTTTACTTTAAGTGTGTATTCACTATACATATTGATTTATGCCTTTCCTACGCTAGTTACTGGTTTGGTTAAAAAATTTCCACCAATGATTATTGGCGCCGTTATAACCTATATATTATTTATCATTTCTTGTTTTACAGAATCTCAATATGATATGTTATTGGGGGCCATTGCAGCAATAGTTTGTTGGTTTATTCCCGGAATAATTTTAAGAAAAAAATATTTGGCTCAAAAAAAATCCAATGTTTAAGGAGCTAGACCCCATATTACATTCTCAATTACGCCTTGCGGTAATGAGTTTACTCATTGGCGTAAAAGAGGCCGACTTCAGTTTCATCAAAGAAAAAACAAATGCAACTGCGGGTAATTTAAGTGTGCAAGTGCAGAAACTTAAAGAGGTAGGCTATATTCAAGTAGCCAAACAATTTAAAGATAATTATCCGCAAACTACTTGCAAAATTACTCCCGAAGGGATTTTGGCATTTGAAGCTTATGTAAAGGCCTTACAGGAATACCTTAAAGTCTGATTTATATAAAATTTGTTGATTTTATTTTTATTAAATACTTATTATTTCCACCTGCTGACTACTAATTTTTGATCAGTATTCTTAAAATTTAATTAGCTATTCGCATACAAAATTTGCAGCCTGATTTTGAAATTTTGTTTTCCCAAATAATCTATATAATTCAGTATGATATTATTATTCAAGGAAACAAGGTATCTGTGATATGGTTACAAATATGAAATTAGAGAAGATTGTCTAGTCCTTAAATATTTTCACATATTCCCTAACTACTCAATCCATCCCATCATTTCACATTTGCTGGTATCGCTTCCATCAATAAACCATACGCTTTATTCAAAGCCTTATCGCCTGCTTTTTGTCCTTTAAAATGGCCAAGACGAATAATTACTAAATCATGAGAAGGTATAATGGTTACGGATTGTCCACCCGCACCCAGCATCATGTATGCATCTTTTGGAATGGGAAGGCGACCATCACCATTTATCCAAAACAAGCCTCCATAAATGGGCCGTCCATCTGCTATCCAGGGCTCAGCCAGGGTGCTTACAAATTGGGTGAATCCTTCAGGCAAGATCCGTTCGCCATTCCACACACCCTCTTGTAAATACAAATTGCCCAGTCTTGCCCAGTCACGGGCGGAAGCAAACTCATAACCCTGGGTTAAAAAATTTCCATACGGATCAGCTTCCATCACCATGGTTCGGATGCCAATTTTATCAAACAATTCTCTTTGGGGGAAACTGTGATAATCTTTACCTGTTTTTTCTATCCCCAGGCGATTGAGATAATTGGTAAGTACAGGATCGGAATTCCGATAACGACCTACCTGATTGGGGAGCCATTGTTGGGGTAGATTAGCCGCATACTCAAATGAATTGATTGCACCCGTATATAAATATAAATGGTCGGGGTATCCAACCGAGGGGTTGAAATCCGGGTCTTGCGGAGCCCGGCAATAAAGACCACTCGACATATGCATGATGTCTTTAATTCGGATCTTGGCACGTGCGTCACCTTTGCCCTGCCATTGAGGGATGGGGGCTGGTTGGTCTAATGTATATACACCTTGGTTTATGAGTATTCCCATTATGGTTGCGGAAAGACTTTTACCCATCGACCAACTTTCTAATGGGGTATTTTTTGTGATTCCGTTCCCGTATCGCTCGCCAATAATCCTGCCTTTGTGTGTTACCACAAAAGCGGCAGTGAAAGCATCTTCAGGGGAAAAAGCAGAATCTAAGGCTTCCGTAACCTTGTTCATATTAATGCTGGCTGGCATTTCAGTTCTTGGCAAAACATCTCCCATTGGCCAAGGGGTTGTAGCAGCATCTGGTAGGTTGCGGGCAATATTGGTGGGTGTATAATACAAGGAGTTTTTACCTTCCGGTAAACAAACACAACCAAGGTCGCCGGTATAGATGGCAGTCCGGGTAACCCCATTGGGCAAAGTGATGGATACCGACTTTTTTTGATAGTCAATAAACGGCTTACTAACTTTCGCTCTCTCCGAATAGGGTGCAGTAAAATAACCCACATGCTCTGCCGCAAACTCAGGCGTTAACCCGGTAATAAAAACTGCCGAACACATAATTTTGGCATAGCCAGAGGTATTATGAGATAATGCATCCCCGGGTGGGGGTTGGTAGGGAGTTTTTAAATCAAGGGCAGCTGCACGCGCCAACATTTTGTTTCGGCCTTCGGGAGTGTTTACCTGTGCTTCGGAAAACAGTCCACTTAAAAGAATCGGAATCAGGATGGAGATTGGAATGATATTCTTCATAGCAATTTTTTAGATGGGTATATCCAAATGTATGGCATAATAAAAATAAGCATACCTATATCAAATGCGAAATGTAATCAATCGGATTGGTATTTGATTTTCAACAGCCATGCAAAAATAACTAGCTTCCTGGTGGCTTCATATTAGGTAAGAGGTTTACATGAAGCAAATAACAATAAAAAATGACGTTTTATCTTAATATGGGCTTTTGGAAAGTTCTGAACTTTCCAAAAGTTGCGACACCAATAATGAGCAAGGGCCACTTTTCAGTGACCCTTGCTCGGATTATTTTATGTTACTATTGGACTAATTCCAACGAGGTAACATTTCTACGCGACGATTATCTTGTCTGCCCTTAGCAGTTTTATTATCAGCTACTGGCTTTTCACTTCCGTAACCAATAGAAGTCATACGATCTGCTGCAATTCCTTTACTGGTAAAGTACTTCATGATTGCATTAGCACGCTTCTGAGACAGTGCCTTATTTACTTTGGCAGAACCTGTATTATCAGTATGTCCTTCAATATCCACTTTCAATGTTGGATACTTATTCAGCATATCCAAAGCATACTGTAATTTCTGAGGAGCCAATTTAGGATAAGCAAACTTATCGGTACCGGTTACAAAGTAAATGCTCTTAGCAGCTATTTTTAAATCAGCAGCCAGATCAGGACAACCACCATTGCTGGCAACACCGGCAACGGTAGGGCATTTATCTTCTTCGTCATTTACACCATCGCCATCAGAATCCGGAATCGGGCACCCCTGATAACGAGCTAAACCTGGAACAGTTGGGCATTTATCTTCTTCATCGTTAATACCATCTTTGTCAGTATCTGGGATAGGACAACCCTGGTATTTAGCTAAACCTGGAACAGTAGGACATTTATCCTGCTCGTCATTGATACCATCTTTATCAGTATCTGGGATCGGACAACCCTGGTATTTAGCCAAACCTGGAACAGTAGGGCATTTATCTTCCGGATCGATGATACCATCCTTATCGGTATCAGCAGGAGGTGGTGGAGGCGGAGGAGCTACCACAACCGGAGGAGGAGGCATAATTTTCTTACCAAATAATTTATACTTCAATCCAAATTGGAATCCTTCATTATAGAACCGAGGAACCAGGTTTGGATTGGCACCGTCTTTCATATCATTTAAGCCGGCAAAATATCTGGCATAAATCTGCACTTTCTCATGAGGAAATACTTCCAGTCCAACAGTAGCAGCTGTGCTGAAAGCCTGGAAATTTCTTTTGAAATAACGCTGAGAATTATCGTTTTTCAAAGAATTATTGAAGTCTAGCTGGGGTCCAAACAAAATAGCCAGCTTTTCGCTTGCACGTACTTTAAACAGCAAGGGATACGACTGGTACTGAATGGTTCCAGCAAATTGCTTTACAATTCCAGATTCAGATTTCAGGCTATACTTTAATGTAGAATACTGAGCCTGTGGTTCGAATGACAAAACATCATTCAATGGGATATTCAACCATACCCCACCAGCATAACCCAATCCGTACTTGTAATCAACAGAGGCTACATAAGAACCATCTGTTACCCGAAACTGAGATAAGTTTAAAGCACCCAATAAACCACCGGAAACAGTATAACGGGGTTTGGGAGCTTTTTTAGCATTGGTTTGTGCCTGCAACTGAACCGCTACTAATGCGATAGCTGCCAGCAATAACACTCTTTTAAACATAATTATTTTTTTTATTTGGTAACAAAGTTAACAAAAAGGGGAAATCGCTAAACAGAATTTTTTGGTCAAATTTCTAAAAAGCAACAAGTTTGTAAGTATTTATCAATCAATGTTTTGCGTGCCTCAAACCCTTTCGCGCGATTTTTCTTGCACAAAAATGTTTCGGTTATTATAGCAGGTAGCTCTATGATGGATTGAATCACCTTGTCACCTTTTCGGTTGAATTGTAACCGAATAATCCCTGCGGGATCTGGTATTTCCCCTTTCATCTAGGTAAGTTTACCCAAAAGAGAAGCTCTATTTCCCCCTTAAATCTGGGTATAATAAACTAATAGCATAAAAGCCATCAAATTAATTAAATAGCAATCCCCTTTATAACCCAAGATTTCATCAGCACTCCTATAAAAGGTTACAATTTTAGTAAGTATTTAGTGGGAGATACTTAATTATTAACCTTCCCCAAATGTTATACCAAGGCTACTTTTTTGCAACCGGCCTAAAACTAAATGCTTGTCCACCAACCGATAACTCATACATCAATCCTGCCTTTGGCTGTACGAAAACAACCATCCCATCTGTGAATTTTACGTTAGCGGCAGTGCCCTTGTCCAATGCAATGGCCGATACTTCGCTAGAGAGCTTAATTTGACTATTCCTAAATTTTTCCATCACAGCTCGGTTCTCAAAAAATATTACTTCCCGAAAAGCTTGTCCACCTGCCTGTAATCCAATCGTTACCTGCTTTAAACTGGCCATCCCCACTAAATTTTCCTTCTCATACACGGCGCCATTGCCGGAAGCACCGCCAACACCCAAGCCACCTTTTCCTACATTGGGAAATATCACATAACCATATGAATTGCTGAATAAAGATTCCATCCATTTGTCTTTTTTGATAAATTCTACCCGCGCAGATTCGCTGTCAGTAATAATCATTTGATCATGTGAAGCTTTTTGCGCTGCAAGATTCCCGGATAAAAAAAATCCCAATAGTGCCAATAGAATCGCTAAGTGTTTTTTCATTTTATACGTTTTAAATTTGGTTTTTATGCTAAAATTTTCTTACAAAACAAACGTGCACGGTGGTTTCCCGGTACTCTGTGTAGGAATAGCCATTATAGAAATTAATCACATAGGCTCCTTTTTCATCTTCTTTAGAAAGTTGGGAAGTCCAATAGTTTCCTAATGGCAGGTTACTAATGAATGTGCGGTTATTAAACACTTTCAACAAATCATCTTTTACTGGTAAGCGCCAATCATCAAAGCCGCCATCGCGTACTTCTTTAGATAAGTTTGCTGCATCCTCCCACTTTACCATTTTTCCTGTATTCGATTTGGCAATCAATAAACCATGTGGGTGCTTTTTTTCATATCCCAGCTCACCCGGCTGCAATAAGTAGGCAACTACGCCGCCCAGGTATTCATCTCCTAATTTTATTTTTTGCCCGGCAACCCCTACCACTGAAAAAACAAAAATTGAAAGCAAGAAGGTTTTCATGTAAATACAATTTTTAAAAACGAGCAACTGTCTTGTATAAAATTACCATTTTTTAGGCAGGCGTCCTATTTTCAAAATACATGAATATGGATAAATGGATGATTCCCTTATTTACAATGTTACAGAAAGCATGTAATTTACAGTGATAAGCTTTTGTTATGTGTTACTACAATGGCGTTCGGGTTAGTAAAGAGGAATTTATCCGCTTGAAAAATATGGAAGTGCAAGTGAAAAATCAGGATTTGCACTGTCCGGTTATGAGTGGATTTGAATATGCCAACTGGCCAATATTGATTCCTTCAGCTGATGGAAAAAGTATAGAGCTCAATTTTGCCCACTGGGAGCTGATTCCGTATTGGATTACCGACCGCAAAGCCCTAGCCGAAAGCAGAAAAAAATTCACTACCCTAAATGCAACCGCCGAAAAATTATTAGAGAGTCGGGTGTTTAAATCGGCTGCATTACAAAGACGTTGTTTGGTATTGTCGTCAGGATTTTTTGAGTGGCGACATTGGGCACCTGCCGGATCGAAAAAAGCCCTTACCTATCCCTACCATATCACCCTTACCAACCAGCCTTATTTTTTTATGGCAGGCATCTGGCAACCCTGGACGGATCGGGAAACCGGTGAAACCTTCCCAAGTTTCGCTATTGTAACTACCGCAGCCAATTCGCTCATGGAACAGGTTCACAATACCAAAAAAAGAATGCCGGTAATTTTGCCGCCCGAAGAAGCGTATCAATGGATACAACCTAATCTGAGTGAAGCACAAATCAGTCGGCTAGCGCATTTTTCCATCAACAGTGAGTTGCTATCTGCCACCCCCATCCGAAAAGATTTCAGAACCGCTCCTGATCCTACGGAGCCGTTTCGGTATGAAGATTTGCCCAATTTGGTTACTGCATACTCCTAGGGCTACATTATGATTACTTCCTATCTTATCATACAGGCCGAGCCTACGGCTCTCTTTGCATCTTAGTTTTCATGTAACAACGGATTAAAATCCGTTGTTATGATATGGGGGGAGGCTATGCCTCTTGAGGACTGATTAAAATCCGTTGTTATGATATGGGAGGAGGCTACGCCACTTGTGGGCGGATTAAAATTAATCTGGGTTAGCAATCTTATTTTATGCTGTTTTGCTAAATATTTTAGTATTTTGTGGAGTGGAATGGCTGTTTACGATACCCTATGACCGAAAATTCATCCGGCTGAAGGCCCGCCTGATATATTTGTCGGATCAGGTGGAGCGGGTAATGGTTATTGGCAGGAACCGGTCGATTATTCTGCAAAGCAACCGGCCTATGCTCGAAAATAAGGGGCTGAAGAACAAGCGTATTCAGTGGAAGATTACAGAAGGGACCCTGCACAACTCGAAAGTTTTACAAATCATCCTGCTCTCCCTAGAAAAACACCTAAAAAATAATAGCCCGGCACCACCACCCGCAAGCTGAATTCACAGGCTGTATATTTGCACCGCAATGGGACAAAAAAAACTGATTCGATTTGAGGCCATCCGACATTTTTCGAATGTGTTGGAGTATCCGCAAAACATGCGGGGCAACTGGCATACTTTCTTTAATAATACCCATCCGATAACGCTCGAATTGGCTTGTGGTAAGGGAGAATATGCGGTTGGATTAGCCAGACTGCATCCAGATGAGAATTTTATTGGCATCGACATCAAGGGAAACCGGATCTGGCGAGGTGCTAAAACTGCATTAGATGAGCAGCTTACCCAAGTGGCCTTTATTCGTTCTTCGATAGATAAAATCACCGACTATTTTGCGCCGGGTGAAATTTCTGATATCTGGATCACTTTTCCCGATCCACAGTTAAGAGGTTCGCGGGCTAAAAAAAGATTAACCCATCCGCGGTTCCTACGCTTGTATCAACAGCTACTGAAGCCGGGGGGGAAAGTACACCTGAAAACGGATAGTCCGGTTTTATATGAATTTACCCTAACAGTTGTTAACTTATTTGGTTTTTCTCTGTTATATAACACGGATAACCTGTATGCCGAGGAGGTGATTGCTCCGGAACTGCGTATCAAAACTCACTATGAAGGATTAGATATTGCAGGAAGTAACCGGATTCACTATCTGAGTTTCATGATTGATCAACCCCTGCCGGCCGACAAGGATATACTACTTAAACAATTATTTCGTGAGCAAACAACTGATTGAAGGCGTACATTTTTATTATGAAGAGCATGGCCTAACCGTGTTTACAAGTGAGTATCATTTAGAAAAAGGTTATTGCTGCGGAAACGGATGTCGGCATTGTCCATACGATTATGTGAATGTACCTGAACCCCGAAAAACCCTGCTTACAGAAAACAGGGACACAGAAAAGGAAGTAACTGAATAATCAATCTTTTATAAGCCAAAAGGTAAGTTGCAAAAAAAAATGCCCATAGAAAAGCCGCGCACCATTTTACCAAGTGGACAGGCAGACAACGATTTTTTCAGTCGTGTGTACGAAGTAGTGCGGTTAATTCCTAAAGGAAGGGTAACTTCTTATGGTGCCATCGCTCGTTTTTTGGGGAGCGGGAGAAGCGCCCGAATGGTGGGTTGGGCAATGAATGCATCCCATCAACAAAAACCACCTGTTCCGGCACATCGGGTGGTAAACCGAAACGGACAACTTTCCGGCAAAATGCATTTCGGAGACCCAACCAGCATGGAAAAATTGCTACTGAAAGAAAAAATTAAAGTAGAGAATGATACCATTGTTGATTTTGATCAACTTTTCTGGGATCCCGCTACAGCACTCGGTTTGTAGTAATCAGCGATAATAGGGATGAATCATCCAATACACCACCGGGCCAGTTACCGCTACATACAACCAGAGTGGCCAAGTTATTTTTGCCAGTTTTTTATGCATAGTATATTCAGCGGTTAGCGCACGATAGGCGGTAAATAAAATGAATGGCAAAATAATAGCAGCCAGAAAAATATGGGTGATTAAAATGATAAAGTAAATCAATCGGGTATTTCCAACCGCCATTAATTCCTGCTCATCCACCAGACCATCGTGGTTGCTATCTCCAAACTTCGCTTCGCCGGCCAATAAATGGTGAGCGATATACGATACCAGAAACAAAACCGACAATACGAGGGCAGCTAACATCAGTTTCTTGTGCAGCGCATACTGCTTATTTTTTACTGCCCACAAAGCTGCCACTAGCAAAATCGCAATTGTGGCATTGATAAAGGCATTGGCAGCAGCAAAAATATGTACATCAAAACCTAGGTCTACTTCGAGTTGAAATTTTCCCAATAATACTACTACGGAAAATACCACCACAGAAAAAATTCCAATCAGCCAATAGGCTTTTTTATCATTCTTAGTAAGGGAAGCGGGAAGCATAATATAATTAATTAGGAGTAGATTGATCGATTCGTTGACGTGATTGCATAAATACTACAAAAAATAGTACGAGGCAAATTATGATGAGCCACAACCAACTTAGGCTAAGGATTTGGGTAAACAACTCGCTTTTTTTGGTACGATCCTTCTCCAGCATCAAAAGCCCAATATCCTTTGCCAGTTTCGACATAGCAACGGAATCCAATCCGTTATAATATCCGCGAACCCGATAATTCTTATCAATCAACACAAATCGGTTGGTATGCACAAAATCAGGAGAAACAGGATCTTCACTAAACTTATCTACTTTTAATTCTTCAAAGGCAAAGTCGTAGATTTTTTTGCGGTCTCCTGTAAGCATCCACCAATTATCGTGATTCACCCCAAAACGATCGGCATAAGCTTTTAAAACTGTGGGGCTATCGTGTTCGGGATCAACGGTAAATGAAACAAACTGAACAATAGCACTATCAACTTTTTTTCGAACATTACCTCCACGTAAAAATGATTCCTGTAACAATGCCATATTCTTGGTTAGTCTGGGACATATACCTCCACAACTGGTAAAAAAGAAATCGGCTACGATTATTTTTCCAGGACGATCATATAAGTTTACGGTGTCGCCCAATTGATTCACCAGTCGGATATTGGCGGTGGTATGCCACATTGAGTCGTTAATTACTTTGCCTTTTTCTACGCGGGTAACTACCGTGTCTAGCAGGTAGTGGCGAGGCATATCTACGGCCTGTTTACTGAAATATTGCAGAATCAGGTAAGATCCTACTGGAAGGAGTAATGCCAAACACAATCCTAATAATGCCCGTTTATTCATAGTGTATATATAAAAAACCACCGCAGAAAGCGATGGTGTTATTATTGCAGGCTAGCTTTCCATCAATGTTTTTCTTCAGTAGGCTTTGCATGTTCTTCGGAATGGTGTTCTTCGGACTTATGCTCTTCTTTCTTTTCTACTTTAATGGTACTCTGCTCTTTGTAGTGAGGGTCGTATGTATTGCGAAGATTTTTGAATGAATTACCATCATATAAAAATGCGATGATGAACCAGACAAACAAGGCCAACGGAACTACGATGGTCATGATTAGGTTTTTGATTTCATGCTTCAGGTGCATGAAATAGGCAACAATATAAAAAGCCTTCACCATCATTAAAATAACGATGGCTCCTTTTACTGCCAAACGCAGACTGCTATCCAGTGGCATGCCCATCATCCAAAATCCTAATGCTAATTCAACAATGGTTAAAACGGTTAGGATGAGGGTTACTTTCCAAATTTCTTTGGTACCTCCGCCTTCATGCTTTTCTGTATGTGTATGTTCCATAAATATGTTTAAAACTGCTGTGAAAGTTAATTTAATTAGATCAGGTAAAAACAGGTAAATACGAATACCCAAACCAAATCTACAAAGTGCCAGTATAAGCCGGCTTTTTCTATCATCAAGTAATGGCCCCGCTGCTCGAATTTATCGGTAAGCGTCATAATCAACATAATGATGTTAATGATTACACCCGAGAATACGTGGAAACCATGGAATCCGGTGATGGTGAAAAAGTAATTGGTAAAATTGGTTGAGGACGCCGTTCCATCATGGTTGAGGAAAGGATTGCTGCCCCACCAAGCACCTTCATGGTGAAGATGGTTCCACTCCCAAGCCTGACATCCGAGGAACATTGCTCCCCCGATGATGGTCATGATCATATACTTTACTACCCCCTTCTTGTCCATATTATGCCCTGCATGCACTGCGAGTACCATGGTAACTGAGCTGATAATCAGAATGAAGGTCATAACACTCACAAAAACCAGCGGTGCATTCATTCCTTCCGGTGCAAAAGGGAAACTTTTGAATACTTCATTGGGGTCGGGCCATCCGTTGGATGAGAAGCGGATAGTGCCATAAGAAATCAAAAAAGCGCCAAAAGTGAAGGCATCGCTCATGAGGAAATACCACATCATGAGTTTTCCATATTCCACGTTAAAAGGACTCTTTCCGCCGTTCCACATTTTGGTGGGAGTAACTGTAGTTGTTGAAGACATGGGACTGTTTAAGATTTCGATGCAAATTTATTATGAGTTGTTCAAAAAAGGGCAATAATGTTGAACTTTTTCTTCGACTATCCAACGAAATGATAAAAGATGAATAAATATATCCATAATACGTCTACAAAATGCCAGTAGATAGTGGTAAGCTCAAGGGGGAGTGGACTGTAATTCTTTACTTTCCCATTATAGGCAAGGAAAAGAATTACGGCAATCGCAATAATGCCACCTAATACGTGCAGCATGTGCATACCTGTAATCACCAGCAAATACGATGCTGCAGAGTTGCTTCTTTGACCGATTAACTCAATTCCCTGTTTTTCTAAGCTACGGAAGCCGAAATACTGGCAAAGAATGAATGCCAATCCTAACACAGCGGTTACCGTAATTAGCTGACGATATCTTGTCATTTCGCGGGCTTTGAACGACTTACCTGCTAGATGCAGGGTTAGGCTGCTTAACAGAATAATCACCGTACTTAACCAAAAGATATTGGGCAACTGAAATTTAAGCCAGCTGCCTTCATTCATTTTAACGATGTAGGCACTGGTAAAACCGGCAAACATCATAATAATGCTGGCCATGGCCACCCATAAGGTAAACTTGTGGGGGTGAATGCGGGAAGAAGTAGGATTTTGTGTACTCATTTGCGTCAATTTTCGATCAGTGAATTTTATCCGCCAATAGCGACAGAAAAACAACCGGCAGGTAGATATAACTACTAAACATCACTCGTCGTGCAGCCGGCACGTCCATTTGGCGATATAAGCGGATACATTGAAAAACCATAAACAAATTGGCTGCCATTACAATCCACATACTCACCGATCCGGTTAGTCCAAAATAATAAGGTAAAAAGCCAACCGGTATCATCAGCACCGAATACATCACAGCTTGCAGGGCAGTAAAGCGGGTGGGACCTTTATCGGCAGGCAATAGTTTAAAACCGGCTTTACTATAATCGGTATGCGCCACCCAGGCAATGGCCCAGAAATGGGGGAATTGCCAGATAAATTGAATGGCAAACAAAATCCATCCCCCTGCATTACTGAACGATTTATCTCCGGCAACTACGGTTGCAAAAGGATCAATGGTATTGGTAGCGGCCACCCAACCAATTAAACAAGGGAGCGCCCCGGGAAATGCACCCACCAATACTGCAATGGAGTTTATTTTTTTTAAGGGCGTATAAATAAATGCATACAAAAACAAACTGAAAGCCGACAGCAATGCTGCACTCCAGTTAAAATCACTTTCAGCATCGTGAAAGCAGTATCCCATCATCAGCACCCCTACTAAACCGGCTATTCCAGCAAACACATACGCTTCTTGCTGCGACATTCTACCTGCAGCTACCGGTCGGGTTGCCGTTCGTTTCATCATGGCATCGGTATCTTTTTCTACCGACTGATTGATGGCATTGGCGCTGCCCGTAATTAACATACCTGCAATAAATAGGATCCCAATCATGGGCCAGTTGAAGCTGATGATATTGGGAGCAAGCAAATAACAAATCACACATGTAAAAACAACCGTAAAACTGAGCGTAAACTTCGTTAGTTGATAATAGTCCCTCACCTTACTCTGTAAAGTGGTTGGCTCAACCGGGTTGTGAGGGGATGCATGCATGCCGATAGCGAATTTTACAAAATTGATAAAGCTTACAGCAACCGATAACTATTGATACAACAGTTGTTGAAGGCTTTTGTTTTTACAACAATGCTCCCGTATGTTCGGGAGCATTGTTTTGTATGGTTACTGACAGATGAACAATCTATCAGGCTGGGGTAAAATACAATCAATGATTACTTTCATCGTCT
>Ga0114979_10002133_pt1 | contig 13393 bp, 14 predicted proteins | sample S_140625_EF_Meta_FD_87315 | JGI IMG/M metagenome (GOLD analysis project Ga0114979, IMG submission 87315) | Freshwater microbial communities from Lake Simoncouche, Canada to study carbon cycling - S_140625_EF_MetaG | ecosystem: Environmental > Aquatic > Freshwater > Lake | place: Lake... | reverse complement strand
GACATCAAGGTGAACGTCGCCGGTGGTGGCGAGACAGGGCAGGCCGGTGCGGTCCGCCACGGCATCACCCGTGCGCTGATCGATTTCGACGCCACGCTCAAGCCCGCCCTGTCCAGCGCAGGCCTGGTGACTCGCGATGCACGTGAGGTCGAGCGCAAGAAGGTCGGTCTTCGCAAGGCACGCCGGCGCAAGCAGTTCTCCAAGCGCTGATCTGCCGCTTGTCAACCCCGGCGACCCTGCGCACTGCACGGGTATCGCCGGGCCGGCTACACTCTTCACGTCAGGAGGATCCACGATGAATGCTGTTGCCGAAATGCCCGCTCCCCTCGTCTTTACCGACAGCGCTGCCGACAAGGTGCGCCAGTTGATCGAAGAAGAAGGCAATGCCGATCTCAAACTGCGTGTCTTCGTGCAGGGTGGCGGTTGCTCGGGTTTCCAGTACGGATTCACCTTCGATGAAGAAACCAACGAAGACGATACCGTGATGCAGAAAAATGGCGTCTCATTGCTGATCGATGCGATGAGCTACCAGTATCTGATTGGCGCAGAGATCGACTACAAAGACGGTCTCGAGGGCGCTCAGTTCGTGATCAAGAATCCCAACGCCACCTCAACCTGCGGCTGCGGGTCGTCTTTCTCGGCCTGATCAGAGCTTGCCCGGCGATGCCGGGTAAATCGCCCCCAGTATTCTCGGCCCGCGAGCCCCGGTGACAGCCGGAAGGTTCCCGGGCCGATTCAGTATCCGCTGCCGGGCGAGCCAGGCGAAGGCCAATGCCTCGACTGCAAGCGGGTCGACGCCGATCGCAGCGGTTGAGCTGAGGTCGATTGGCGTGGCGATCTGTGCAAGCCGCCGCATCAGGTAGGTGTTCAGAGCGCCCCCGCCACAGACCCTGATCTCGCCTGCGCCGAAATCCCGGCATGCCCGCTCGATCGTCAGCGCTGTCAGTTCGGCAAGCGTCGTCTGGACATCACGTGGTGAGGGTTGGGCCGCACCTTTTGGCCGGCTGATTGCGAGTTGGTGTTCGAGCCAGTCGGGTGTAAAGAGGTCGCGTCCGGTGCTCTTTGGGGGCGGCAGACCAAAGTAAGGCTCCGCCAGCATCGAATCGAGCAGGGCGCGGTCGATCGTGCCGCCAGCCGCCCAATCGCCGTTCCGATCAAAAGGCTTGCCAAGATGGCGCTCGCACCAGGCGTCCATCAGCAGGTTTCCGGGGCCGGTATCGAAGCCGGTGACCGTGCCGCCACCGACCGGCAGCAGGCTGACATTCGCAATCCCGCCGATATTCACCACTGCCCGGCGCTTGTCGGCCGAGCCGAAAGCCAGCGCATGAAAGGCCGGAACCAATGGCGCGCCCTGGCCGCAGGCCGCGACATCGCCACTTCGAAAGTCGACCACCGACTGGCATCCGGTCATTTCAGCGAGGCGTGCCCCGTCGATCAGCTGAATCGTGTAGCCCAGTTCGGGGCGATGCCGGACAGTCTGTCCATGCGCGCCAATCGCAGCAATTTGCCCGTGGCTGGTTTGTTCGCTTCCCACCTGATCGGCCTTGAGCTTTGAAAGCAGTTCGAGGCTGACCTCGGCATAGAGGTCGGTGAGTGCGAGGCTGGCGAGTGAGGCGCGTGACAGTTCGTCGGGCCCAGGCCGCTGAAGGTCGAGCAGGGATCGGCGCAGCGCATCAGGCATTGGCCGCGATGCAAAGGCGAGTGTCGTGAAAGAGGCACCCGGGGAGTCAGACTCGAATTCGGCAAGCACCCCGTCGACTGCATCGACGCTGGTGCCTGACATCAGCCCGATAAACCGCATCGGGAAAATTGACCGCTATTCGAAGCGCGCGACGAGCTGGGAATCGAGCAGACCGAAACGACTCCGAAACTGCCCGGCGACGTTGGCAAACCTGACTTTCTCATCACCCTGGAGCAGGCGAGCCGGTGACTGCTCGATGGCGGCCATTGGATCAACATGCTCGCCGTCGATATGGAACTCGAAGTGCAGATGGGGGCCGGTTGACCAGCCGGTCATGCCGACAGTGCCAATCACATCGCCCTGTATCACACGGCTGCCTTGCTCAAGCCCTTGGGCGAATTCGTTGAGGTGCGCGTAGAGCGTTTGATAGCGTGCGCTGTGCTGAACGATGATGACGTTGCCGTACCCGCTCTGGCGCCCAATGAACTTGATCGTGCCATCGGCGGTCGTGCGAACCTTGGTGCCGATCGGAGCATGCATGTCGACACCCTTGTGGGCGCGCCAGTCACGGAAGATGGGGTGCAGCCGTGCCTCGGTGTAATTGGAGCTGACTCGGGTGAACTCGAGCGGCGACGCCAGGAAGGTGCGCGACAGGCTGCGGCCATCGAAGGAGTAGTAGTCACCATTGCCGTTGCCGCGATCGAACCAGACCGCTTCGAGTTTACGCTGGCCGCCGCGGAACTGAACCGCGAGAATTCGCTCGACGGTTGCCGGCTCGAGGCTGCCTGCTTCACGGACGGTCTGGTAGACCACCCGCAGCCGGTCGCCGCGTCGTACGTCTTTGCGAAGATCGACCTCTGTACCAAAAATGTCGCCCATCCGGGTGACCAGCGAATCGGGGATGTCGGCGGCCTCAAGGGCCTCGGCCAGCGTCCGGCGAACTTCGGCGCTGCGGATTTCGACCGAGCGCTCGAGCGGCAGGGGCTCTTCGACAGCTTCGAGCTTGCCGTCTGACCGGCGGATGACCAGGCGCTTGGCCTGGTCGAGGGAGCCCTCGGACTCCAGCCGGTAGTTCAGGGACTCGACCGAGCGGTCGGCCGCCAGCGTTGCCGACACTGTCCGACCAGGGCGCAACTCGAGGAGGCCTCGCGCCGTGCGATCACGCCGCACAAACCCGGCGAGCTCGTCGTCATTGACGCCCATGCGTGAAAGCAGCGACGAGAGTGTCTCGCCACGACGGATTTTTTCGTGCTGCACGAACGAGATCTCGGACTTGGCCGTGCTGACTTTGCTGATCAGGAGCGGCTCTGTCATCAGCCTTTGCTCCGGTACGGCGGAATCAGCCAGCGGCGCGACACCGAAAGCAGTCACTGCAGCGAACGTGCAGATGCCGCCGATGGCGAGAAGGACTGTTTTGACGTTGAGCTGTGACATCGGTGACGAGCGCTTGTGATCCTGATTCGAAGTGGCAGAAAACATCGGCAAAAGGAGTACTCGGAAGGCGATTGACGCCTTAGGCTAATATCTACGGCTTGGCGTTTGGATCGATCAGGCTGTTGCTGCAGCGATCCGGACCGAAGCGAACCGTCCGGCCCGAACTTCGCCCTCAGGCGGGATGGTAACAGAGAACTGTCCCGCTCGACCTCCCTGTCAAGTATCGCTCATGACTGAAACCAGCCCCTTTTCGCCGACCACCGAAGCTCCGGTGAGTGCCTCCGCCCGTCGGGCGCTCGACATCGCCAAGCGAGGCTGTGACGAATTGCTGGTCGAGCAGGACTTCCTGCGCAAGATTGTCCGCTCGGAGGCCAGCGGTCAGCCGCTGCGGATCAAACTGGGTCTGGACCCGACCGCCCCTGACCTGCACCTTGGCCATACCGTCGTGCTGAACAAGATGCGACAGCTCCAGGACCTGGGTCACACCGTCATTTTTCTGATCGGCGACTTCACCGCCATGATCGGCGATCCGTCCGGGCGCAACATCACCCGTCCGCCGCTCACGCGTGAGCAGATCGAAGCCAACGCCCAGACCTACTTTCAGCAGGCAAGCCTGGTCCTTGACGCGGCGCGCACCGAGATTCGCTACAACTCCGAGTGGAGCGATCCACTGGGCGCGCGCGGCATGATCCAGCTGGCCTCGCGCTACACCTTGGCCCGGATGCTCGAGCGCGATGACTTTACCCGCCGTTATCGCGGTGGCATTCCGATTTCGGTCCATGAACTGCTCTATCCGTTGATGCAGGGCTATGACTCGGTTGCCCTGAAGTCCGATCTGGAGCTCGGCGGCACCGATCAGAAATTCAACCTGCTGGTCGGCCGTGAGCTGCAAAAAGAGTATGGACAGGAGCCGCAGTGCATCCTGACCATGCCGCTGCTCGAGGGCCTGGACGGTGTCGAGAAGATGTCGAAGTCCAAGAACAACTATGTCGGGATAACCGATGTTCCCGATCAGATGTTCGGCAAAATCATGTCGATCTCCGACGATCTGATGTGGAAATACTACGAACTTCTTTCATCGTCGACGATTGAACAGATCGCTGCCTTGCGGATCGAGTGTGCGGACGGACTCAATCCGCGCGATGTCAAGGTCAGGCTGGCAGGTGAAATGGTCGCTCGATTCCATGGGGCGGCTGCAGCCGATGTCGCACGTGCCGGCTTCGAGGCGAGATTTTCCAGGGGTGCATTGCCCGACGATCTGCAGGAAGTGCAGGTGGCGGGGTCGCCGATCGCGATCGCGCAGATGCTGAAGCAGGCTGGTTTGGTGGCCTCTGGCAGCGAGGCGCTGCGAAACATCGAGCAGGGCGGGGTGCGAATCGACGGCGATCGGGTGACCGACAAGGGACTCAGGCTCAGTGCCGGCATTTATGTCGTTCAGGTCGGCAAGCGCCGTGCGGCACGGGTGACCGTCGTCTGAGTGGCAGCGCATGATTGCCTTGCTGCAGCGGGCCGCCCATGCCCATGTGGTGGTCGACGGGCAAACCGTGGCCGAAATCGGCGCCGGCTTGCTGGTACTGCTGTGTGCTGAGCGCGGTGACACGATGCGTCAAGGCGAGACGCTGCTGGCTCGGATGCTGGCTTATCGGATGTTCTCGGACGATACCGGGCGCATGAACCGCTCGCTGACTGACACAGGCGGTGGACTGCTGCTGGTGCCTCAGTTCACGCTCGCGGCCGATACCCGCAGCGGGTTGCGGCCGAGTTTCACCCCGGCTGCACCGCCCGATGAGGCCCGGCGCCTTTTCGATGAGGTGGCGGTAAGGGCGATGGCGCTGCATCGGCCGGTGGCGACCGGTGTGTTCGGCGCCGACATGCAGGTCCATCTGGTCAATGATGGCCCGGTCACTTTCTGGCTGCGTGTCGATCCACTACAATGAGGGTCTTCCGCGTGACTGGCGAGTAAGGGTGAATCGACACCGTGAATCGCGGAATTGGGCGACGTCCGTCGCCAGCCGTTCGCCTGGGCAGTTGCCGGCAATCCGCCGGGGCCTTTGACTGCAACAAGGAATCAGCACATGTTTGATCGTTCCCAGGGCATCGCCCAGGTCGACCCGCAATTGTGGCAGGCCATCGAGGCCGAGAACCGGCGCCAGGAAGCGCATATCGAGCTGATTGCGTCCGAGAACTACGCCAGCCCGGCGGTCATGGCCGCGCAGGGCAGCCAGCTCACCAACAAATATGCCGAGGGCTATCCCGGCAAACGCTATTACGGTGGTTGCGAGTTTGTCGACGTTGCCGAGGCGCTGGCGCTCGAGCGGGTCAAGACACTGTTCGGGGCGCAGGCGGCCAATGTCCAGCCGCATTCGGGCGCCCAGGCCAATCAGGCGGTCTTTCTGGCCTTTCTGAAGCCCGGCGACACCATCATGGGCCTGAGTCTGGCCGAAGGTGGTCACCTCACCCACGGTATGCCGCTCAACCTCTCGGGAAAGTGGTTCAAGGTGGTTTCCTATGGCCTGGATGCCAACGAAGCGATCGACTATGACGCCATGGAGGCTCGAGCCCGTGAGGCGCGTCCCAAGCTGATCATCGCCGGTGCGTCGGCCTATTCGCTGCATATCGATTTCGAGCGCTTCGCCCGGATCGCCCGCGAGATCGGTGCGATCTTCCTGGTCGACATGGCGCACTACGCCGGTCTGATCGCCGCCGGCGTCTATCCCAATCCGGTACCGCATGCCGACATCGTCACCTCGACCACGCACAAGAGCCTGCGCGGGCCGCGCGGCGGCATCATCCTGATGAAGTCCGAGCACGAAAAGGCGATCAACTCGGCGGTCTTTCCGGGTCTGCAGGGTGGCCCGCTGATGCATGTGATCGCCGCCAAGGCGGTGGCCTTTCATGAGGCGATGCAGCCGTCTTTCAAGGTCTATCAGCAGCAGGTGATTACCAATGCGCGGGTGCTGGCCGAGACGCTCACCGCCCGTGGTCTGCGCATCGTGTCTGGGCGCACCGAGAGTCATGTGATGCTGGTCGATCTGCGGCCCAAGCAGATCACCGGCAAGGATGCCGAAGTCGTGCTTGGCGAGGCGCACATCACGGTCAATAAGAACGCGATTCCGAAGGATCCCGAAAAGCCGATGGTCACCAGCGGCATTCGCCTTGGCACGCCGGCGATGACCACCCGCGGCTTCGGCGCCGAGCAGGCTGCGCAGGTCGGGCATCTGATCGCCGATGTGTTCGACGCGCCCCGCGATGCTGCCAACATCGACCGGGTCCGCTCGAAGGTCGCTGCGCTCACCGCGCAGTTTCCGGTCTATCGCTGAATGCGCTGCCCGTTTTGCGACCATGCCGAAACTCAGGTCATCGAGACCCGCGAGGCGGATGACGGCGACGCGCTGAGGCGCCGCCGCCGCTGCACCCAGTGCGACAAGCGCTTTACCACCTATGAGCGGGTCGAGCTGTCGCTGCCGGCGGTGGTCAAGAAAAACGGTGTTCGAGCCGAGTACGACCGGCGCAAGTTGCGCGCCTCACTCGCGCTGGCGCTGCGCAAGCGGCCGGTAACCTCCGAGGGGGTCGATGCGGTGATCGCTCGCATCGAGGATGAGCTGCTGTCGATGGCAGCTCGCGAGGTGGCCAGCGAGAAGATCGGCGAACTGGTAATGCGCGAGCTCAGAAAGATCGACAAGATCGGTTACGTCCGCTTTGCCTCGGTCTATCGCAAGTTCGAGGACGTTGATGAATTCGCCGAAGCGATCAAGGAACTCGGGCCAAGGCGCCGGGTCGAGCCCGGAAAATGAGTGCAGGCCAGGCGCTGCGCCGCGTTTAGAATCAGGTGATGTTCACCTCGGCTGATCATGAGTTCATGACCCGCGCGATCGAGCTGGCGCGCAAGGGTCTCTACACCACCACACCTAATCCGAGGGTCGGGTGCGTCGTCGTCCACGAGCAGCTGATCGTCGGTGAAGGCTGGCATCACCGTGCCGGCGAGTCGCATGCCGAAGTGGTTGCGCTCGCTGAGGCGACAGGCCGGCTGCGCGGTGCGACGGTTTATGTGACGCTCGAGCCCTGCAGCCATTTCGGCCGCACACCGCCCTGCGTCGATGCCCTGATCGACGCGCACGCGGGCAGGGTGATCGTCGCGATGCAGGATCCCAACCCATCGGTTGATGGTCGAGGTCTGAAGCGCCTGCGCGACGCAGGCATCGAGGTGCGATGCGGGCTGCTCGAACAGGAGGCGCGCGAACTCAATATCGGATTCGTTTCGCGGATGAGCCGCAATCGTCCGTGGGTGCGCCTGAAGCTGGCGAGCTCGCTCGACGGGCTGACTGCCTTGCCTGACGGTACGAGTCAGTGGATCACCGGCGAGGCCGCGCGTCGCGACGGACATGCCTGGCGAGCCAGAGCCTGCGCAATCCTCACCGGCATCGGCACGGTTCGCGACGACAATCCGCAGCTCAGTGTCAGGCTGGTCGAGACGCCCCGTCAGCCGATGAAGGTGGTGGTCGATTCGCGCCTTGAGATCGATCTCGAGGCGGCGGTGCTCAAGGGCGCGCCCACGCTGATCGCCTGCGCGATCGATAATCCCGGCAAGGTTCGTGAGCTTCAGGATCGCGGCTGCGAAGTGCTGCCGATGGCCAATGGCCGCGGCAAGGTCGATCTGGCTGCACTCATGACCGAGCTGGCGGAGCGTGGCATCAATGAGCTGCATGTCGAGGCCGGCCACAAGCTCAATGGTTCGCTGATCCAGGCCGGCATGGTCGACGAGTTACTGATGTATGTGGCCCCCTCGCTGCTCGGCAAGGGGCTGCCCGGTTTCGAGCTCGATGCGCCGCCCGATCTGGCGCACAGCCGAACGCTGCGCTTTACCGATGTCGAGCGCTTTGGCGCCGATCTGCGCGTCCTGGCCCGATTCTGAAGGCGGGCGCTTCAACTTTCCTCCTGGAGCTGATCAGATGTTTACCGGAATTGTCGCGGCGGTCGGCCGCATCGAGCGGGTTGAATCGCTGGGGCAGGGCGCGGGATTGCGCCTGCATGTCGATGCCGGTGGGCTCGATCTGAGTGACGTGGTGATCGGCGACTCAATTGCGATCCAGGGTGCCTGCATGACAGCGGTGGCGCTTGACGGACAGCGCTTCAGCGTCGAGGTATCGCTCGAGAGCCTCGACAAGACCATCGGCCTGGGTGCGCCCGGTGAGGTCAACCTAGAGAAGGCGCTGCGACTGGCCGACCGGCTGGGTGGGCACCTGGTGAGCGGCCATGTCGACGGCCTCGGTGAGGTGGTGGCTTTCGAGCCGGTCGGCGAATCATGGCGCCTCGACATCCGCCTGCCGGCGATGCTGTCGAAATATCTGGCCTACAAGGGATCGGTTACGGTCAATGGCACCAGCCTCACGGTCAATACCGTGCAAGACCTGGCCGACGGCGGCTGCGAGATCAGCATCAACCTGATTCCGCATACCCTGCAGTCGACCACGCTCAAGCACCTGAAGGCGGGCTCACGGGTCAATCTCGAGATCGACCTGATCGCCCGCTATGTCGAGAGGATGCTCAGTGTGCCAGTCAATGTGCCGCTCAGTTCGCCACTCAATCTGCCGTCGCACCCGAACTCTTGACCACCGGCCCCCAGCGGTTGATTTCGGCCCGGATCATCTCGGCCATCTGATCGGGGCCGACGCCCACGATGACATAGCCCACTTCGGTCATGCGCTTCACATAATCGGGTGATTTCGTGGCCTTGACCGCTTCATCGGCCAGTCTTGCGACGACCTCTTTCGGCGTGCCCGCCGGGGCGGCCAGGCCGAACCAGACGCCCGATTCATAGCCCTTGACGCCGGCCTCGGCCACCGTCGGCAGATCGGGCAGGGTCGGGTCGCGGCGCGCACCGGTGGTTGCCAGCGCGTTCAGGCGGCCTGCCTTGATATGCGGCAGGGCCGACGGGATGTTGTCGAACATCAGATTGACCTGGCCACCGATCAGGTCGGTCAGTGCCGGGGCGCTGCCCTTGTAGGGCACATGCACGATGTCGATTTTCGTGAGCTGTTTGAAAAGCTCGGCCGACATATGGATGCTGGTGCCGCTGCCACTCGAGGCAAAAGTCATCTTGCCGGGCTGGGCGCGGGCCAGCGCGACCAGGTCGCCGACTGAACTGGCCTTGACCGCCGGATTGACGACCAGAACGTTCGAGAGCGACACCAGGGCCGCGATCGGGGTCAGATCCTTGTTGGGGTCGTACTGCATCTTCGGATAGAGCACCGGGTTGATCGCCTGGATGCCGCTGGTGGTCATCAGCATGGTGTAACCGTCGGGTGCCGCGCGAGCAACTTCGGCGCCGCCGATGTTGCCGCCGGCACCGGGCCGGTTTTCAACGGTGACCGGCTGACCGAGTGTCTTCGACATCTCGGCGGCAATTGCACGCGAGGCGATGTCGACCGCGCCGCCGGGCGGAAACGGGCAGATCAGCCTGATGGGCTTGGAGGGAAAGGTCTGGGCCTGGGTGGCGGCTGTCAGGGCCGCAAACAGCAGTGCAAGTCCTGCGCGAATCAGCGAACTCGACATGTTCTCAATTCTCCGGGAAAAGGCCCTGACGCGGGCCGTTCGACATTCAGTTTAGCTGGCGCATGCAGCAAGCAACAGCGCCTGGCCCGGTATACTTGACCACTACATCCGCAACGAGACCAGCGCAGCAAGGTCCAGCGGTCAATCCGGTCCGTCCCAGTCCGCGGTCTCTCATGTCGACGCCAAACGTTTTGCCCTTGCACCCGTCAGCGCCTGCGGCGCCCCACAGCGACGCGATTTCGCCCACCAGCGAGATCATTGCCGAACTGGCTGCCGGCCGGATGGTCATTCTGGTCGACGAGGAAGACCGCGAAAACGAAGGCGACCTGGTGCTCGCCGCCGACTTCGTGACGCCCGAGGCGATCAACTTCATGGCCCGTTTCGGACGGGGTCTGATCTGCCTGACACTCACCGAGGCTCGCTGTCGCCAGCTCAATCTGTCGCCGATGGTGCAGGCCAACGGCACGGTGCACGGCACCAATTTCACCGCCTCGATCGAAGCCGCAGAGGGCGTCACAACAGGCATCTCGGCGGCCGACCGATCGCGCACCGTGCAGGCTGCGGTCGCACCTGGCGCCAGGCCCGATGACCTGGTGCAGCCCGGGCACATCTTTCCCTTGACTGCCAAGTCGGGTGGCGTGCTGATGCGCGCCGGACACACCGAGGCCGGGTGCGATCTCGCCGAACTCGCCGGGCTCACGCCCGCATCGGTGATCTGCGAGATCCTCAAGGACGACGGCACCATGGCCCGTCTGCCTGATCTGATCGAATTCGGACGCGAGCACGGCCTGAAAATCGGCACGATCGTCGACCTTATCCATTATCGCAGTGCCAACGAGAGCCTGATCGAGCGGGTCGGTGAGCGAGTCGTGCAGACCGCCTGCGGGCCCTTTCGCATGCTCATGTTTCGCGACAAGCCCAGCGGCTCGCCGCACCTGGTCATGGTGCGCGGCGAGTTCGGACCGCAGGACGAGGTTCTGGTGCGGGTGCACGAGCCGCTGTCAGTGCTCGATCTGCTCGAAGTCGAGCGCGGTGTGCATGCCTGGTCGGTGCATCGCGCCCTCGAGGCGATCGCGGCCCACGGAAAAGGAGCGCTTGTGATGCTCAACTGTGCCCAGGACGGTGTGTCGCTGGTGCGTCGTTTCGAGGATCTTGCCAGCGGCCTGCCGGCTGACAAGCGCCCCAGGCGGGCGGCCAAGATGGATCTGCGCACCTACGGGGTTGGCGCCCAGATTCTGCGCGAAGTCGGCGTGGGGCGGATGCGCCTGCTCTCTCAGCCCCGGCGCATGCCCAGCATGGCGGGCTACGACCTGCAGGTCGTCGGTTTCGAATCGCAGCCCTGAGCTTTCTCCGGGCAGCATCAAAAAGGGACAACAGCGTGGATATCGAAGTTTTCAATGCAGAACTCAACGGCGAAGGACTTCGCGTGGGTATCGTCCAGTCGCGTTTCAACGAGCCGATCTGCGCCGCCCTGCGCGAGTCTTGCCTGGCCGAGCTGGCCCGGTTGGGCGTGAGCGAAGAAGATGTCTTCATCTGCTCGGTGCCGGGTGCACTCGAGATTCCGATGGCTTTGCGGCAATTGGCGGCCGTCAATGAATTCGATGCGCTGATTGCGCTCGGTGCGGTGGTACGCGGCGAGACCTATCATTTCGAGGTCGTCTCCGATCGCAGTTCGCAGGGTGTGATGCAGGTCTCGCTCGAATACGGCATGCCGATCGCCAATGCGATTCTCACGGTCGACACCGATGAGCAGGCCCATGCCCGCACACGCGAAAAGGGCGCCGATGCGGCCCGGGTCGCCATCGAGATGGCCAATCTCGGGGCCTCGCTCGCGTCGCTGGCGCCTGACGACGACGACGATGAGTGATCCGACCTCATGAATCGGCCCGAGCGGCCGGTTGCGCCGCGCGGCGAGGGCGCTCCGGGGTCGGGGTCCTTCGAGCGCACGCCGCCCAAGAGTGCCCGCAGACGGTCCCGTGAACTCGCCATCCAGGGGCTTTACCAGTGGCTGGTGTCGCCAGAAGATGCCGGCGCAATTGAAGCCCACCTGGCCTCCACCTCGCCGAGTTTCGAGAAAGCCGATCGCGATCATTTCTGCGAACTGCTGCATGGCTCGATTCGTGACATCGATCTGCTGCATGCCCAGATCTCGCCCTTCATCGACAGGCCGCTCAACGAGCTCTCGCCGGTCGAGCATGCGGCGCTGCTGGTCGGCGCCTACGAGCTGACCTGCCATCTCGAGATTCCGTATCGGGTTGTCATCAACGAGGCAGTCGAGCTGGCCAAGACCTTCGGTGGCACCGACGGTTTCAAATACGTCAATGGCGTGCTCGACAAGGTCGCTGCGAAAGCGCGGCCGACCGAGATTCGTCCGCGCTGAGCACCGGGCCGAACGCCGATGGCGCTGGGCGAGTTCGAGCTGATCAGGACCTTCTTCGAGCGACCCGTTGGCCCTCGCCGCGCGTTGCTTGGCATCGGCGACGACTGTGCCCTGATCCGCCCCGGGGCCGGTCAGTCGATCGCGATCTCCACCGACATGCTGGTCGAGGGCCGGCATTTTTTTGCCGATGTCGATCCCGCGGCGCTGGGCCACAAAGCGCTCGCGGTCAACCTGTCTGACCTGGCCGCGATGGGCGCGCGCCCGCTCGGCTTTACGCTGGCCATGGCGTTGCCGCAGGTCGACGAGCGCTGGCTGGCAGCGTTTTCGAGCGGACTGTTTGCGCTCGCCGATGCCCACGACTGCGAGCTGATCGGCGGCGACACCACCCTAGGTCCGCTCAATCTTTGCATCACGGTATTCGGCGAAGTGCCGCCCGATACCGCGTTGCGTCGCGACGGTGCACGGCCGGGCGACGACCTGTGGGTCTCGGGCACGCTCGGCGCCCCCGCCTGGGCGGTCGCCTGTCGGCTGCAGCCCGAGGCTTTCTCGATGGCGGGCGTCGATGACCCAGGCGCCGGATCGAGCGCTGATTCGGATGCCGGCGCGCCGGTCAGGCCGCCTGCCACCCCACCCACACCACCGCACGCGGCGCTCGCCGCCGCCCGCTTGCGGCTCGAGTGGCCGCAGCCGCGGGTGGCCCTCGGGCTGGCCTTGCGTTCGGTCGCAAGCGCCGCCATCGACTTGTCCGACGGTCTGGTCGGCGATCTCGGTCATGTGCTGACGCGATCGGCCGCTGCCGGTGGCGCGTCGCTGGGTGCGCACATCGACTGGCCGTGCGTGCCGGTCGATGCCGCGCTCGATCATCTGTACGACTCGCAGCGCATCGCGCTGGCGCTTTCTGGTGGCGATGACTACGAGCTGCTTTTTTGCGCGCCGGTCCCGGCCCGTCCTGTCCTGTCAAAGCTCAGCCGCTCGCTCGGGCTTACACTGACCCGCATCGGCACCGTAACAGGCGAGTCCGGTGTGCAACTTCTCGATGCCCATGGCGATCGGATCGATTTTCATGCAGCCGCTTTCGACCACTTCCGCTGACTCGAACGACCGCAGCGCGCGCCCCTGGCCAAACCCGACCTTCGCCTTCATGCGACCCCGGCTGTCGCACTGGATTGCGCTTGGTTTCGGCAGTGGCCTGTCGCCGGTCGCGCCCGGTACCGTTGGTACGCTCTGGGCATGGGCGGCCTTTGCGGTCCTAGACCCCTGGCTGTCAGATGCCGGCTGGTGGTCGCTCATTGCGGCATCGTTTGCGCTTGGCTGCTGGGCCTGCCAGAACACCGGTCGCGATCTTG
>Ga0114979_10002132_pt1 | contig 13393 bp, 19 predicted proteins | sample S_140625_EF_Meta_FD_87315 | JGI IMG/M metagenome (GOLD analysis project Ga0114979, IMG submission 87315) | Freshwater microbial communities from Lake Simoncouche, Canada to study carbon cycling - S_140625_EF_MetaG | ecosystem: Environmental > Aquatic > Freshwater > Lake | place: Lake... | reverse complement strand
ATTTCAGAAACTTTTGTTCGTGATTCTTCAGTTCCTAAAATTTTTTCAATTTCTGTTGAACTATCTTCCCATAATCCTTTAAAATTTTCAAGTAATTTAAATACTTTTTCTTTAATATCACCACTTAAAAAGGAAGAGAATGTGCATGCTTGTAAAAGTTCCCAATAATTTGATGAAAGAAAAGAAGATATATCTCTTTGAAAAAGAAGGAATGGTTGTTTAAATAATGTTTCATCTCGTTGTATAACTTTTAAAATAGAAGGTGTAATAAATGTTTCAAATTCTTTAATTTGTGATTCTTCAAAAAAAAATGTTTCAGTAGGAAAATCTTTTTTTAAACGACTTTGTAATTCTTTAAATTTCTTTTTCGCATCCATTTTTTATATATTACAAGAAGATTATTAAAATCTATTTATTTCTTCCACGTGAAGAAAGTAATTTTTTATCTTGTGATGTTAAACATACACATCCTTGATCACCAGAAAAAGATGCTGGGCAACAAGATGGTTTAACTTCATTTTGTCCTAAAAACATAAGAGGATCTTCCATAGGTTTATTTTGTGGTGTAGGACCTACTGGCATATGTTCACTAGACATCCAACCATCTTTTGATGAATCATAAGGACCCATAGGTGGAGCATTTAAATCAGCTCCAGGTGGTAAATTCATATATCCTTCATTTTTTAATTGAAAATAACCTACTAAAAGAGCTCCTACAAATAAAAGTAAAGTAAAATTAGTTTTACTCATATGCATTTTTATATTATAGGAGAAAGAAATTTATATACCAACAGCTGCTAATGCAGAAGCTAAACTTAATACAATAGCTAATATTTCTGGTTGAAATAACATTAATATTACTGATATAATTAACATAGCATATACAAATCCTTTAATAATATTTACAATTAAGGATACGAATGCTTCTATAAAAGATACCATAGTTACACCAAATAATGCAGCTATATAACCTTCTCCTACCATACGACGTAATAAATCTTGAACTTTATTTAAAATATATACAAAAGAACTTAATGGTACAGAAGCTTTTCCTAATATTGATGTAACAAAACTTAATACTGTTTTACGCATCATACTAGATATTTCACGAAAAGCATTTATTGGATTACTTAATGATTCTAATGTTTCACCTATAATAGAAAATTGTGATCCTAAACTATCTGTCATTTGTGAAACAACATTTTTACTTATAACTCCTAAACAATTATAAAAATTTGTTTCTGTATCAGTAGAATCATCAAGAAAAGAAACAAATGGCATATATAAAGGATTACATCGTTCTTCATTCCAACGAAAACGTATACTTTGAATATGTAAAAGCATTAAAAAATATAAAAAAAAGAAACAACATACTATAGTAAAAAAAATAAATATATACATTCTTTCTTATTATAATTTACGAATTGTTTGTATAACATCATTATTCCATGCAGCTTCACCAGTTTGAAGTATACCATATGAAGAATAAATTATAGTAGCAAATACACCAACAATTCTACCAATTAAAGTTTTTATACGAATCATTAAATATTGCATAGAACCCATTAAATTACTTAATTTACCAAATACAGATTGAAATACCATCATAAAACTACCACGAGTTGAACCCATCATTCCACGCATATCATTCACAGATTCATTTAAAGAACCTAATACATCACCTACAATACTCATTTGTGAATTCATACCATCCATAGATAATCCAGCATAATCTGAAAATGATTTTGTTACACAATTTAAAAAATTTGTAGAAACACTTTCACCAACATATCCAGCAAGTGGCATATAAAGAGGATTACATCTATATTGAGACCAATCTTTTTTCAAACTTTTTTTGAATGATTCACCTATATAATAAGATGTTGTTACTAAAGATGTTAAAGTAAATACACAAAATAGTAAAAAAGATATCATTCTCTTATATTTTTAAAAATAATTAAAGATTATATACCAGTCCTCATTAATAGTACAAGAATCATAACAGTACATAAAAACATTATAATCCATAAGCATGCAATACCAATTAAATAAGGATATAAATAATTAAAAACTTTTTCAAGAAGAGGTCGTAATACATTATTTTCAAAAAATATTTGAACATCTGGTGAATTTAAAAAATTTAAAATAGATTTTTTCATTATGTTTTTTTTGTCTTTGTTTCAAGATAAAACAAAATGGGATTAAATCACACACTTTCTAATTATGGTCCATGGATTGCTGGTGCTCTTGTTTTATTATATTTAATGAATTCTTATGGTGGATCCAAAAGTATGGCAACCTCGTCTATGATGGATAAATTACAAGGATCTACTGGTGTAGTATCACCATTAAGTGAACAAGGTCCTTTTACGGGTAGTACACACTCTGTTGGTGGAAATGCTCAACCTACAGAAACTCTTCAACATCGTACAACAACTGGACAATCTAAATATTCTGAAAGTGTATTAAAACCAGCAGAATTATTACCAGGTGGTGAACCTGGTGTATCTTTAGGATCTTTAACACCTGGTGCATCTGAAGATTTGAAAGGACAAAATTTCTTACAAGCTGGTTATCATACAAATACAGCAGTAGCTGGTGTATCACAAACAAATAGAAATCCTCCTTGGGATATTCGTGAAGAACCCCCTAACCCCGTAGGTTCTGTTGGTCCTTTCTTAAATACGACTATTGAACCAAATCCTTACAGAACTGGCTTAAAAGCATAAAGTAAAAAAACTTACTAGTGTAAGCCCAGCATAACCGGATATATGCTGTAAGCGCAAAAGAGAGAGAGGCGCTGTAGGAGAGAGAGGAGAGAGGGGGGGAGAGGGGGAGAGAGAGAGAGGAGATTACAATTCTGACAATTCAGACATTGATAAATCTAATATCCATTTCCTGTAAATAAAAGAATCCGTTTTTAATAAAAATGATACCTTTACTTCTTGGAGGAACAGTATTAGCATTAATGTATACGAGTGGTCCACAAAATAATATAGAAGTTCAAGCATCAGATGGTAAAAAATATAAAGTTCAAAATTTACCAGATAAAGAAGAAGCAGCTGAACGTATGTCAGAAATAAGAAGAAGATTAGAAAAAATTGTAGATCATGTAAAACAATATCATGAAGAACCATATAAACGTCTTGTTGAAAAATTTAATTCTGATGTATTAGAAGAAAATGATTTGAATGCTAATTCAACATCATATTCAGAAAACAAAGGACAAAAAATTGTCATTTGTTTACGTGATAAAACAACACCACCATTTCCACTTATAGATTTAAATATTATTATGTTTGTTTTAATTCATGAAATGGCTCATTTAATGACATCATCAATAGGACATACACCAGAATTCTGGACAAATTTTCGTAAATTATTACATGAAAGTATACAAATAGGTATATATAAACAAGAAAATTATGCAAAAAATCCAGTACAATATTGTGGTATGACTATAACAGATAGTCCTTTATAAGTTTCTTTTACCATGTAATATGTATCATTTTTTGAGGAGTTACCATTATAGGACTTGAATATTCTACAATTTCAAAAGATATATCAATAAATATCTCTTGAAGTTTTTCTATAATATTCTGTATATTTGTTTCATGAATATCAATAATATCAAATTTATGTCCACCTCTTTTTGCACATTCTAATATCATATTTTTATAACGTTCAATAAGAAATTTTTGTGGATTTGTTTTATATTCTTTTTGTAAATTACATAAATATTCTTTTGTTATATGTGACATTTTTTTATAATAATAAAAAATTTAATAGGATATAACTTCCGTTTTTTAAAATATTTCTTTTTTTGTAGGACTATTTAACGGTAATACAGAATAACCTATTGTTTTTCTATAAAACATAGAAGTATCTGTTGAAGAAAGAGGAGACTCTTCAAAAGAAAGAATTACTTCTGGTTGAAAAGGTTCAACAGAAACATCTTCTTTTACTTTGTAAAGAGTTGGTGCTTTTGCTCCATTATACTTTACTGAAAACTGAGGTGCATTCATTCTTGTTTTTTTAAACAGAAAAGTTTCTAAATAAAAAAATCCATTTTTTTTATTAACAAATTAAAGTAATATGATAAAAACAAAAATTTTATTTAAAGAAAAAGAATATCCAGTAGAATTTTTTAATGATGATACAATTGATGTTATAAGAAAACAAATATCAAAATCTATTGATATACATCCCGATAAATTATTTATATTAATTGGATTAGAATTACCATCAAAATATTATAAACAAGATCCAAGAAATTGGGAACGTTTATTTAATCGAATATCATTAAATGGTGATAAATTATTAAAAGAAACATTTGAAACATATATACATGATTTAAGATTTCCTTTTTTAAATGAAACATATCAAGAATTAACAAAAGAAGAATGGATGATAATGCCATCAAAATTACGTGATTTAAAAGAAAATTTTTTAGAATATAGAATTTTTGGTGTAGATTCTTTATTATCGTATTGTTTACCTATGAAAGAATTTTCAGATATATCATTAAAAATTCCATCTGCACAATATCCTATACCAGAATTACAAACATTATTTTTAACTTTATATTTAAATATACCAATCAAACATTTTATTGTAAAAGAATATGAAACATTTGGAGGACCTTATTTTCCATATCTTACAAAAGATACACCTTCATATTTAAGTGAAAATGAAATCAAAGTATTAGAAGAAAATCATAAACATTTAAAAAATTTATTTACATTAGAACCACCAATACCTATAATTACAAAAATATTAAAAACTGTATGGAGAATTCCTTTTATTGATACATTTTTTGGTGATATTATTCGACAAAGATTTGAACAAATTTTTTATGGTTTAACATTATCAATAAATGTTCCTTGTATAACTTTATGGGCATCAAGAAATCAAATATCTAGACATAAATTTTTTAAATCTCTAAATGAAACAAAACCATATTTAGATATTTCTATGTGGAAACGTTGGTTTACACAATCTAAAACAAGACGTGATGAAGATATATTAATTTTATATAGAGGTGAATCACGTGAAAATTTTGATCGTGTAACAATAAGTTCAACAGATATAATTTTTGCATGTTATCGTGATAATACTAATACAAAAACAATTAATGAATTAAAAAAAAGTATTTTTGAATGGTTTAAAACATTTGATGCAATTATACCATTCATTAAAGAATCAGATTATGCTGAATGTAGATTTGATTTACAAGAAATTAAATTTGAATCATTTTATAATGAAAATTTAATAACATTTGATAATTCAAGACTAAATTGTTTATCTGATATTTTTTCAGAATCAAAAACAAATAAAACTGTATTTCGATTTTTAAGATCTGATCATTCTTATGATGAAATTAATGCGAGAGATTTGAAAGTATTTAGTTTATTAAAAGAAAATTCAAATTTAAAATATGAAGATTTAGAAAAAGAATTAAAAGTTTCTTATTATGAAGCAAAAGATATTTTAGATTCTATAAAAAAAAGATTAGAAGAAGAACCTACATTATTAAATAAAGAATATCGTAAATTTCCAATTTTACAAATAAAAGAAAAAAGTATATTAGTTGAATATATTAATGATATAGATAGATTTTTAAAATATTCGAATATATTACGTTATATTCTTTCAAATCCAGAATCAAAATATTTAGATAAAATTTGTCCAAAACGTTTAGAAATTTATGAAACATCTATAAAAACAGAAACAAAAGATATTGAAATAACAGATTTATTTGATTATTTAGAAGATGAACCTCAAAATGAAATAAAAGAAAAAAAAGAAAAAAAAATTATGAGCGGATACGGATATTATTTAAATCGATTACAACAATTTGATGAAGAAACATTTCATCCATCTGCAAAATTCCCATCAAAATGTGATAGAAAATATCAACCTATTATATTATCTGATAAAGAATTAGAAGATATATCTGGAACACCATATGATCCTCAAAAATATTCAGAAGAAGAAAAAATTAAAATTGAAAATCCAGATGGATTAATTATATGTCCAGAATATTGGTGTATGACAGATGAAATACCATTAAAAGAATCACAATTAGTTACAATTGAAGGAACACAGAGATGTCCAAAATGTAAAGGAAAATTAAGAAATATTGATGATAAATTAGATTATATTGAATATTCAGTATTAAAACGTGATTCTAAAAAAATTTATCCTAAATTTTCTTCAAATATATCACCTATTAATCAAAAAAATTTACCATGTTGTTATAGTACACCAAATCAATCAACAAAAAAATTAGAAACAGAAGAAAATATATTTTTTATTATGAATGAAGATAAAATTAATATTTTATCATTTCGTTTAGCTTATGTTCCACAAGATATTTTATTTTCTATTTTTATTAATGAAACATATAAAATATTTAAAAAAGGATTAAATCGTATGCAATCTGGTATGTCTGGATATTTTAGAGTTGGAATACAAAGACCTTCTAAAGATTTACCTTCTTTAATTGGAAAAAATATAAGTATACAATCACCTCGTTTTTCTATTGAAACAATAATAAAATGTTCTTTTTTATCAACATGGAGAGAAAAATCTACAAAATATTCAAAAGAAATTGAAGAAAAATTAAGTATGAAACCATTTGATAAAAATAATAAAAAAGTTATATCAGAAATAATTTCAAGTATTTCAGAACATTATGAGAGTGGTATATTAAATCAAGTATATGAATTAGAATATTGTGCTTTATTATTAAATATTGATTTATTTAAAATTGATTTAGTAACAAGAAGTATAAGTTGTACATCTGATACACCTAAAATTTCTTTAAAAAAATATAAAGGTATTATTGTTATAAAATCTGGAAATCAATTAGATGTATTATGTCATGTATTTCGTAATAAAAAGAAATTTGAATATCAAGCAAATGTATGGGATGAGCCATTTACAGAAAAAACAAGAGAGGAATTAATTAAATTAAGATTAAGTGCATGTAAAATAAAATCACCTTCTTTTAATAATGCTGTATTATTATTAAAAAAAAGAAGTATAGATACATTTTTTATTATATTAGATCCTTATGGTAGAGCACAAGCTTTTTATGTTCCTAAAAAAATTATATTACCATTTGAAAATACATCTATACCAAAATTAAAACAAGAAGTATTATCTGGATATCATGAAATAAAAGAATTACCATCTTATGAATATGTTCGTAATTTTATAAAAGGAGAAGAATTTTATGAATGGGAATCTGATATACAAAATAAAGATGGTTTTGTTATAGAAATTTTAACAAAAAGTGGATTTCGTATACCTATAAAACCTTTTAAATCTGAAAAAAAAGAATCAGAAAGTCAAATTTTTGAAACATTACAAAAAACAACAGAATCAAATTTATTATTTGATGAACCATCAAAAGAAGATTTAGAATTATATAAACGTATTTCTTATAATGCAGAAATACATGATTTTTTATTATTTCAATTATCAAAAGATTTAGATGATTATCCAGAATTAAGAAATGTTTTAATAGAAAATAAATCTACAAAATTAGAACATCTTTTATATTCATGGTATAATGAAATAACATATTTTTTTAAAACAGATAAACCTATTGAATTTTTATCAAAAATAAGAAAACCATGTGGACAATTAAAAGATGAAAAAATGTGTAGTTCTGGTAATATGTGTGCATGGGTAGAAAATAAATGTAAAATTAAAATTAGAGATACATTTTCAAAAGAAAAAGTATTTAAGAATTTATTTCGTAGTTTACATGATAATTCAAAAATGAGATATTTAGTTTTAGATAAAAAAATTACTCCTTTTTTTAGTACAATTTTATATTTAGAACTTCCTAATGAAATTATTATTACAGATAATGAAATAAAACAGTTTACACAGAGTGACACTTAAAAGAGTGAACATGGATGACCGAGTGGTTTAAGGTGACAGTCTTAAGAACTGTTGGAGAAATCCGCGTGGGTTCGAATCCCACTCCATGTATCCTCCCCAGAGTAAAAAAACGTTATATTCTGTGGAATTTTTTAAAGTTTCCAAGTTATTGTTGTTGTTTTTTTTGGTTTAATAAGTTTCCATGGAGAATTTGGACTTCTGTTTAGAAATCCAAATTCTGGATGTTCTCCTTCTGATAATGTTATGAAGGTCTTATTAAAAGCATGGTTTATTAAGTCACGTGTTGCTTTTGGTCTTTGAATTTTCCACCAAGGATGCATAGTGTTGTATAAGTAAAGGTTTGAATAAATAAGGAAAAAAAAATCCGTTTTTTAACACAAAAATGTGTGTGTTTACAAGTTGAGGAACAAGCCAGAGAGATCTTTCTTTACAGATGATGGACTTCTTGGTAGGAGGGGACTGCATGCACGTTTAAGCAAGCAAACCTTTTTTACAGCATCTCTAAACCTTTTCTTTAAGGCTTCCCTCTTCTCTTTTACAGAAGGGGGTTTGGAGGAAGGAGGGATGTGGAGAAAGGAGGGGAGAGTTAACCTAGCAAACATGTGAAGAATCTGATTCGGGTTCAGAGTAAACACTTGAAGAGATAGGTTGTAAAAAATATTAATTTTAAAAAAAAAGAATCCGTTTTTGATTATTCATAATAAAATAATATATTATATTTCATAAATTCATTACAAATATCAAATCTTTCTTTTAAAGATTCAAAATTGATTGTTTGAATTTCATTATTTTTATAATTAATTTGTAATGGAAATATTTCAATTTCTGGGTTATATTTATGCATTCTATCTTTACAAAGTATAAAAGACTTCATTTTTCTAATATTTATTTCTACATTTGTTTCATCAATCACTATAATTTCTTCGGGAAATGGTAGACGTTTTCTTTTTAACATTTTTTTTCATATAAACTTTTTAAAAAAGAAACAAAAAAAATTCCGTTTTTTTTATTCTAGTAAAGTTTTCAAAGCTAGCTTAAACCATTCATGGTTTGAAATATCTGGTTCATCTATAATTGATTGTAAATCAGAAATATCTAATCCATCTTGAAACATCCCAGTAATTTTTCCAGAAATTTTTTTAATAAGTTTATCATAAATTTTTTCACAAAGTAATGTTTTTTCAGAAGGAGGTTGTACTTCTGAAGAAACACTTGTACTTTTTGGAAGTGGCTCTGCACCACCTTCAAGAGAAATTTTTTTATTTATTTCAAGAAAACCACATGAATCTGCAGTATGAGTCCACTCTTTTCCACGCTTAATACAACCTATATGATTGCACTGACGCGAATGAAGAAATAAACATTCCTCTGCTGTTTTTGTACAACCCTCTGCAGAGTTGAAATATACACATGGGATTTTCTTTTCAGACATTTTTCTCTTTTTTTTTATTATCAAATTAAAAAAGTTAATAATCCGTTTTTATGTTGGGAGTGGTGTTTCTGCACCACCTTCAAGAGAAAGTTTCTTTTTATTCATTTCAAGAAATCCACATGATTTTGCAGTATGAGTCCATTCTTTTCCACGCTTAATACAACCTACATGGTTGCACTGAGGCAAATGAACAAATGAACATGTGTCTGCTGTTTTTGTACAACCCTCTGCAGAGTTGAAATATACACATGGGACTTTCTTTTCTTGTTTTTCAGACATTTTTCTTTTTTTTTATAATGATAGAAAATTAATTAAAAAATAATCCGTTTTTATACCTTTAGGAAATGAACTTTCAAATATCTTTGAAGATTCAAATACGTAACTTCATCTTTATCCTTTACACGTAGAAGCTTGGCAAGCTTGGTATCGGGAAGAATTCTACGTTTAAAAGAAGGATCAAAACATTGATGTGCCTTTACGTATTGAGATACGAATTTAGTTACATCAGTTTGACTCTTTTGACTTTTAGATGGAAGTCCCATAAACGTACAAAGTTCATCAGACAAAGGACGCATCTTCAAGAATGCATTCTTAGATCTACGAAGTTCCCATGCAGCAAGTTCTTCGGGATTCAAAGTTGCGGGATCTACTTTTCTACGCTTTCTAGAATCACGTTGTTCACGCTTTACACTTTTAGATACTTCAAGTAGTTCATGAGATACAGCTGTTAGACGACTAGCCAAATCAGCTTTCAAAGTTTTCAAAGTTTCTTGGAGTGCAAGAAGTCTTGCTTCAGAAGAAAGAGTTTCTTGAGGTTCAACAACTTTTACAACTTCTACAACGGCTGGTTGTGCAGAAGGTTTAGGAGTACTTGCAGCAGCAGTTTTTTTAGGTGCAGAAGTTTTTACGGGTGCCATGTTTGTTTCTTGCTTGGATTCAGTTTTGGCCATTTCTAACGCGGTTGTACTTTGAATAGTACTCGTCTGTTTAAATCTATTTTACAATAAATGCTTACCAATAATGAATGAAAATGCATAATTATCTTTTTGTAAAGAAAAAATAGAAAAAATACCTGCTAAAAATTGTAAAAAAGCTCTCGAATATATTTCTTCCCTATTTTCTTGTGTCATCATAATTAATACTCTGTTATAAAAGACATTCAAATGACGATATAAAAGAGGATTTACATCCCAACTTGTTGAATAAAATTCTTTCATTATATCAAATGTTTTTTGACATCTTAGAAACGTTTCATATGTTCCTAAATTTAGTATAGTTGGTGATTCAACTTTATATGTATCATTTAAAGTATCATTAATATATTGTACAATCATATTAATGAGAATAATAGAATATTGTTTCATATCTAGAGTATGATATTCATGAAATAAATTAACTTTTCCTCCTATTCCATTATAAAATATTATTTTTTTTATACGCAAACTATCTCGGATTGTAAAAGGTTGTCTTGTATAAGGATTTGTTGGTCTTGTATCAAATTTAGTTACCCATTGAATTATAGTTTTTATATGAAACCAGAAAATTTTATTATTTTCACGAAGTAAAAAACAATCGAATGGTTTATATTTCGTTTCACATGTAAATAAATCTTCTGTATTATTATACGTTTCTTTTTTTAATTTTTTATTTTCAATTAAAAATCCATGTAATTGTAATTTTCGTCTTATTAAATAACCTTTTATATTTGATTGAAGTTTTATTAAAGAAGGAAGTGATGTTTGTATTAATTCCATTCTCCATTCTTTTTTAAAATGTTTTTTACAAAAAAATAATGATAAATCTTTCTCTCTATTTTTCATACAACGTTTCAAACATCCTCTTTTTGTACCAGCCATACAACTCATTTATTTATTATATGTAACAAATCCATGAAAACGGATTTAAACACATGCCCAATATAGATAACAAAACAAGAACTTAAAAATGCAAGATGCAACATTTGAATTTTCAAAGCTAGATTCTAAACTATTGAGTGTAGGTGAACTAAAAAAAGGTAAAGGTATGTCAGCACAACTTATGTATGATGGACAAAAATGTTCCTTTCAACTACCTAAACTATCATGCCCTGGCGGTCTACTAACAAGAGAAAATGAACAATCAAATTCGGTAACGTATTCTCTTATTGGATCACTAAAAGGATGCCCACCAGATGGTAAATCTGTATGTGAGCAAGCAGATGATATTGGAAAAATGTATAATTCTCTACAAGCAATTTCGTCTGCTGTAAAAAAGTGGGCATTTGAAAATAGTAGTAAAGTATTTGGTAAAAAGCGTTCAGAAGAATCTATTGCAGATAGTTTTGATGAACGTAGTATTATTCAACTATCATCAGATAAAGTAGGAGATGTATGGGTCCCTAATGGAAAATATCCCCCATCTTTTAAAGCTAAAATACCCGTATGGGACGGTAAGCTACAAAGTGATTTTCAAGTTGTTGATCAAAAAGTTAAACAAGTACCAGTAACAGTAGCAAACTTGGCAGAAGTATTTCCTAAAGGAGTCTCTGTTATGATGCTAGTAAATGGAACTATCTATGTATCTAATCAATCCTTTGGTGTTACATGGCGTATTCGAATGATTCAAGTATTCCCTCCTAATAGACTAGAAGCTACAAAAGTATTTAAAGTACATGAGGAAGAAGAACAAGAAGAACAAGAAGTTGAAGTTCCAGAACAAAAAGATGAAGAACAACATGTAGAACCTAATGTTGGTGGTGGTGCACTTCCTCCTCAGAGGAAGAGACGCGCTGCTGTAAATCCAGCATAGACCATATTTTAGAATTAGAAGGTGGAATATACATTATAAAAGAATCATCTAAAAATAACGGATTTGTAATACTAACTTTTTTCTTTGTCGAACTACATTTAGTAGGCAAAAAAGAAACATTACAATCACATTCATAAATATCTGGAAATCCATTAATAATATAAGATGGTAATACAATTCTATGACATCCTTTTTCAAGTAAATTTATATCAATAGAATCTTGATAAGCTTCTGGACTTAATAATGTATATATAGATTCTGTTTGTTTCCATTCTTCTTGGAATAACATATTCCAAGGATTATCAGAAAACCATAAGACTTTAAATAAAGAATGATTATCAGAAGAATGTTCAGCTAATCCAATACGTTCTGAATTATCATTATATAATGAATATACATCTAATCCTTCTTTTAAATATTCTGTATTTAAAGCTCCTCTATAAACAGTCACTTCTGAATATACCCATTCAGTAGATTCAAAATCTTCATCATTTTCTGTTACATCTTGTGATACATCTGTATAAAGTAAAGATGGTTTTAATAATGAAAACATCTTTATTTTTTAGAAGAAAGGAAGAATAAGTATTAATTTTTGCGCATATATAATGTTTTTTTACCTTTATCAATTTTAACATCATCATCAAAATATCCATATGATGTTATTGTAGAAGGTTCTGTTTGTTTACGTGGAATTTCTTTACACTTCATTATTATTCAAATGAGAATTTTAAATCTATTGTATGTTTTGATAAAAGATTACTTGCAGAAGAAGAAAGTTCATGACGTTTTTTTGTAATATCTTTTGTATTTAAACGTAATTCCATATCTTTATGAATTATTTCACGATTTGTATAAATATAATCTAATATACCATCTGTAATAATCCATTCAAAAAAATTTAATTGTCCTACAGTTGTTTCAATACCAGAAAATTTAATACGTTTACATCTACAAAATGGATCAAACATTTTTTTACTATAAGCTTTTAAATGTGATTTATAAGAAAGATATACAATAACGTGTTTTTGTGTTTTAGTTATATATGCTATATTAAACTTTTTTGCATAATTTGTTACAAACCAATCTATTAATCTTAAAGAAAGATTTGATGTTCCATCAAGAATAGATTTTATTCTTTCTAAATTTTGAGTATTTGTATAAAATTTTTCAAGGCGATATAATACCCATTGTTCTTGTGATTGTATACTTTGCATTAATAATTTTAAGATTGTTCTCTTAAAACCGATTTATTGAACT
>Ga0114979_10002131_pt1 | contig 13396 bp, 6 predicted proteins | sample S_140625_EF_Meta_FD_87315 | JGI IMG/M metagenome (GOLD analysis project Ga0114979, IMG submission 87315) | Freshwater microbial communities from Lake Simoncouche, Canada to study carbon cycling - S_140625_EF_MetaG | ecosystem: Environmental > Aquatic > Freshwater > Lake | place: Lake... | reverse complement strand
TATTATCACCATCTTGACCTACAGACCCATTTGTTCCACTATAACTAACATTAACAGCATAACTTTCATTTAAAGTAATGTTATCTAAAGCATTTATAGTTACAACTCCTCCTGGATCTATAGTTTTTAATATATTATTTGTAGATGCTTCCATATTATCTATGTAATCCCAAACTATATATAATTTCTTAGTTAAGTCTCCATCTCTCTCATAAATAAACTGTATAAAGTTTTCATCATCAAGTGTATCTGGAATTATATATGTTGCAGAAGCTAAAATCTCTGATGCATCTAAAGTATCTGATGTTATTATATATCCTATTTTATTACAAAGAGTAAATTCTCCACTACCTTTAATTGATGAAACTCTAAGTAAAGAACCTTCAATAGGTATTGGTCCATCACTTTCCATTCCTGTTTGAGTTGAAAATCTAGTAAGACCACTAGAATCAAATACATCTGTATCATAAGACCCACCACTATATCCATAAGTAGAATCTACCCAAGTATATTGGTTTTTCATAAATCTACCTGCTTCAAAACTATCATTAACTACTAAAGTTATAACTTCTAATTCATCTGTTCTTGGACATGAGTTAGAGAAAGATACTCTAGAATCAATAGTTCCATTGTTTGCAATATATACATTTGCGGTTTCAACTGTAGATCTTCTTGTAATAACTATGTTTCCATCTTCAGACAACCCAACATTTTCAAATTGGTCATCTCCTATAGTTACAGTTACATCTAACTCTCCAACAGGTATATCATATTTAAAAGTATAATCTCCTATTTTATTTCCTATGTTTATATCGTAAGTTATACTTCCTCCAGCAGGTATTAATAATTTACTCACCTCTTGATTACATCCAATTTTCAAAGTATCAATTTGTTTCACCTCATCAGTAAACCCTACAATGTAATTATCGTAAGAAGGATCAAAACCTCCAATTATAAATTTAGAACTATAATCTCTTAAGTTATCTCTAAACCAATCTTTCATTCCGTATCTTGAGATAGGCTCTAAACCATCTCCTCCTAATCTTAATATAACGCCTTTAGGTTGGTCAGCAAAGTAAATATTATTTGCATAGTTAGAAAAAGTCTCAGGATTTGTTCCTATACCCCATTCTCCAATGAAAGGTATCTCTTGACCTAATACTTGTTCTACAGAAGTAATTTGTCCTCCTCCGACAGCATCAGATAATAGGTTTTTATTATATAGTATCTTATGTAATTTATCCTCTTGAAATACAATTAAATCTGTATCTCTTGAAAATATCTTTTGTATAGTTCCGTACTTATCATCTAAGTCTTTATAGTTTGATCTAGATAGATTAAACTCATTTAAAGAGTTGTAGTTTGTTGTTTTCTCAAACCCTCCACTATATGTTAATGATGCTATATTCCTTCTTTCTTTATACCCATCTAATTCAACTGCATTTGGTCTTGTATTGGTAGATAAGAAGTTTGCATTAAATAAATCTTTAACTATATAACTTTCTGCACCATTACCTTGAGTATAACAATTAAAGAATGATAAGTTTAATTTTGCATTTACTGCACCATCTTGACTTATATCTCCAGTTACCGAAGAGTTAGATAAGTGATTTCCATTAGAATCTATTAAGTAAGTATCAGGTGTCTCGTAATAAACCTCTGATGTTTTATCTTTAGGGTCTGTTTCAAATATAACAACTCCTGATGCTGATAAAATATTTATCTCACCATCCATGTAAGAAGGAGCATTAGTAAAAATCTCAGTAATACCAGGGATTAAATTCCAAACTCTTAACATATTAGCGTAAAGTCCCGTATCGTTATCGTTAAGTTGATAATGTGTAAAAACTCCTAATCCATTAGCTTCAGTTTCAAACCAAGCTTTAAAACTTGGATAATTATTTTGAACCGAATATTCTTTTGTAAATTCTCTAGGGTCAGGACTAGTTATTCTGTTATTACTTATATTTATGTTTATTTTACTTCCAGCAGTTATTGGAAGTGGAACATAAGATGAAGTTAATTCATCATATTTAGCAACACGAATATATAAAAAATATGAATCTACTCCTCCATAACCTTTTACGTTTCTTTGAGAAAAATTTAAACTTACAAGTTGATTATTATATACGTCTCCATAATTTTTTAATTTCATGTAATTACCAGGAAATTCTTTAGATGGATTAATAGATTCATCTATAAAATTAAAAGGTTGTTGTTTATATTCTAAAACTTCCGTTTTAAATAAACCTTGATTTACGCCATCAATATTTTTTTTAATTATTAATGAATCTCCATCTTTAACTTTATTCTTATCTTGACCCTCTAATTTAAACCATACATGATTATCGTCTCTATAAGCTACAATTCCATATATTGTTTGGTAGTCTAACTTACTATCTTTAACAAATACTTTATATTTCTTTGCCCAAACAGGTGCTTTATGCTTTATATTTAAAACTAAAGTATTTTTTGTTACAGAGTTTAAGACTGGAATAAAACAATTATTTGTTGAGTTTAATTGATTAGTTATAACAGTTGAATATCTTCCATCATCATCTAAATAAATAATACCAACCTCATAGCTTCTATTACTCTTACAACTTGAATAAGCATTACCATTAGATAGTGTTACAATATTTGTATCTGAATATATAGAAAATAACTCATAAAGATAAGTAGGAGTGTTACTTATTTTATATCTTATGCTAGGTATTCTTATTCTTATTTTAGTTATATCTGAACTTGCTAAGATTTCAAAAGGATAGTAAGTAGTCTCTAAATTTGAAATAGGAGCAATACTGCTAGTATCATAATTCTTAAAATTAATTGTACATACATTTGCTATAAAGTTTTGAAACTCTGGAGAAGTTTGTAAAGCAAGAGCATTTGAATATGTGTTCTCTAAAAATAAAGATTGTTCAAATAAATAATTACCAAAAAACGGAGTTGGACTTGTAGATCTAAAAGATATAGTTAATACCTCTCCTTTTTTAATACTAGAAGAAGAAAGGTCTAATTCTAAAGTATCATTAGTGTTTGTAGTGGTTACTCTACTAGATGGAACTGCTATACTAGATAATGATTCACTTTTAAACGTTACATTGTAATCTATATCTATATTATTTCCTAAAGAATTAACTAAGTCTCTACCCTCTACATAATTTCCATATATCAATCTATTTCCAATAAATTCTTGTGCTTTTGCAACTATAGGAACATTATCAAACAGTCTATTCACTTCATCTTCTGGAAGTACAGAGTAAATTTTATTATTAGAAAACGTAAAAGATTTTTCATCTTCATTGTTCCAAGAAAGTTTTCCTTTATTAAAAGTATCGATTATCCAGACATTGTTGCTATTACTTTCTTTAAATACTAATTGAACATCAGTTACGTTTCTATCTCCTGTCTTAAATTTTATATTTACTGCATTAAATAAATTAACCATTCCTAAGTTTTCATTGGTTTGATAATCTAAATGAAACTTTCCAGGATAGAATTGTGGGTTTGAAAAAGTAGAGATAGCAGAATACTCTCCATCTAAATACTTCCATCTATAACCAAAAGATAAAAACCTCTCTTTAATATTATTCTCACTACCATCTCCAGTAATTGTTGGAGTGCATATAGGAGCGAAATGAGGCTGTCTTTTATATAGACTTATATCTTGTGAAGAAAAAGTATTTATCGAGGGTGTAGATGGTCCGTATGTCTTTGCTGTATTTACATTTATGCATCTAATACCATTAAGGTCATCAGTAAAAACTAAAAGAGTTTCTTTATTGAATGAATTGTATATTACATTAAATCCAGTTATCTTATATTGTTTATTGAAGTTAAGGACATTATTAGACCCAGTTCTAGTATCTTCTAAAACTGTAGATATTAATCCACTATTTAATTGGTCGTACTCAAAAATATAACTAGCTCCTGAATTAGTTGCTACACACCAATATATCTTTTCATTACCTTCATCAGATGCACTACCAATAGTTTCTGCATCACTAGGTAAAGTTAAATAAGATAGTTTATCCAATCCAAAAGAGTTTTGAACACTACCTACTTGAGAGTCTTCAGAATTAGAAACCAATACATTAAAAGCATCTATATATTCCCCTTCAGGTATTAAACGGACATCAAAGTCCTTATTCATTTTACCTTGTACGAAATTCTTTTTTAATTCACTCATATATGTTACTTAACCCAATTAGTTTGACCACGCATTGATTGTAGTATCTCATCATAACGAACATTCATCATTCTGATTTTTGTATTGTTTCTAATAGCTTTAAACTCTGTTTTTGCTCTCTGAACTACATACTCTTGAACTCCATATTTATTTGAAAGTATCTCATACTTTATGTATTGGTATAAAAACTTTTCACATAATTTATTTATTTTAATCTCGTCTTCAGCTAAATCAGAAAGACCATCAGATATATACTCCATAACTATTGTTCTGCTTTTAACATCACTACTAAATCTTATAACTCCTAAGTTTTTATCTATAACGTATTTCCCATTTTGATTTGCAGTTTTTCCATCTAAACCAAATCTACTTCCGTATTGATATAAACTACCACTATCATTTAGATTATTTGATTTAGGACTTGCACTATTAATCTCTGTTAAAGAAGTTGCCTCTAAAGCATCTCCATTTTGGTCAAATAATATCTTAGCATTCTGGTCTTGTAAATAAGCTGTTGCAATAGTACTTTGATTATTTATAACCATTGGTCTTAAATTTCCATCATCATCTACCCAACTAATCCTAACATAATTAACGTAATCTTTAGGAAGAACCATTGTTAAATTATCAGGAATATCTAACTCTAATGCTTTAACTTCTTTAGCAACATCGTAATTTAATTCTTGAAGACCTCTTTTAGCATGAAATACTACTTCATATCTCTTGCAATCACTAATTACTTTATCATCTCCAACATACATTAAATAAAATTTGTTTATTACATCTTTAAGTAACGTGTATTGGTATTCTCCCCAGTTTTCTTCTTCAGGAGAATTACCTGCGTTCTCATAGTATTGATAATCTGTTAAAAAAGTAGACATATATTTTTTTTGTTTTATTTATTATTATTGTTGCTCTTGATGGTCTTGAACTTCAAAAGCTGTAGCTGCTTGAACTATATCTGCCTCTCTAATATTAAGACCACAGTATTTTAATATTTTTATTATAATCTCAAACTTATCATCAAAACCAATCTCTAAATCTTGGTATCCAGGAAGTGATGCGTTAAATATAGGATTATCTCCTACTACAGTATATGTCCAGTTAGGATCTTTAGGATTTCTGAAGTAAGTTAGTTTAACGTTTGTATGTATAGTATCTGGAAAAATTCTATAAGTACTCCCATATTTTATGTAAGTTGGATAGAAAACATTATTACCTGAAAAGTCATCTTGTAAATGATAGTTTATTTTATCTCTATCTAATAATTCTACTTCTCTTCCATTGTAAGTTAAATTAATAGTGGTATATAAATCAGAGGGTTGATTAAAAACACCATTAATATCATCGTAAGTTAAAGTCGTTGGAGCAGAAATGAACGTATCCATATTCTCTCTCGTCTTTCTTAATATTTGTTTATCATTTGCTCTAGCGATTCTAGACACAGATGCTTTATTATAATCATAAAAGTAATCATCTACAATGTCTTGTTGTGCTTGTTTAGCAAAAGTATTAAACTGTAAAGGTGTAATATAACCACGACTCTCCTTATTTAGAATGAATCTTGTTATGTTATAAATGTCGTTTATCATTTTTATGTATTTTGTGCAAAGTTACTAAAAAAAAAGCACCCCTATTATAGAGGTGCTGTATCTAGAGAACTATGAAAAGTCTTTTATTTATCCTAATTTATTTGAGATATTACTTAAAACATCCATACCTTCATCAGTCATAAAGAATGCAGATAATGCACTATAAGCGTTCTCTCCAAATGGAACTGTGATTATTTTTTTATTTTTTCCTTCTTTCTCATTCCAAGAAACTGTTCTTCCATCTTCTGTTATAGAAATGATACCCATATCAACCGCTCTTACAGCAATGTTTCTAAGTTTCAAACTCTCATCATTAACAAGAGACATAAACTCTTTAGGGTTGTTTCTTGCATAGATAAGCATATCACGTCTTAACTCTGCTGAAGACATATTATCTACCTTGCTCTTCAAAAGAACTCTTCCTACAGCCTCTAAATCACCAATAGGCATTTCTTTAACTATAATCTGAGCATCTAATTGAACCATTTGTAAATCATACTCTTCATTTGCTACTTCTTCAGCATCAAATTCATAATACTTAACGTTTCTATCTGGATGATAAATAGAAAGAAATCTTTGTAATTCTACTTGTTCTTTCTTTACAGATAGTTTACCATTCTCAAAAATGATTGGAGGACATATTGCATATCCATCTTGCTCTTCTAAAAATGGTGATTCTTGGTTATCACTCCATCTTAAACTTCTATTTCTTTTTCCATCAAAATATAAGAGAGGACTGTTAGCTGAGTGTTTAGTTCTCAACATTAAAGTAATTGGTGTATAATTACCTGTTAAAAGATATAATCTATCTTTACTTTCAAAAGTGTCTAAAGCAGATGTGTTTGCCTTAGCTGTGGTTGTTGCTTTCGCTGCCATATTAAATTAAATTTTAAATTCCATGCAAAATTACATAAAATAATTATAAAGTTTTTAAACATAAAAAAAGAGGAGGAAATTAATCCCCCTCTTAAAAATATATCTATTTTGTATAACTTACGGTTTGAAAATCATAAAGTTATTAGCTCCTAATACCACTAATGCTCTTTCAGATAAGAAATGAACAGCCATGCTATCTACATCTGTATTAGTTGCTCCACCAGCAGAACCAACAATCCAAGATTTGTATTTACGGTCTTCAGTTTCAGATTTTCTGTAACGAGTATGTAAGAATGGTCTCTTAGCATTTTTACCTAATACTTGATCGTAAACTGTTAATGTACCAGCAGGAACTAAAACTCCATTTGTTGTATTAACTAAACCACCTGTAGTAGCATCGTTTAAGTATTTCCAATCAGCTTTGTAGAAATCATATCCTAAATTAAATCCTTTGAATCCTAAGTTTAAAGCCATATCAGTGTCATTATCAAAAAGACCATAAGATGCAGCACCAGTAACACCATTAACATTTAATGAAGCTAATGTTTTATCAATATCAAAAGATAAAGTACGGTTTACAAAAAGAACATTCTCTTGAATTGCTCCCTCTTTGTCTAATACTTTGATTATGTTTTCAAGATCAACTCTATCAGCGATTGAACCTGTACCTACATTTCCTCTATTATTGATTTCATAGAATAAACCTTTAGTACCTTTATATCCAGCAGTTAAAGCAGCAGAACCCGACACAGCCGGCTCACCTTCAATCATAGAAGTTTCTAAGTAATCTTCAAAACGCAAACGAGTTTCGTGCTCTGATTTCAAATACCATAAATATCCAGTTGCTCCATTTTCAGTTGTAACTTCAATCCATCCGATTTGAGCCATGTCTGAACCATTAACTTCATATTTATCTTTGATGATAATTGGAGTTGTGTCAAGAATTTGAGATTCAGCTTCAACAGAACCAGACATTCCAGCTGTTCCTTTTTTAAATTCAGAACCATAAACAAATAAACTAATTGCTCCAGCAGTAGCAGAAAGTGCAGAGATGTTAGCAGCAGAGTAAGCTTGTACAGTAAGAACAGTAAAATCAGAACTTACAACAGTAACTATTACTTTAATAGTAACACCAGCAGTATCTTTAAGGATAAGTGTTTGTCCAACTCTTACAGAAGGGTATCTAGTAGTAGCAGTAGTACCTGTAGTTGGTGTGTAAAAACTTTGGTTAGAATCTAAAGTAATTTGATTAGTAGCAGTTTTACTTGCAGTACCAAAGATGTGTAAACGACCTTGCTCACTCCATTTAATCATATCTGAAGTAGAAGGCATTTCAGCTCCAACCATTCTTAAGAATGAAGATACAGAGCGATTACCGAATCGTTCAAATTCTTTCTCATAAAGATCTGGAAGTTCGTGTGATAAAAAGTCGTATGAACCTACATAGTTAGTAGATAATGTCGCTTGAATTGGTGCAGGGGTCAATAATGGATTTCCTCCAATAGTACCAGCTGCAAAATTAATTGTGTTTAATGCCATTTTGTTTTAATTGTGTTTAATGTTAAGTTTTTTATTATCGTCTTTTAAATTTTAAACCTCCATCAAAAGCATCATTATTAACAACTCTCATTTTAGGACCTCCACTATTATCTGTAATATCTTTAGAATCTCTAACATTCATATCAATGTTTTTCATTCCTTTAATTACATTATTTGTAGAATCTGCTTTACCTTGTTCGTAAAAGAACTTAGCAAAACCATCTGGGTCTCTAAACATTGCTAAAGCTTTATGATAACTATGTGCATCTTTCAATACGCCATTTTCATCTAAATGTTTTTGAATAACACCTGAAATATCTGATTGAACCGTTTTGGTCTCACTAATATCTTTTGGTTTATAAACTTGTTTCTTATCTCCTAAGTTAAATTCAAATCCTTTGAACTCATCAGAAAATAATTGAGAAGTTTTTTCATCAAACACTTTTGCTTTAGCCTGAGCAATCTGTTCTGATTGTTTTGACTGTGTTTCGTATTCTTGATAGAAACTAAATGCTTTCTTATAGTCTTCTGTAACTTCAGCTGCTTTAGACCCTAAATCAACTTTATATTGTTCTTTCAGACCATTTAGATACTCTTTAGCTCTAAACAATTCTTCTTTTAAAGCCACTTGTTTTTTCTTAATGTCTCTATCATCATCAATATCTTCATCAAAAGAATATTCTTCCTCTAATAAATAACTAATGTCTTCATCATCAAGATGTGGCTTCGTTTGTTTGTAGTACTCTTTTAATGTTTCAGTACTATCTGCTTTATCCCAGTCTTTATTAATTTTAATATAGTTATCAACACCATATTCCATTAATCTTTTTACATCCTCTGGAAGTTCAGCTTGTTTTTCATTTTGTGTAAGAACTTCATCTAACGATGCGTACTCTTTTTGATACCTATCTTTTAAATAGTTTAAAACTCTAGCATCATCTATGTCAAGAGTCTCTTGTGTATTAATTTCATCAGCAGAATTGTCTTGTTCTAAACCTGCTTCAAAATTGTCTTGAATCTCTTGTTCTTGTTGTTGAATGGATTGAGGCTCTTCAGCATCTACCGCTCTAAATGTCATTCCCATAATATATTTGTATTAAATTAAATTTTTTGCAAAGGTATATAAATTATTTTTATTCAACTTTGAATAGGTCATCCATACCACCCAAACTATCTTCCTCATTAAAATCTATAGGACTTAAATCTTGTTGTCTTTGATTTATCATCTTACTTTGTTGAGTAGCTTGTAGTTTAGTTCTGGTATCTTTCCTATCTTCTTTATCCATATCTTTCTTATGTAATAAATCCATCTCAGCTTGTTTTACTTGACCACTAAAGCCTTGTTGTAATTTTATAAGCTCTGATTTATATTGAAACTCCATCTGCATTTTCTCCATCTCCATTTGATGTTTCATTTGCTCTAATTGTGCATCACTTTGAGATTCAGCCTGTATAAGTTGAAGTTTACCTTGAGAAGTAGCTTGAGCAAGTTGTGCTTGACTTTGTGCTTGACTCTGCATTGTCTTAGCTTGTAACTCGTGGTCTCTCTCTTCTTTACGTTTCTTTTTAACCTTTAATAATTGAGATGCTATTTTAACATTCTTAACGTTTCTAATATCTATTGCATCATCTATATCAATTTTACCTGCTGCTAAAGCTGCTTGAATATTTTGGTTTAATAACTGAGTCTCTTCTTCATCAGGCATCAATGTTATATAAATACCAAAGTTATATAAATGTAAATCTTTAATCTTATTAATTACATCAATACTTCCTCCACCAATCATTAATGCAAAATCATCACGCATATCAGAGTACTCTAATAAATCAGACATTCTGTAGCAAATACATTCAGCAATCCTTCTAGTCATAAATAAACCACTTTGAAGAATATGTCTTGTAGCAGTGTTAGAATTTAATGCAGCTAATTTTTGAAGACCAACTAAACTATTTTCATCTGGCATACTTCCATCACGAGCCTCATTAAGACCTGTGCTTTGACGAATCATATCAAGGTAATGATTATACATTCCAACTAAACTTTGTATCTTAGCATTAGCACCTGAAGCAGTAAGCTCTTGGATTGGCATACGAGCATTATTAAACTCACCATCTTCAGTATAACTTCTACCTACAACAGATCCTGTTTGGAAATACAAGTTTAATGCTTGTTCTGGAGTATAAGTTTGACCATTCCCTAAATTGACACCATTTAATCCATCTATATCTAAGAACACACCATCAGGTTTCATTCCAGAAATAACTTGTTGTAATTTTAAATGCGTAAGTTGTATTTGGTCTGCAAAAGGAATCATTCTTTTAACTAATGAATCTATTGCTCCTCTATACATTCTTGGTGCTGACATTATGTATGGTGGGTAAACTTTAGATATAGAAGATTTAGGTCTAACCATATTTTTCATTACCTCCCATTTAAGAAGATAATTAGTACCCATAACTAATATACCTTCAAACCAAACATCTATTCTTTTAGATATTTTTTCAAATTGAGCATCATCAGTTTTAGGTCCTTGAAAATTATCATCTCTCTGTATTACTTTATCACCACCATTAACATTTTTCTTTTTCTTATATACTACGTTTAAATCACTTTTATATGAAAAGAATAATAATGTTGCAGAATTATTTCTAATATTACCACCTAAAATTGTACCTCCCTGAATGTTTTGATAAGCATCCCATTTAGAAGCCAATTTAGAAATCTCTTTAATTTCCTCTTGAGTTAATTTAGGATTTAATTTTTTAAGTTCTGTAATAGGAACGTTTTTAACCTCTCCAAAATAATAACAATCTTGAAACGTAGGGTCTTCAGTAGGACTAAAAACCATATTTGCAGGATCGCAATACTCAACTCTAATTCCGTTATGAGTATCGAATGAATGCCTAACAGATGAAACACCCAAAATAACCTGGTCTTCATCAGTTCTTCTTTTTATTAAATCGTAGTTATTAAGATTTAAAACATTCTCAATAGCTTTCTCTTCAGCAATCTCAATTTCATCTTTGTAGAATTCCATGTGCAAATCAAGCTCTTGCTTGTTCTGTGGCATTTCTTCCTCAGGAATTGGATACATATCAATACCTAATAAGTTTTTTGCATCCTTTAATAGTGGAGCAGCAACCATAGCTTTTTCAACCTCAGTTTTATATTTATTCTTTTTATCTGAAGATATATTATCTACTGCCTCTGCTTTAACTTCGTATTGTCTAGTAGACATTCCATTAACAACTATATCAACAAATTTTGGTATAATTGGAAGTGGAGTCCAATCTAAATTAAGATAAGAAATATCTCCATTAACAGACATCTCTTTTTTATATTTTTGAACCGATTGTTCACCTCTTGCATATAATCTTAGTTTATGAAAGTGGTCTCTTGTAGTATAAAACCTTGAACCATTCAAAGAAGTTTTTCTAAACCACTCACTTTGAATACTTTGAGCCACACTCCTACCATAATCTTCACTTTTCTTAATCTCATCTGTTGCAAGTTGATCAGGAAAATATACGTTAGGCATCGTTAAATCTTGATTCATATATATTTTTTTATTTTAGTAATTCGCTATGCATTCCTTTATTAGAATATCTTGCAAAATTAAACATTATTTCGGTATTATTTCTGATGGGTTTAGTAATGTATGTTTGGTTAGCCATAATTGCAAGACCACTACTAATAGTTGCATCAAATTTAGTACGATTAGCTATATCAAAATTTGCCCAATCTAAAAGTGTTCTATTAAAATACATTGCTCCTACACTTCCTTCCTCTCTAAACTCTCCACTATAATCTATTCCTACATACTGATTGATATAAGCTTCAATAGCATTTGCTTGTAATTCAATAGTTTGTGTAGATGATGGAATACCTCCTAATTCTTTCTCTGAAGATGATAAATCATTTTTATGCTTGTCAGGTCTGTTTAAAGAAAAACCACGATAACCTCTATTAGTAAAATACTTTAACTGCCCCACTTTATTGTTCTCAATTAATATAGGCATACCATAGAATACACAAGCCATTAAACAATTCTCATAGAACTCTTCAGATGTTCTTGGTCTTGCTATATATTCTAAAAAGAAATGATTACTTGGAGCATCATCCATATTAAATTTAGTTAAACCGTGAAAAGAACCTTTAGATCCTCCACCTCCAACTACACCTGATATATCATAAGTATCACAACCAAAACTCCCTATGTGTGCATTTCCTGGAAAGTTCTTTCCATTCTTTACCTCTATTTTATTACGCATCTCAGGTTTTGGAATCCATGTTACTTTAAAATCTCCATCATTACAAGGAGTCCATATAACTTGCGTGTCTTTAACACCATTTCTCCATGAGAATTTACCTGAAGTAATTACTCTTGCATGTTCTAATCCATCGTTATAATCTATTTGCTCGTATATCTTTGATAGGTCAAATAAGCTATTCTTAGCCTCATCACGGAATGCGTGTCCTTCTGTTCTAGGGTTTTGTCTATAGAACTCATTTAACGCATCAGAATCTTTCTTTAAAGCTTCTACACTATTCTCAAAGTAATCTAGTACTCCATCATATATAAAACCTCCTTGAATATCTTGAACAGGTTTATCTAACTTTCTAAATACAGGAAATCCATAAATATCAATGTATCCCTCAAAGTTCCATTCCATTGGTATGAACAAAGCATAAAGACCACTCATTGTTCTTCCATTCTTATCTCTTTTAGTTACATCGCTATTATAGTATAGTTTTTTAAAGTTATCACCTCCATTTGCTTGAGAGTTACAAGTGCTACCCATCATACACTTTCCTATAAGTTTACGACCAACCCTTAAACAAGTTTGAGTTACTTTCCAGTTATTAAGAATGTTATTTGGTCTTAACCATTTTCCACTTTCATCGTGTACTAATAATTTTAACTTTTCCCCATCATAAGAGTTATCTCCTGTATTTGCCCAGTCAATAGAAGTATCTAATCCTTCCATCTCATCTTGAGCATCAGACATGTTATTCTTTGTTATTTTAGATGCTGGAACACGGTAAGATATTTCTGTCTTAGGTTTATCCATACCATCCATAATAGGTTTAAAAAAGAAAGGGTAATTACTTGAGATAGGAACTACTTTATCTGTAAACATTTTTTTTGCATCACCTCCTGTTTTTGAAAGAATACCTAACCTACTATCTTTTGAT
>Ga0114979_10002128_pt1 | contig 13408 bp, 13 predicted proteins | sample S_140625_EF_Meta_FD_87315 | JGI IMG/M metagenome (GOLD analysis project Ga0114979, IMG submission 87315) | Freshwater microbial communities from Lake Simoncouche, Canada to study carbon cycling - S_140625_EF_MetaG | ecosystem: Environmental > Aquatic > Freshwater > Lake | place: Lake... | reverse complement strand
TGTGTCCCGATCGGATCGGTTGGCCTTCTAGATCGAGCTTGCGCAGCACCGCGCCCCCCTCCAGCGGCTGCAGAAACAGCGGCGCCTCCCGGCCGCCGCGTAACACCAGCCGTTGGCCGGACGGCTCCAGGCGCCAGCGGCCGATGTCGTCGAACGTATTCGGAGCGGGACGATTCAGCCAGGTTTGGCGTAGTTGGTAGCTGCCATCAGCGGCCAGGTCCACCTGCCAGCGGCTGCTACCGCCGGCGTTGGGCAGCTCGCCGCGCCAGCTGGCGGGCAACCGGCCCAGGGGGCTCTGGCCCGGCCGTCCGCTGCCCACCGGCACCAGCTGCAATGACAACGGCGCGTTGGCGCCGCCCCTGAGCACGGGGGTGAACGTGTCAGTGGTGAAGAGCAGCCGCTCGCCCTGGCGCAGGGTGGCGCGCACCCCATAGCGCCCCCTTGGGGTCAGGTCGCGGTCCTGGTAGCTGATGCTGAAGCGGAAGGGGGGCTGGCCTGCGGGCTGGATCCTGGTGCGCCCCAGCACCCGGGCCGGCGCATCGGCGAGGGCCGCGTCGATCAACACAACCTCCAACACCGCATCCGGCGGTAGGGCCAAGGGCTGCTGCAGGCGGGCCGTACCGGAGATCTGGCCGGCCCAGGCGGCAGGGGCCAGCAGCTGGGTCGCCAGGAGGATTGCGGCCAGATGCTCGGCGGGCTGCAGGGTCACGGCGGTCAAGGGCAGGGTTGCTTTTGCGGCAGGGCACCGCCGCTGAAAGGGGTTCCCACCAATGACCAAGCGTCGCACCCCCAGGCCCAGTTCAAGTCCTGGGTCGCCATGGAGGCGATCAGTGGGGTTGCGCAATGCACTGCAAAGGCCAGGGGAATTCGACCAGATCTTTAGAGCTTCTAGTGATATCTTTATGAGCCTTCTGTCTGATGCAGTCGCCTAAGAAAGCACCCTTGAATGCTGTGGCAGCGCAATCAAATCCCGGCGCCCTTTTCCTTGCTGACGAACCGAGATAGGGTTTATCAATGCACACTCCCAAGGGTCCGATGCGTACACCCCTCGCCTTGGCTGCCGCTGGTTTCCTGGCCATCAGCTTCCCGGCGGGGGGTGGTAGGGCCCAGACGGCGATCGAGAGCCAAAGAGTCACGTTTGCCGCCGGGGCCGATTCCATCCGGCTCCAAGACCAGCTCAAGGGCGACCAGACCGTCGACTACACCCTGCGGGCCGGTGCCGGTCAGACCATGACGGTGGAACTCAAGGGTTCCAATCTGCAGAACTACTTCAACGTGATCGCCGCTGGCTCCGATAGCGCCCTGTTCATCGGCAGCAGCTCCGGCAACAGTTTCCGTGGCCTCCTGCCGAGCGATGGCGATGTTCGGGTGAGGCTGTATCTGATGCGTCCGGCGGCGCGCCGCCATGAATCAAGCACCTACAGCCTGCGCATCGGCATCGACGGCACTCCCCTTACCCCTGTGCCCGCTTCCCGCGATGCCCTGATTCCCGGCACTCCCTATCACGCCTCGGCGGAGGTGCCCTGTGGGTCTGGTACTGGTGGCACGGCCGCCCGGTGTAAGGCCTTCGTCATCCGCCGGGTCAACAACAGCGCCACGGTGGTGGTGACCAGCCCCGAGGGGCGGAAGCGTCAGTTTTTGTTTGTGCAGGGCAAGGCGGTGGCGTCGGATCAACCCGAAAAGCTGATAGTGCAGCGCCGTGGCGATGTTTCGGTGCTGCGTCTGGGGGAGAACTTCGAGCGCTATGAGATGGTCGATGCCTTGGTGGTGGGGGGCTGAAGGCTCTGCCTATCTTGAATGACAGACGTTTGCAGCCTCTGAGATGCCCTCTTCACGCTTAAGCACCCCCCATCATCTGCGCTTTTTGGCGGCTCACTCCCACTTGTCCCATGTCTTTGGTGGTGACTGGTTCGCCAAGGGAGCCGAGGGTTTTGCGCGCTTCTTTGGCACCCCATTCTTTCTGATGGCCCAGTCTGCCGTTGTGATTGTTTGGATTTACCTGAATGTTGTCAACTACGCTACATTCGACCACTATCCGTTCATCCTGTTAAATCTGGCATTCAGCCTGCAGGCGGCCTATGCCGCACCGTTGATTTTGCTTGCCCAGACCAGGCAGGCTGATCGGGATAAGGCCCATTCGGAGGCGGATGCGAAACACAGGGAGGAAATTGCGTTTGAAATGCACAAGGAGCAGCAACTGGCGCTAGAGCAGACGAGCCAACTGCTCTCGCTCCTGGATCAAAACAATCAAATGACCATGGTTGTGCGGCAACTCAGTGAGCGGATTGAATCGTTGACTTCTGAAATTCACAGCAAAGTAGTGCCCACTAGTTGACCTAGAAGATCAAGGCCACTTTCCGCATTCACGACCACAGGTGTCTGTGCATCTCCTCGGGGTCATACAGCCGCACCTGTCGCTCTAGATCGAAGCGCCGGGGTGATCCGCCAAAGCTGCGGGGATCGTTGCCGACGCCGGCCAGATAGGCCCAGTTGCCGGTGTTGAGGGTCGGCTGGGCGTCGATCAGCCACCATTCGAAAAAGCGGGCGCCCCAGGTCCAGGGCAGGCGCAATTCATTGATGAAGTGGGACGCGACCCACTGGCGGCCACGGTTGGAGAGATAGCCGGTGGTTAGCAGTTCGTTGAGCTGGGCATCGATCAGCGGGTGGCCGCTGCGGCCCCGGCACCAGCGCTCAAACAGGGGTCGATCTTCGCTCCATTCGACTTGGCGGTTCTGCAATCCACCCGGGGCGGCGAAGCTGGCCCCATGGCGTTGGGCGGTCCAGAGGAAGAATTCGCGCCAGAGCAGCTCCTGCTTCATCCATTCGGATCCGTCATCGGCGCCGCGCAGGGCTTCGTAATCGAGCACGGTCTGCCAGATGCGCCGTACCGATAGGGATCCGAGGGCCAGATAGGGGGAGAACTTCGAGGAGAACTCCGTGCCCACCAGGCCGTTGCGGCGGGCCTTGTAGTGGCGCAAGCCGTCGGAGTCCAGGCAGTAGTGGCGCAGCCTGGCCAGGCCGCTGGCTTCATCGCCCGCGAAGGGAAAGGCGCTGCGGGGATCAGGGGGGCTGGGCTTCGCCGCAGCATCGGCCTGCGCCTGCGGCTCCGCCACCGCATCAGGATTCGCCTCCAGCCAGCCCCAGGGCTCCTCCAGCCGCAATCCCCCCAAGCCCTGCAGATCGGGCACGGGCAGCGGCGGCTTCGGCGCCTGTCCCAGGCCCCGGCGGAAGTCCGCAAACACCCGGGGAAAGGATTCCCTTGCCAGCGGCCAATCGTCAAACAGCCGGCTCTCCTGGCCGTGCAGCACCGCCTTGGGGCGCAGCCGGGGTGACAGCCGCTCCAGCGCTGCCGCCGTGGTGTGCTGGGGGAAGTGCAGCAGGGGAATGGCCTCGGCCGCCAATCGCGTGCGCAGGCAGGCCAGGGCCTGGGCCTCCAAGCGCCGTTGGTGGGGGCCCCGCAGGCGCTGGTCCGGTGGCCGGCAGGCCAGCACGATCAATTTTCCCTGGCCCTGGTCCGACCCCTGGTGGCGGGCCAGGGCCACGGCCTCGTGCAGGGCGGGCTGGTCATCCAGGCGCAGCTGGCCCTCCAGGGCCAGCGCCACCACAAAGGTTTCGCCCATCGGGCCCCCAGGGGCCCGGGGCTCCAGCCTCAATTCGCCAGCGCCAACTGGAAGCCGCGGCGGTCGCTGGGTTCGGGTCGCTCGAACACCTGGCAGAACACCTTGACCACCCGGTCGCCGGAATCGATGGTTTCGAGGGGATCCTTGCGCAGGCGGTGGCGCAGGCAGCAGGCCACCACCCGGGCCACGTCATCGTCGGTCACCTCGTTGCGGCCCTCGAAGGCGGCCAGGGCCCTGGCGGCCCGATTGGTGACGATGTCGCCCCGCAGTCCATCGACATCCAAGGTGCCGCAGACGGCCGAGATGCGCAGGCGCAGGTCGTCGTCCAGGTGCACCTGGGCCAGCCGTTGCTGGGCCTCCACCACCCGGGCCTGCAGGCCGTCCTGCACCGGCTGCACGCTGGTGTTGAAGCCATCGGGATCGGCATCGAAGGCGGTGCGTTGATCCACCACCTGCACCCGCAGCTCCGGTTCGCGCACGGTGCGCACCTCCACGCTCATGCCGAAGCGGTCCAGCAGCTGGGGCCGCAGCTCCCCTTCCTCCGGGTTGCCCGAACCGATCAGCACGAAGCGGGCCGGGTGACGCACGCTGATGCCCTCCCGCTCCACCGTGTTCCAGCCGGAGGCCGCCGAATCCAGCAGCACGTCAACCAGGTGGTCGTCGAGCAGGTTGACCTCGTCGACGTAGAGCAGGCCGCGATTCGCCTTGGCCAGCAGGCCGGGCTCGAAGGCCCGCACCCCTTCGCCGAGGGCCTTTTCGATGTCGATGGTGCCGCAGAGCCGGTCTTCGGTGGCCCCCAGCGGCAGGTCAACCATCGGCACCTGGCGCTGTTCGCTCTCTAGGGTTTCACCCGCCTCGGCCCGCTGGCGCACCTCGGCGCTCTGCAGGTCCGGATCGCTGGTGGAGCTGTTGTAGGGATCGCCCGCTACCACCTCGATTTCCGGCAGCAGGTCGGCAAGGGCCCGGATCGTGGTGGATTTACCCGTGCCCCGATCCCCCATGATCATCACGCCGCCGATGCGGGGATCGATGACATTGAGCAGCAGGGCCAGCTTCATCTCCTCCTGACCAACGATGGCCGTGAAGGGGAAGACCCTGCGCTTCCTGGACTGACTCACGGGACGGCCATTGGCGGGACCCCGGATTGTTTCACAGGGGCGGCTTCAGGGCCGGGGCCCGGGGTAGGGCCCACGGGCAGCAGGCTCAGCACCTGGGGGGGAGTGGCGTCGGCGGGATAGATCAGCCGCACCCGCACCAGGCGGCTTTCGCCCGGGGCCAGCCGCACCAGGCCCAGGGCTGGCCCCATCTCGCCGGCCCGCTGCACCAGATGGAAGGCCTGGGGGCCGAGCACCGCCGCCGGCACCCCATGCGGCTGGGAGAGGGGGGCGTCCCCTGGGCTCAGGCCGGCCACCTCCACCGTGCCGCGAAACACCACGGGACCCGATCCAGGGGCGCCAGCGGCAAAGCGCAGGCCCCCTTCCGCCAGGTCGCGCTTGAGGGGCGATTCCAGCGCCAGGGCCAGGGTCACCGGCGCGGCGGTGTCATTGCGCAGGGGGATTTGAAGTTGGTATTCAACGCCGTAGTTGCCGTGGGCGGCCCAGGCGGTGCCTTCATAAAACACCTTCATTTCGGCGCTTTGAACTTGGCCGCTGCCCAGCCGGCCCCGCTCCAGCGAGGCGATCGGCCAGGAGATGGGCGCCCGCCGCACCGACAGGCTGGTGCTGCCTGGATCGCTGAGCCGTCCCCGCCAGGTGGCCCCCACCTGGATGCCGCTGACCCGCGAATAGATGATCGGCCCGCTGGCGCCCCGGGGCGAGGGGGTGTGTTCCTTGGGACTCAGGCCGTCCCGCGTCAACATCGTCTGCCAGAACGCCGCTGGGGGCGGTCCATCAAGGGGGCCATAGGCCGCCAGCAGGGCCACATCCACCGGCCCATCGCTGCGCAGGCGCAATTGCAGGTTGCGGCCATTGAGCAGGGGGTCGAGGCCGCGCACCGGGATCGGCAGGGTTAATAAAGTGCTGAGTTGGCCCGCCGGCAGGCTCCAGCCCCGGGGCAGTCGGGGGTTGGGGGCCCGACCGAGCAGTTCGGTGGCGACCCGGCTGCCCGGGCCCGACCAGACGGGGCTGAGGCCCTGTCGCAGCAGGGGCGGCAAGGGCAGAAACGGGGCCGCGCTTTCGCCGGGATCCAACGACTGCGATAGGGAGGTGGCCCCCCCCAGCAGCTCCAGCCGCACCGGGCGCGGGCCCCGGGGGGCCGCCACCACGGCCAGCCACAGGGTCGAATCCAGGCGGCTTGGCTGGCCGGCGTAGACGTGGTGGCTGAACAGGCCAAACACGCCGCTGAGGGGCCCATTGAGGTGGGCCTCCGGGTGGGGGCCCTGCGGCGCAAAGGTGGACAGCAGAATGCCCTGGCCCCGGATCAGCTCCGGGTTGTTGTCGTTGATCAGCAACGTCCTATCCAGCCCACCGGGCAGGGGCGCCACGGTCTGGGGGCGCAGCACACTGGTTTGGGGCGGTTGGGCCAGGGCGGCGGGCCACCAGCTGGCATGGCCCCAGATCAGGCCCACCATCAGCCACCGAACCGCCGCCAGGGGCGCTGCCAGCCGGGATAGCAGCGCCCTCATGGCTGGGGGGGCAGGCTGGTGGTGTCCACCAGGGTGCGGGATGCGGCGGCGGCCATGGCGCGGATCAACTCGGCGGAGCGGGGGTCGTTGAACGGTCCCTTGACCATGAAGGCTGCCACCGCCCGCTGGCCATTGGGCAATTCGATCAGGGCCGCGTCGGCGTAGGCGATGCCGATGTCGCCGGTTTTGTTGAAGGCGCTGATGCCATAACCCAGCAGCTCGCTGTCCGGATCCGAGGATTCCTTGCCCAGGCCCTTGAGCAGTCCGGCGGGGATGAGGGTGTTGGTGCTGGAGCTGGCCATGATTTCGCGGTAGAGATCCCGGGCCCGGGGGCTGAGTTTCTCGCCGCTGTCCACCAGCGCGATGGTGCGGGCCAGGTCGTGGCTACTGGTCGTGTTGGTGCCGTTGAGGTCGGGCAGCCAGTTGTTGATCACCGTGGCGCTGAGGCCCAGGGCGCGGAAGCGTTCGTTGACCGCCACGCTTCCCCCCAGCCGCTTGATCATCAAGTTGGTGGCGGTGTTGTCGCTGACACGGATCATCTCGGTGGCCGCCTCGTACACCGGAAAGCGGCTGCCGATCGGTTTGTTGCCCATCCAGCCGGCGCCCCCCGCCTGCACCTCCTTGGTCAGCGGCAGCAGGTCGTTCCAGCGCAACCGGCCGGCATCGAGGGTGTCGAGGCCCACCAGCAGGATTGGGCTCTTGATCGAACTGGCGGCGGGCAGGGCCAGGTCGCTCTGCATCTGGGCATAACGGCCGTCGTCGAGCACCAGCAGGTAGCCGGAGGCGGTAAGGCCCTTCTGGGCGGCGGCCAGCTTCGCCCATTCCTGGCTGAGGTCGGTGAGCTCCCGGCGCGGTTCGAAGCGGCCCAGGGCCATGCCGCCGCCGGGCATGACCCGGGCGCTGGGGGCGGGATCGGCGCGGGGAACGCCGATGGTGCCCTGGGCCAGGCGTGGCGCCAGCAGCTTCAGGCCCGTGCCCACCAGCACCCCTAGGCCGGCCCCCAACACCACCAGCCGGCCCATCAGCAGCAGGGGGGCCAGCCAGGGGTTTCGAGGTTTCCTGGGGGGGCGGCCGGCGGTCACGGGCGGGCAGGGGCGAACTGCCCCTGACGCTAAAGGGGAGCCCCGGGCGGGCAAGGGCGCCTCGCCGCCCAGCGCAACTGGGCCACCATGCCCCGCAGCAGGGCCATCTCGCCGCTGTCGGGCTGGGCTCGCTGCAGCAGGGCCCGCAGCTTGGCCATGCGGGCCCGGGCGGTGTGGGGTAGCAGGAACCCCACCTCCAGCAGAAGAGCTTCCGCATCCCCCAGGGCGGCTTCGACGGCATCCCGGGTGGCCAGGGTCCGAGAAGCATTGTTCAACTGATCATCCGTGCGCTGATCAAGGTTCTGTCTGAGGGTCCACAGCGTTTGAACAACAACAGCGACGGAATTGGCAAGATTGATGGATGGGTAGGAGGGGGCGGCTGGAATGTGGAGAAGACAGCCGGCCTGAAGCAGCTCATGATTCGAGAGTCCCCGGTCCTCGCGACCGAACACCAAGGCAGCTCCCACCGGCTCTCTAGATGGTGATTTGACCGGTTCAGCCAGTAACCAGGCCAGGGCTTCAACAGGTGGTAATAAAGGTAATGGCACTCCCTCTTTTCGGCCCGATGCCGCCACCACCCTGCGGCAATCGGCTATAGCGGCAGGGAGATCGGGATAGATTGGGGCACGTTCTAGGTGATCGGCAGCGTGGACTGCCATCTGCCGAGCTTCTCCACAAAGGGGATCGCATCGTGGAGCGACAAGCCGCAATTCGTCGATCTCAAAATTGGCACAAAGGCGGGCGATGTTACCAATGTTACGGGGGCCCAAGGGCTCAACCAGAATAAGGTTGATCTTCGGGTTCCCTTGCTGATTAAGCTGCTGCTGGAGATCGGAAGAATAGGGATGAATTCCGGTTCCAGAATAGTCTTTTTCTACTGATAACTTGTCCAACTTTTAGGGAGGCGGTTGCGGGATTAGATGGGGAATCTTAGATCGCTGATCGGGGCAACGTCATGCGCCCCATCCTTGGCGGGTCAAGCTGTAAAACGCTGTGCAATAAGTAACTGTGTTACATCATGATCATCTGGGAAAGAGCCATCGCGCATGTCAGTAAAGTTGAAAATTCGCTTAAAGCCTTCTTTTCGTATAGTTGCTTTTTCTGACGAGAGTATGAATATTGGCGCTTTGCCAACGTATGCGGCCCAGCCTGCAAAGGTGCTTACTGGGGCAATGATGTAATCGCTAAAGAATCGCTTTATCAGGTCGAGCAATTTTAAGGAACCGTTGGCAACTGATTGCATTTCGTGATGCCTGTAGGTCTCAGGGGAGGCGATGCAGGAACGCCAGCAGGTCAGCCATGTCCTGGGGATCCGGCTGGAAGCGAGGCATGGGCGGCGTGCGGCCGCTGATGACCTGCTGGATCAACTGGCGATCGTTCTTGCGGTGATCGACACCATGGAGGTTGGGACCCACCAGCCCCTGGGCGGCCAGGCCATGGCAGCCGGCACAATTGAGGCGGAAGAGCTTGCCGCCGCTGACGTCATCCCCTTTCAGGGCCAAGGTGGCGCGGCTGTAGGGGTCCCGGGGGGCCGCTAGCAGGACCGCCGCCAGGATCAATCCCGCCGCCAGGGCCAGGGCCAGCATCAGGCCCAGGAGGCGCCGTCCCGGCCACCCACCACTGACCTCTTGCGGGGTCCCGGGCGCCGTGGGCAATAGGGCACCAGACCCGGAGGTCCTGGAGAAGTCAGCGGGGGCGATCGGCGGCAGACGGGTCACAAAGCTTGAAGCGGCATGACTGGGGGGCTCTGATCATGGAACAATGACGCCACGACCATCCTTCAGATTCTCAATGATCGAACCCCTGCTCTGTGGCATCGTCCTCGGTCTGATTCCGGTCACCCTCGCCGGCCTCTTCATGGCGGCCTGGATCCAATACCGTCGTGGCGGCAGCCTGGGGGCCTGAGAAGGGCTGCCTAATGGGCTGTATGGGCAGGACCCAATAGAGGTCTTTTACTGGATACTGGCAATTTTTAGTGTGAGCTTAGACATTTTGATGCGAAAATAAATTCCTAGCCTAAAATGCTAGATAATTTTTTATGAGTTATAATTTAGACTCGTCAGAGTTGATCATTTTTTGCTGATTTGTCATAAGCCTGTGGTGTTTGGCGGCTAATCTTTTATAGGTTTTTTGCGGCGATCCCTAGGGTTTTTTTATTTTCGACTTTTTGCCGCAAGTCTAGGCTGAATTTTTTCCAGAGCCGTGGAGGGCTACTGAGAGGCTTTCCTGGGTCCAGGTTTTTGCTTGCTTTCGCTGTTCAAGGTGATCAACGGCGGTGGCGAATGGTTGGCGGATGCCAAGGCCCTCGGCAAGGGATCGGCCCATGGCGTCGCGGCAGTCTGCGGACTACTCGAATAAATTCGTAAAACAATCTCGGCTTGCGCCTTGGATTTGGGTGTGAATGATCCGAGGGTTGTCCTTGATTGACTGAATCGCGCAATCCTCCCAGGGAAGCGCAAGGGGATAGGCCGGGTGCCCCTTCTTGGCCCTTGATTGCCCCCATGCAGGGCTCAAACGGGGGCAGGGCAGATTTAATTTCTGCGTCTGGGGTCGCCCATTGTTGACCTACCCGTTGTTCTCCTGAACCACCCCCTGCGCGAGCGCCTTTCCCCCTGTGCCGACCCTGTCCAGAGCGGCCAGATTCTTTGTAAGGCGCTGCCAATCCGCCAGATCCAGGCCCTTGAAGGTTATGGGGATTGGTGGCATCAGAATGGCTATCTCAATTTCGGCGCCCTGCACCTGGCCGCCTGGCTCGGTTCGCCCCTGCTGCTGGAGACCCACGGGCACGAGGGCCATTGCGTGCTGCTGCAACATGGGGGCCAGGTCGAGTGGCGTCAGGGCAGCGTCTGCCTGGAACTCAACCCCGGTGAAGGCCTGATCGGACCGGGTCATCCCTGGAACTTGATCACCACCAGCCTCAGCAGCAGCAGCTCCTGCTTTCTTGCCGATCCCCATCGCCTGCTGCGGACGGCCCGGGCCATGGGGGGAGCCCATTGGCAGCCGGCCGGTTCCGCCGAAAGCGTTTTGCACCAGCCCCTGCCCCTGCCTGCCCAGCGGGATCTGGCTGGCCGCGGCCTCCTGGAGGCCCTCAGTCGGCTGCTGCCATTTATTAGTGCCATTGCCCATCAGGGGGAGGGGCTGGTCCAGAGCCTGCACCTCGACGACCAGATCTATCGGCTGTTGGCGGCCCTGGTCTTCGCCGACCTGCGTGATGGGGAGCAGTCATTACCAGAGCTGGCGGATCGCAAACGCACGGATGCTTGTATCGATGATCTGGTGGATTTCATTCGCCTCAACCTGCATCGCCGACTTTGCCTCAGCGATCTCGAGCGCCAGAGTATGTATTCCCGCCGGGCCCTGCACTACGCCTTCCGGGCCCGTTTTGATTGCAGTCCGATGCAGTGGGTGCGCCAGCAGCGCCTGGCCATGGCCTTCGATCGTCTGCAAAATCCCATGCAAGGCGAGAGTGTCCTGGGCGTGGCCTTGGCCTGCGGCTATCGCTCCTTGAGCCAATTCAGTGTGGATTTCCAAAAGGCCTACCAACGCAAACCCTCTGAGGTGCTGCGTCGGGGCCGTTTCCAGAACCAGCCTGCCGTAGAGCCTCTTGGCGCTGCGCCGGCACCATGCAAAGCCCGCCTCCAGCAAGGGTGACGGGCCCGTCTGTGGGTTGGGGGCAGGGGCTTAGCCCCGCTGGGCTGTCCGGATACGTAGACGGAGTTTGCGGGCCATTCCAAAGGCGACGCCGACACCAAACAGGGGTAGAGGTGCGGGCACCTCACTACTTCTTTGGCCAAAGGTATTTTGGATGTTGTCGATTACCCCATTAGAGGTGGCTTGTACATTCCAATCCTCCCTGACATATAAGGTTTGGGCATTCAAACTGCTTACCGAGATTCCATCTGGACTGGGGGGGGTATTGAGGATCGTGGTGAGGCTTTGCGTGGTGTAAGTTGGATCCCAGAAAGATGTGGCAAGCGTATAAAGACCATTGGTAATCGTGGAAGTATTAGATAACTTTACTTGGTCAAAATACCTGCTTGGATCTGTGATGGTAATCTTGTACTTCAGAAAGCCATTGTCATCCAAATTGATGCCACGGTTTGGATTGAAATCAAGGGTCAGATGCCATGGCGTATTGAAATCTGTTGAATCCAGGGAGAATTCCATGACATCTGTGTTGACACCCACGGTGGTCGATCGGTCCAGCAGCGTTACAAACTTATCGAGCAGCACCGGCGAATCCACCGGCGCAGCTGGGTTGAAGCAAGCGAGGTCATTTAGGCGCATAGGTACCCGGTCGTTGGGGGGCCATTCGGGGTCCAGCCAGCGGCTTGCGCTAAACCAGGATGGAGTAGGCAGGCACCTATGGCGAAAGTAGCCGAACTTAAACTTAGGCTGATTTTTCCGATGGGGTTCAGTAGAATTGGCGATGAAAAGCGCATGATTAAAAGTCCTTGCTCATTGTTGGGGGTATGGCCCTTCGTGGTTTGATGAGCCCGCTTAAGGGTGTCGTTAACTGTCGCTTTAGTGATATTTGTTCCCTATCAATTTTTTTATTTTTCTGTTCAGCTGAAAATCTCGTCAGTCTCTCTTCGCGTTGGTCTGGATGCCCCCCTGAGAATCGCTTAGGCCACCCCTGGCTTGTTCAACCCCAGCAGCACCACGGTGCTGCCGCCATAGGTGCGACGGCGGCGTTCGTGCCAGCCCGCCGGCAGGGCGGGGGGGGCCTTGCTGTCGCATTCCCAGAGCAGGGTGCCGCCAGGCGCCAGCCAGCCGCCGGATGCCACCGCCTCCGTCAGGGGGCCATGGAGGCCGGCGGCCCAGGGTGGATCGAGGTAGATCAGGTCAAAGCGGTGGGCGTCGCTGGCGGGGCCCGGCGCCAGCCAACGGCGGGCTTCCTGGCAGATCACCCGGGCCCGTTCCGGGGCCACCGCCTCCAGGTTGGCGCGGGCCACCGCCGCGATGCGTCGCTCCTGTTCGACGGCCACCGCCAGCGCCGCGCCCCGGATCAGGGCTTCGCAGGCCATCACGCCGCTGCCGCAGCAGAGGTCGAGCCAGCGGCAGCCGGGCACCTGGTCCGCCACCAGATTCATCACCGCCAACCGCACCCGGGAGGCCGTCGGTCGGGCCACCAGACCGGGCGGGCTCATGAGCCGGCGGCCGCCACTGAGGCGCAGGCCGTTGACGCCCCGAGGGCCCAGGCCGCTGGCGCCCCGCTGGCCGCCGCCGTTGCCGCTCTGGTTCCGCTTCAACCCTGGGCGGCCACCCAGGCCAGCCAGCGGCGCAGCATCGCCTCGCCGGTGCGACCCGATTTTTCGGGGTGGAACTGGCAGGCGGCGATGTTGTCCTGCCACAGGGCTGCCGTCACCGGGGTGTCGCCCCACTCCACCAGCGCCGCGGTCCCGGCCGGATCGGCCGGGACCGCCGCATAGGAGTGGACAAAATAGACCCAGTTGGGGGGGCTGCCTTCGGGCAGCAGGGGACTGGGGCGGGCCGCCAGCAACGGGGCCCAGCCCATGTGGGGAATCGGCTGGCCGGGCCAGGCGGGCAGGGCCTGAACCCGGCCGCCCACCAGGCCCAGGCCGCTGGACGTTCCCTCATCGCTGCCTTCAAAGAGCAATTGCAGGCCCAGGCAGATGCCAAGCAGCGGCCGGCCCGCCGCGCAGGAGCGCCGTAGGGGCTCCGCCAGATTGGCGGCCCGCAGCCGTTCCATGGCCGGATCAAAGGCACCCACTCCCGGCAGCACCAGGGCCTGGCAAGCGTCGATGGCCTCGGGGCCCTGCACGGGCCGCACGTCAGCTCCAAGCCGCTCGAAGGCCCGCTGCACTGAGTGCAGATTGCCCATGCCGTAGTCCACCAGGCCAATGGGTCCGGTCATGGCACGAAGGGCACTCCGAGGGTGTCCGCGTTCAGATGTGCTTGCCGATCGCCTGGGAGAGGGTGTTGGCCGGCACGGCTCCGACAACGGTGTCGACCTTTTCGCCGCCCTTGAAGATCATCAGGGTGGGAATGCTGCGAATGCCGTACTGGCTGGCGATGTTGGGGTTTTCGTCGGTGTTCAGCTTGAACACCTTGATCTTGCC
>Ga0114979_10002127_pt1 | contig 13412 bp, 13 predicted proteins | sample S_140625_EF_Meta_FD_87315 | JGI IMG/M metagenome (GOLD analysis project Ga0114979, IMG submission 87315) | Freshwater microbial communities from Lake Simoncouche, Canada to study carbon cycling - S_140625_EF_MetaG | ecosystem: Environmental > Aquatic > Freshwater > Lake | place: Lake... | reverse complement strand
GGTATATCTTTGTTTAAGGGATAGTAATCTTTAAGATTGGGTATTTCTAACACATCTCCATTCATGATCTTGCGGCCCAAACTGTCGATCATGTCGTTGAAGTGGAAGGTTATAAACAACGTATCGTTGTTTAGGAACAGGCCAAACTGTGTTAGGTCAAAGTCAATATCTTGGTGATTGTACACACCGCGCATGACGTAAATGTCTTGGTCGTAAATTCTGTCACGGTTTTCCAACAACAGCAAGTCCTGTATATGTAATGGATCTAACGTATCGTAAATCGGTTGAGTGGCATCGTAGTTGCTGGACAATGCACTATCTTCGCCACCGGTTTGCGGACCCATGTACTTGTGCAGGAAAATGTCAAGGCCGCCCACAGTATAGCGTTCACTTATGACGCGGTCAAGGAACTGATAATCTCGGGTCCGGTTAGGCCGGTACATACTGAGCCGTGGAATGGTGATTCTCCTAATAGTAATTTACACTAGTATTTATAGGTAATACTTTCTGTTTACTTGACCAAAAAACCCTAATTGTGCTATAATGCGCATTGTTCAACAAAGGAGTGAGTATGCAAGCACACAATTTTGTAATCAAGTACAGCCCAAAAGGTAGTACTAAAGCAATAGTTTTGTACGACAAGATAAAAGCCACGGAAAAATGGGTTGAGTACGCATTGGATGTCAAAGATATGCAAACCGAGTTGATGAGCACACGAGATTTAAAACTAAAATGGCAACTGATGGACGCATTGGAAGTGGCTGAACGCAAAAAAGCATACATGTACAAGCACAAAAATTATGACGTCAACCGAGCACTAAAATTATTTGATTTGGTAAAAAACTTACCAAAACGCAACACTTGACCAAAAAATCTAGATCTGCTATAATTACACATAATTTGCAAGGAGCCCACTTTGAAAACAGCACTCAAACCCGTAAAACTTTTGAACCCACGTTCCAGTGACACCAATGTCATGGGAACCGAACCCGTTTGGACAATACAACCTGCAGAAAATCGCATCAGCAGATTGAGCAAAGCGTTCTCGTGGTACAATTACTTTTATGGCAAAAAAGATGCCAGGGACATGATTGTAAACTATTTAGAAGCACATGACCGCAAGGCAGATGTACGCACCTTGCGTGGGATTCCGGATAGTGCAATACGACTAACCACCGGTTGGTTGTGCAGAATGAGCATGGTGGGACTAGAACTCCATGACTCTGAATTGCTAAAATTAGAAAATCACTTGAAAGAAATACTTGTAAGCAAACAACAAGAGGAAGCGGTGGTGGATGAAACAGCACCTGTACGACCCAACATACAAGACCGATTGAGAGAAAAAGTAACTGAATGTGCCGGCGAGATTGACGGCATGTTTGATGAGTTTATCACCAACGGTGCCAAGATGTCAGCAGACTACAAACCAATCACAGTGATACGTGGTAAAAATGTAGCACCGCAAATGGTGGCAACTATTGCTGACACCTGGAAACGTAAACTTGCAGAGTTTGAAGCAGTAGTAGGGGGCAAAGATGCCTTACTTGTTGAAGCATACTCAAACTTCAGCAAAATCCAAATGCGTAATGTTGTGAAGTTTTGCGAAACTGTGATCAACGACTGTGGTGCTTATGTACAGATCAAGAAAGTGGAACGCAAGCCACGCAAGGTCAAAGTAGTGCCTCCAGAAAAACGTGCGGCCAAGTTCAAGCACTTGCTCGCCTTCCCGGACTTAAAACTGCAAGGCTTGCCGGCCGCCAGCCTAGTGGACAAATCTGAAGCCTGGTTGTATGACACCAAAAAACGCAAGTTAATCCATCTTGTGGCAGACAGCCATGTGGGTGCATTTACTGTCAAGAGCAACAGCATAATTGGATTTAGTACTGTGGACAGTCTACAGCGAACTGTACGCAAGCCAGCAGACATTGTTAAATCGGTGCAAACAGCAGGCAAGCCCGCGGCACGTAAGATCTACAAGGACCTGACCACAACGGAAACAGCGTTCAACGGACGTGGAACAGAGAACTTGGTGATATTGAAAAGCTGGTAAATATAGGGAACGGAGTTCCCTAATGGCTGACCAAAATACCCTGCCCGAGTTAAAGCAAAATCTCATTGAGTATTGCAAATTAACCATGGGCGATCAAATTATCGATCTTGAATTAGACCCTGCACACTACGAAGCGGCCTATCAACGCACAATTGGCACTTACCGCCAACGTGCTAACAACGCCTATGAAGAAGCCTACATCTTCATGGAGCTGATTCAAGACATGAACATTTACACTTTGCCACAAGAAGTGCAAACAGTACGACAAATATTCCGCAGAACATTTGGAAATGCCACAGGCCCGTTTGCGTCAAACTTTGATCCGTTTGCACAAGCGTCAATCAACGTGTACCTCATGAACTTCAACGTGGCTGGTGGACTGGCCACATATGACTTCTATAGTCAGTATGTGGAACTAGCGGCACGTATGTTTGGCGGATTCATGAACTACACCTGGAATCCAGTAACCAAAAAATTACAACTGATTCGTGATCCAAAAGGCACTGGCGAAACTGTGTTGCTTTGGACATATCAAACCAAACCCGAAATTCAATTGTTAAGTGACTATCAAATCAGTCAGTGGATACGTGACTACATGGTAGGTGCTTGCAAAATGATAATTGGTGAAGCTCGTGAGAAATTTGGCACTATCGCCGGACCGCAAGGTGGCGGCACACTCAATGGTGCGGCCATGAAAGCAGAAGGTCAAGCACAGATGGATGCCAAGATTGAAGAGCTCAAAATGTATGTAGATGCAAGCCAACCGTTAACTTGGGTAATCGGATAAATGAGTAAAATATAACTCGACACAAATCAAAAACTCTGCTATAATACAAACATGGCAGATTTGATGATTGACTTAGAAGGTTTAGGCACTGGTCCAGATACCACAATCCTAACCATTGCGGCCCAAAGTTTTGATCCACTGGGACACGGCTGTCATGATCGTTTTTACTATGCAAGGGTAGATTTGGAAAGCCAAGAAAGTCGTAGCATACAACAAGGCACCATTGATTGGTGGGCTACTCAACCAGCAGCCGCCAGAGACGAAGCATTCAACGAACAAGAACGCATACCACTAGACCAGGCACTAGATGAACTGGCCAAAATAATCTGGCAAAGCAAACGTATATGGGCCCAAGGTCCCACGTATGACATGAACATACTTGAGCATGCCTACAAAAGTTATGGCAAACCCATACCCTGGCAGTTTTATGCTGTGAGAGACAGTCGTACTGTATTTGGATTATGGCCTGGCCTGCCCAAGCCTGCTACCAGTCACCACGCACTAGAAGATTGTAGACGACAGATAGCCCTGCTACAAGACACACTCAAACATTTAAACGTAAGGGAATTGGTATGATCATTGGCATTTGCGGATTGATTGGTGCTGGTAAAGATACTGCCGCTGATTATCTTGTTAATTTACATCACTTTCGCAGAGAAAGTTTTGCTTCAACTCTTAAAGACGCTGTGGCACAAGTGTTTGGGTGGGACAGAACCATGCTGGAAGGTCGAACAAAACAAGCTCGTGAATGGCGTGAACAAATTGATCCATGGTGGGCAGATCGACTAAACATGCCACGATTAACACCGCGTTGGATCCTGCAATACTGGGGTACAGAAGTTTGTAGACACGGATTCCACGATGACATCTGGATTGCCAGTTTAGAAAACAAACTGCGTCGCAGTCAAGATGATGTGGTTATTAGTGATTGTAGATTCCCTAATGAAATTTCAGCGATTAAAAACGCCGGCGGTAGAGTAATTAGGGTTGTGCGTGGTGCTGAGCCCGCATGGTATGATTCTGCTGTGAGTGTTAACCGTGGCCCAGATGGTAATTCAACCTGGAGCCTGAGCCGGCGACGACTAGAAAAACTAGGAATCCATGCCTCAGAAACTGCCTGGGTTGGAACCAAGTTTGATGCTGTGCTAGACAACAACAGCACACTGGACGACCTGTATCAGCAGGTCAAATCGCTAGTTATAAATCCGGTTCAAGATCCCCACGACGCCAAGTAACATCAAGTTTGGTCAGTTCAATTTCACAGTTTTTACAAACTGAACGTAGATTCTTAAACTCAGCATTGTTCAGCTTGCCGTCCACATGATACACTAGTATTTGGGCACTGAATTTTGCCCTGAATCCACAATGGTCGCACGACATCTTTTTCTTGTATCCTGCGTCTTCCCATCTAGGCACTCGTCGTTTTAACCCCCTGCCCTTGCGTTGACAGTTTTCACATCTAGAACGATAGTGAGCTATACCATCACAGTAATAGTTTACAGCACACGGTCGTTGCTCACAAGATTTACACAAAGGTCGCTTCATACGGTATTTAGCGGCTGGACCTTTGCCAAAGGGTTTGCAATCCTGGTGTTTTTATTAAAATACTATAAATATCTACAACTTGAAAAGGAATCCACCATGGCTTTAACATCACCAGGCGTACAGGTAACAGTAATTGACGAGAGTCAGTACATCCCCTCCGCAGTAAACACAGTACCTTACTTTTTAGTCGCCACGGCTCAGAACAAAGTATCCAGTGACGGGGTCACTGTAGCAGCCGGTACACTTGCCGCTAATGCAAACAAAACATATTTGATCACTAGCCAACGTGATTTGGCCGCCACATTTGGCGTGCCTTTCTTCTATAACACCACAACTGGTACTCCTATCAATGGGTACGAACTCAATGAATACGGCTTGTTGGCCGCTTACTCTGCATTAGGTGTCACAAACCGTGCTTATGTACAACGTGCTGATATTGATTTAACAGCACTCACAGCAAGTTTGACTCGCCCTATAGGAGCCGCAAACAATGGGTCATATTGGTTGGATACATCGGTTAGCACCTGGGGCATTTTTGAATGGAGTGCAGTTACTGAAACATACACAAACAAAGTGCCACTCATCATCAATGACACAGCGGATGTTGTTAATTTTAACAATGATATTCGTACCTATCCCGGGGGAACAACAGATTATGCTCCTCTAGCATCAATTGGATCAATTGGTGATTATGCTATAATTGCATGCTCAATCTACACACCTGTATATTTTAAAAGGTACGACAATACTTGGGTACAAGTTGGTACCAATTCATGGAAAGCCGCTTGGCCTACGTTAACTGGTACAAATGCTCCTACCTCATTGACTGCTGGGGCAAATATGTATATCAATGGTACATTGATCACAGTTGGTGCCACCGCAACTGTGGCAGGACTTGCCAATGTGATTAATTTAAATGCTACTATGATCACAAAAGGAATTACAGCACGAGCAGTTTCAAACGTGTTGTATCTTTATGGTAATAGTGCATCCAGCAGTGATAATTCTAGTTTGACTTCTGACGGTCTTGTTACTGTTGACCCTGGAACAAATCTTGGACCTGAATTATTAACAGCACTGGGATTGACTGCTGGCACTTATGCCTGTCCTCAATATTACCCAGGGTACAGTTATCAACAACCCAAATGGATTGCTGGACAAGACTTAACTACCAATGGCGGACCACGGCCAACTGGATCTGTATGGCAAAATTTAAGTGTTGCGAATAGTGGTATGAATATTGTGACAAAACAATACAGTGCGGCCTTGGCAACTTGGATTGCACAAAGTTGCCCACTTTATAATTTCGACAGCACTGCAAATTATTATTATGACCCCACTGGCGGCGGCAAAAATATTCCTGTGGGAACATTGTATGCACAATATAGTGTGCTTGACTGGGACGTAACACCATTTACTCTGGCAGAACCAACAGCCTCTTTTACCGTACTGGAAAGATATGCACTAGGAGCCACAGTGGTTACTGGAAGCGAAGTAGTAAGTTCTGGAACTCCGTTTACAGTTGGTGATCAATTCCAAATCATATCAACAGTGGCAGGTAGTCCTTCTGGCACCACTAATTCAGCTACTATTACCATTGGTGGTACAGGAACTGCATCAGACTTTGTAACAGCCGTGAGTGCTCAATCAGCTAGTTTACCTGGCATTACTGCTGAAGTAAATTCAGCAGGTAAGATCGTGTTTACTTGCAGTTTTGGCGGCACGTTTAGTTTACAAGACCTGACAACAACAACATCCCCTTCGTCGTTGGTAAATGGAACTGCTATTGCTGATGCAGGATTTAGTACATGGAATCCCACAACCAAAACAGGAACAGTTGGCATCAGACCAAGTACCACAGTACCTACACAATTGATATGTTCTAACTGGGTGCAATTACCAACATTTACATATACTTCAAGCGACACAACTCCAGATCAAGATCCGGCAGATGGTAGAGTATGGTATTACAGTTCAGTAAGTGACGCTGACATCATGATTCAAGATGATGGTTCATGGATGGGATATCAAAATGTCAGCAATGATGTTCGCGGTTACGATTTGACAATGACCAATGCTACTGGTCCTATTATTAGTGCCACAGCACCGACTACACAAACAGATGCATCCGCATCGCCTTTAACATACGGTGACTTGTGGATTGACACAAGCGATTTAGAAAACTATCCCAAATTGTATCGTTGGCAAGCAGTCAGCGGTGTTGATCAGTGGGTAGAAATTGATACTACAGATCAAACCACACAAAATGGTATTTTGTTTGCCGACATCCGTTGGTCAACAAATGGTACTACTGATCCTGTGGCAGATCCATTCCCAAGCATTGTAGATCTATTGACCAGTGATTATCATGATCCAGATCAACCAGATGCTACTCTGTATGCACAAGGAACGCTGTTGTTCAACACACGTCGTAGTGGTTATAATGTTAAAACTTTCCAGATGGATTATTTTACCACAACTGCCACTGATTATGCAATTGATGCATATTCAACATCCACTTCTTACGTGGTAAATGACTTTGTGAGTTACAACAACGGTATCTATGTATGTGCTACTGCCACATCGGGCACTTTTAACTCTGCTGATTGGGATTTAATTAATCTTAATACTTGGTTGACTGCAAGCGGAAACAAAAGCAATGGTTCCATGTGGTCAGGCCGTTTGGCACAACGTCAAATGGTTGTTCAAGCTATGAAATCAGGCATTGACACCAGTGTAACAGCACGTGAAGAGCAAACTCAATACAATATTGTTGCTACACCTGCATACCCTGAGTTGACACCCAACATGATTGCACTCAGCAATGAGCGTAACAACACATTGTTTGTTGTGGGTGACACACCAATGCGGTTGGGTCCAGATGGCACTAGTCTGGTAGCATTTGCTACCAACAATGGCGGATTGGGACAACCCAACGGCGATGGCAATATTTCCACAAGTAACTATTGCGGTGTGTTCTATCCCAGTTGCCAGACAACTGACCTTGGCGGCAACACAGTTGTTCAACCCCCAAGTCACATGATGGTTCGCACAATTCTTCGCAGTGATGCCGCAAGTTATCCATGGTTTGCACCAGCAGGCACACGTCGTGGTGTGGTTGACAATGCATTGGCCATTGGTTATATTGAAGCAACTACAGGTGAATTTAAACAGATTGGTGTAAGTCAATCAGTACGTGACATCCTGTATGAGCGTAATATTAATCCTATTACGTTTATTCCAGGAATTGGTATTACAAACTTTGGTAACAAAACCAGTACTGCAACCACTACAGCACTTGATCGTATCAACGTGGCACGACTGATATGTTTCTTGCGTGGCAGATTAGAAGAAATTGGTAAACTGTATTTGTTTGAGCCTAATGACACAATCACACGTAATCAAATTACCAATAGTGTTAACAGTTTGATGATTGACTTGGTTGCTAAACGAGCACTGTACGACTACTTGGTTGTTTGTGACTTGAGTAACAATACACCAGCACGTATTGACCGCAATGAATTGTGGGTTGATATTGCTATTGAACCAGTAAAAGCAGTGGAATTCATCTACATTCCGTTGCGTATTAAAAACACTGGTGCGATCGCTGCCGGGCAGTAATTGAAACAAGGGGCTGATTTTTCGGCCTCCGTTTCAGGTAAATAAACATATTAGGAGATATATTAAATGGCAAGTGCATCACTCAACAGAATGACAGTCCCATTAGCGAGCGATCAAAGCTCTAGTGTACAGGGCTTGTTAATGCCCAAACTCAAATATAGATTTAGAGTTAGTTTTCAAAATTTTGGAACCGGTGCGGCCACAACAGAATTGACTAAACAAGTAATCAGCGTTGCAAGACCCAATCTAACATTTGAAGAAATTGCATTACCCATCTACAATTCAACATTGAAGTTGGCCGGACGTCACACCTGGGCAGATATTGCATGCTCAGTGCGTGATGATGCATCAGGAAGTGTTATGACCCTAGTTGGCGAACAACTTCAGAAACAAATGGACTTCTTGGAACAAGCGTCAGCCGCGGCTGGTATTGATTACAAATTCTTAACCAGCATTCAGGTGCTTGATGGTGGAAATGGTGCAGACACACCCACTGTTCTTGAAAATTGGGAATTGTATGGTTGTTACCTTAAAGGTGCCGACTATGGTGAATTAAATTATGGCACCAACGAAGCAGTTACAGTTAATATGACTATTGCTTATGACAATGCCTCACAAATGCCGACCGAAACTAGTCCTGGCGGTGTTGGCAGTATTGCTACAGGCCTTGGACGTACCGTAGGTGGTGCTGTAACAGGTATTGGCACCGGCGCTTAAAGGCTAACCAATGCCAACATTTGGCCAACAATTTTGGCAAGGGTTTACGCAAACCGAGACCTTGCGTGATTATACTCACGCAAGCAAAGTCTTTACCCCAAACTCATTTGAACTTAAACCTCGGTATAAGTTTCTTTTTCACGTGAGTTTTACAATTAATAACAACATACCCGGCCTAGCAAACTTTTTAGGTGTCACTGGACAAAAAAATCTAAGTTATGTGGTCAAGACTGTGGATTTACCAAAATTTAATATACAAAACGAAACTCTCAATCAGTACAATCGTAAACGTGTGGTGCAGACCAAGATCAATTATGATCCTGTAAACATTACATTTCATGATGATTCAGGTGACAATGTTCGTAAAATGTGGTATGCCTACTACAATTACTACTACAAAGACGCCGCACAAGATTATCTTGCCCCAGTAGGAACATCTCTTGGACAGTCAGGAAATAAAGTAACTGGTTTTGGATACAATGCAAGAGACATATACAGCAACAGTAGAATTGCAAATGTAAATGACTGGGGATATATTGGTGAAGGATTCAATGATGGTCCCAATGGTCCCAGCGGTAAGCCTCCTTTTTTCTATGATATTCAAATTTACGGATTTGATCAACACAAGACAGCAACCTATGTATTGATCAATCCGCTAATCACTGCATGGAATCACGATCAATACAATTACAGTGAAGGTGCTGGTACCATGCAAAATAGCATGACCATTGCTTACGAAACAGTAAAATACTACGGCGGTGCAGTGTCGAGCAGTCAAAACAGTGGAGATCCCAATGCTCATGGATTTGCTGACCCAGATCACTATGATAAAACATTGAGCCCTATCAGCAGACCAGGATCAAGAAACACAGTCATGGGTCAGGGCGGACTATTAGATGCGGCAGGAGGTATCTTGGAAGACTTATCACCAAACAACTTGCCATTGGGCTTGATTGGTGCCGCACAAAAAGCCGGCACTGCTTACAATACATTCAAAGGCAAGAATATTGCCAGTATGGCACTGAATGAAACTGTAGCAATTGGTACCAAAGCGGTACAACAAGCTATACCTGGACAAGTAAGGTCCATGCAAGCTCGCCAGACAGGAATGACTTTCCCGACGCCAACTAACCCAATTAACTAATAATCGATTATGAGCAGTATCAATTACACAAATTACAATGTTGATCAAACTGTGCGAGTGTTTGACAACTTTTACAAGTACGATGTCAACATACCCGTTGACGAATATGATTCTGTCAACAGTTATTTTAAAAGTGTCATGACCACAAAACAAGCCGCTGACAATTTTACAGTAAGTTTGTTCCAAGTAGCTGAAAATACAAAGATACCGGCAATGACCTTGCTTCAAAGTTTTCAAACTGACAATACCGGGTTGAATCTCAATCTCAACATGGCCTACTATCTCAATTGCATACGCAATCGTGCCACGTTGTTGGGAGTAGGATCACCGGTTGCACCAAACTTTTATGCCGCTAGAAATGTGGTGCAATAATGGCACACTGGGCACAAGGCACATACACTGTAGTTAATCGTGCCAAGTACGTGGGCAATGGTGAACCACGCTACAGATCAGGTTGGGAATTTAGTTTTATGAAGTTTCTAGATTCAAACGATGCTGTGCTACAATGGGCTAGTGAATCAATTGCTATCCCATATCGTCATCCGTTGACAGGCAAAATGTCAAGATACATCCCGGACTTTTTGATCACTTATCGCACCAAAAATAATCAAATGCGGGCCGAACTGATTGAAATCAAACCCAAAAAGCAAAGTGTAATTGAATCAAAAATGAGCTCCAAAGACCGGGCTATAGTTGCTATTAACTACTGTAAATGGGCGGCCGCCCAGAAGTGGTGCAAACAACAAGGATTAACTTTTCGTGTGATTACAGAACAAGACATGTTTCACAACGGTCGAGCGTAAGCCACTAAATATTGGCATGACACGCAAACTTCAAGAACTCTTTGATCTGCCCCCGACCACACAAGAAGTAGACACAGCCGTGCCCGCTCTTCCCACCAATAGAGAAACACTCAGAACACTAGACGATGCTATTGACAAAATCGATGCTGCCTTGCCCGATGTGCGTGGGCTGGATGCTACTGATCAAGAAATGGATGAACTCAGTAACATGGCCAAAGACAGTTACAAAGATCTCATGGACTTGGGTTTTCAAGTGGACTCAAGATTTGCCAGTGAAATATTTGGAGTAGCCAGCAATATGCTGGGACATGCTATCACAGCAAAAACAGCCAAACTGGACAAGAAACTTAAAATGATTGATTTACAATTAAAGAAAATGCGATTGGATCAAACAGCCAACAAAGATCCCGAAGCTACACAGACAGCACACGGCATGGTTTTGAGCCGTAACGATTTACTTGAGCGTTTGATCAAAGGTAAAGACCAAAACGCACAAAAAGAATAAATATACAACAGGATACTGAACATGAAACCATTTGCAAAATACCTAGCCGAATCGGAACGTACATATAACTACCGCATCAAAGTGGTCGGCGATGTGCCCGCAGGCTTTTTCAAACAACTTCGAGACAAGTGCTCGCAATTTGACATTGTCAAGATGGGCGATGCCAAAAGCGCACCAGTGCGTAAAGTAATTCCAGACTTTCCAGCTTTTCCCAATCAGCCCATGAGCATTGTGGACGTGGAATTTCGTTATCCAGCAATTGAACCACAAATCAAACAGTTGGCACAATTGTTGGGTATGGATCCCAATCGTGTTGTGATGATGACCACGCCATACGAAGAAAGCATGGACACTGAGAGCGATAAGATTGCGGATCAAAACAAAGACTTGTTGGATACTCCATATCCTGCTCCGGATGCTGAACAAAAAGCACTCAAGAAAGATTATGCAACTGGTCCTTATGACCATGCGGTATTAAAAAATGCATACCGTTCAGATTTCACAGTAGCTGGAGGTAAGACACCACCTGCTAAAACCACAAATGAATTGCCAATGGGAGATAAGAGTCCTATGAGTAATATCAAGCGTCAACCCAAGCCAGCCACTGGCGCAAACCCAAGAGGATAATATAAAATGACATTTTTCTATGACTTAAACAAAAAGCTGGACGAGATTCGTGCTACACCATCAACTACACACGGTCAACTCAATGAGCAGGCAGTGTCTGCTACTCAACCCAAGAGTAAGTTAGCACAAACACTCAACGAGCGTGACATGGGCAAACACAACAATGCTACTACAGGTTTTGCGGCTTTGGCCAAGAAAACAGGTGGCGGTGAAAAAGGCGCACGTATTGCTGGAGCACAGTTGGCAAAAATGCGAGCCAAAGGACAAGTTGAAGAAAGTGGCATGGAAGAAAGTGCTTTCCAGGCAGCCATTGGTAAAAAGAAATATGGCGATCAAGGTATGAAAGCCTTGCAAAAAGCAGGCCGTGATCATGCTAGTGCTTCGACCATGAGCAACATTCGCAACAAGTATGACAAGTATGATGAGAGCATGGCAGATGAAGGCAATGCATTTTCGGGTGCAGTAGTTAAAGCCAAAGCTGATGGTATTCAACCTGGTGAAAAGATTCGTGTTGGTGGCAAAGAAATGCCGCTTAAAGAAAAAATGTCACCAGCTAAGGCACAAAATTTTGCTGCACTAGCACCTCCCAAAGACAAAATTACTTTTGCCGACAAGATTGCTGGCGCTAAAAAAGAAGTTGACGAAATGCTAGGTGATGTGGCCGCAGAAGCAATTAAAAGTGCATTAAGTGGCAAACAAAAACAACTTGACAAAAACAACAACGGCAAACTAGATGCCAATGACTTTGCTATGCTTCGTAAAGGCGGCAAGAAAGAAGTTGCTGACGAAGAAAATGATTTCACAGCACACAAGCGTCCTCAAGTTGAAAAGCCTAAAATTGGCACAATCACACATGGACACAAACATGATACCAAGCACACAGCCACAGGCCGCATGGTAACACGTCGTACAGATGCACAAGGCAACAGCGTTGGTGCCGAAGATGATACTGCCACAGACAATGCACCACGTGGACGTGGTCGTCCAAAAGGTGCCAACAAAGGACCCGAGCGTGTGACAGCTAATGCTACCAAGCACAAAGGCGGCCGCAAAATGGCTGACGAAGAATTTGATCCAGCTGATCGCGGTGAATACGATCAAGAAGGCGAAATGGCCAAAGATGACATCAAGACTATTGTACGTCATGCACAGGCTTTGGAAAAGATTCTAGGCGATAACGACAACTTGCCAGAATGGGTACAATCTAAACTGGCCAAGATTGAAGGCATGATGACTTCGGTGGATGACTACATGCAAAATCAAAACAGCGAAACAACAGATGAATCACGTACAGAAGTCAAAGACAAACAAGGCCAAGTTACCAGCTGGAAAGAAGAAGGTGATTGGAAAAAATCTCCCAAGAGAAGTCCAGAATCTGCTCGTGGCAAAGTAACACATGCAAGCGACAAAGCACGTCGCGAAACAGAAAATTTAAGCAAAGAAAAAACTTCTACTCGTGACGACCATGCTGAAAAAGCCGGCAAAAAAGTCGCCAAAGATATCGAGTACGACGAAGGTAACAAAGGTAAAGACGATAACAAGGCAGAAAAAGCCGGTAAAAAAGTTACCAAAGACATTGAGTACGATGAGAAGAAAGACAAACCTAAAAAAGT
>Ga0114979_10002125_pt1 | contig 13412 bp, 13 predicted proteins | sample S_140625_EF_Meta_FD_87315 | JGI IMG/M metagenome (GOLD analysis project Ga0114979, IMG submission 87315) | Freshwater microbial communities from Lake Simoncouche, Canada to study carbon cycling - S_140625_EF_MetaG | ecosystem: Environmental > Aquatic > Freshwater > Lake | place: Lake... | reverse complement strand
CTTGCTGAAGAGCAAGGGTCTCGCCACGGGACTTGGCGACGAGGGTGGTTTCGCACCCAACCTGCCTAACAACCGCGCGGCCCTCGAGCTGATCATGGTCGCCATCGACAAGGCGGGCCTCACGCCCGGCACAGACGTCGCCCTCGCTCTCGATGTCGCATCGACCGAATTCTTCGCTAGCGGCGCCTATCAGTTTGAAGGCGCACAGCGCTCGGCAGCGGAGATGTCGGCCTACTACGCAGAGCTCGTCGCTGCCTTCCCGTTGGTGTCGATCGAAGATCCGCTGGCCGAAGACGACTGGGCCGGCTGGACTCACCTCACGGCCGACCTCGGCGACAAAGTTCAGCTCGTGGGTGACGATCTTTACGTCACCAACCCCACACGCCTAGCGGACGGCATCGCCAAGAAGGCGGGCAACAGCATCCTCGTCAAGGTCAACCAGATCGGCACGCTCACCGAGACGCTCGATGCGGTTTCGATGGCTCAGCGCCACGGAATGTCGGCCATCCTCTCTCATCGTTCGGGGGAGACAGAAGACACCACAATCGCCGACCTCGCCGTGGCCACCGACTGCGGTCAGATCAAGACGGGCGCGCCCGCTCGCAGTGAGCGCGTGGCCAAGTACAACCAGTTGCTGCGCATCGAAGAAGAATTGGGCGAGGCCGCCGTCTTCGCGGGTCGCTCCGCGTTCCCTCGATTCACAGCGTAAACACTTAGCCTTTTCGTATGGATCCGAAGCGCCCCGACGTTCGCGGGGTAACCCGCGAGAGTGTGGCCGGTCCCACGAAGACTCGTCCGGGGACAGCGCGAACCACGAGAGTTCGATCTGACAAGTCGCGGGAAAATCCTCAGGCAAGCACGTTCCGACTCAAACCCGTGAAAACGTGGGTGCGCGCGCGCACTGAGGTCACACCCACCGGTGAGCGCCGCGTGGGGCTGTGGCTGGGCGGTTTTCGCATCTCGGGAGTGACGATTCTGGTCTTGGCGCTCGTCATTCTGGGGGTCGGCATTCTCGGCCCGCAGATCAATGTTCTCGTCGAGCAGCGACGCGATGTGGCTGACCTCCAAGAAGTGGTGCGCGAGAAGGAACTGGCCATCGCTGACCTCGAGAAGCAGCGCGCGCGCTGGGACGATCCGGCTTATATTCGCGCTCAGGCCCGAGAGCGTCTCTTTTACGTCATGCCCGGCGACATTAGTTTTATTGTGATCAGCGACGTGCCCGTTGTCGAACGCTCCTTAGAGAAACCCAGCACGTCGGTTCAGTCCACGAAGTCTGATTGGGTGCGCGGAATTTTCAATTCCGTCATGGTCGCGGGACTTTCCGACGCCACTCCGGCCGAGCTCGATGCTGCCGCCAACGCACCGGGAACAAACTAACCGTGTCTCTCGCCTCGTCAACCTCCACACCCACGTCGCAGGACCTGGCCATTGTTTCTGCGCAATTGGGCCGACCGGTTCGTGACGTTGTGGCCATTGCCGCTCGCTGTGTGTGTGGCGCACCCACCGTGGTCTCCACAAAGCCCCGGCTCGGCGATGGAACACCCTTTCCCACCTTCTACTATCTGACGCATCCTGCCGCGACGTCGTCGCTCTCCGAGCTCGAGGGCGACCACGTCATGAACGAGTTTGCGCAACTTCTGGCTGACGAACCCGATATCCGTGTCGCCTATGAACGCGCTCATGAGTTATATCTCGCGGCTCGCGAGGCTGTTGGTGTTGTCGATGAGATTGCGGGCATTTCGGCCGGCGGCATGCCGACGCGAATCAAATGTCTTCACGCTCTGGCTGGCCACTCACTGGCCGAAGGCCCTGGGGTAAATCCCATCGGGGATCTCGCACTTAAGCGGGCAACCTGGTCACCCAACGTCTGTGCGTGTGTTCCCTACGATGTCTAGTCAGCGAGCCCCACGCGGGCGCACTCTTGTCTCCCTTCTGGCTGGAGTGCTGGCCGTTGTCTCATTCGTTTTGGTCTCCGCGGCACCCGCTTCGGCTACGTGGGTGCGCGACGCGGAGTGGTGGCTTGAACCCTACGGCTTCACCGAGGCCTGGAATGTCACGCAGGGCGACGGGGTCTTGGTCGCCGTGATCGACTCGGGCATCGCCGATGTTCCCGACCTCGCTGGCGCCGTTGTGGGTGGTGCAGATTTTTCAGGCGTTGGTAGTGCCGACGGTCGCACACCGGTGGGTGTACAGCTCAATCACGGCACCATGGTTGCCTCAGTGCTCGCCGGACGCGGCACCGGCAACGGAATTCTTGGGACCGCCCCTCAAGCGCAGCTACTGTCGGCATCCATCGGCTTCGGGGGAGTCAGCGAGATTTCGGCCGACGACCAGGTGGCCAGTGCCCTGCGCTGGTCTGTCGACCAGGGCGCACAGGTGATTAACATGTCGATCACCCGCAACACTCTCGATTGGCCACAGAGCTGGGACGACGCCATGCTCTACGCCTTCGAGCACGACGTGGTTGTGGTGGCCGCCGCGGGCAATCGCGCCAACGGAACCGACGAGGTGGGTGCGCCCGCAACCATGCCCGGCGTGCTCGGCGTCGGAGGATTCGACCGCGACGGCAATGCCTCGTGGGATGCCTCGACTCAGGGCATCACGATCGGCGTGGCGGCGCCGTCAGAGGATCTCATCGGCATCAACAGATTCGGCGAGCCGCAAACCTGGGCCGGCAGCAGCGGGGCAGCTCCCATAGTGTCGGGGCTCGTTGCGCTCGTTCGTGCCGCGCATCCGGAACTCGACGCAGCGAATGTCATTCAACGCGTCCTGGCAACGGCCACGCCGGTGGGAACCTCGCCGAGTCCGCTCTACGGTTATGGCCGCATCAATGCTGCCGCGGCGGTTTCCGCCGATGTTGCCACCGTTACCAACAACCCCATGGGGTCGCTCGAGGAGTGGATTCGCCTCAATCGTCGCGCCGAGCCCACCGACTCACCCACGGCACACCCCACGTCCACCCCTGCGGCTCTGCCCCTCGGTCGACTGTTGTGGCCGGCGTGGGGCTATTTTGTTCAGAGATATGGCATACCGTCATTGTTTGTGCTCGTATTCGGTAGTCTTATAGCGCTGGGCATCGCCGCCGTAACCCGGCGCGCACGTCGTCGCCGTCGCGACAGTCGCTCTTAGGGGCGTCGCGACAGCGCACCCACCCTATTGCTCAAAACGGAGACTTCGACTGTGACCAAGATTCTCATCGTTGGTGCTGGCTATGCCGGTTTTTACACCGCATGGAAGCTCGAAAAGTGGCTTCGCCCCGGAGAGGCCGAGGTTACCCTCGTCGACCCACGCCCCTACATGACGTATCAGCCGTTTCTGCCAGAAATTGCTGCCGGCTCAATCGAGGCTAGGCACGCCATTGTTCCCCTGCGTTCACACCTCAAGAAAACGCACATCGTGGCGGGCAAAGTCACAGCTGTGAGCCACGCGAACAAGTCGGCTACCATCACGCCCGAAGAGGGCGAAAACTACGACGTCGAGTATGACCACATCGTGTACACGGCGGGTTCGGTTTCGCGCACCTTCCCCATCCCGGGAATTGCCGAAAAGGCCATCGGCCTCAAGACCATCGAAGAAGCCATTTACGTGCGCGACCGCATGCTCAATGACTTCGACAAGGCAGCGGGCATGCCGCCGGGGCCGGATCGCGATCGCCTGCTCACCGTCGTCGTTATCGGTGGCGGATTTGCCGGCATCGAGATCTTCGCCGAGCTGCGCTCTCTGGCCAGCGCAATCCTCAAGGACTACCCCGAGATATCGTTCGACGACACTCATTTTCATCTCGTCGAGGCCATGGACCGCATCATGCCGGAGGTGTCGCTCAAGACCAGCCAGTGGGTTCTCAAGAACCTCGCCCAACGCGGTGCTCAGGTTCACCTCGGCACGCAGCTTCGATCTGCTGCGGACGGCAAGATTGAGCTCTCCTCGGGCGAATCGTTTAGCTCGGATCTGATCATCTGGACGGCCGGTGTTATGGCCAACCCGGCCCTCGGTCAGACGGACTTCCCGCTGGATGAACGTGGTCGCTTGCGCATGCGTGCTGACCTGCGCGTTGAAGGTGAAGACGGCCCACTTCAGGGCGCTTGGGGCGCGGGCGATGCCACGGCAGTTCCCGATCTCTCTGGCGGTGGCTTCGGTGGCTTCTGCGTTCCCAATGCTCAGCACGCCGTTCGCCAGGCCAAGTTGCTCGCCAAGAACATCACGGCCGATATCCGCGGCGAGGGTGTTCGCGACTACGTTCACTACAATCTTGGTGTGGTTGCGGGCTTGGGGCTCAACGTCGGCGTTTTCCAGTCGGGCAAGTTGGTTCTGACCGGTTACCTCGCGTGGTTGGTTCACCGCGGTTATCACGGACTCGCCATGCCCACATTCGAGCGCAAAGTCCGCGTGGTCTGGGGTTGGATAAACAACTTCTTCTTAGGTCGTGACATCGCGTCGCTCACCGCCTACAAGACACCGCGCGCCTCGTTCGAGGAATACGCGATCCGCGTTCGGTAGCCTGTCGGGGGCGACCAAATAACGGGCCCCCATAGCCCAATCGGCAGAGGCAGACGACTTAAAATCGTTCCAGTCTGGGTTCGAGTCCCAGTGGGGGCACGAATAAAGCGACCCGCTTTCGGCGGGTCGCTTTATTCGTGGGTCTGCTTGCGCGAGAACCCATCGTGGGCCCCCGCTCGCACCGCAAAATCACTTTCCCCGCCGTATCGGCTCGATTCTCCGAAGCAAGAGATAAAAGCCAGCTCCGGCTACCACGCCAACGATGTAGCCGGCGTCCGCACCTCCCAAAACATTTCGCGAAACCCAGCCGATCCAGCTAAGGAGTGGAGTGCTCTCAGCTATGGAATTACCTATTGGAGTTGCCGTAAATGGCAACAAAGCCAAGAACGCAACGAGAAACGACCAGGCGGCGGGCCACATTCTCTTTACCGGCCGCACATAGTTCTCACGGTTTCGGCGACGAATGAGCAACTCCACCATCACGATGCCAAACCACGGCGTCGTGTAGTAGCCCGCCAGCAAAACAATGTCCTGAGTTGCGTCTCCCAGTGGCGAGTTGCGGGCAACGATAGCAATGGATAGTCCTACCGAGGCGACAATCATTGAGGCTAGCGGACGGGAAATCCTGACTCCCATTTGACGGAGGCTTAGCCCAGCACTGAAGTCATTCAGGCCGTTTGCGGTCGCCAATGCTACGCCCATGACCACTAGCGCAACAATTGCGGGAAACCCTCCCCCAAGGACGGCCTCTACTCGGTTCATGGGGTTGGCAATGGCCGCCTGTGTTGACAACCATGCTCCAATTCCGCCGAGAACAACCAAGGGCAGCGAGCTCCCGAGCAGGACCCACAAAAACAACTTGCGGGGTGAGGTGGCGACCGGCAGAGTTCGCGACAAGTCTGTGGCTTGAACGGTCCACGAGATTGATGAGCTCAAACCCAGGGCGATGGCAAGCCAAATACCGGCAACGGGGATGTCGCCCGAAGAGGTGGGGAGTGGCGCGGGCGCAACATCGCGGATTGCGAAAATCAACCAGATGACGATGACGACCATGACCGCGCTGATGCCGAGGCCCAGGATGCGCATTGCCCGAACCCCCAGAAAAACGACGATTACCTCGATTGCAAAGACGCAGGCAAGCGCAAAAAAGAACGAGATGCCGAGCGACGAGGCTAACGCATCGACGCCGAAGAGGTCATTTAGACCGTTGTAAGCAATAAGGCTAAAGATCAGGAAAATTCGCGGGAGGAGAATTGCCCCGCCGAAGGCCAAACGGCCAAGTGGCATAGCGGCCAAACCCGTCGGAGGACCCCACAGTGAGATCAGGGCCAGCCCGATCATGCCTAACAACACGCCAATGGTAAGGCCCAAAAAACCGAAGGCAAATCCTGGCCCATTCTCGCCTCCAGCGGCAACCATCCCTGTGATGATTGCTCCCGGAGCAAACATGACTCCTGCCCACGTGGCGGCGAGGGAGCGGGGACTGCCCTCACGTTTGTCCTCAGGCAACTTTGCTGTTTCGGTTTCGAGTGTCATGAAGGCCATCATATGAGAGCAGCAATTTGGGATTCTCTCCGGGTGCCTTGGCCCGCATTCCGCGGGCCAAGAAGGCCGCGGATTTCTCATGCACCATTCTTTCGGGCGACGCTCAGCCTTCGCCCATACGATAGGGGCATGGACGTTCTCATTCCGATCATCATTGTCGTCGTTGTTCTTGCCGTTATCGTGGGAATTTACCTATGGGCCACTTACAACGCCCTGGTTACGCTCAACGTTCGCGTTGACGAGGCGTGGAGCGACATCACGGTTCAGCTCAAGCGACGCGCCGACCTCATTCCCAACCTCATTGAGACGGTAAAGGGATACGCCTCACACGAGAAGGCGGTTTTTGAGAATGTGACCAAGGCCCGAGCGGCAACGGTCTCCGCCGATGGTCCGGCCGAAGCGGCCAAGGCTGAAGGCATGATGCAGACCGCGCTCAAGAGCATTTTTGCTGTGGCCGAGGCATACCCGCAGCTTCAGGCCAGCGCCAACTTTCTGCAACTCCAGGGTGAACTGGTTGATACCGAAGACAAGATTCAGGCCGCGCGCCGCTTCTACAACGGCGGGGTTCGTGAGTTCAACACCAAGATTCTGGTCTTCCCCAACAACGCCTGGGCAAAGCGCCTCGGCTTTGGTCAGCGCGAATTCTTCGACGTTGCCGATGCCGCGTCGCTGCAAGAACCTCCGCGCGTTCAGTTCTAGCCCCCCAACATTTTTCACAGTCTCGACGGGTAGAAATACGTGTATTCCGCCATAGCGGCCAACAAGCGCAACACCGTCTTCATCATGGTGATCTTCTTCGTCATCATTGGCGGATTGGGCTGGGTGGCCAGTTACATGTACGGCGACCTCACGATCCTCTTCGTGGTCGTGATCGGTGCCATTCTTTACGTGGTCATTCAGTACTTCGCCGCCGGGTCTCAAGCCCTCCTGTTCACCGGAGCGATACAGATTCAGCGTGAGCAGAATCCGCGACTGTGGAACATGGTCGAAAACATCTCCATCACCACGGGCATGCCCATGCCCAAGGTGTACATCATTAACGACCCGGCACCCAACGCCTTTGCCACGGGCCGCGACCCCCAGCACTCGGCAATCGCTGTCACGTCCGGTTTGCTCGACATCATGGACGATTCCGAGCTCGAGGGCGTTTTGGCCCACGAGATGGGACACATTCAGAACTTCGACATTCGCGTGTCCATGATCGTGTTCGGTCTGGTCGTCGCCGTGGGCATCATCGCCGACATTCTCTTGCGGATGTCGTTCTTCGGCCGAGGTAGCCGCGACAACAACAATCCGGTCGTCGCCATCTTGGGGCTCGTGGCGATCATCGTTGCTCCGCTCGTGGCCATGCTCGTGCAACTGGCTGTTTCGCGTCAGCGCGAGTACCTGGCCGATGCCACGGGCGCCCTCACCACGCGTCACCCCGAGGGGCTGGCCAGTGCCCTGCAAAAGCTTGGTGAATACGGTGCACCGGTGCGCCGAAAGTCATCGAGCATGGCTCACATGTGGATTTCCGATCCCGACAAACCTGGTTTTGCGGCCCGCATGCTCTCCACACACCCGCCGATTGCCGAGCGAATTGAGCGCCTGCATGACATGGGTGGCAAGTTCTAGAGCCTAGGATTTCATTTATGACTCGCGCGCTGACAATCCCTGGCCCCACCTTGGCCGACTTCGAGGCAGCGCGCCCTGTTGTGGCTGAGGTAGCTCAGGTCACCCCCATGGAATCCTCGCGATACCTCTCTGCCGTACTCGGCTCAGAAGTTCTTCTCAAGTGCGAAAACCTGCAGCGCACTGGCAGTTACAAGCTGCGTGGCGCCTACAATCTCATCTCGTCGCTGACCGCCGAAGAGCGAGCCCGCGGAGTCGTGGCAGCATCGGCCGGCAACCACTCACAGGGCGTTGCGCGTGCCGCCCAAGCCTTGGGCATCAAGGCGACCATCTTCATGCCCGTCGGTGTTGCTTTGCCCAAGTTGCAGGCCACACAGGACTACGGAGCCGAGGTCGTGTTGGCCGGGAGCATCTTTAACGAGGCGCTCAAGGCCGCCAAGGACTTTGTCGCCGAAACCGGTGCGGTCTTCATCCCGCCCTTCGACCATCCCAAAGTGGTCACCGGGCAAGGAACCCTCGGCCTTGACATCCTCGATCAAGTGCCGGACGTCGATACCGTCATCGTGCCGATCGGCGGCGGCGGACTCATCTCTGGGGTAGCCAGCGCCATCAAGCAGCGCTCCGCTCTTGAGGGGCGCACCGTGCGCATCATCGGCGTGCAGGCCGAGAACGCCGCCGCGTACCCGCCTTCGCTCGCCGCCGGAAAGCCCGTGAAAATTGAAGTTCTGCCCACCATCTCCGATGGCATCGCGGTGGCTACGCCCGGCACGCTCAATTTTGAGATCATTCAGGCCACCGTCGATGAGGTCGTGACCGTGAGCGACGACGACACGGCTCGCGCGTTGGTCATGCTGCTTGAGCGGGCAAAGCTGGTTGTTGAACCGGCGGGCGCCGTGGCCGCGGCAGCCATTCTTGCCGGCAAGGTATCCGGCACGGGCAAGACGGTGGCCATCCTTTCGGGTGGAAACATCGACCCCATGCTCTTGCAGCGCATTGTTGCCCACGGCTTGGCCGCTTCGGAGCGTTACCTTAAGTTGCGCATCATGCTGCCCGACCGGCCGGGCCAACTCGCGCGCACGGCCGAGCTCGTGGCCGAAGCCAACGCCAACGTCGTCGAGGTCGTGCACACCCGTCACGGTAAGTTTCAGATCAACGAGGCCGAACTCGAGTTGCACATCGAGACACGCGGATCAGTCCACCGCACGGCCGTGATGAAAAAACTCACCGACGCCGGCTACAAGATTCGCGTCGTTGACGACGTCTAATCGCAGAGTCTCTTCGACCGCAGGCGACGTCCGAATCGACTAGCCCGAAAAGGTTTTGACGTCCGTGATGGTGACCTCGATGTCGCGGCCGTTGGGCGCTTTGTAGGTCGTCGTCTCTCCGGGCTTCATGCCGATGATCGCCGCACCCAACGGGCTCGACTCGCTGCGCACATCGATATCGACACCCGCAGCAATCTCGCGGCTTCCCAGGAGGAACTCCTCCTTGTCGCCGGCAACGATGGCAACAACGATGGTGCCCGGTTCCACAATGCCCTTGCTCTCGGGAGCTTCGCCCACCCGAGCCTCTTTGAGGATGTGCTGGAGCGTGCGAATACGGGCCTCCATTTTGCCCTGCTCTTCTTTGGCGGCGTGGTATCCACCGTTCTCCTTGAGGTCGCCCTCTTCACGGGCTAGTTCGATGCGCTTGGCAATCTCTTCGCGACCGCGGGTGGAGAGGTCGGAAAGCTCGGCGCCCAAGCGATCGAAAGCCTCTTGCGTGAGGAAGGGAGTGGTCTGTTCAGCCATAAAGAGAGACTAGGTGAGCCAGCACGAAGAGACCAAACCGGTAACGGCGGGTGACGTGACCCGCAGAGTCACTTCTTCGCTCCGGGTCTGTTCGCTCGCAGCTCCGTACGTCACGACCTTCCACCCCACCACGGCGAAAGACTTGTCGAGAGCCTGCACGGCACACGCCCCCGTGGCGCCGGGGGTGATCGACAGGTCAAACGTCACGGTAATCCGGTCGTCGGTCAATGTGAAGCCGGTGTCTCGTGCCACGGCCTGCGGCCCGACACCAATCGGATTGGCCCAGACGAACCAGGCGATGGTGAGCACCCCGATAGCGGTGATCAGAATGACGAGCACGCGCCGCCGGCCTCCCGGTGACAATGTGCGTCCGTAGCGCTGGTCGATCGTCGGTCCTGACACTCGCCGCAGCCTTTCTTCTCAGTGCGCGCCCGGTAGGCTTGTTCTATCAGGGTAGCCGTCCCAAGCTGAAAGGATCGAGCGTGTTCATCGCCGCAGATACCGCCATCGATCCCGCCATTGTCACACCCGGCGTCGTGGGGTTTCTGGCCACTTTTTTTGTGGCCGTTGTCACGGTGCTCCTCATCTGGGACATGGTGCGCCGAATTCGCCGCCAGCGTTATCAGGCCGAGATTGAGGCAAAACTCGATGCCGAGCAGGCCACCGCGGCCAAGAAGAAGTAGCTCGTTCCTCACATGACAGTGATGCGCATCGTGCTACGGTCGGAGAGGTATCGTGCCTGAGCGTCGCGACCAGCCCGGTCTTATCTATGGTCTCTACGCGCGTCGCCTGCGCAAGCAACTTGACCCCAGCCGACTTCCCCACCACATTGGCATGATTGTTGACGGCAATCGCCGGTGGGCCAAGGAGCGCGCACTGGAAAGCAGCGCCCACGGGCACCGGGCCGGCGCGCGCAAGATTCCCGAGTTCCTGGTGTGGTGCGACGAACTGGGTATCAGCATGGTCACGCTCTACCTGTTGTCGACAGACAACCTCACGGGTCGCCCGCCCGAAGAATTGCGCGAACTCTTTGACATCATCGCCGGCCTCGCCGAAGACCTTGGCCACCAGCGCAACTGGAAAATCAAGCACGTGGGCAGCGCCGACGGCCTTGATGCTGACCTCCTCACGCGCCTCGTCGCCGTTGAACAGGCCACCGCAGACAACACGGGCTTGCACGTGAACCTGGCCATCGGCTACGGCGGACGGGCGGAAATTGCTGATGCCGTGCGCAGCATCATCCGAGAGCACGAGACAGCGGGCGGAACGATTGATGATCTGGCCGAGCGCCTCTCGCCAGAGCTGATTGGTGACCACCTGTATACCGGCGGTCTGCCTGACCCCGATCTCGTTATTCGAACGTCCGGTGAACAACGGCTCAGTGATTTCATGCTGTGGCAGAGCGCCCACTCGGAGTTCTATTTTGTGGAGGCCCTGTACCCGGACCTCCGCGAGGTTGACTTCTTGCGTGCCATGCGTGACTTTGGTCGTCGGGAGCGCCGATTCGGCGGCTAGCCGTGTCGTTTCTTTCTCGCGGGTTAAGACTTCCTAAAGACCTTCCGCCCGGGCGTGTCGCACTCTCCTCCGGGGCTCGACGAGTCGTAGTTTGAAGCCATGAACCCGCAACGGAGTGGTGTGCAGACGTCGTCACCGACAACCTCGCGCCAAACGAAGGAATCATCCGCCACTGCTTCGAAGGGACGCCAGGCTGAGCGCACTTTTGTGCTCGATACCTCGGTGCTTCTGTCTGATCCCACGGCGCTGTTTCGTTTTGCCGAGCACGCCGTGGTCATTCCGGTCATCGTGATCAGTGAGCTCGAGAAGAAGCGCCACGATCCCGAGATCGGGTATTTCGCCAGACAGGCCCTGAGGGCACTCGACGACCTGCGCATCAAACACGAACGCCTCGATTTTCCCATCCCCCTCGAGGGTGGCGGTTCTCTTCGCGTCGAGCTCAACCACTCCAATCAGTCGGTGCTTCCCTCCGGGCTGCAACTGGGAGATAACGACTCGCGTATTTTGGCGGTTGCGCTCAACCTCGCCGGCGACGGTCTCGAGGTCACGGTCGTCAGCAAAGATCTGCCCATGCGCGTCAAGGCCGCATCAATCGGGCTATCGGCCGAAGAGTATCGGGCCGAGCTCGCCACCGACTCCAGCTGGTTGGGCACCTCAGAGGTCACGCTCTCGAGCGACGACATGGCCGACCTCTATGAGACGGAAAAGTTGCGCACGCGCGATGTGATTGGCTTGCCGATCAACACGGGACTTGTGATCCACTCGGACCGAGGTTCAGCCCTCGGGCGCGTCGTCGCCGACGGGGAGATTCACCTCGTGCGCGGCGACCGTGACCTCTTTGGTCTGCACGGTCGCTCGGCCGAACAGCGTCTCGCCATCGACATGTTGCTCGACTCGCAGCTGGGCATCGTCTCGCTGGGCGGTCGGGCGGGTACCGGTAAGTCGGCCCTCGCGCTGTGTGCCGGGCTCGAGGCCGTGCTCGAACGCCAACAGCACAAGAAGATTGTGGTCTTCCGACCCCTGTATGCCGTGGGTGGTCAGGAACTGGGCTACCTGCCCGGCGATCAGGGCGAGAAGATGAACCCCTGGGGTCAGGCCATTTTTGACACGCTCGGTGCCCTCGTGTCACAGAACGTGATTGATGAGGTGGTGGAGCGCGGACTCCTGGAGGTCTTGCCCCTTACCCACATTCGCGGTCGTTCCCTCCACGATGCCTTTGTGATTGTGGACGAGGCCCAGAGCCTAGAGCGCAACGTATTGCTCACCGTGCTGAGTCGCATCGGGCAAAACTCTCGCGTCATTCTCACCCACGACGTGGCGCAACGCGACAACCTGCGCGTGGGCCGACACGACGGCGTGGCCAGCGTGATCGAAAGCCTCAAGGGCCAGTCGCTGTTCGCTCACATTACGCTCACCCGCTCTGAGCGGTCAGCGATTGCGGCACTCGTCACGGAACTGCTGGAAGGCCACTAGTCACGCACCTCGCGATGATGTGGCGCTGAGGCTACCGACGTTCACCGAACGTTAGATTCTGTTTCGTGTCGGGTTAGCATCCGTTTACCTTCACGGCGCTGACTAGGTGTGTGACCAACAAGGTTTTTCGCCGTTTTGTTGCCATCGGAGATTCACTCACCGAGGGGCTGGGTGACGAACGGTTCCACTGGGACCGGCAACACGCCGGGTGGGCAGACCGCCTTGCGGCTATTCTTCACGAGTCGAACGCTAGCGAAGGCGCTGCCCTGCGCTACGCGAACCTCGCCGTACGCTCTCGAAAAATCGAGCAGGTCATGACAACTCAGTTGGAGCATGCGCTTGACCTCAAGCCAGATCTGGTCACGGTGATGGCGGGAGGCAACAATCTCTGGAACAGCGACGTGGATTGGGCTCGCCTGAACGAGCTCTACCGGAACGGCATTTCGCGCCTCTGCGATTCGGGCGCCACGGTGCTCGTCGCCAACAGCATCAACCCCGTCCACGTTCGAGCCTTCTCGTCGGGGCGCGCTCGCGCCGCGCGCATGACCGAAATGATCGAAGCCGTTGCTGCCGAAATGGAGTGCGGCGTCATTGACCTCTACCGCCACGATCTGCTGCACGATGTGCGGGCCTGGGCGCGTGACCGCGTGCACTTTGGTGTGGGCGCACACAGCAGCGTGGCTAACGCCGCGGCAGGGACGCTCAAACTCACCAAACGAATTCTGATGCCCGAGAGTGAGGTGCTCTCCGATGCCCGTCACTCCGCGCGGGATCTCGCCGCGTGGATGGCTCGGGACGTCACGCCGTATTTTGTTCGCGTCGCGCGCGGTACCACGGCGGGTGACCGCGTAGTGGCCAAGCGCCCCCAGCTATCTCCCATTGACAATCACCCGTGGTCAATCATCGACACCGTTTCGTTACCTGTTGTTGGCACGACATTAAGCGCCGGTAAACCGACCACCGACGCCGCATCGTTAGCGT
>Ga0114979_10002121_pt1 | contig 13416 bp, 13 predicted proteins | sample S_140625_EF_Meta_FD_87315 | JGI IMG/M metagenome (GOLD analysis project Ga0114979, IMG submission 87315) | Freshwater microbial communities from Lake Simoncouche, Canada to study carbon cycling - S_140625_EF_MetaG | ecosystem: Environmental > Aquatic > Freshwater > Lake | place: Lake... | reverse complement strand
TTGCGGTACTTGACCATGGGTGTAAAGAGTGCTTCTGCGACGTCGCGGCTCATTGTCTTGCCGAACCACTCCTTGGAGTGAGAGGATGCGTCGTTCAGCACCTTCTCCTGGATGGCGTTCATGGCGGCGAAGAGAGGGTAGGAAGCCTCGGCCTGGTCGTTCTTGATGGGGATCGACACAGAGTACGACTTCTTGCCTGACTCATCATCGACCATCTCACTTGCACCCCACGTGAACACGAGCGGGAACTGAATGAGAAGCTTCTTGCCTCCATAGTAAATACCGCCGCTCTTGCCCTTTCCATTCTTGTTGACCTTGACGGCTCCATAAGTGACCTTCTTGATGTCGAAGTTCTTGACGTTGGTGATAAGCTCTGATGCGGAAGACATTGTTGTTTGTTGGTTGTTGGTTGCTGGGTGGGAATATACCTTACATTGACGCCAAGTCTTTAAATCAATTTTTTGTGAATAGATTTTGGATAGAGGGCTCTAGACGACAATTGCCACAAATGCCCTTGTAATGGCTCACGAGTGCTGTCGCACTCACTCCTTAATTAGTAGTAGTCCGAAGGGCTATGGAGGGACAACAAGCCCAATTGTCTAATGAGAAAAACATCTCATTTTTATTATCTATACGAATACATCAATTGTTAGTAGTAGCCCGTCAGGGCTATGGAGGGACTACAAGCCCAATTGTCTACAAGCCCAATTGTCTACAAGCCCAATTGCCCTATTGCTTGGTGAACGGAATCCAAAGTGCGACGCGTGTCATTCCTGTTGCGATGACGTGAATCCAGAGGTTCTCCATGATGTTGCCTGAAATCTGTCCAATCTGGTTGAGCATCCGGCAGTAGGGTGATCCCATGAGTGCCAATGTTGTTGCCCACGTGTCTGGTCGATAGATGTTGATGCCGCATGTGTCGCCGTAGTGGCGGATGATGAATCCCGAGAAGAACAGGCAGACGATGATTGTTCCGAAGTACGCGAACCAGATGCTGTTGAGAACGGAGCCGAGCATGTCGATGTTGAAATCTACGAGAGTGGGAGAAAATACATTTCGAACAATACCAAAAACCAATTTCAATTTTTTCAAAATGGCATACAAAACACACTTAAAATTATTTATATATTATATCAAACAAACATGGAACGCAATACCATCCCCCGACTTAAAGAAATTTGCAAGCAATACAAATTAAAAGTATCAGGCAACAAAACTCAACTTGTGGAGAGAATAAATAAGCATTTAAAAGAAACCACATCAGTAAAAACAATCCAACGTGCATACCGCAGACGACTTGTTCAGAATTACAATTATTATAAAGGATATCACCTTAAACCAAAATGTGTCAATGAAACCGATTTTTATTCTCTCGATGACCTCTCAGATGTTTCTTATGAACAATTCTTTGCTTTTAAAGATGTAAGTGGACATGTATATGGTTGGGACATTGCTTCACTTTGGAATCTACTTGTTAGAACAAAACCCGGAGAGAAACTATTGAACCCATATAATTGTCAACCATTTCCGACAGACATGTGGTCATCTCTTAATAGTGTCTTCCGTCTATCAAAAGCATTGAAAATTAACGTAAAACTCACCGTCGATGTTGATGAATCCTATATGAATTCATTCGAATCCAAACTTCTCTCCACGTTTCAACATATAAATTCTCTCGGGAATTATACTGATCATAACTGGGTTCTCGACCTAAACATGTCTGAATTACACCGGTTTTTGCAAGAATTGAGAGACATTTGGCTTCATCGAGCCGGACTTGATAACAATACACGCAACCTCATTTGTTTCCACTTTCCTTTTATTAATTACAACTTGAACCTACTTGAATATGATGCACTGAGAGAAATCGCACTGACTGCAATTATGAATCTTGTATATAAGGGTCAAACCGCCGAATATCAACAACTGGGTGCGATGTATGTATTAACAGCACTTACAATGGTGAGCATTCCTGCTGCTGGTTCATTGCCATGGCTTTATGCAAGTGTTGTTTGAGAGAAATTCATTAAGATTTTATTGTTTTTGGTTGAATTCTGGTGCGGAAAAATTGATTTCAACGCGATAATATATATTAGACCACAAAACGGCTTAAAGAATCAACGCCATACTTAATCATAATCCGAACAAAGATGTCTTCTACCACTGCTACCCCCAAGACTGCTGCTGCCCCCAAGGCTCCCCGTGCTCCCAAGGCCGCCAAGACTGCCGTTGCCACTGAGGCCGTTGCCGTTGCTGCTCCAGTTGTCGTTGCTGCCCCTGCTCCCGTCGTTGTTGAGGCTGTTGTTGCTGCTCCTGCTGAGGCGGTTGAGTCTGGTGTCTCCCTCTCTGAGGAGTTTAACCAGGTTGTCACTCAGCTCACCTCGGTCCGCACTCTTCTCGCTGGTCTCACCACTCAGGTCCGTCAGCTTCAGCGTCGCTCTGAGAAGGAGCTTCGCACTGCCCAGAAGAGCGGCAAGAAGGTTCGCAAGGCAACTGGCAACCGCAACCCCAGCGGTTTTGTGAAGCCCACCCCCATCAGCGATGCTCTTGCTGCCTTCCTCGGCAAGAAGCCTGGTGACCAGATGGCTCGCACTGAGGTCACTCGCGAGATCAACCAGTACATCCGTGCTCACAACCTCCAGGACCCCCAGAACGGTCGCAAGATTAACCCTGATGCCAAGCTTCGCAAGCTCCTCAACGTTGAGAAGAACGGCGAGCTCACCTACTTCAACCTCCAGCGTTACATGTCGCCCCACTTCATCAAGGTCGTCGTGGCTGCCCCTGCTGCTGCCCAGTAAGTGAGTTTAAAAAGAGAGAATAGAGTGTGAAATAAAATAAAACAAAAAAAACAAAAACAAAAACAAAATTAAAAATATGATGTGAATATTATATTTTTAATTCATCACGACCGATTCAAATACTTTTTTCACATTCAAAAGACAAATCCGTTTTGTTCCAATACAAACCTACACAATTCCACATTGCATTCCTTGTATTCAATAGCAAACGTCTCACAATCTACTTCTGATTTCTCTCCAACACCATTCAAATCAAACATGCTAACTATTCTATCGAACAAATCAACATCTTTAATTGTTAATTCGTTCTTCGACAGTCCTTCATGCCACACATCATATACAGTCATAGTCCCATCTTTTTCATAGTCATTGCTACAAACAACACACATCGCCCTGAAATGATCCATTGTCATCTTTAATTTGGAGAGAATTCCGCTCAACTCGTAAACCACACAGTTCTGTTGAAATACACTGAAATAACGAATGATTCGCTGGCATCCGTGAGCAAACAAGTCCATGTCCTCGCTTACACACGCCCAAGCAACACCTGAATTCACTAATAATGCACACAATTCATCTGCTTCATTTACAGCGTCTATGTATGGAATTCCACATGATTTCAGCAAATATTTGGCCTCATGGATAAGTTTCATACTCAATCGCGTTTTTGTTCTCTCCAATCTGTCAATAACACCACGAAGTGTCTCATTCATTGCAATGTTCTTTGTTTCAATGTCATCCATTAGAGACGCATATTGTTCAGCGGCTTCAACCCGCATTTTGCGTCGTTCAATCAATTTCTCCTTCTTCTCTTCGGGTGGCGTGCCATCAAACACAAACAGCGGAACTATATTGTAATACTTAAATGTAATGATTGTCTGATAAAGCATCGGAATCAGTTCTCCATCAACATTAAGCCGATAAAGCATATTACTGGCATCTATCACAAGCTTCTTGTTTTTCAGTTGGAAGAGAGAACGTTTTGTAATGCTCTCTGGACATTTCTCTTGGAGAAACTTATTGAGTTTGCGGATGCCCATGTTTTTGGTTGAATGCAAATCATCTGTAAGATACGCACTCAATCAATTTTCCCAAAGTGTCATTCGCATTGTCTTTCCTGAAACGTGTTCGGATGCAATGTTCGCTGCATTAATAAATCCTTTATCCATATATTTCTCTCTAATAAACCCAATGAAATCACTCACAGTCCCCCGATATTTAACTGAACCATTGCAAAATTCGATGAAATCACTCCAATAAAATAGAACCAATGATTTCAGAACGTAATAACAGAATACATTTGTTTCTTCCTTGTATTTTTGAACAATATTGCCACTCACCAAGTCTGAATAGTCCAATCCCATATAAGCAAGAACTTTATTCATTTGATGGAGAGAAAAAGCCACTTCTGTCTGTAGCATTTTATTGGCAACACCCAAATTGCCTGATAAGAAAACGATGTTGATTATTTCAGCCCACGTCTCGGCATATGTCTCATAAATGTTGAATTCACTTTTAATATTGAACATTTGTTTCATTTGTTTAACATGTGAACCCTTCATTTGGAGAGAAAAGTCGAGATTGAATGCATGAAACGTTTCGTGAATAAATACTTTAAACATTTCTTCTTCACGGAATATACAAATTTCATTGGATTGTGAGCATGCCGTTGTAACCGCACTGTTTGCGTTGTCATAGGAGAGAATTTCACCTCGTTTTGCTGGTAATTCCTTCTTGAATGGCGTTAAATAACAATAAATGGATGTGGTTTGTGCACAATTACGTGGCAATGATCCCAGATCCACTATCATCGTCAACCATTTAAACATGTCCACTACAATTGCTTTTTTTCTCTCCACATTCTCATCATCATAAACCATAATTATTTTGAATTCACGACCTTTATATGTATATTCATAAGTTACATAGTACTTACTTTCTTTGTCAATGTAATCTCTGATATGGTCTGGAACAAATGACGTGGTTGTTAATAATTCACATATTGGAACTTGTTCACGGAGAGAAATTCGGGTTGTCTGTGATCGTACATCTCTTATTTGTATTGATTTTAAGTGTGTTATCATTCGTTTTAATACTTGTTTTGTATTGGTCGAAACAATTGGCAACTTGATTGCGTTTAATATGTCAATCAACATAAAATAAGCGGACATTTTTTAATTCTCTCTGTTTATTAATCGTTCAAAATGAATCTTGATCGTTATTGTAAATACTCGAGAGAAAACAACATTAAATGCTGTTTGTCTGAGTTAATGGTGGAATGCAACAAACATTTCATCATAAAAGTTATTCATGATGAAATACCAAGTGGAAAATGTGCGACGTTTGAAGTTGATTTTCAAGCAAATATAATTAAAATCGATCTTATCAATATTGATTCTCTTCAAAAAGAAGCGTATGTAATTGTAGACCTTAAACACTTGTATCACCCTAGTTTGATTGAAACGCTGACATATCCGTTTGCTTATTTAGTATTCAAGAATTAACTATAAGTTGTCACCAATTAACTATAAGTTGTCAAAAAATTAGATACTTGCCGTTATTTTCCGCTTCATTCTCTCCTCTTTCAACTTCTTAAACTCTGGAATAATAGTATAATATCCCGCATTCTTCACTAAACATGTGTCAACTATCTTATGTTTAATGCTTCTCGGCAAATCATCGTATTTGAATATAGTTTTTCCTGAATAAGTTATTAACCTGTAATGAGAACCGGTATGGTCTAGTATAACATAGTATTCTGGCTCGAACTTTTGGACGTTGTCTTCCAATTGACCACACAACAAGACATTGTTCAAATCATCTTTATTGTAGTTCTCACTCGAGAGAATAATAGTTTTAATCTTAAGAACTCTCTCCAACGTATGAATTGCCCAGACATCTCCCCAGAAAGAACAAGTCTTAATCTTCTTCTTAAACGCAGCCAAGTCATTAATACCCTTCATAAACTTGAATTCAGACGCATTCGTCTTGGCAATAGCCAATTTATCCACAATATCCTTCAAATACTCTTTGATTTTGCCTATTTCTCCGATAATGGCTCGCTTTTTAATGCGATCCTTCTCAGCCTTGCCCGTCTCCGACATTGCCTTTGCGTCTTCCTTGATTTTATCTTTAGTTGCAGTTAAATCGGCAATTTCTTTGTTGAAAGAATCATGTAATGTCTTATAATTCATAAACAATTCCTCAGATGCTTCGATTGATACCATTTCTCTCAACTTAGCAACCGAGAGAACCCTTCCAACTCCGGCATAAGCATCGCGTAAACAAGCAAACAAGCACTCACCACCACCCTCGTTGTCAACCACACCATATTTTGAACTACGCATAAGTTTTTGAACCCATGTAGTAGATTCGTCAACCGAAAACATCGGCTCTGGTTCTTCGTCGTCTTCGAACACACCAAGAGGAACATCTAACAACTGCTCTTCAACTTCTTGTTGCAACGGTATCACATATTCATCGTCTCCTTGTGGCGGTGTCTGCTTCTTGGCCTTTGGCTCTTTTACAATGGCATATTTCGAGAGAAAATCAGGTGTAGCAAACGAATAGAGCAGGGGATCATTTAAAGCATTCAAATCGACATCACTTTCAGCATCAAGAACATTAGGCAAATCAACTGACATCATCTCAAACACTCCGATCTGAGACACTATTTTCTCTCCATCTTTCACCAAATAAATTGGGAAATAAATGATGTTCTTGGTTGCAGTATGATCGTACCTGTAATTGCCGACTGCTAAATAAACAGTTAACCCCGGAATTATGTCGTACTCGTACAACTGACCGTCCTTTTCTAAATCATCACTACTAATCCCCTTATCTTCTACATAAGTAATTGAAGAGTTTAATATAGATTTTACCATGAGTTATAATCTAAATTAATATTTAATTTTATTTTTAAATGATAAAATCATTAAAAACAAAAGATCTTCCACAACACACCTTAATTTAATTTGCCTCAATAACGTCAACCAGATCGAGCATCTTGAAAATTGCCTTATTTGAGAGTCCAGGATTCGTCTTCTTGTTAATGTTTGCAATAGCATTCACTTTCTCTACGATATCAGAGTACTTCTCATGACTCTTTATGAATGACATCGAACCACTCACAAGTCCGAATATAGTCGTAACAACCTCCTCAATCTTGCTAATTGACGCCTTATTTGTTCTCTCCGTGTCAACCACATCATACAACTTGTAAAAGATATCTACAATGTTTGCGACAGGAACCATGTCAATAATACACAATTGAACAAAGAATCCCACAAGTGCACGACGCTCATCATTCTCCTTGTTAATCTTACAGAATTCGTCGTAGTTCTCGTCTGGATTCCCAGAACGCACATTGTCAAATCTGCTCATAACACCTGCGAGATTCCCCTCAAATACGTTACGCATGCTCTCATACTTGACAATCATGTCCTTCATAAATCGAGCATACACATTCGCAAAAAACGCATTTCCGCTGCTAATTGTGAAAATAATCTCGTTAATCTCTCCCATGCACTTGTCATTTACATCGTGATTGTAAAGAATCTCGAAAATCTTGTCGCGAATAACATCATAATTATCATTCGTCAACTTGTTAAGTTGTTTCTTCATCTCACTAATAACCACCTCATTATCACTTCTCTCATCTTCAACCACAACTGTCTTGTTGAAACTGCGGATGGATGCCCAGTCGTTTCCGTCATCCTGATCTTGTTGCTGACCGAAATCCTTGCGTTTCTTGAAAATCGGCGTCTTAATATAATCAGGGGATCCCACCTTTTCAGCCAGACGATTAATAATGTTCTTCACCATCTCAGGCAAAGCATAATCGAAACCATTAAAAATGAAATCATTAATAACATCCATTGAATATTTGTAAACTGGCTTTGCCGTTGGCGAAGTCTGTTCAACAAGAAAAGTGTGGTCGTAGTTATCGGCGGCGTTCATTGTGTATAGAGAGAGAAACTACATTAACATGACTCGCTCTATTTAAATCGGTTTTATATATTTATAATAACAGACTTAAACAGATGACCCCATTTCATAGTAGTTTATCTTCAGCAACCATGGACGTTCAGTGCGAAACCACCAATTCCTCGGCAGAGATGTCTTTCGAGACATGGGAGGATGATAATGTGAATATTAAAAATAAGCTCCTTCGTGGAGTGTATGCTTATGGTTTTGAGAACCCCAGCCCTATCCAAAAGAAGGCGATTATTCCCCTGTCTCTCGGAAAGGACGTTATTGCTCAGGCTCAGTCAGGAACAGGAAAGACTGGTGCCTTTACCATCGGTGCACTTCAAGTACTAGATGAGAAGTTGAATGAATCACAGGTTCTTATTCTGTCTCCGACACGTGAGTTGTCGCGTCAGACACACGCCGTAATTAGTTCCCTGGCAATTCAAATGAATGTCACTTGTAAGTTGCTAGTCGGCGGCACATCTATCGACGATGACAAGCGAGATCTCGAGACTAAGCCACAAGTCATCATCGGTTGTCCTGGCCGCGTTCATGACATGATGAAGCGTGGATATCTCAAGACAAATAAGATTAGGATGTTTGTCATGGATGAGGCAGATGAGATGTTGTCTAGTGGATTCAAGGATCAGATTTACAATGTCTTTCAGTATCTTTCGTCTCAGATTCAGGTAGCCCTTTTTAGTGCCACTATGCCACCTGAACTCGAGACGCTTACTGAAAAGTTCATGCGAAATCCAATTCAAATCCGTGTGAAGCAAGAGATGCTGACGCTTCAGGGTATTAAGCAGTATTATGTGGCAGTCGACAATGACGAGGACAAGTTTCTCGTTCTCAAGGATATCTTCTCACTCATCAGCGTGTCTCAGTGCATCATTTACTGCAACAGCATCAAGCGTACTGAGGATCTATACAGTGCTATGAAGATGGACGACTTTCCCGTTATTCAGATTCACAGTGACATGTCCGAGGAGGAGAGAAAGGATGCATACACCAACTTTAAGAGTGGACAGGCTCGTGTCCTCATTTCAACTGACCTCTTTTCACGCGGTATTGACATTCAGCAAGTGAGTGTTGTCATCAATTTTGATGTGCCCAAGAGTGTTCACACGTATCTCCACCGCATTGGACGCTCTGGTCGATGGGGTCGCAAGGGTGTCGGTATCAACTTCGTGACAAAGCGTGACATGCCTCGTTTGACCGATGTTGAGAAGCATTACTCCACCAAGATCGACGAGTTGCCGAATGACTTTATGAAGGATGCGTATTAAAGAATAAAATAATATGAATCATAAGTTTAACATTGAAATCATAGATGTTTTCATTTTTAAACAAAGATCAACCATCTCAAAAACTTATTCCGTCGTTCCAATTGCCGATCGAATACATCTCCACAGACAAAAAACACGAATTGCCGAAAAACATTGCCGACGATCTTGAACTCACATCAGTTCGCGATTCTTCAGCAACAAAACCACTTTATAATTATTTGCTCTCTCCTCAAACAACATATGGAGAGAAAATTGTCCCCATGTGGAGTAAATATTTCACAACTTGCCCCAAATACTTAAAAGAAACCCGTCAGATTCTCTCAGAATACAAAGACATTTCGCTCGAAACCGACAAAATCAGTGTGTTTGACACAAAATGGAGAGAAATTAAAAGTGACCCAGCGTTTGACAGTAAATACTTTTTTATTGATATAAAACCACTGGCATTTCTCAACAAATTCCCACTTATATTACAGGGACTTTCTCTCTACAACTTCGGTGCTCCATTTCTCAGCCTCTTGGCACCCGTATTCATGTTTATCCTGCCGTTTTTCATATTGAAAGCAACTGGTGCAGGCATATCATTGACGACTTATAGAACTATTCTTGTTGAACAACTCAAACGACAGGCAATCTGGCGTCTTTTCTCTCAAGAAGGTGGTTCTATACAACACAAGTTATATTTACTATTTTCAGTTGTCATGTATGTATTCAACATTTATCAGAACATTGTCATGTGTATCAAGTTTTATAAGAACTTTAACTACATATTCGACTTCTTTCGCAAGGCATCAACATACATGGAGTATATTTCGAGAGAAATGAAGAAATTGTCAGATTATTGCCGACCAACAAAAGCATACGAGTCATTTAACGCAACATCTAGCAGTATATGTGACGTCATAAAACAACATTGCGAGAAATTGTCTCGACTTCAACCGTTCACCTTTTCTCTCACCAAATTCGGCTATATTGGTCATGTAATGCACACATTTTATGATTTCAAACACAATGCAACGCTGCGTAATGCGATCGACTATTCTCTCGATTATTTCGGATATTTGGACACAATTAAAGGAATACAGCATAATTTAGAGTCGGGTCACGTGAATTTCGGAACCATTAAAGAGACCACAACCAAAGGACGCATCCGGGGCGTATATTACCCAAATCTCGCTGGTTCACAAAATTGTGTGAAAAACGATGTCAAACTTGACAAAAATTTCGTCATAAGCGGACCAAATGCCTCTGGAAAAACAACGCTTCTTAAGACAATTCTAGCGAATATCATATTTACCCAGCAAGCCGGGTGTGGATTCTATAAGAAATGTGTGATTCGGCCATATCATAGGCTTCATTGCTATTTGAACATACCCGATACCAGCGGGAGAGACAGCCTTTTTCAAGCAGAGGCTAGACGGTGCAAAGAAATAGTTGATCTCATTCACACCGACATTTCTCTCAATCATTTTTGTATTTTTGATGAATTATATTCAGGAACGAACCCATATGAAGCAGTCGCCAGTGCATTCTCTTATTTGGCATATTTAGCCAAGTATACAAATGTAAACATCATGATCACAACACATTTCTTGAATTTGTGTGAACTCTTGGAGAGAAAAGAGAAGTATCACGCTATACAGATGGAGACTGAAGTAATTGGAAGTGATGCAATCTATAAATATAAAGTTAAAAAAGGAATTTCTCGTGTTAGATGTGGAATTCGAGTATTAAGACAACTGAATTATCCACAAGAAATATTAGACAAGGTCGCGGATTTTTCGTTCATTTAAACGATTATTTATGTGTTGGTATTCCAAATGTTAAGCAAATTAGTTAGTCAAGTTGTTGTATTCGGTACACCACTCATTATGGTGTGCTTGTTTATTGCATTTATTGGACTTTTTATTTATTTCAATCGTCGGATTGATCGGGTTGTCGATCGTGTAAATACTCTCTCTGAATTGGTCAGTGTTCTTCAAGATTTAGTAAATACACGGCCTGTCTCTGTGAATTCGAGTGAAAATGCACGTGCACCAGAACCTGAGGAAAACAAAGTTATTCATGTTGCTCAGTCTGCTGGAGAGAAAATAGTGGTTTCAGATGACGAGGAGGATTATGTTTCTTCCAGTGAAGAGGGTGATGAAGAAGAAGAAATTAACGTAATGGTCGAAGATGAAGAAGAGATTAAAGACGATATAATTACCATCACAAAGATGGAGCACTCTCCTGAGCCCGAAACCATTGAGACCGAACCCATTGAGACCGAAACTATTGAGACCGAACCCGAGTTGGTTGTATGTGAAGATGTAACTGAACCATGCCTCATTGATGACGACATGATAAGTGTCGTGTCCATGTCCGCACCATCCGTTATTCCTGAGCCTTTACTTGAGGAAATCTGCACAAACGCAGTTCTTAAGGATAAGTTTCTCTCCACAAATTACCGTGGCTACAAGGTGAATCAGTTAAGAGACCTCGCAACAGAACTCCATCTCATCAAGGACAAAGAAGCCGCCAAGCTTAAGAAGGGTGAACTTCTTACTTTTTTAGATAAAACCTATGTTGGCTTAAAGAACTAAATTAAAATACTTGTATAATATACACTACATAAATGAGTTGGGCAACCTGTTATTCTGCTTGTAACAATATTCATTATTCAAAACCACCTCTTATGAGTGATGGTCGCAACTTTACCAACTGGAGTCCTGCTTGCGATATAAACACTAAATTGGTTAAGAGTACTGGCATAACTAGCAACCACGATTACCGCCAATACATGATTAATCATGCGGATCGTCTCATCGCCGGGAATCAATTAAATGCTTGTGAATACGTCAGTGGAAACAACTCGGTTTATGGTAGAACCACTTTCAATAACACAGTTAAGCATTTGTATCAGTCTGTCACCGATGATCATGCTCCTTATGGATATGAAAACAGTGATTTGAAGTCGATGTATTTGACTCGTGTTGCACTTAGTGACCGCATGCGTTCTCCTCTGCTTAATCAGGAGCAGTTGCTTAGAATGCCAAAGCATCAGTAAAAGTGAAGCATCAGTAAAAGTGAAGCATCAGTAAAAGTGAAGCATCAGTAAAAGTGAAGCATTATATAAAGCCAAAGCATTATTAAACCAATTTAAACATATGTTAATAAAATATTCATACACACGATTTGTGAATGAATATTCTGAGTTTTGATGTTGGCATTAAAAATCTCGCATATTGCCTCGTAAATGTTAGTGACGCTACCGCGAAAAAGTTCATTATTATCGATTGGGGCGTTATCAATCTGATGACAAGTGGATCACAACCCGAAACCAATGTTTGTGCAACATGCAAAAAGAAGGCGACACTGCAAACGGTGTCCGGAGACCGCCATTATTGTGCAATCCACGCCAAAAAAGACAAACATTTTAAGCCCATAGACAATAAATTTAAGGAATTCGCAGTAGTTCATTCCCTCGACAAAATCCCAATGAAGCGACTGAATGAGTTTATTGCTCACAATTCAATAATAGTTGCTGGTGGTAAGAAGCCACTCAAGGGCGAATTACTTGAAATAGTTAAGAAGTTTATTGCAGATTGGTGCTTTGTTAAATGTGGAAGCGGAGAGAAAAAGAAGAAAGCCAATGATTTCGACTTGGTCGGGTTGGGTGTCGCATTAAGAGACAAATTGGACGCGACATTTTCACCCGAAATTCGAAACACAATTGACAAAGTCGTCATCGAGAACCAGATCGGTCCCCTCGCAATTCGCATGAAGTCTCTCCAAGGAATGATTACGCAATACTTTATTATGAAGAATTTGGAAGACATTTCATACATCTCGGCGAGCAACAAGCTTAAGATGTTTGAAGGAAGCGACATATTGTATGAAGCAGATAGCGATGATGAAGAACCGAAAACAACTCAAACAGAAAAGATAACTGGTGATAAGAAGAAATATAAGGAGAGAAAAGACAAATCCGTCGAAATTGTGGCAAAATTAGTTGCTGGAATGTCGAAATGGGAAGAAGTATTTAAAATCCACGCTAAAAAGGACGATTTAGCAGATTCTCTCCTTCAAGCACTTTGGTATGCTTCAACAAAGTGAATAAACAACTTAAAAATATATCAAATATATATTTGTATTGCGTCTTACTTAAAATTAAAAGTTCTAACTTATTCATAATAAAATGAACTTTGGAGAAAGCGAAATCATCGATATTGGAATAGACACACTGGACGACAACTTTGGAGGATCTAATGCATTCGGCTCTGGTAACTTCGGTTCAGGCGTTGAAATGTTTATGAATTCAAAATCTCTCAATAGGTCATCGGGAGGACTCGAAACCGTCGACGATATTGAGAAGGAAT
>Ga0114979_10002119_pt1 | contig 13420 bp, 20 predicted proteins | sample S_140625_EF_Meta_FD_87315 | JGI IMG/M metagenome (GOLD analysis project Ga0114979, IMG submission 87315) | Freshwater microbial communities from Lake Simoncouche, Canada to study carbon cycling - S_140625_EF_MetaG | ecosystem: Environmental > Aquatic > Freshwater > Lake | place: Lake... | reverse complement strand
GTCAAACTTTACAAAAATGTTATTTCATTTGTTATTGGGTTCCAATCAATATGCCAAGGTAAATGTGAATATAAGTATTGTTCATTCAATACTGCAGCGTTGAAATAATGTGTATGTCCGTCAAAATAATGACCATACCCACTATGAATATGACCACAGATGTGAATTTTTGGTTTGATTTGTTTAATTCGTTCTGCCAATAATTCACAACCCAAATGTTGCCCACGACGACCTTCAACATCATCTAACATACCCCAAGCCGGACCGTGAGTAATCAAGATATCAATATCATCAGGAATATCTTTCCATTTTTGTTCCAATTCCCATCCGGCTTTAGGTAAGTTAAACGCCCAATTATAAAACTCAGGTTGCCAAGGACTACCCCAAATTTTAATCTCAGGTTCACCACCTTCTATAATGCCCAAAAACTCATCTTCAAGATAATTAATATCTTTATATGTATTTAAAATCTCTTTAGTTTTTTCAACATTATTTTGAAATCCCCAATCGTGATTACCCGCAATAAAAACTTTAGTAGTGTAATTATCCAAACTATTATACCACTTCGCAAACTCACGAATTTCATGTTCATACCCCATAGAACTAATGTCACCGGCATGTAATAATAAATCACCACCCTTCAAATCACCTGTAACGTGTTTGTGTTTGTTGTGAGTGTCGCTCAATATTGTTAGTATCATATTTTTCTTTTTTGTTTTTTTCTTTCTGACTTAAATTTAAAAATAAATTCTACTAATTCAAAACAATTTAATTGTTTCTTCCACTTATTTTTAAAATTTTCAAATAAGTTTTCAGAAGTTTTAATTTGCTCCAAGGTCACACTAGAGTTTAAAACTCTAATTACGTATTCAAAATCTTTATTTGCTTTCATTTGTTCTATTATTTTTTTATCCATATGTTTTCATTATTCAATTTAAAGGTACCAATAAATTTCATATTCCATTCATGTGGCGAAACTAATGAAAGGAAAAATCTATCGTTTTTTTGATAAAGGTGGTAAATCTCACCAACAACAGGCTCAAAATTAAAATCAGACGAATAAATTAATTCGTTCCAAAAAAACTCCTCCATCATTTCATTATACTCTTCTTGTAGTTCTTTAAATTTATCTTCAAAATTCTTATTAACTTTATTAACTTTTGTAACCTTCCAATTACTAATATCATCTACTTTAATTGCAGGTGCCCCAACATTACTCCCATAAGGAAGTAAACCAGGATTATTTGCAACGTTGTCAGGTTTATTTTCCACTATAAAGATTCAATTTTTTTATTAATTTTTTCTACTAAATCTATGTTTATATTTTTTTCACTATTAAGTATTTCTTCAAGAAGTTTTTTGGTTTCAAGTTTTCCTTTTTGTTTAACTCGGGAAGTAGAGTTTAACTCAACTTCATATAAATAATATGCGACTTCATCCACCTTTTTTAACTTATTAATATATTTTTCAATTCTTTGGTCTATTCTACGTCTTCTATCTAAATTAGTTATGGTAGGTAATGCTTTATATAATTCATCCAATCTACCTTTGAGGTATTGAATTTCACCAAACTTTAGTATCTCTTGATTTGTCATTTTTTATGAATTGGGTTTTTACAGTTTCCTTTATGTGAACCCCATTGTCTATCGGCGTTTCCTATTTTAATGTATTCACATCCTTGGTAAGTATACTCTGTTACTCTGGTAATTTCCGATGGGGTTTCTTTTTGTGGTTTTTGTTCTTCACAGGATGTTAAAGAGACAAGAGCCATTCCAAATAATAATCCAAATATCATAACAAATAATAATCCAACATCAGGTCCTTCTTCTTTCATTCTTGGTTTTACTTTATTTATATTTTTATTTTAATTTTTCAATTTTATAAAAACCACATATCATATATGGTTCTCCCGGTGTATTATGTAAACCCGGACTTTTGTTGAATAGAACGCACCCATTTGATGTTTCATTATAGAAATTACAATAAAAAATTCTATTTTTTGAATCAGTAATTTTATAATTGTAAGATGGCCCACAAGAAAACAAGATACTAATAACAAAGATAAGTACGAAAATTTTCATATCTTAAAAATAGATATTTTATTATTTTAAATCAATCGCAGTCTTCAATATAATTTTGAATATTTTTTTTAGCGTTCTCTATTAGCCATAGATTTGCGTTTGGTACTTTTAATAAAAAATCTAACTCATATGAATACGCCATTAATTCTTCATTTGAATTTTTGATATTTTTCCCATAAAGAAGTAGATGACAACTTTCATGAATTAATATTGCACAGATATTATAGATATTTCCAAAGTTCATTTCCTTAGTTGGAATTAAAATTGTGTTTGGTGGTTCGGTTGTTGCAAAACTATTATTCCAATAACCAATAGTATTACATTTAGTTATTAAAGTATTATATTTAACGGTGTCGTATTTTTGTATTGTGTCTAAAGCTTGTTCTACTTTATCTTTCCACCCATCCCCAACATCTGTAATCTTGATTTGTGAGAAAGAGTATGAAGATAATATTAGTAATATCAAAAATATCCATATTCTCATGGTAATTTAATAACCGCCTCGTGTATTGCTTTTTTGAGTGCTGACGATACTGTCATTTTTTCAAAAGGCATCATTCCTTCTTTTACCTCAATCATTATCGCTCTAATTTCGGTCTCAGATTCACCAATTCCCTCATAACATTTACCATCGTAATACAGTCTTACACCCACTTGGGTTAGTGATTCAGTTTTTTCAAAACCAATTATTCTTATAGTTGTTTTAGGTAATCCAAAATAATATACCTCAACATCAATATCTTTTCCATCTTCAGATAAACAGAATTTTTCAGATAGTTCATCTTCAACAATTTGTCGAATACCAAAACGAATGTCTCGGTTTCCCATCTCTTTTAATTTAGCTGTGTTGTAAACTGAATCAACATACACACACTGTTGTGCAGTGGCACAGATGCCAAGAATTAACATACCGAATAGTAAGATTAAATTTTTCATATTTTAAAATTTTAAATTTGTTCCAATTAGAACGTTATTCATTAATCCCCATTTTGGGGTTGTGTTCATATTCATTCTCCAATTAACATTTAGTCTAAATTTTTTTGTTAATCGATATGATACGTTATTTCCAACAACCGCGTTAAACGTATTAGATGTTGAAAAGAAGTTTTTACCTATGTCATAATATGGTGAACATAAAGTGATAAATGTTTCAGGTCTCCACTCAAACTTTTCGGATATTGTTATTTCTTTTTGTCCCAATAATACAACATACGGAACCGCAACAAAATAAGGATTTTCTGAACTTTTATCCCCATTTATCACAATCGAACTACCCATTTGAACCCCTAAAGTTAAACCGTATACTTTTTCAAATTCCCAAGTTTTAGTCACGCTTAATCCATTATTCAATGTGAAACCCATTTTACCAGTATTCAAGTGAAAATACCAATCATTTCTTCTATAATATAATGAATATGTTTGTTGAGTTAAATCGAATGTCAAAACCGCATTTATACCAAAACCTTTACCACCATTCACACGACTATATCCAATACCTGTACCATATCTCCAACCACTCTCATAAGTAGGGTTTTGAATAAATGCAAAATCGGCAGAAGTTAAAATTGGGTTTGGTTTAATTATTGAACCACCACCAAATGACCTACCTTGTGCACCGACTATATTATTCTGTGTTGTTCCAAAATCTTCAGTTGGTGAGTCTTCTGCCGGTGGTGTAGGTGGTGGGGGAGGTGGTGAAGTTTGACTAAACAAACTAAACGGTATTAATAGTGTTAATAATAATTTTTTCATTAGTAATTTACTGTTGTTTTATATGCGGGGGCAATTAAATAGTAATTCACATTACTCCCACTTACTGGTGAGTTTATTGTTATTGACGGAACACCAGGGATTGACAATTTTAAGTTCGTGGTATTAGTGTTCAATGTTGTGTACTGTGCTGTAGTATAAAATCTTGATGGGCCTGTACCTACCCAACTTGGTAAAAAATTAATTCTTTTTAAATTAATGTAATTTTCATCAGCAATATTAATCCTCCCATCATTATTAACATCATACCTGTTGTAATGAATACTTTTAGTTTGTGTTGTACCTAATATAAGTTTTGATACTTCAATCATATCTGTTGTACTTAAAGTTGTTACTGGTGTTGGTGCGTCCATTTGAATATACCACTCCACTGATGGATTTGTTAATTCATTAAAACTCCAATATCCAAGTGAATTTGTATAAACAGTTCGAAATAGAGACCAAGGAGTGTAAGTAACAACATAATCAAATTCTAAAACATATGGTAGTGATACTCCATTTGGTAAATCATTCCACAATCCTCCCCCAACAAATTGAGCATAATCTTCACTTCCTGAATTGTTTGGTTCTCCACCATTCCAAGAAAGATAAGGATTTAAACCAAATCTATACGATAAAGACATATAACATCTATTTATTTCATCTAAAGATAAGGCCGTATTGTAAACTTGGAACGCACCCAATCTGAATGAACCATAAGCCCCACTTCCCATATTTGTTGCATCACTTAAACCTATTGCAAATGTTTGATTACCTCCACCATCTATATGTGGGGCGAATCTTAAAAAATTAACCGAACCAAAACTTACACCGTTTCTATAACCTCTCATAGTTGTACCATCGTATGTAATAGCAACCATGGACCATTGATTCAAAGTAATTGGTGTTGATAGTTGTGTTATACCAGTACCATTCCAAAAACCAACATTAAGAGTATTACCATTAGTAATCTCCATAACTGATTCATGCCACCCTGATGAAGGTGATGAAACGCCTAATTCACTTACAATAACCCCATTACCTGTTGGGTATACCCATGCCACTAATGTTATAACCTTAGAAGACCCAAAGTAATTTGTTAGACTCGGAGTGATTCCGTAAGTGTTAATTCCATTAAATGTTAAATATTTACCACCAGTACTTGTATAAACTGGTGTGTTTGTAAGGGACATGTTACTAGCATTTGTTAAATCATTAAGTGTTGGTCCTGAAGTATAACTTGAAACGTCATAATTATTCACCCTTCCATTTGTAACATAATTTTCAGTCCATCTCCATCCACCTAAAGGTTCTGAGTAAAAAGCACCTGTATTATCTTGATAGTATCCAATCCAACCTGAAGGCCAAGTATTGAATAAAAATGAATTTTCAGCAGCGTTAGATATAGTCGCTAAATGTCCATTCATTGCTTCACATGCGGATTTCGCATTTGACCAAAAAGTTGTGGTGGTCGACCTATAGTATGAGTGTCCGTTATAATTTGTTTGAGATGTAAACCCATTCATAACTGGAGTTGTCCTTTTATATAACTTAACAGGCACATTTACTGCACCTGTTCCATCAGCATTATAAACATAACCTGAATACGTAAAATTTTGACCGTACAAATTTATATAAGTCAAAAATATTATTGTCCAATTAATAATCTTGTTCCACATGTTATAGTATAATTTAATGTATTAACTTTTATCGCCCAAGCACCCCCACCATTTATATTAAATTTGAATCTTTTGGTTATTGCAATATTAGTACCAATTGATGGTAGAATAACATAAGGTGATTTTAAAACTAAATCATTGTAATAACTTACATAGGGCGAATAAACAAATAGACCCATAAGTTTTACGTCAAATCTTCTACCGAATTTTAAATCGTACATTCCACCACCTATGAGTGCCGTACCTAAAAAAGAGGTTTTATAAACTTGACCATATGAAACTGTTCCCATATAAACCGCCTTTAATCCTGGTACTTTAGGAAACATAAACATTTGACCTCCAGCTAAAGTCCCATAAAGTGACCCTCTACCTTCAAAACCTAATGATACTGTTCCCGATAATAAGCCCATAGATTTTTTATTTATCCACGCATGGTAACCTGTTAGATTAGGCCCTCTTTGAGCTGACACATAATCAAGTAATCCGCCCCGAGCAGTTTGTCCGTCCCATCTCATATTGTGGTAACCTCCTGTTAATTTTAATCCAGTTGTTACTTCTGAGTTTTGAAAGTTGAAACCTACAAAATCACTTGATGCAATTACTGTAGGTTTTCCCCCTTCTTTATTTTGATTTATTGTTTTGGTTGCCCCTTGTGTAATGTTGGTTTGTCCTCCCCCTTGTTCTTCAGTTTGAGTTGTGGTTTCTTCACCATTAGGTGTATTTCCACCATTACCTTGAGAATTTGAATTTACATTAGTTTGGGTATTATTTGTTGGTGAGGCATTTGTTGTTGTTGTTATTTCTTCACCTTGTCCATTAGTTCCTTGACCATTCTCACCAGACCCATTCCCGTTATTCCCCCCAATATTCCCGCTATTATTAGTGCTCCCATTGTTTTGATTAGTATTATTGTTTTGGTTGTTTATAGACTGGTTAGTCTGTGAATTTCCATTTTCATTTGTTCCACTTTGAGTTGTAGTTCCTCCTGCTTGTGTTGAAGTTTCATTTCCAACATTTGTAGAAGAGGTTCCATTTGTTCCGTTGTTTGAACTTGTTTCATTTGTTCCAGTAGTGGTCGCACTTCCTTCATTATTGTTACTTGTTCCATTTATTTGGTTTTGATTGTTATTGGTTGTGGAGTTATTATTATTTGTTGTTGTAGTATTATTTGTTGTAGTAGTATTATTTGTTGTAGTATTGTTTGTTATATTATTTCCACTTCCATTTTGGGAATTGTTCCCGTTTTTTTTGTTGTTTTTTTTATCGTTTGCCTTTGAGCTTGAGTTTGATGAATTTGATGCTGCGGTCAATGTTCCACTTAGAAAATCTGTGGCACCATTTGATATATCCATAAGAGCGGATAATGAATTTATTAATCCAACGGTATTCAATGCAACGTCTTGTGCAATGTTAATAGAACCTGCGAGTCCAACAATTTCAGAACATGGTGAACCATCAAATTGTGAAAAAACATTATTAGCCCAAGACTCAAAAGTACCATCGACAAAATCTTGTTGTGTAAAGTTTTCTATAAAACCATAATACCCAACAGTGACAGAGCCATTGATGGGTACTATAATATTTTTAACGTTTCCAGTACAGGGGTCGGTGTATGAATAGTTGTATGTTTGCGCGTTTGAATTGTAGAAATTAAACACAAAAAACAGTACGGATATGAAAATTTTTATTTTCACCTTGGGAATACGCCTTTCGTAATTAACCGTTTAACCACTCTTGATGATGCGGTTTCTAAAGCTTTTTTTGTGGATATACCTATTGTTGATTGGTTAAATTTTACATCGTCTGAAATGTCTCCCAAAATTGATGTTGTTTTAATAGTTACTGCTTCACCTAACCCCGAACCAACAATAACTTGACTTGTTTCAGCATCTACAAATTTAATTTGAAGACCTAATCTTGTGGTTTGATTTACAGTCTGTTGACCATTTACTTTAACTATCTCATCTTCAGAAACACTAAAATCGTATACTTCAATATAAACAAAATATTTTGCCAAAACTACATTTCCTTTTACTTCAATTTTGTTAGATGAAACTCCCTTGTCTGATGCTTTGTCTTGTGCAATCATTCTTTGTTTTATTTCCTCTTTTTCTTCAGTAAAAATAAATCTATTTGTATACTCCAAATATTCTATAACAATATTTGTTACACCAAGACCAACTCTTTTATCTTTAAGTTCGGGATATAAAGAATATAATTCTTCATTGATTCCTATTTTTAATAATTGTATCGGTACTTGAATAGTGTCGTTGTATTCAGCAACTGAATCAATTGATTGTTTCTTTTCAAAATCCGCAACATATTGTTCTGTCTTTACAGAGCCAATTCCCCCTCCGTTTTGAGGGGGTTGAGCTTGTATTGTTTTACATCCAATCAATAAAAGTGGTAATATGTAAAGTATTTTTTTCATTACCCTTCTACTTCTTCGTCTTCTTCTTTATCATTTTGTTTACCTGACAAATATTTGTCAACTGAAGCAATACCAAATGAACCTAATGTAATCCATAAAAATCCATCATAGATAAATTTATTGATTGGCATTTCTTGTCCGTATAACCCTGTGTAGATGTCCACACCAAGGCAAATTACCATCATGATAAATGCTCCAAAACCAACGATTGATTTTTCGTTGATGTCGTTTTTGTCCATAAACATTCTTACGAAGAATGATTTTTTTGTTTTCTTTTGTGCCATTTTATTTTATTTGTTGTTTATTACCAAGACTCTTCCTCTTTTTTAGGTTGTGGTTGAGGTTGAGTTGGTTGTTGAGTTGCAGGTTTTTCGATAATTCTTTCACGAACCACACCCCCACCATTATTGTTCTCAGTTTTTTGTTTATTTTCTTGGTTTTGTTGTACATTTATAGTTATAGGCGCTTGACCTCCAGACTGTTCTGTTTTTGTCTCCTCTTTTGGTTCTTCGTCACCTCCACCATATAACATAACACCTAACCATGTTCCACCACCAGCAATTACTGTTGATAATGTACCAACAATGGTCTTTTTTAATCCTGACCACGTTCCGTCGTTTGTGTCTTGTGTTTCTTCTGACATTTTGTTTTTGTTTATTTTAGGTTTATTGTTTTACAATTTTTGAGACTTTAGTTTCTCCGTTCTCCATAGTTAATGTAACTAAGTAAAGACCTCTTTCTAAACTCCCTAAGTTTTCAACATAGTTATATTCTCCGTTTGGTAATTGAGTGTCAAAGATTGTAATTAACTTTCTTCCAACAACATCGGTTATTGATAGGTTTGCGTTTGTGGTTTCTTTAACTTCAAATGATATTGTAACCTCATCAACAACAGGGTTAGGGTTTACTGAAATAGTGTTTCCAATTACTTGACCCATATTACTTTTTAATACTTGAAGGATTCCGTTTGTTGGAGTTACTGTTAAATCTTTTGATTGGACATTTCCTGCGAATTTTAAAGAAGTATAAAGAGGACTTTCTTCCCAAAGGTTTTGTGGTTGTTTTGCTATAAATTGTAATTTAACAACCTCATCACCATTTTTTAATGTTTGTTCTCCGTTTGTTATGTCAAATCCACCCCAATCAACTTGATTGTTATTAGGATTAACATATGTAATCCATTCCATCGCATTAGATGTAGAATATATGCCTTTAAATTCTAATAGTTCTGAATTGTATTTTAAACCGAACTGAAGTGATGACAACTCTTCACCGTTAGTGAAAACCTTAACCGGTAATTCAACCAAGTTTCCTGCTTCAACTGTTATGTGAGGAACATTTACTTCAATTGTTGATGTTGGAAAATCGTATTCAACTTTTGTGTCGATTACATTATAGATTTGTGATTCCAATCCTGGTATTGGTCCAACCAATACTTCAATAGGAGTTACACGAGCCATGTTATAACCCGTACCGTTGGCATCTCCAGGAACCATTACATAATATACTACAGAGTCAGGTTGTCCTGGTAATATATCAAATGTAAAGTTAGTCACACCGGGGATTGTTGATGTATAGTTGGTGTTAGACCCATTGATAGTTGCAAATTCAGATGTGGTAAAGAATTTAACATCTTTTGTATTGTTAGGCCATTGTGTAAATCTACCTGATACTCTACCGAACACACCCCATACGTCAGATATAGTTGTATTATTAGAACCATTCACATCTGCTGTGAAGTAATCAAATCCAGTCATGGTTCCATTTCCTAAAACCCACTGATTGATTAACTGAGCATCCGTTGAAGATATAATATTACCAACACCCATAGTGTCTCCTTGAATTGCAAGTCTTACATCCCAATATGTTGTATCTAACGGTACTGATATATTAAAGTCACCGTTTATATCTGTAACATAAGAAGAATGTTGTGTCCAAGTGTTTCCACCGAATGGTCTTCTTTGTAATGCTAAATTTAAATATTTAGCCGGTGAACCTGTTACATTTGTAAACGTTCCGTGAAATGCGAAGTTCACAGGAGTAAATACACCACCATAGTTATGAACACTTAATGTTGTATCCATACCGTTTTGTTTTGCAGCATATGGTGTAAAAGTTTGTGGTCCTGTCCAAGTTAAGTTAGAGATAGACGCCAAGTTACTGAATGTTGCCGCTGGAGCATGAACAAAGGTGATAAGAAATCTTTCACCGTTTGGTATTGTATATGTCGCACTTGGCCCTGTATAAACTAAAGTAATTGTGATATAACCATTTGCAGTATTTGTAATATACTGAAGGTCTAAGTTCGCAGATGGTCCGATTAATGAAACAGTTGCATTTGTAAAAGCAACATTATCATAGAATACTCTAAACTGAACTCCCGCAAATTTTGTAAGAGTTGTATTTTGTAAAGTAATCTTCGCATCCGTTGTACCTTGTGCTGTTGTTCCAACTTGATACTGTGAAGCAATAATTCCCCACAATCCGTTTGATGGCGCCACTGGTACTTGTGTATAACCAATAAATGGTAAAAATAAAAGTAATAAGGTTAGGTAATAGATAGTTTTCATTAAAGTATTTTAAAATTTTTATTTTATGTCAGAACTTTCAATCAATGTGTAAGTAAAATAGTTTCCGTGTTTTTCACGAGCCTTTCTACAAATTTTCATAAATTCTTCAAAGTCCGCACTTCTTTTAAACACTTGACACCCTTCTGACCAATTTTCAACATAAGTTGAGTCAGCACCAGCCTTGTGAATGTTAATACCAAATAGACCTTCATCTACTTTGTTTTCATCATAACTTAAGTCTTTATTTGCGTCACGATAAACTTTAACATTTTTTGCTTGTTTCAACGCCTCATACTTACCTTGGTGGAGTCCAATTCCGTGAGAACCTCTGTATTGTCCTTCAACCAATCTTGCAACTCCTTTAACATTATGGTATTCTAAAACTCCTTTTTTACCTGGGTCGGTTGTTGCTGGCCACTCATGATATTTCCATGCTCCCGTTTCATCTTTATAACTCATTGTTAGTAAGTCGTCAAATGCATTTGTAACTTTTTGACCAGTATCAGAATTTCTAATACCAATAATATTGACATCATAACCTTTGTTATTTTTGTCTTCAAAATAAACGTAACCTTTGTTTTTTAAGGTAGATTCAACCTGTTCTCTTGTGTATTTCATAATTTTCCTTTTTTTAATAAGTATTTTCAAGTAGGGTATAATTCAATTTTTTTTTGATTTTTTTATTTACTTTATTTTTTAAAATAGTATTTATAAGAAAATTAATTATTATGATACTAAAAAATGGGTCAAAAGGAGATGACGTAAAAAAACTCCAAGAAAAACTAGGTGTTGAGGCAATTGGAACCTTCGGGCCTAAAACTGAAGCCGCTGTTAAAGCATGGCAAAAAGCAAATGGATTAAAAGATGATGGTATTGTAGGTGATGCCACTTGGGCTAAACTATTTGGTAAGTCATCTCCAACTGCAACTGTAGTTAAAGAAGATGTGGTTATACCTTCAGGAGGGCCATTAAACATTGAAAAGTTGAAGGGTCATATTCCTGACGCAGTGTTGGCACAAATACCTGAAACCGCAGCTAAATTCAACATTACAAACAACTTGAGACTTGCACATTTTCTATCACAATGTGGTCATGAGTCAGGAGGGTTTAAGGCTGTGAGTGAAAACTTAAATTACTCAGCGGATGGTTTGAAAAAAATCTTTGGTAAGTACTTTCCTGGTAATCTTAACGAGTCTTATGCAAAACAACCCGAGAAGATTGCATCTCGTGTTTATGGTAATAGAATGGGTAATGGTGATGAAGCATCAAAAGAAGGTTATAAGTTTAGAGGTAGAGGATATATCCAATTAACAGGAAAAGCAAACTACACAAAGTTCACTCAATTTATTGGTGAGGACTGTGTTTCAAACCCTGATTTAGTGGCAACTAAATATCCTTTGGCATCTGCAGCGTTCTTTTTTGATTCAAACAAACTATGGGTAATTTGTGACAAAGGAGCCGATGATGCAACAGTCACATCAGTAACAAAAAGAGTAAATGGTGGAACATTAGGTTTATCTGACCGAATAAAACACTTTAAAGAATATTACAATTTACTTAAGTAAAACACGAAACCCCTCTTAACGGAGGGGTTTTTTATTAGTTATTAATCCAAGTCCAACCTAAAAGTAATTTAGAAAAATAACGGTGAATTATATTTGGTTTTTTTTCAAAAAAAATGTGAAAACTTTTACCAACTTTGTAATAACCAACTTGTTTTGGATATTTGATTACTGTTTGTGTAACTTCACCTTGTCTCAATATCCAATCATTTATTGAATCTTGGACTTCAATTTTTTTGTTATCCGTTTTTTGTTTGTTTTTTGTCGGATTAACTGCCCTTTTTATAGTTTTTTTTTCTTGTTCCATTTTTATTTTTTATTTTCATTTTTATAGTCGACCCAACTTATCCAAAACCCAATAGCCACAATTACATTCATACCCACAGATGCAATTAATTCATGAATATCTTTATATACATTCATTGTTAAATGAACGTGACCAACAACCCAAAATGGTATTGATAAGTTAGACGAAACCCAAAGTAAAATATATTTCAATAATTTCATAAATTATATTTATTGCTCTGAGTTTTTTATTTTTAATTTGCTTTTTCTAATTGGTCTTCGTTAAAGATGTGAAGAAGTCCATATTCATCCATCTCACCAACGACTCTCGTATTACCTTCAACTGTTTGGAACACAGATACGATTGTACATGGAAACTTATATCCTTTAACTTTAACTGCTTTATCACCTACTTTGAACTTAGGTTGATTTGACGGGAAATCTCCGTCTGATAATTGTGGGTCATCCCACGATGTGTCTCTATTCATAATTTTATTTTTTAAATCTATAACCGATAAACCAAAAATCAATTCTGAAAAACCAATTACCGTCGTGTTTTCCAAAACCAATTCTAATCATCCGATTATTGTGGTTAAGTTTTATTTTATCAATTTTCATTTTTAATTAGAAAGCGGCATTTTGATAGTCGGGTGTGATTGGTAATTTTTAAGTGTGAAATCACCAATAACATAAGATTCTATTGATGGTCTTGTTCCTTCATAAGTTGGAAATTGATTAATAGTTGGTAACTCAAATGGTTCTCTTGTTAATTGTTCTTTAACTCCATCAATCTGATTTAAATAAATGTGACAATCTCCCATATTTGAAATCAACTCATCAGGAACCATATTAACCTCCTTTGCCAATATTGTTAGAAGTAATCCATAAGACGCCAAATTAAATGGCGTTCCAAGTGGTACGTCCTGGCTTCTGCAGTTATACATTAAAGAGATTGCTCTGGTTGGAATATTAAATTTGTCACATTCTTTATGAACCTCATTATCTAAATCTATACTAACATTACTTTTTATAAAATCAAACAGTTCATTTGAATCCAATAAAT
>Ga0114979_10002118_pt1 | contig 13421 bp, 12 predicted proteins | sample S_140625_EF_Meta_FD_87315 | JGI IMG/M metagenome (GOLD analysis project Ga0114979, IMG submission 87315) | Freshwater microbial communities from Lake Simoncouche, Canada to study carbon cycling - S_140625_EF_MetaG | ecosystem: Environmental > Aquatic > Freshwater > Lake | place: Lake... | reverse complement strand
GCGATATTCATACTAAGTGCAGAACGGATATGTGGTGCCGTTGGCTTTATATCGTTTACTAGTAATCTTTGACCACCAGTTAAGCCAAAAATTATTTGATCAGGTTTAAAATTAAATGATTCAATTTGAGAAATTAATGAAGTATTAGAATAGGCTGGCCTTGCTGTTGTTACAATAACTTTTCCACCAGCTTGCTGAAATTTGGTCAACTTAGCAAAAATATCAATATTTATAGGCACGACTTTCCCAATACTCTTACCGTCCATACTTATTCCGCTATTATGAAAAATTAATGTACCATCGAGATCAATAAATATAGTGGACTTGTCATGAATAAAAAAATTAGATGGAATTAATTTAGCGGCAGCATCAAGTTGTTCAATGGTTCCCAAAGGAATAAAAAAATCAATACTTCGGGCGTCTACAAAGTAATTAAGTGATATATATTCATTCAGAATCGCTGAAATATAAAGTTCACTACTTATATCTTTGACTAAAGTTTGAGTAATATTAAAAAAGTGACTTTGGGAAGGAAAAATATACACGCCAATACATCCATGGCTCGTGTCAATGCCTTCAAGTTCTGAAGAGTTTGGTTTTTCTCTAATTTCAACTATGTAATCCTTTCCATTACGTACTGGAAAACACCAGCCCAGATCTTTCGCATTTTTTTTCGCGAGCACAATTTGTACTTCGTTTTTATTCAACTTTAAATCACCATATCGTAAAATTTCAGATGCGTTAAAATAATGATCGCAATCACTTATGACTAAAGTTTCATGCTCGTCTAAGAGAATCTTTTTTCTTAATTCACTTAAACCTGCAAAAGCTGATTCTACTGAACTAGATGTTCTCTTTGCTAACTCTATAACTAATACCTGATTTTTAAAATGATCGTTTATACTTTTTGCTAATCCATATTTTTCAGAGTCTGCCTTATCTATTACAAAAACTATATCACTTTTAGAGATGATACCCTGACTTATCCACGACTGAAAAGATTTAAAACTCCAATAAAATAAAGGCATATTATGAAAATTTATAAGTGGTTTTGGTACAAATTCATGAGTGGACTGAATCCTTGCACCTCTCCCAGCTGCAAGAATAAGAATTTTCATGGATGTATAATACTATTAGTTATGAGATCGTCTAGATGCTGTAAAAAGAATTCTAAAGAATGTTTTATGAAGCAAAGATTGATTTAATGTTAGACAAAGCAAGAAATACTGAAATGCCTAAAATTGCAATACTCATAGCTGACTGCCATGATGATTTTTTTGGGGCCATTAGAAAAGCAATTCACAACAGAATTTGGAAGCCTTTTCAAGATGCCGGATATCAAATTTTTTATGTTAAAGGAAATAAACCTAATACTTTCGAAATGATATTGAATTATGTTTCCGATAAATTACGACACACTCATTTTCATTTTATAGAATATTTTTTTAATAAATTATTCATAGGAAAAATTGATAAAAGTAAAATAAAAGTAGTAAACTCTAACAACGATTTATTAGTTGATATACCAGAGGGATTGCGTTATATAACTTTAAAAATATTAATGGGAATGAAGTACTTAGAAGAAAATGAATTTAAAATTGTGTATCGCACTACAACCAGTTCAATTTTATCATTTGATAATTTCAACAAGATTGTCAATTCTATTAATATTGATCAAGTAGTTTATAAAGGATCTCAAGGAGAACATAATGGGGTCAGGTTTGTTTCAGGGGCTAATACCTTAATTGATTCGAAAGCAATCAGTATTTTGCTTGGTGAAATCAATAGAATTGATTTTGGGTATTTAGACGATGTGGCATTTTCTAAAATTCTATGGCCATATATCGATGAAAATGAAATTCCATCAATTAGCATTGGAAATACTACAGAATTAAATTATTTAAATTCTAAACAAACATCTAAAATTGTGCATTTTAGATGTAGATCTTATGAAAAACCTAGAGATGATCTAAAAATTATGAATTATGTATGCGAATATCTTGGAATTTAAAGTGTATTAGCACAATAAACTTCTTCAAATTCACCAACGCCCATTGTGAGTGCTAAGTAGCTGACATTAGAAAATGAATATATGAAATAAGGACATCTGGAAAGTATGAAGCAGTCTTTAATAACTTCTTGATTGATATTTTTTCTATTTCTTTTAAAATGTATTGGTTTACCATTTTTACTGATTATTTTATTATAATCAAATACTAATAACTCAGAGTATTTATCTAAAAGTAAATTTAAATAACGCTCGTCATCGGTAGCAAGAAAAATATTATTTATTTTCTTCTCAGTAATTAAAAAATCAATTTTTTTAAATAACTTTAAAATATCAACAGGTTTTACTTCTCCTACTTTATCAGTCCCTCGCAAATGGAGCCCTAAAGTTCGATTATTGACAATTTTATTTGTATCTAAAATCATTTTATCAATATTCTTTAGAAAAAATAGTGCGTTAAAAATTGAACGCTTTCCGTTTATCAATGTAGGTTCAAAAACTGTGTGTGCATTACTTGGATTCTGAATGTTCGAATTAACATAATCAGATCTAATATCCCACCTATAAAGTGATTTCTGATGTTTAGTTTTGAAGTCAAATATGTCACTTAACTCTGTGCTGTCTATAAATACATCATAATTACTAAATTTATTGACATGATACTGGCAGATATTGATAGCTTCGTTAATTATTGCACAAATGCCTGCTTTGTTTGGAAAAATACCAAAATTGTTAAATCTTAAAAAGCTTTTCTCGTTAGACTCAGTACTCATTATTTATGCCTTGTCATGAAATGTTTATTACTGGGTAGTATAGTAATTTCCTGTAAATAGTTATACTCTTTACCATGATGCTTAATAATGTTGGTGTTATAGTCATTGCAAATGACGGAAAAATTCGGAATGACCATCAGTTAAATGATGGATTTTTTAGTAAATTTGCAAAATCACACATCTTTCGCGCATTATCTCCTTTATTTCTGGGGTGTGAAAATCCTGATAATAACCATTCACATACCGAAAGTTTAACCTGTAATGAATTTGCCGCTTCCTTAAGCCATCAAGCAGCAAGAAATTTCGCAGTAGTTTTTGAGTTAGACTGGGTATTGTTTCTAGAAGATGATGCCATACTTGCTGATGATTTTTTTGTGACTCTTGATAATTTAACAGGGTCAAATGAATTTGCAGAAAAAGAAGTTGCGTTTCACCTTTTTCCAGAGCAATTTGGGCTCTTAAAAACTGCTTATAATAAATTGTTTAGTATTATAATTTTGCCAGATTATGCAGTTGGGTATTTAATGAATCTAAAAGCAATTAAATTCACTGTTGGATATACACACCATGCACAAAATTTTTTAGCAGATTGGCCAAAGTATATAAAAAAAATAAATTGGTTTGCACCGTATGAAAGTATGATTAGGCATCCTAAACTTGATTATAAATATAGTGATGAACTTTCTTCAATCGAAAAATTCAGACAGATAAAACACGAGAGTTATTCATTTTATGACAAATTGTTATCAAGAGAATTGATGCGAAAAATTTTTTTAGTATTTTTGAAACCTTTCACAAAAGCATATGGAGATTCTAGTATTAAAGCTCCTTTGTTAAGAACTCGGTACTTTTAATAAATTTATGCTGAAGAATAGTATATTTATAACATTTGGTGATGGTACAAAAGGTTGGCGCGATGCAAGAAAAAGAATAGCGAAGGAAGCAATGAGATCTGAAGCTTTTGAGCATGTTTTCGCGCTCAGTGATAAATGGCTAAAAAACTGGAAAATGGATACTTATAAGTTTATATTAGACGTTGAAAATACTTTTGGTAAAAGGGGTCATGGTTACTGGGCCTGGAAACCTGAAGTACTAGTTTGGGCCGATGTTATGTTTCCCAACCATCAAATAATTTATGTTGATTCAGGATCGCACCTGAATATTGAATCTTCCACTTTTATGTATAAATTAGAAAAATGGGCCAGGATTTCAGAAAACCAAGGCGGACTTGCTTGGCAATTACCAAATAATGCTGAAAAATTTTGGACAAAGATGGAATTAGTAAAATTCCTTAATCCTGAAAGTAAAAATTTGGAATCAGGACAAGTGCAGAGTGGATTTATAATGCTACCACCAAGTAATAAAAGATCGGTTTTACTACACGATTGGCTAAATATTGCATTGAGTAACAATGGTTTAATGATTAATGATGAATTACAAATTAATCAAACTCCAGGTTTTATTGAGCATAGACACGATCAGTCAATATTTAGCTTACTTTGGAAAAAATACGAATTTCCACTAATCACCGATGAAACAGATCCAATACTTAATTGGGAATCTCCAATAGTTGCTACGAGAAATAATACTGGCTTACCATGGGGGCTAGCACCAATTTGGGTGATAAATATGATCAGCAGAATAAATTTGATCTTTGACGCATTTAATAAATTATTTAATAAACTCAGATAGAAATACCGAGGTTATATTTTAATTAATCAATAACTTAACTAACTTTTTTAGAGATATTTTTATTTCCAAGTACAAAAAAAATACAAAAGTTAATATCAAAAACAATCTATAAAAATTAATATCCAAAGTATTTCTCAATAAAATAATTTTAATCAGTATATAATTTCTGCTAACTGGTAAATTTAAGTGATAATCAGTAAATATTTTATTTGAAAAAAGTTGTGTAAAAACTTTTAATGGATTTTCTATTCTATCAATTCTATTGAAACCTGTTCCGCTATCCTTTAATTTAGTAATACGCTTTTGTTCAGGAAAATCTTCAACCGCATTATAAATATATTTCTGATCAAAATTCCAACCACTACCACCATGTGTAGAACTATAGTGAATGTTTGCTTGATTCAATTGGTTCCATGCTAATTGAATTAAATTATTTAGTTGATTATTAGTGCTTAGAATTATTTCTCCTGCTAAATCTGACGGTGAAATTAAATAGCAAATTGGATATTCATTAACAAGTTGGTCACGTAAAATTATAAATGAATTTTCATAATGAGATTTTAAAATATATTTTTCATATATATCTGGACTCATTGGAATCATATCTATATCAGTTGTTAATACGATGCTATTTTCAAAATATGGCATTGAAAGCACTCTTATGTTTTGTGCAATAAAGTCTGTAGGAATTCCATTTATTTGTGGAAATAGAATAATATATTTTTCATAATGCTTCAGGTGGGAAGGAATTTCATTACTTACTAAAAAAATTCTTGGCTCCGCCTGAACTGTATGAAACTTCTTGCACATTGATATCCAAGCATTAAGAAATGTTTCTATACAATCTAAGTATCTTGGGTTTAAGTTACTTGAAGAAACTATGTATGAATTAATTTTTTTATTCAAGTATTACCCTTTAAAAACAAGTATTTCAAACATTACGTAATATTCTATTTGAAAAATCTTCGATAGTCTTGATTATTCCATTTGCCAACGAAATAGTTGGAAACCAACTATATTCTGATTTTATTTTTGTAATATCTGGTTGTCTCTTTTTAGGATCATCGATTGGAAGTGGGGAGTAAGTAATTGTTGATTTACTATTTGTAATTTCTAAAATCATATTCGCAAGATCTATAATCTTCACTTCTTCTGGATTTCCAATATTATATGGCCCATTATTTTTATTACTAGAATTAAATATCGCCATCAGTCCGTCAATAAGATCATCAATATAACAAAACGATCTTGTTTGATTTCCATCCCCGTAAATTGTAATGGGCTCTCCCCTTATGGCTTGAAATATTAAATTGGATACAATTCGCCCGTCATTGAATCGCATTTTTGGTCCGTAAGTATTAAAAATTCTCACTACTTTAATCTTTGTGCCAAATTGTCGAAAGTAATCAAAGCATAGAGTCTCAGCGACTCTCTTACCTTCGTCATAACATGCTCTAGGGCCTATTGGATTAACATTACCAAAGTAGTTTTCGGACTGTGGATGAACGAGAGGGTCGCCATAAACCTCACTTGTTGAAGCTTGTAATACAGTAACTCCGTTTTTTTGTGCAAGTCTGAGAGCATTGAGAGTTCCAAGCACATTTGTTTCCACAGTTGAGACTGGATTTAACTGATATTGAATTGGAGACGCTGGGCATGCAAAATTAAAAATATAATCAACATCATAATGATATGAATCAATTACATTGGTATTTATGAATTTGAAAAGAGAATTTGTTTGTAGATCTTTAATATTGTCTAAATCTCCAGATGACAAATTATCTAATGCAATAACATTGTGACCCTCTACTACCAGTCTTTTCGCAATGTGTGACCCAATAAATCCACAGGCGCCCGTGACTAACACTTTCATTTCCTACGCCTCCAAGGTATATTTCATTTAAAATAATTATTATCGTGTAAAATTATACTCATGTTTACAGGATTAAAGGATTTAATTGAACAAGACGATATTATTAAATCTGATAAATACCTCTGGCACTCACAAGCTTGTTTGAATTGCTTTTATCACCCTTCAAGCCTTGTATTTAGATCTGATTACTGGCGTAATAATTTAGTAGATTCACTAATTAGGGTTCGGGTTCCCGATGGGAAAAAAACTCTAATTTTAGGTCATTCTGATCAAAGAATAAGATTGAATTCGCTAATGGTAGGCATAATGCGTGGGTTTAATCAAGTAAGAGCCATAAACGCATCAAATTTTGGTTCAAGATTAAGTTCTATCCCACTTGGAATTACGAACTTTTCAAAAGATTCTGCTCCTTTTAATATCTTAGGAAACTTACAAATTATGTTAGAGGCTGCTGATTCAACACCTAGAATTAATGATTATAACGGGGTGCTACTTGTAAATTTCTCCGTGAGTTCTAACTTAAAAAAGAGAAACAAACTCCTAAAAACTCTAGAAAATATGGAAATTAGAAATTTAATTCCAGATTATTCAAGATTCGGACGTTTGAATTTTCTCCAACAAGTTAGGAAGCAATCGTTTGTGCTATGTCCCGAAGGTAATGGTGTTGATACTCATCGAATTTGGGAAACTTTGTATCTCGGAGGTATTCCAATAATTTTAAGTTCAAATGTTTTAAATCCACTTCTTACTGACTTACCAGTTTTAATAATTCACGACTGGAAAAAGCTTTATGATAAAAAGTTCTTAGAAACAAAATGGTATGAGATACAAACAAAAAAATATAATTTTGAGAAGCTTAAGGCCTCATTTTGGATAAAATCCTTTTGCTCATCCTAAATTTCAAACAAAGAAGTTACTATTTATTGTGTCCCAATTAGAAAGTAATAATTTTGATTCATTTTTTTCACCGGGGTGAAAGTATTTTGGGGCAACTACTTTTGCTTTTATATTTTGGTATGCTGCCCATAGTGAAAAAGTTGAGTTAGAAATTATAATTCGACTAGAGTGCGACATAAGTTGTAAAGTTTCAGCTGATGATAAACTTTCACCTACCCATTTAATTTTATCCTTTGAAGTTTGAAGTACAAAATTGTTATTAATACTAAACTCCTTAGTAACTAGATCTATCTCATCAGAAAAAATCCAAATATTTTCAGAATTACGTTTTCGCAACAAATTCAATGCGTCCAAATAATATTGGCATCCAAGTAAACCCCAATTTTCATTTAATCTATAGTCACCCCTTCTTACATGCATGATAATCACATCGTTTAAAACTATTTCTTTTTTTAAAGTTTCATAAATTCTTGAATAATTTCTTAGCTTTAACTCAACGATTCTATGCAAGAATTGCTTTGCAACATCACGGGATTGAAAATAGCCTTGAAAATAGTAATTTGGTAGATACGTATTTTGGAACCCGCTCGAAACTTCCTTATTTAACTTTAAAATTTGTATTTCTTTTTTCGGCCTGCTAACGGGGATTTTATCTCCAATTACTTTAGAAGAAAATTTCATAAGTCTACGATTTTTATTAACAAATTTGCCACTTAAATTATAATAACGGATTCCTAAACGACTTTGGGTGTAGTTCATATTCGTGCAATCTACATACAAATTTGATTTATAATTCGTTGCAATCTCGTACGCAAAAGCATACTGAAATAGTTGATTTCCCAGCCCGCCATTAAGCTCTACCCATACATCGTTTGTATTTGCCATAGTTAATTAAGTTTAGTTTTACCTTTCAATCGAAGATAAAAATGTGTTGAAAGATGATGACTTAGTTGAAACATCATTGAAAGAACCAAATGCAAGAACTTTTCCATCCTCTAAATAAAGTATTTTGTCCATTGAACGAATTGTAGAAAGTCTATGTGCGATAACTAGAACTGTTACTTTTCCTGAAAGAGTTTTAATAGATTCACTTATTTCAAATTCAGTTTTGCTATCTAATGCATTTGTAGCCTCATCTAAAACTAGGATTTGCGGCCTGGTAAATAGAGCTCTTGCAATACCTAAACGTTGTCGTTGACCGCCACTAATCTTCTGTCCATCCTCTTCAAGGTGGGTGTTTAGACCTTGTGGGAGGCGATTAATAAACTCATCTAATCGAACCAATCTTAAAAAATCCCAAGCTAGTTCATCAGTTAACAATTCGTCTGGGTAACCCAGACTAATATTTTGCTTTATTGTTCCAGATGAAATATATATCTTTTGTGGAACATAAGAGATTGCACCTGGCCATTTTCTTATGGCTTGAGAAACCGGTAGGTTTGACAAACTAACAATGCCGTCGAGTGGTTCCAAAATTCCCAAGATTAATTCAACAAGTGTTGTTTTCCCAGCACCAGATGGACCAATAATTGCTACAGATTCACCCGGATTGATAGATATGTCAATCTTATCTAAGGAAAATTTCTCATTAAGTGAATGACTATAAGAATTTAAGTTTATTTTAATCTGTGGAATAAAACCTTCATACTTGAAGCTGTACTCATCAATTACAAAAATATTTGGTTCACTTAAATCATTAAATTCTCTGATCATTTTAAATGTATCCACTGATGCACCTTCAGAATTTTTGATAGTTAAAATACCTTGTTGAATCCGTAATAACGCTGGAATCACTCTCAGGCTTGCTGTTAAAAATATCGCTAGACTTGATACTGCTTCGACTGAATTCTTAGTAATGAATTGAAACCCAACCAGAATTAAACCAGCCAATATCATCGTACTCTCAAATACATATTTACTAATATAAGGCATGAAAGCAAATTGACTTTTAATCATTGCAGATTCAAATTTCATGGTTTTAATGTTTGATACATAAAAACTTAACCGATTCCGGATTACAAATTCACGATATGAATTTAAAACCTCTAGTATTCTATTATTATGATTTACAATATTAACAAAATTCGTTTCACCCAATAACTTAGCCTTCGAATTTAATTGAACGTGCATAAAAAATAGGATAAGAGTAAATAAAGAAAATGAGAACAATGCAATAACTGGATCAATGATAATAATTCCAATTAAAATAATTAATAACATTAAAATATCAGTAATTATTGATACTCCGGTTGCTACTATTCCAAGAACAATAACATCAACGCCACTTGAGATGTTATATAAGATAACTTGAGGAGATTTTTTTTGTATATATTTTAAATTTTGAGAAAAAATCTGACTAACTAAGCGTGTGCCGATGTCAGCGGATTTATACGCTAAGTATTCAAAGATTTTTTTATTAAAATAAGCAGAAAAAACAGTTTTTACTAATAGGAAAAAGGCAGCGGCAATTCCAAGAACTGCAACCTGGTATTGAAAAGTTAACTCCCCAAACCAATTAGGAAATAGATTATTTTTAAAACTTGTGTTGGAGTTAATGCCTCGAATTGCAATAGAACCAATTAAGCCGATAAGTAATATTCCGATTAAATCAAAAATACCTAAGACAACTTGAATTAAAAAAATTATAAAAATCTTATATTTACTAGTATTGCCTAGTATTCGAATGCCATTTATAAAAGAGAGATTCGAATACTTGATTTTTAATTTATTAATAGTTAAACCTCAATCAAATTTGTTGCTCAGAATAATGATTCATTATACATTAAACCTACTACATCAATTAAAGTCGCTTTGGTTAACAACTAGGTACTAAGCCTTTGTGTTTATTTATAGACGTGAGCCCGCTCGGGCTCGAACCGAGGACCCAAAGATTAAAAGTCTTTTGCTCTACCAACTGAGCTACGGGCTCATTTATTAAACTAGTATAATCTTACCATTGATTTTCAAGATTTATTTTATGAATACAACTTTATTTAAAATTTCAAGAAAGCCACTGCTTATTTTGCAAATACCAGTTAACGGTTCTTTGCAAACTTTGGTCAAGCGGAACTGGCGGAACCCAACCAAAATTTTTTAATTTGCTGCCATCTAGGGCGTATCTTAAATCGTGACCTGGACGTAGTGAATGAAAATCTGTAAACTCTATAATTGGTTGGATGTTCATGAATTCCCCAATTAAATTAACAACTTCAAGATTAGTTAGTTCTTTCTCTCCAACCACATTGAACTTTTCTAGCACTGTGCTAGTCGGTGAATATCTTAATTGTAATTTGTATTTATTGTTAATTATATAATTAAGTGCATCTGCTTGATTCCTAGCGTGTAAGTAGTATCTGCTACCAGAAACCCAATTTTCACCAGATTTTGTTCCATGAATATATGTCTTATCAGAGTTAAGCAGATTACTTATAACCAAGGGTACAAATTTTTCAATATCTTGCCGTTCTCCAATAATATTCATAGTATTACTGATGACCATTGGCAATCCGAATGTCCTCCAATACGAGTGGCAAATTGATTCTTGTGCGGCTTTGCTAGAAGAATATGGATTAGATGGAAAAAATGTACTCCATTCTTTGTGGGCTTGCCCGTTAGGTGCAGGTCCATAAACTTCATCAGTACTTATCTGTAAAAAAAGTTCTAAGCTATCTAGTTGTCTACTGTATTCGAGTAAAGTTAAAATTAAATTAACATTATTTTCTATAAATTTCCTTGGCTCTAAAATACTACGATCAACATGTGATTCAGATGCCATCGATATAATAGTTTGTATTTGACCAAATTCTGATTTAGTAACGTTATCGATTGGAACAGTAAGGTCATGACTTACAACTTTTACTCTTTGATTTGCTGACTTTACTTCTTCAAAAACCGACCTAAGTCTTGCGGTGCTCCCTCTATGTCTAAATGAATCAGTAACAACAAAATCGTGATCTGTATTTTTGAGCATATGAGCAAGAGTATGACTTCCTACAAATCCTCCGGCACCAGTTAGAAGTATCTTCATAATTTAGTGCACCCTTACTATCTTATTATAATTTTGAATAACAATAACAGAATTTTACCACAATAAGACGCATAAACTACCTTTTAATCATCCTCTTAAAATAGTCATCGATTTCTATACACACTTTAACTTATCTTTCATATTGGTATTTATACATGTTGTTTATTCAACTTTATTAAAAGCTGCCCTTATTAATCGATTGTTTATTGCAACAGAAATTCCATTCCCTGTTGGAGGCACTACAAAAACTCTTTTTAGGCCTTTTTTATCAGCCAGACGAAAGGCTGTATAGAGAATTTGTGCATACTCTTCAATTGTCTTTGGGTTAGCAAGCCTTACAACTCCCTTGGGCGTCACAATTGAATCAAGAGCAATTAAGCCATCACCTTTGACTGGAATACCATAAATATGTACCTCAGCATTTGGTGAATAGTGTGATTCTAGTAATCCTGAAACTTTAATTTTTTTCTCTAAAGAGTTTTTTAAATCTGGATCTATTGTAATTTCACAAACCTCTTGGATCATTTCAAATGTTACTGCCCCTGGACGCAAAATTGATGCATTCTTATATCTGCAATCAATGATTGTTGATTCAATTCCCACTTCGCAATTCCCGCCATCCAACATTTGATCACTAGGGGACAAGTAACTACCGATCTCTAGTTCAACGGCTTCTACCGTAGTTGGTGAAACCGCGCCAAATCTATTTGCACTTGGTGCGGCAATCCCTGCGCCACCTTGAACCTCAAACTCTTTAAGTAGTGCTAAGGCAGTCGTATGTGATGGAACTCTTATGCCAACATTATTCTGGCAGCCTGTAACAAAATCTTTAGCCAACTCTGTTCTCGGCAAAATCAACGTCATAGGCCCTGGCCAAAAACTCCTTGCAAGTTTCACCGCGTACTCCGGAATTTCCCTTGCCCACTTTTCGAGGAGATCTACTGATGAGATATGAACTATTAATGGGTGCCCTGTTGGTCTACCCTTTACTGCATAAATTCTGGCAACTGCATCTTTATTTGTTGCGTCAGCCCCTATCCCATACACAGTCTCTGTTGGAAATGCGACTAAATTTCCGCTAATCAAAGATGACGCAGCATCTTTAATGGCAGATGTTGAGCATTGTGAAATGATGGTCATTAGGCAATTGTCGCACTTTGTACAACTTAAAAAGCCCGCATGCTTCAATTGGTTTTGACCAACTTAAATGACCCGATACCCTTATCTCTCCACTGTCCCCATCGTCTAGTGGCCTAGGACGTCGCCCTTTCACGGCGTTAACACGGGTTCAAATCCCGTTGGGGACGCAAAAGGAAAGGAAGAGATTCCTTTCCTTTTAAAGTTGGCCCAGTAGCGCAGTTGGTTAGCGCGCCGCCCTGTCACGGCGGAGGTCGCGGGTTCAAGTCCCGTCTGGGTCGCGATTTATTTATTTCTTAACTGGAGTAAATAAATTTGATTGGCTGAGTAGCTCAGTTGGTATGAGCGAACGACTGAAAATCGTTAGGTCGCCGGTTCGATCCCGGCCTCAGCCACAAAAGTTTTTGTTAATTAAAGAGGGGTTACTTGTGCAAAAAACCGTAATCACTTTAATTAATAAGTATGGATCTATGTGGCGATGGGCGCTAGTTGGAATTACCACAACAGTAATTGATTACCTTATTTTTATATCTATGTATTCTGTAATTACATCAGTACTTGTAGCGAATTTTTGTGCTGGATTATTTTCAATTACTTTTAACTACCTTGCTCATTACTTTTGGTCATTTAAAAGTGAGGCTGATCATTCTAAATCTGGAGTTAAGTACTTACTTAACCTAGTAATTTTTTGGTCACTTGGCACATTACTGTTAAAAGGTTTAATTACTGCAGGGATTGAACCAAAGATCGCTAAGTTAATTCCAATACCATTTATTGCGCCATTAAACTTCTTGTCATTAAGATTTTTTGTCTTTAATAAAAAAACTGTTTAATACAGGTTTAAGCAGATCCTGCTTTTCTTCTATGCATCTTTGGCGCAGCCCCACCTGTTTGACCAGCACCTATCTTTGAACCACTACTTGGTCCGCCGGCTTTGCCGCTGTTGCCGCCCTTTTGTTTTTTAGCGAGCGCCTCTAACATCTTCGCCTTTGGATCAACCGGCGTGTTTTTATT
>Ga0114979_10002114_pt1 | contig 13426 bp, 20 predicted proteins | sample S_140625_EF_Meta_FD_87315 | JGI IMG/M metagenome (GOLD analysis project Ga0114979, IMG submission 87315) | Freshwater microbial communities from Lake Simoncouche, Canada to study carbon cycling - S_140625_EF_MetaG | ecosystem: Environmental > Aquatic > Freshwater > Lake | place: Lake... | reverse complement strand
TAATTACACAGCAGAATTGCCGCACAATTTATATTTTACATAAAATTTAAATAAAAATATAAAACTTTTTGTAAAATATTTTTATTTTTCTACTTTTACACACGACACTTTTATTTCTAATGCTTTTGATTTTGTCCTATTATGTGTAATGATACCCGTTATTTTATAATCATTTTCATTTATTGTTATTATTTTACCAATATAAATATTTGGCCCACCATCTGGATCAATACTAGTTTCTTTATCACCATTTGTTGAGATTGAATAATATACTGTATTGCAACATACAATCTTTATTTCTGTATCATTTACTAACATAAATGATCTTTCTTCACCATATCGACTCTTTACAATTAGCTTCTCCATTTCTTCTACTATTTATTGAATTGAATTGATATTTCAATTTTGTAAATTATGTTTTAAGATGACAGCATCTAAACATGATTTCCAAATTATCAATTCATTCCATTCTCCATTTTTTTCAGTATATATATTTACTATTTTATCATTCTCAAATACTTCTTGTGTTGAATTGATAAAATACAAGTTTTCTTTATGATAATATTTCAGAAAAAGTTTCTGCAATTGTAATACTTCATATGTACTATATCTACATAGTACAATAATTGGTTTAGGATCATTCATAATTTCCAAAAAGCGTTTAATTCGTCTATCATATTTGTATAAGACGGTCTCATGATGGTCCGCCCAATTTTTAACAATCGTATTTTCAGTTATTACAACCTCATTATTTTTAATAGTAACATCTTCATCTTTCATATTTTCAAAATTTTTTGAATAATCTTGTGGTAAGTTATCAATTTCTGTTGGATAATCATGTGGAAATTGAAACCCATATGCATCAATCAAACGAGTTTTATTATTTGAGTAATATAGTTCTCTATGATATTTTCTAAAATTATCACGAAAACATACATCAAGTGATGATATATTTGATACTACCCAATCAAATGGAAGAGCAAAATTACGAAGATTTATACCTCTTAATGCGGCCGCAGGAGAACAATCATATCCAATCGTAATACAATTAAACATCTATATTATATATTAGATTATAATTATATAATATAGGGTTATGTTAATAATGTATGATTCTTACTAAATCATATGTAATCATCACATCAATCTCCGTACACTCACTATTTCGTATAATAAACAATTAAAATTAGGAAGAGTATGAAATCTTTCCCTACGATTCTACCATCGCAATATCAACCTGTGGAGAAATAGTAAGATACATCCGTGTCACAATAAATGTAATCAACAACTCTCCTACAAATTCAATCAGAACAATATCCAGTTGTGAAAAAACAAGATTTAGATAAATAAACCAATCAATATAGGTATAAATTGAGTTCATAAGTGTAATTTCATACATATATAAATGAGATAAATTTTGTTTTGAAATAGTTGTATCATGTACAACCAATGTAATCCATGCACCTACAAATTGATTATTTAAATTACGTATGATTGTATTAAAAAAAGAATAAAATACTACTCCTGCATATAACGCATAACTATCAATCACAAGACCTAAAATGATAAGATTTTCAGATGGCCCAAATTGATAAAACCCCTTAAGAGCTGTTCCTTTCTGTAATAATACTCCTAATGCTATCAATACACTTGCAGTCCAAATTTGCAATGCTCTAACTGTATAATGAACACGTTTTAGTTGTTCATTAGACATTCTTATTACATAAATGGTTGTAAATTCTTTACACTCTACTGAATATCTACCAAAATATTTTATCATAACCCCATGCACTTATTCCCTCTATATATACCCCATATCCAATCGAATGAATAACAATGACTAATTTTGAATGATAATTTTTAGAAATAAGCATAATGATTAATGCCAAAAAATAGTGATGAATATGAAAATTCCCCCCTTGATTATAAAAATAGTAATTAAATGCTACTATAAAAATAAATTCTGCGACCAAAATACTACCATTTACAAATGGATTTGAACTTATAAATAAATAGTAGAGTGATATACATAATATACCAAATCCTACGATACATGCCAATATAACATGTAAAGATGTATTTATTTCCTGTGGATTTAATACAAATGTATTTAATTCAGGAATCCTACCAAGAAATCTAAATTGTAGCCCAAATATAAATGGTAGGGTGTAATATTTTACAAAATCAGACAATTCAATGTGATTTAAAATGTTTTTAGGAGAATGATAATAAATAATAGGACTAATCATGATATTAAAAAACATATCAAATCGCAAAATAGTTGTATTCGATATACCATTAATAAAAATACCACCTAGAAATCCATACAGCATAAATACACTATACCATTTAATAGACTGGTAATATTTATTGTGCTTTACATGAATATCATTTGATATTTTATGTTGTTCTTCTACTTTATTAAAATGTGCCATTTCCAATTTCTCCAATACATCTTTTCTGTGTTTCAGTATATATTCTAATAAGGAATTTGTCTTCTTCATTTTTACCATTTGAGTTTCATTTGAAAGATCATTTGAATCTATTTCTAATTTTACTTCTTGCAGTTCAATTAGATCATTCATTTATTAACATCATCGTACTATTTCTTTAATTCATTATAAATATTATTTATTTAAAATGAACTATTTTCACATTATACATTCATCACAATTTCTTTGTTTTCTTTCTGTTTCTTTCTATAATTTTTCTGATACTCTTTCATGTATTCCTTCTTTGACATATTATTTATCATTTTTACAGTTTTTGTTTCATCTTCTATGATTTCATTTTTCACTGAAACAGGGACAGATGTTGCTGGAAGCGATGCCTCTGACGCATACTGTGAATCATCTATTTCAGACTCCTGTACAGGAATTGATACTGGACTTTGTACTGGCTGTTGTACTGGACTTGGTTGAACCGCTGGTTGAACCTTAATCAATCCCTCCAATTCCTTAATCCGCTTCTTCAATGATTCGATTTCCTCTTTATCCTTTTTTGCATCTTCATAAATCAAATCCAAAATAGGCTTCAATACAAAAATGGAATTCATAGCTTCTATGGTTATATCGTAATGATACTTTAAATTTAGATATGGTTTAATGGCGTCTTGTTTTGCGGCTGCGTTTTGTTTTGCGGCTGCGTCTTGTTTTTCTACGTTTACCACCAGCTGCTGGCATAGTTGAAGAAGGAATAGAATTTGCATTTAATTTTTTTGATGTATTCACCATCTGTTTTTCTATATTTTTAAGTCTTTCTTTAAGATTATCGCCATATTTTGAAAGATGAGCTATATCATCAGTACGTTCTATATAGCCAGACTGTGGCCGAGCAAACTTTTCAGCACGCACATATGGAAAATTGCCAACTATATCACTAACAGGGGTACAATCAATTCGTTTATCCCTATAACAGTCGACTGTATCATTAACTCTAACTTTTTGTTTTAATATGTTCATCTGAGATTTCCCTAATTGTTCTAGTTTTTTCTCTACAACGCGTTTCAGTGCAGATGACGTCATACTATACTTATAGTCTACAAAATAATATTAAACCTATATTTCAAAATTCTTAAAAACAACTGTCGCATAACGTATCAAATATATAATAAAAATCATGTCCAGTAATAATCATCCATCTTCAAAATATTAAAATCCGTACACAATACTGTATCATAAAGAATATATCCGTATGAATCACCTATACAGAATCATTGATAATATGAAATTTGAATAACATCATGTTTATAGTGCCATCATACTTTATCTATAAATAGAAGGCACATGTCTATACCCAACTTATTCCAAAACACACATCTCAAACCCATCACCTATGATGCATACAACCGTAAATTACGGTTATGGCTCTCTCTCCTTCCCGAAGGACAACAAAACATTGTCTTTATCTATACGACCCCCAACTATTCCGTTGTCATTCTTCGACGATATCTTGTTGTTGCCCAGTCCGATACCGCCGTAACACTTAACAGCTACATCAAAGCCATCATGGCAGCACACGTTGCAAATCCTTCCCTCTTTCTTTCCATTTCTCCTGAAAAAATGAAATCATGTGATGAACGCTGGAAAGAACTCCGCCAATCCACTTATGCAGAAGCATTCGCATATCGCCTTGAAGCACAACCCTCTCCTTTACAATCACATCATAGCGGTGTGTCGATCACCTTTCAAGATCTTGTAGCAAAACGAGAAGAATTATCTGACGGCTCGATTCATAAGTTGCTCCTCGGATTTTATTCCCATATCCCTCCTGTTCGCGCAGACTATTTTGCCACTCAAATTCTACCTTTCGATGAAACTCCTACATCTCCAAACTATATTCATCATAGCCCTACCAAATCCCATCTCGTTATTACTGATTTCAAAACTAGTAAAAATTATAAACAAATTACTCACGATCTTCCTATTCAACTTCATTCCCAACTAGCCCAATCTCTTTCCCTCTATCCGCGAAACTATTTATTTGTTAACCGATTTCATAAACCATTTAATCGCTACACCTTTTCCCACTGGGCCAATCAACAACTTGAAATGATCTTTCATAAATCACTTACTCTCACCATGCTTCGACATCTTTATATTTCAGCCATTGATTTTAACAATTCCACTCCTGCCCAACTGGAAACAATTGGAAAAAGTATGGGACACCGAGTTGAACAACAATTTCTCTATAAATGGAAGATACAATCGCCAGATTCAGAAGATCTAATTATAATTTAACGCTGGTGGAGCAATTCCAGCCGATGAACCATTTGTATCCCTCCTTGCTCTCGGTTCTGCTTTATCCCATAAATACGTCCGATAATTGTCATATAATTGGATGTTCATTACCTCAGTAATATCTAAAGAAATGGAGAAATTTAAATTATGCAAATCAATCGTTTCTCCATACATATCCAATAAACGAACACGGACCTGCTTCAAATCAACGGGTCTTGGAAATACAATATCATTTGATAATACAGTATATCCATCGTCAAAAATGATACCATTTGTATTTCGTTTCACTATAATTTTTGCTAAACATTGAATATATGAATCATTTGTTTTGTGCTCTACCGTATAAAAATCATCGATTGCCAACAAAAAATAGTTATCTCCTGTTGTAGAAATTAATGATTCACCTGTCAGACAAAATGGAGCATCAACCACATAAAAATGATCGTTAAATCCCAAATTATATCCTAAGCCAAAATCGTAGGCTCGATTTTCTAATCCTACCATAACAAATGTTAGCCCATATGCTACAGGACAATGCGTCGGCCGTTGAGGACAGGGCGGCGGCGCCGACCCATCATGACAAATGGAAACCTTTCTCGTATTTTCATTTAAAGAAATTCTAAAAAAACGTCCATACATATCACGAAATGCATTAAATTGTTCTTGGATGGCCTCAATCAACGAACACGGTGTATAATCTCCATCTTCAATCGTTATCTGAAGATATCGTTGTTGTCCGCAATAATCCACCGCATCAATCCGAAACATCGTATTCTTCTTCGCTCGTGAAAAATGATAGAATCCAATCGGGATTTCTACCGAGGCAACTCTTGCCTTAATCACATTCTTATAAGGATGCGCAAATACATAATGAAAATCAGTTGGCGGATCCTGATATGTCTTACGAAATCGCGAATCAATGTTCACCAAATGCTTCCGTAAATCATTAGAATTTACAATATCATTCTTTCCATATATTTCATCTGTCTTCACATGCAACATCGTACTATTGTTCTATCTATTTTATTACTATCTCTATTTTACACAATACTTTCGCTTCTGATTTCTTACATATTGATTTACATCTGCATTCAATGTCATGTCCCCCATTTCCTCTATTGTCACCCATGCAGTATTCATTACCTCATTTGTATCATGTGGTACAAGATGACATGCCGTTGGTAGAATAAACAAATAATAATATCCATATCCTATCTTCCTATATTCAATTGGCTCTGGCAAGATGGATAGCCCCGTTTCCTCATAAATTTCCCGTTTCGTACATTCCATTGGAGTTTCCCCTTCATTGGAATGTCCTTTTGGGAAGGACCATTTTCCTGTATGTCTCCCTTGAACCAGCGCATATTCTTTTCGACCTTCATTCACTGTACATATAATACCTCCATAAATTTTAGCTCTTGGTTCTTCTTTTACAGGCTCTATATGGTCCATCTTTGTCTGCTTTGGTGTAGCATGTCTTCGTCTATAACACAATGAATGAAAAGCCTGATGAACAGGTCGTACTGGTTCTACGTGTCTCTTTACAATTAGCATATATAATGTACCTTTTCTATCTTTTTCTTATGTCATCAAATTTATAGATTTAAGAAGTGCATATTATATATCATACAATGTATCTTCCAGATGATGTAGAAATTGTAATCTATCGATATCTTCATGAAATGCATATGTGTGCCATTCGAAAAGAATTAAAGCAACATATGGAATTCTTAGAAGATTGTCTATACCTTTTTCGATTATATATCCCTCGACTCTTTATGGAAAGATTTTATAAATGCAATCTCCTTAAAAATTCCTATATTCGACTAAAAATTAATAGATATGTCCATTCGAAAAAAATGGCAACATGCCTTCCTTATCTTATCAACCCGATTTCTTTATAGATTGCTTTATTTCCTCTATTCCCCTTATCGCTATTTTTACACCCTCTGCCTTATCTTTCAAATACTGCACATCATAATCACGAAATATGTCTTCCCAACTATCACATCCGTGATATGTAAAAATTAAATCAAATATATGAGATTCCTTTTTAGAAATGATAAAATAGATATCTAGTAGTCGCTGTTTCTCTTCTACTGTCCAATCATCCCACGCATTTTTATTTGTTAGTTGTTTTAGCTTTTCAATTATATTTTCCATCTAGCTATATACTAAAAATATGTTTATATTGTATGAACAAGTGTTTTATTCGATTTTACTAATCCAGCACTGTAGCATACGATAGTCTGATGGTTGTTTCGTCTTGTCAATAACAAGATATGAACTGTGGCTTGATACCAATCCTGAACCTGCAAGAAAGAACCCATTCATCTGTTCTGACGTAAAATGAATCGTATATGCGGTATCCGTCATGGAAATTGTACGAATCGTGGATGGATTGATAAGCATTTTAGTAAGACGAATGAACTTCATGATGTCTTTTATATTTATCTTATGATGTGAATCAAATTTTGTGATATATGAGGATTATTTGCGTTTTTTACATGTGGATAATGTGTTATATACATGTCTTTGGAAATCTGGGATGTTCTTGTGTTCGCTACAGAGAAAGAGGAAAGGAACACACGGTTGTCTACAGTGAGATCCATTCACTATCCAGGTACAACCTTTCGCTCGTATGTCGTCCACAAGTAATGAATTATGTTTGAGATATTCGGGAAGAACTCCATTAGATATATCAGCAATAGGGTCGCTCATATGTATGCTATTTTCTAGTATATTTTGGGGATTTATATATTGAATCGACATGGTAATAATTTATATTAATTATTTTTTATCAATTTTTATCCTCCTCCTCAAAAGGGTGCATAATATATCAATTCTAACTAATTATATAATTTCAATATTTTCATTTATTCTTTTAAGTTGTTCTTTTATTTCATTTGAATAATATCCTGCTTTTACTATTACTATACATTCATTATTTTTAATAATTTCAGGACTATATATTTTTAAATCACATCCATACAAATATTTATTATGTTTATTTTGACAATTATCTAATATTCCAATGATTTTATTTTTATTTATATCCATGGTTAATAATAATTGAGTATTATACGAAGCGCCAAATATATAAACTGGTTTATTTGTTTTTCTAATAATAGTATTATAGTTATTAACATATGATGTAAATTCTTTCATAAAATTTATAAAGTTATCATAATAATTTGTAATTATTTTTAGTTCTGGTTTTATTATTTGTTTTACTTTTTTAACATGAAATAATACACTATGTGTTTGATAATCTATAATATTTTTTATTTCAAATCCATTTTGTATTAATAAACATATTATATTATCTTTATTTAAAAAAATAGTATGTTCAAAAAAAATTCCTAAAAATAAACTTAGATTTTGCTCTGCAATATATTCCATATTTGGTACACCAAAATACATTTCACCATCATCATTTAAAATATCATAACATTGTTTAAGAAAAACATTCGGTTCATAAATATGTTCAAATAAATGTGAATGTACTATAATATCTACACTATCATTTATGGTAAAATTCTCATCAAAAAATGATTCTATAAATACTATTTTTTCATTAAAATAAATTGTTTTATTCTTATTTGGTTCAACAATATACCATTTTTTATAATTATCATGAGATAATGCTAATTTACCAGATGGACACCCAACTTCTAACACAATTTTATTATTAATTATTTTATCAATATTATCATTAAATAATTCAAAATATCCTTTCCATACTTCTCCAACAGAAACATAATTATGAGAATTAGAATATAATATATGTAATGGTACTAATCTATCAAGTTGTATAGTATTACAAGTTACACACTGTGAAAATGACATATTCGAATAGTTATAATTAGTATTATTACTTGTACATGATAATTGTATTGGAACATTTTCTTGAACATATATATTTTTTAATTCATTTGAACAAATAGCACAATTATTTCTATAAATATACATATACTGATACACACATACCAATCTTTAAATTGCGTAATTTTGAATTATTATATTAACTATAGTTGAAGATTCAATTAAAAAATATAAGTTTTATTATCTTTAATTAAGCACTTTATTTTTTAATCACTGTAAACTTATCCACGCCAGATGCATGACGAAGAGTCGGTACAGTCTTCTTCAGCCAATCAAATCCCACCGCCTTCTCACTCATCACATACATATCACCATCCTCCAACACCAATTGGATACGTTCGCCCACAGGCTCGGACCGTTGAAACCATTGATAGTACAGAGGCATTCTCTCTGACGCACCAATACGCACCGCAAACACCTTTCGACGCTCTCCATCACCATGATATCCAATTCCACACTTTGTCAAGTCATAATAATAATTCGCTTCCCCTTTCAACAACTCGTCCTCTGTCCACTCCGCGATTACTTCGCGGATTCTCTGTGTCAAGGGAAGATGACGATACGCGACAATGCGTCCCTTTCCATCCTCATAATTTGGTTCTTGATCTTCATCATCAAAGCACAGATTCCATCGAGCCCTTTTATTTACTACACGGCCTCGCATAAATGCCATCTTGTCCACATCGAGATCTTTGTGTTCGTCTTGGAGAGGGACAGTATCAGCTGTTCCAAGAATGTGTTGAACTCCCTTGCGAATAATAAGGACACCTGCCGCGGGAACGGCATCCTCTCCCTTCCAATGCGCATCTAAGCTGACATACTCCGTGGTAAGACCCACCGCGTGAAGTGACTCGCCCAACGCCTTCAATTGTTCCACCGAATAGCCCTTGTCATGGAGCTTTCCGATTTTCTGCATACCTGCGTGATTTTCACTAACATCGCTGAACGAAAATGTGGAAACGGTTGCTTTCGCAGATTCTTTGCTCATCGTCGCTGATAGAAAATTGTTGACTTTCGCGATGATACTATTTATTACTCTGGATTCAATTTCAATTTTTATTCATCCAAATATGATTTGGGTCTAATATCATACTGCTTATATAACTGATCGATACGCACTATTTTTTCATACGGTGAAATCATTTCATCTTTTACTACCTTAATATGATGAATTAGATATTTATCATAATCAATCTGAACCGATTCCTTACCATCATATTCATGCCATGTTAGAAATGATTTGTATTTCATTGGAAATTCTTTGATTGCTAACCTACTATTTTTATCATTTACATTATTTCCCATTGACTCTACCAACTCAATCAGAATCGGATCAGAACGATCTATTACATCCGCATAGGACAGATTCCGTGATGTTATATGATTATATTTATCTAATCCATGCTGACTCATTCCAAATCCTCCATACCTATTATTATATACCACCTTAAAGGTACTATCAGAGCTTACATGTGATGACATCTACTATTTATGTGGCATATGTCTTTATATTTATATGTATATGTATTACTATGTCAAACGATAGTGTTCACATATCCTCGATCTCATATCCCATTTCTAACATTCTCTACGCGGACTGGATATCATCATGATATACACAGTTATTCATGCAATTTCCAGGCAATATAATAATCATTTATTATATTTTCCAACAACAATTCATATGTAGCAAACCTTGTTACTGGAAATTTTTCTACATCACATTTCTCATATACCCACCATACATATTCATTTGTTATTACACTACGAAATACACAATGCATAAAAAACGCCCGTCTAAACCCTTGCTCTTGAATAAATGTCTCACCTTTTATTACCAAAGGAGTTGCATCATCTACCTTTTGCAACCAAGACATTAGGTAGTTTTTTATATCCTGTTTTGTTTTAGGAGGATTTTTATAAAAATCATACATTACTTATATATCGTGAACTGAACTTTAAATTGGTACCTATAATATCCGCATGGACCTACATCAAAAATAGAGCAATGGCTCATTTTTGATTTTCAGTTTTTGGGCGCTTTTTTCTAAAAGTTCTTACATATCCTCAGGCTTGTATCCCATGCTATACAGATGAACAACACGATCGGGATGCCATTGACGATACATCAGTTCTTCATAATAAGTAGAACAGCGTTTCATGCAACGACTCATACTTTGAGACTCCATCCATTCTTGATTCTCACGATTTAGTTGTGCAATTGATTCAGGAGTCAATCGAAGAGGAGCATATCGTTCGTTGGTATGAGGTAGAGTGCATACGATATAGATCAGTGTAGAAGGAAGTTCTGGCATTGTCTCCAATGGATTCGCAAAGCAGAATAAAGAATGAAGTCCGTGAGGAAGAGAAGGAATCGAAGACAATTGATTCCAACAAAATGAAAGACTAGTAAGATGGGGAGGAAGTTCTGGAAGCCATGTAATATAATTATTGTCAAAGCATAGTTCTTCAAGAGTCTGGGGAAGAGGAGGAAGAGCGGTCAAACAGTTTCGTATGCATACTAACTGTGTCAGGCTGGAAGGAAGAAGGGGGAGAGAAGTGATAGGATTGTTTGAGCAGGAGAGAGACTCCAGAAAGGGAGGAAGTTCTGGAAGGGAGCTCAACTGATTACTATGACAGTGGAGGACTTTAAGAGAAGAAGGGAGTTCTGGAAGAGACGTCAATTCATTAGAATCACATCGTAGCATAATCAGATCATCAGGAAGAGGAGGAAGTTCTGTCAGATGCAAATTGGAAAGATCCAGTCTTCTGTTTGTACATCGCTGAATGCACTGTAATGCTATCTCCATTGGAGTCGTGCGTGGCCCCACATGCATCTCTTGAAATTCGCGCGGATTTTCTAACCAATCCATTGCTGACGTGTTTTCTATACCCCTCACCTGTTTCAATTTTTATTTCAATAAAAAGAGCAGTTGCCCCTTTTTGTGTTTCTCTTTTTGCACTTTCTCTCAAAAAGTACAGAGCTTTATAAATTTCCTAACACATATCCCATGCTACACAAATAATCAACACGATCAGGATGCCACCGATTATGCATGAGTTCTTGATAATAGATAGAACAGCGTTCTATGCAACGTTTTCTGCTTTGAGACTCCATCCATTCTTGATTCTCGTGGTTTAGTTTTTGAATTACTTCAGGAGTTAATACATTGGACCTAAATATTTGGTCATTATGAGGTAGCACACATGATATTTCCAAAAGAGTAGAAGGAAACTCAGACAGGGTCTCTAATGGGTTGCTATAGCAATACAATGCACAAAGTCCATGGGGGAGCGAAGGAAGAGAAGTTAATCTATTCCAAGCGCATGAAAGATGAGTAAGGGAAGAAGGAAGTTCAGGAAGAACCGTCAATTTATTATAGTCAGATGTTATTGTCTCAAGAGAAGGAGGGAGAGGAGGCAGAGTTGTTAATTGATTAAATGTACATGATAGTACCCTTAGCGAGAAAGGAAGGGATGGCAAAGAGGTTAATCGATTGGATTTACACCCAATCATCTGAAGAGAGGAAGGAAGTTCTGGAAGAAATGACAGTGGATTATTGGAACATATTATCGAGTGAAGGGAAGAAGGAAGTTTTGGAAGGGAGGTTAATTCATTATTATTACAACGAAGGATTTGAAGGGAGGAAGGGAGTTCTGGAAGGAAGGTCAATTGGTTATAGTCACATCGTAACTGAATCAACCCGTCAGGAAGAGGAGGAAGCTCTGTCAACTCCAATTCAGAAAGAATCAGTATCCCATCCGCACATTGTTGAATACGTTCTAAAGCGGTTTCCATTTGATGATCTATTTCAAGGAGCGATATCTCTCAATTTTTTATATACAATCTTAATAACATGAGTGCCAATCATATATTCAGCACAATCACATACGAACAATCAAGTCCCGAACAAGCAGCCGAATTATGCTCAAATTGGTGGCCTATCCCAAGTCTTGCCAATGCAGAACCCATTCCAGGTATGCCTCATCCCTTATGTCGCATGTGTGCGAATTGGCTACCTGATATAGAAGATATAGGGATTATACATAATAACAGTACATGTTATACTAAAAACAAAGGATGCGGCAATGATTGGTTGAAAGAGTGGAATACACCTTTGAATGAAAAGGAAAAAAATAAATAAATTTTGTTGTTTATTTTCTATATGTTGTTTTCTATTTATCCTGCGGCCTCCCAAGCAGCCTCAGGCAACGGATAATGAATAAATTCATGGTCAATCGGCAAATCCTCTGGACCATCATGCGACCACATCGTCGCTCCAACTAGCTGCATGTCCTCCACTGGCTGGTTCAAAATCACATTGGTATCTGGAATGTTCTGTCCATCAAGGTCAACCATTTCGATTCGTTGAATAATAATACCTTTCAGTGCCAGTACCTCTCGCAAGGTAATTTGGAAGTTGCGGTCAACTTCAATCGAGGAACGTTCCTGATTTCCATCAGCAAAGATGACACGATGCTGACGAGTATTCCAATCAACACTGACTACCTCCCTGACACCATATGGATTATAATAATATGCTTGGAATCGCTGATCGATATACTCCATATCGTCATGGGGCAAAGGCAGCTCTTGTTGCTGCTCTTGTTGTTGCTGTGCTTGACGAATAGGACCGAATGCCATGTTTGGAAGAGTGGTGATGTTTATTGTTGCTATTTTTACATTTCAATTTTTATTCCAAGCTCCATTTTCTGGATTGAAATTCAGTTTCAACCCCTACAATATTTGGAAATAGCCCAAACAATGGAGAACGAATCCCATAATAATGTACTTTCATACG
>Ga0114979_10002112_pt1 | contig 13430 bp, 18 predicted proteins | sample S_140625_EF_Meta_FD_87315 | JGI IMG/M metagenome (GOLD analysis project Ga0114979, IMG submission 87315) | Freshwater microbial communities from Lake Simoncouche, Canada to study carbon cycling - S_140625_EF_MetaG | ecosystem: Environmental > Aquatic > Freshwater > Lake | place: Lake... | reverse complement strand
GCAAACCCCTGATCTTGCGGTCCCAGATTGAGTAGTACTCGGGGTTGTCTTGAAAGTACCCGCCCTCATCCACAACATTGTGGTAGTTAGAGTACATAGATGATCCCGGATCCACACATTTCAGCATAGGGGCGACGACGCTGACATTCCACTGCACTAACGACTTGAGTGTGTGTGGGAGAATAAAGTTGTCGACATCAATAACAAAGTAGTAGTCAACCTGTAAAGCAATTGCCATGCTAATGCTTTCTTGACGAATTTTAGCCAGCACCGAGAAGCGTTCTTCGTTCCATTCATGTACGCCGTACTTCTCTACGGGAACATCAACATTGCCGTAAACCTCGTATACAGCTAGGTATTCTTTGCCATGCTCAGCAATCCAGCCCCGCAGAATCGATTCTGTGGCGTCTGTATTGTTGTTCGATCGGACATAAAGAACTATCCGCTTCTTTGGATAATCCAGAGCATCTAGACACTCCAGCCAGTCCGGAAGAACAATTTCCTTCTGCTTGGCTAGCACCGCTACAAACACAATTGGCATCGTCATAATATGACTCTATCAGGGTCTGCTATAGTAAGCATCATGACTCGTCGTCAAAAGATCAAGACCCCCATGGCTAATGCTCATTGGGAGATCAAGACTGAGATTCAAGTCAACGGTCGTAAGGTAACGCCCAACACTGAGCTCTCAATCTCTGGTGAGCGTGGCCGCTTTCGCTTTATCAAGTACGTCAACACCGGAGAAGCCGAGTGGATTGATGTCTGGGGCGGGCCAAAGAAGTCTGAGAACTGGAGAAGCTTTCGCCTCGATCGGATAAAGACCGTTCACTACAAGAATCGAACAACTGAAAATCTTGCTGTTGAGTACAAGCAAAAAATCAAAGACAAGAAAGCTGAGGAGGCTGAAGATGCTTGATCCCGTAGTTGCACTTATTGTTGCCATTTCTGTCGGTTTGTTCTTTTGGCTCTGTTATGTAGCCGTGAGTTCGCTTCTGTTTTTTGTCCTGAATACTATCTCAACGATGCACGAGAATTCAGACAAGTAGTTCCGCCACCACCATAAACAACTATCCCAACTTATCGGACTTATGCTATACTAAAGGTACCTTCTGTGTAGTGGAATTGTCCACGCGGACCCCCCAGGAACCCTGACTCCTGGGGGGTCCTTTTTTGTACCAGTAAGTAGTAAATAGACACCTCTCTTACAATGGAAGTACAACGTGTACGCCCATCGACAGGAGACATATGAGTCCATTCAATAAGCCATTGCTAGACCTGAATTCATATTGGCGGCATACCACAGAAGAGGTAGCCTCGTACTAGGAGGTGATTCCTCATCTACATTAAAGCCCCCCGGAAAACCGAGGGGCTTTAGTGTTTCTCTGGCAGCTAGAGAAGATCTTTTTTAGATGGGTGCACTACTCCAAGTAAGGGTTGAATCTTTTTATCCTCGTCGGGACTGCTCCATTCAACATCATCCCAAAGAGTTTGATCAATATCGGGAATGGTATCGAGAAAAAATTTACTCACTAGGAAAACAGCGACACCGCCAGCAATAACTCCGATGAGCATAAAGATAATGACGTATTCCATTAGACCTCCACTAGGCGATATTCGAGAACTTGTTCCCAACCAGATGGCCGCCAAATCCAGTATGTATCACTCCAGCCACGCTCCTGCGCGTACTGGTAGGCATCGTAAAAATCGCTCGATGCCAAGATGACCTGGTTGCGTTCCATGGCACCAATCTACCACATTATTGAGCCCCAAGTGAATTCCGAGATCACAACCTCCGCTTTACAAGAGCGGCGCTCTGCCTTTGAGCTATTGGGGCAGGATCTAGAACTCTAGAAGATCGTCGTCGCCATTGGAGAATGCTTCTTCATCATCTAAGACAATCTCCGCAACGTCAGCGAGTAGGGTGTCGAGGTGCTTTTCAATGACACACTCGCTCTCTTCACCGTTGATTGAAACTTGCGCGACCCAGTCAGGGCCGTCTTGATAAATATCAACGCGATATGTGTGTGGACTACTCATAGAAAAAGTTTATCACAAGAACATTCGAAGGATTGCTTGCGCCATTAGAGGAGGCACAGCATTTCCAATCTGCAAGAACTGGTTAGTCTTAGTTCCCTGCCACTTGAAGTCGCGGGGATAGCTCTGCAACACGCCCGCCTCCGCCACGGTGATACGAGTTGACTCGGCATAGCTGTTATCTTTGGCGTGGATGCTCGGAACGAAAGTACCATCCGCGAGTGCATCCTGAATTGTCTTGCGAGCGCCGGAACCGCCTTGAAGTCCTCGACCGACTGCGTTCGATACGGTCATGGCAGGACGAGACACAAACCCCCACTTGAGCGCATCAAACATACTGTGCCAGCGAGCAGACTTGGTCTTTGAGTAGGGACCGTCAGTTCGAGCAGACCTCGGCTTTGTTGCTTCGACTCCATCGCGACGAGCAATCAGAACAGCTCGCTTGCGAGTCTGAGGCACGTTGTATTCTTCCGCGTGGAGGTTCCCCGTCCAGACTGAGTAGCCCATCTCCGCCATCGCAACGCCACATGCAACCCACACAGGAAGTACCGGAGGCACCTGCTCGAACACGACGTACATCGGTCGATCGCGCCACACGTGGGCGAGAGGGGCCAGTACGAGGGCAGTACGTGGATCGGTGAGAGTTGTAAGTTCGTGGAGAGCAACTGGGTCTCTGTAGACACCATCAGAAATTGCAGACAGAACCTCATCCAGCGCCTTGCGTCCGTCCCCATCCCCGGCTACCGAAAAGGTCTGGCACGGAGGAGATGCAATAAGGATGTCATAGTCCTCTTGGAACGAGGAGTCAAGAAGGCCATTCCACACGTCGTTGTATATGGTGGTCATGCCGTTGGCTGCTCGAGTGGCTACCGCATCAGGCATAATCTCGACACCCATTTCCTCGATGCCAAGCCATTGGCAGGCTACGCCCCAGCCAGTCCCTGCGAAAAGATCAAGTGCTTTTGTCATTCTGCAAGTGTATCGCACCTTGCATCGAAGTCAAATTTAATACTTCTTCTTTCGAGGTTTATTGATCACGTAGCGCACGATTTCATCAATTGCACCATACAACATCATCAGACCAATTAAGGCTATAAGAGTCAGTACTCCATAGCCTATGAGCAAAGCACTGAAGTAGATAAATAGTGTCATTTTTTCACCTCCATTTTATGTACCAACTCTTGAAATTGAGGGTCCTCACCCAGATATTTAGATGCGTACCTGACAACTAATGTTATCAAAAGAATGTCGTCTAGCTGGCCGATCACTGGAATAAAGTCAGGAATCAAGTCAATCGGAGACAACAAGTAAAGCACTGATAAGAAAAGAATAATCTTAAGATGAAGTGGGACTTTCTTGGCTAACTCCCATGCCATACGCGCTTTACTCATCACTTGAGCGGTGGCTTAGGTAAGTGACCAGCACCATCAATGGTGTAGCGCTGGAAGAATGAAAACACAATGTCATCGCCCACCGGACGGGCGCGGCCTCGATCCCGCTGGAGGGCTTCCTCATAAGTAATGATGAAGTCACGGAACTCAACAATGTATCCGTTCTCCCGGGCAACCTTCTTCAAGTAGGAGACGTTGGACTTGTAGAGGTTGGTATTGTCAACCACGATGTCACGTCCCTCGTACATCAACTGCTGAAGGGCCGCGTTGTGGATGCGGGTGATGATACTTTCGTCGACGTTATCTCCGTGCCCTGAGTTGAATACCATCCAGCGAATGTCGTCACGATTGACGCGAGCTCGATTAGACGGATCTTGCGAGAGCCACTCAAGCGCCCACGTTGTTTTACCGCTTGCGGGAATGCCCCGACAGATAATTAGTTTTCGTTTGGTACTCATGTCTTCCTGTCTACGCTGGTGGAAGTTCGTAAAATGTCTCTTTACCGTGCTTAACCCTAATTGTTGGGTCCAGCATAATCTTGAAGCCATTGCGTCGTGCGTTCATGCACCACGAGTAATCTTCTCCTACATTTGTCATAAAGTCAATCTCAGGCCACTTGATGTGCTCGATCTTGAACCACGGTCGGTCGCACTTCTCAAACACACCCTGCTTCATTGCCACGAAGCCGAACCCCACACCAAATACTTCGACAGGGTCGCTCTGCATGAAGAAGTTAGACTCGTGTGTCTTGACCGGAAACTCGCCCTCAAGCTCTGGGTGAAACACACTACACGCAACAATCCCCTCTGGGGTGCTGGCGTAGAGTCCAGAAATTACGTCTTCGTCACTGTCCAAGATATGCATAAACTGCCACGACTCCCAGATAATGTCCGAGTCGATCCAGAAAATCTTGCCATAGGTATACTGACCAGAACCAACTTCACGCGTCTTCCAGTCATTCTCGTACTGATCAACGGCAACAAATTCTCGACCGCTGGGGATAAACGAAGACTGCTTGCTCAAAAAACGGTAAGTCAATCCCCGCTTCTCAAGTTCGCGGATGGTATCGACCAGACTCTGAACGTACTCAGCGTGGAGCATCTTCCCAGGCGTCGCAATAAGAACGTCGTAGTGTGGGATCATTTGATGTACTTTCCCGAGCCGTTCTTGTCGACAAACATCACAGGGGGAGAAGTAAACTTTCTTTTACGAGTGTTACCGCATGTAGCGCAGGTCACACTGTCGGTATCATCGACACCACGAACGACCTCAATAACATCGTTGCAGGTCGCGCAGGAGTAGTCATATGTAGGCATGGCCTCAGTCTATCATCAACTAACTTGAGTGCGTCGAGCCCGACGAGCACAAATAGGACATCCGGTAGCCTGTAGTCCTCGACTATATATTGATGCCATCCACTCATGGCCGCACGTAGAGCAAACCCACCACGCCGAACGACCACTTCCCGCTGCTACTGTCTCAGGACCAAAAGAGTTCCGAGGAGACCACTCGTTAACGAGCTCTGGCCGTCGAGTAACAAAGTCATTGACGCCTGGTTGAAATGCTGTACCCATATCGTGGACTGTGAGGATTTGAACCTCTGCTCTCACTGTAGCCGCGCCTACCCTTGTGGGCCAGTCCGTCTACATATAGTAGCACGAGGTCTAGCGTTCTGCAATCCTCTTTTTCAAGTCGGAACTGCTGATTCCCCGAGTGTATGGAATATAGACCAACCCAATTCCTCGATCGTCAAGCCAGTCCTGATCAAATCCCATCTGACCGTAGTAATCCTTCTTCGCCCAGTCAGAGCCGATCACGATGTAGTCCGGCTTCACAATATCAATCGTAATTTTAGAGTCAGCACCGCCTACGTTAGGGACTACTTCGTCTACCCAACGACAGGCCATTAAAATTTCACGGCGCTCTGAGAATGTCATAGCGGGAGCGTACCCACGATACGACGTGTAGAACTCATCGGTATTAAGAGATACCACCACGCGACCAATCTCGGAACAGCGCTTGAGAAGTCGGAAGTGACCGGAGTGTGGGAGATCAAAGCTTCCGCCTGTGTAAACAGTGATGTCAGACATTAGTACTCAAATCTCTGAGTCATAAGCGGGTAGGCGGTCTCAAGTTCGATGTATACCTTGGGGAAACTATTAGCCTTAGTATGCATTGTGTGGTAGATGGCTCGGACCGATTTTTCTGTATTACCTCGGAGAGTCTCCCAGTCGATGTATCGATCTTTAACCATATTGCATTCCCAGAGAGCTGTCTTAGTGTCGTAACTTGTGCCATCCACTTCAAACATCTCTGTACTCATATCGCGGTAAATCTTCTTGTTGTTCATCAAGACCATGGCCGAGTAGACCCAGTCTAGGCAGTGTCCAGATATCATCTTCGAGAAGTCCATAAACCCTCTCTCCAGCATCCACTCATAGTAGTCGAGGAGCATCAGGGCCAGTTCTCGACGCATAGCCCAGTAGAGTCCATTGATATTTGTTGTAAGCAACATCTCAGGGTACATAGTAGAGGGAGCAATAGCAGTGGTCATACCCGAACCACCGTCAGTAGGGAGGTGAGGTGACATGAGCCAAGTGTCTTGATCCTTTAGCATGTGGTCCTCGACCTTTTCTACAAATGCTGGGAAGTTGTCACAAAGAATGTCTCCCGCGCTGAAGATAAAAACGTCGTGAGATGTTTCACTAAAATCAACAAGCGAATTGTAGACGTGACCAAAGTACCGGACATCTTCGGCCCGTACCCAGTTGTCTCGATCTTGCGGCTCGGTACAGCGATCCCATACTAAGTAGTCCAGACCCTGCATTTGCTCAACAAACTTGTCTGTCACATAGAGACGCTCGTCCCACGAAACTGTGTAGCTCTTGCTCGTAAACTTTTCCACTACTTTAATCGTCCCATCAAAAAATCAATCTGGTCATAGAGATCGTCTAGTGTTCCGTAGTTGTGAAGAACCTTGTCAAAACGGTACCCCTCAAGATCAAACTCAGAGACGTGCTTGTTCGGAGCTTCAATCCCGTCGCGCTCTACACGCCAAATCTGACCGCCAGCTTTACGGACGCGTTCCGCCTCATTCTGAAACCGAACATCAGCAAAGACAACCAACCGTTCCCCGTCGATTTCATCAAAAGTACGATTGACCCAAATATCTTGACCAAACATCTGCCGACCAACCTCGGTTCCCATGCGTTGGATGTAGCCACGAACATCGGGACTGACTTGCTTCAGGTCTTCCCACCCAAACACGTCAACTGCCTCAGCCAGAGTAGATCCACCCATAGTGTCGTTATCCATAGGATCAACAATGCGAATGAGTGGGTTAAGGCGAACTAGTGCTTCCTTCATTGGAGTTGAGAATGAGACCTTCTGGTGCCCATACTTCAGGGAAATGTAGTCCGCAGCAGAGTCTTTTCCCGACCGAGCAAATCCCGAGAGTCCAATGTATTCAATCATAGGAAAACTCTACCAGAGAGTCAATAACCTCAGAGTAAGGAATTTCAGCAATAAACGTCTTTTTATCGTCGACGCCAAAGGACAGAACTAAATCGTCCCCACGCCGAACGAGGCCCGCAACATATTCAATATCAGCGTAGCCAAAATCAAATTTAGGAGTCGTAGCCACAATCCGTCCCGACTTGTCATACCGGACAAACAGGTGTTCATACTTTCGCTCCCGCGACTGGACCATACTAAAAGTCTTATTGCTAAGTACTTTTTTGCTTGGGTCAACTAGCGAAGCAACGTGGCATACTGCTAGGTACCCATCCCCATCAGCCAACAACTGAGATCCACCACGAATCCCGAAAAGCTTCTCTTGCGGCCCAACCTGAACAAACTTTCCGTCTTTATAGACCATGTTCGGCCCATAGATGTAGTCGAAGTCGCCACCACCATCAGAGGTGGGAATCCAATTCTTTTCAACTACCTTCTCATGCTGGCCGGGGTATATTTTTTCTAAAGTGGCAACCATCGACTTATCGTCTACATTCCACAATGTCATTCGACCAACTGGAGTATGGGTCTCCATAATCGTGGCAGTAAACTTCCAACCGCCGTCCCGCCAAAACAGACGAGCATCTTCTGCGCCCCGCTTGAGCTCAACATCCGCGTCAAGTCGAAGGCGATAAAGTTTCCTAGGCAGAATCGTCTTGGCATCTTCACCCAGCCGAGCAAACCAGACCCTACTCTGAACCATGGACCCCTGCGTAAGAATTGCGCGTGGTCTAGTCTCTGAGAAAATGTAGTTGCTTGATCTGATGGTCATGGCATACCCAGACCCGTCCCCCGCCTCGGCTATTGAGGGGTTGAATGCAGACCAGCGATTATTGTTTGCCTCAGGGAGCATCAAGACAAACTCAGTTTTAAATTCCATGACTCCAGTCTACCAATAGGACAGGCCCCCACCGAAGTGAGGGCCTGCCATAGTCGGAGCTACTTGGTGTACGTCGGAGACGCGGCATAACCTAGGAGCCAACCAACCTGCGGCCACTTTTTCTCTGCCCACTTTGCGAGAGAATAGTACGCCATTGTGACAATACCAATGAAGGTAGTCACTATAGTGCCGAGATCGACCGAGATTCCGATCCCAGCAAGTCCCTCAAGAATCTGCTGGACATCAATACCAAGAAGCAATAGCTGGGCGATGAGGACACCAACCAACCACGGTACAAATGTGCGGATTCCGGCGACAATTGAATCATTGAGTTTCATAGCTCTCCTTGTTCGTGACGTCAGTCTATCACATTATAGACTTTAAAAGAGCGTTTTTACTCTTGTGATGATCGGTTAATCTAGATAATCCTAGGCCGGAGCAATAGTTGATACAGTCCCCGAAGAGCCACGGTACTTTAGAGCACCAGATTCTACATACAGGATTCCTCCACCAGAAAGGCTGACAGAGGGGGCAGTTCCATTTTGCATAAGAAGTCGGTCTGCGTTGATGTACTGGAAGTAGTCAATGGCACCCAATGAACCACCAGTTCCGGAGAGTGCTACTAGGGTTGAATTTGGCTTATCGTATACGCAGTTGAGGATTGAGTAGAAGCCGCTCAAAACGACTGGTGCGACATTGCTTAGTGCGGAAGTCAGTAGTTGACAGTTTGCTAAAGTAATCACACTTGAGGCAGCCGATGTCACGGCATTGGTCACAGCAGCAACGACTACAGAATCTACAAGGCTTAGAGTTCCAGCAGTTAGAACAGGGGCAACGGTGACAGCACTTTTTACAATCACATTGGCACTAGCGTTGTTGACGGTTATGAAGTTTGGATTTCCACCAAAGATGGCTACTAATCCAGCCCCAGTAATACTTGCGACACCGAGGTCGCACAAACGAAGAACGGTGTAGTCAGCATTACTGCTCTTTGTAAAAGTTCCAGAAACTTCACAGTTCAAGATGTTTACATTCCCTGTACCAGTGGGCGTAGTGACAGTAAGGTTTGTCATCTTTATGCCCGCAATAGTACAGCCAGTACTTGTGCTTACAGTTCCAGAGATTACGATGTTCCCACCAATAAGCCCTGGACCAGTTATGGTCGTGTATTGGACAGTTATTGACGGGCTTTCAGTGTACGTTCCTGGGTGGACAATAATTGTCTTACGCTGCGATGTAACTAACGTCAACGCTTTAGTGATAGTGGCCACTGGTTTTAGAATGTCACCGTTACCAGTGGTGTTGTTGCCGTCTACTTGGCTAACGTGGATTTCGTAGTCGTAACCAGTGAATGCAGCAGCAACTTCGGCTCTAGTAGCAGCAGCTTGGACCTCAGCCAAGTAGACAGCAGCTGCCGCAGTATTCGGATCGGCAAGTGCGGTGTCGGGGTCTACATCTACCAGCTCATCAAAGTCAAATGGACCAGCACCGCCAGGGAGACGCACGGTACGAATAAGGGTAGTAAGCCCACTGACATAAACACCAACACTCCAATACATCCCTACTGGAAGTTGAAGTAGCTCAAAGTTCGAAACCGGAACACCCGCAACAATAGAGAGTTCAATACGCTTCGGGAAGATAACGGTGTTGTCGACAGTCCGAGTAGCAGGCTTTCCAGCAGAGAAAGCTGTTGCCACAATTTTTGCGTCAGTAACGCTAGTACCGCCCAAAGAGTCGATCAGAGTACTGATGTTGATAATTGCCATATATCAATAGTACCGCTAAACGTAGAAGGCGAGATTATTCTTGAGACGCTCGTTGTCTGGAGCGAGCTCGTGAGCAACGGTTCCATACTTGAGCGCCAGTTCGTTCTGACCCAGACGATGGGCACAAATGGCAGCCAAGTCGTAGGCTTTCTCTCCCCACGCAAATGCTTCACGCTGGTACGCCAAGATGTGATTGCCATCCTCGATTGCGATTGCTTTCTCAGATGCAGCCAGTCCTTCTGCCCATTGCTCACGGTCATAGTGCCACTGTGCGAGTTCGACCCACGCTTCTCGGTAGTGGGGGATTTCTTCTGTTGCCTGCTGAAGCCAGAGCTTACCCTCGATGCCAGGAGACATCTCAGCCGAGAAGCGACAGGCCCGAGCCCGATCCACATTCCACACGGCACTCTTTAGATTCAGATACCGGACAAACTCCTCTTTGGCTTCACGGATACGGGAGTAGAAGAACAGCTCCCGCGAATAGTAGTACGCATACCGAGCATCTTCTGGTTCTTCTCTTGCCCAGAACTCAAGCAGGTGGAGGTAATTCCCCCGAGACTTAGTTTCATCTGGATGATGTTCCATTGTGATATTGACGGGCCGCTCGACTTGAGTGATGTCGACTACGCAGATTGCCTCGTGGATTGCCCACCTCCAGCGATACCCGTGCCGAGCATGGATCCGTTGAGCCAAGAAAGTCAAGTCCTCGTTGTAGACAAAGCTCGGACGGGGAAGTGTAATTCCGTCCTCAAGGCACTTCTCTAGTTCTTGCCGGAAGTTAGGACTAATGATTTCATCCATGTCCATTGAGATGCAGTAGTCGATGTCGTCGGGAATTCCGTCGAGGGCCGCATTTCGAGCAGTGTCAAATCTCCACGGATCGACGGTAGTTTTGATTACGCTAATCCCTAGATCACGGGCAATCTGAACGGTATCGTCTTCTGATCCAGTGTCGCAAATCAGCAGGTAGTCGGCATCTTTGGCCGACTGATACCAGCGCTCGACGTGCTTCGCCTCGTTCTTGGCGATTGTGTAGATAGCAATCTTTACCATGTCAGCCTAGCGAGCCCAGTTAACGCTTGAGCTGAGACCAGCAATATCGAAGGCACCACCAGCAGTGTGGCTTGGGGCCGCAGTTGGGATAAAGCCACGATTCATCAACATCGCGCGACTTCCATCTCCCTCGATGGGGATACCTCGGTCACGAAGTTTACGGAGCAGGGCAATCTGAGTCATGGCTCGTTCACCGCGAGATTCGCTCCACATGCGGTAGCGGAGGTACATGCTACTAATAGCAAGGTTGAGTCCAGGAGTCTCTTCCGTTTCCTCGACCAAGAACATTCCAATACGGTCCTCACTACGGCGATACACATCTGAGGCTTGGTGCACAGCAGTACACCAACCAAGAGGGTCAATGTCCTTGGACCCCAAGTACTTTATTGCACCCTCGACAGCCCATGCCAGAATTGCAGGCATGCCACCCTCGGGATCGAACAAGAACTCCTTGAGCGTGGGATCAGCCACCGCAGGAACCTGCGACCACGGAATCGGACGAATACGACGCCACATTGCATCGTCAGTAATGATTGGTCGGTGGTTGGTCGTGAGCCACAACTTGGCGTGCGACTGAAACGTAAACGGCTTCTCACCGGGAGAGCGCGCCGAGATTTCAGACGAACCAGTCAACTTCTTGACTGCGTTCTCCTTGATACGCTCCGACTCAGGCAACTCGTCAACCCAGACCATACGACGACCACGGAGTTCAGCCCAGTGGTAGAGGTCGGTGTTGTTGGACTGTCCGTTGTCCTGAGCAAGAATAGTAGAGTCCATCGGCCACGCGTACTGCTGAGTTCCGAGGCACTTAACGATTGCCTCGACAAAGGTGTTTTTACCCGACCCAGGGGGACCGTAAACAAGGAACATCACATCTTGTGTGTTGAGACCAGTGATTGTGTAGCCAACCGCACGCTGAATCCAGTCCTGAAGTTCCTTATCTCCGCCCGTAGCAAAGTCAACAAACTCAGTCCAACGGTTGTTGACTCGGCCTGGCTGGTAGGCAACAGGGCTACGTCGCGTGATGTGGAGGTCGGGACGGCCCTTAAGGAGTTCTCCAGTCCGCAGGTCGACGACACCATTCTTGACACCGAGTAGGTGATCGTCGCTATCCCACTCATCGACTGGCACAAAGACACGGGGGTCAGAGGTACAGCTGTCAATAGCTGAGTTAAGACGAGCGTTTGACTTAGTCTGCATAGCCCACTTCATGACTTCTTGCTTCTTGTTGGGGTCGTCGTAGTGGATCACCTCACTGGCGATAGTCACAGAGACACGCTTCGCCAACTCACGCAACTCGAGGTTCTCAATGTCGTTTTTCCAGTGTGTCCCAGACCATGTGTACCAGCCAAGACCTGGAGTGTAGCGAACACCCTGACCAAAGTTGTCAACAATACGACGCCCATTCCCGACGTCGGTGAGCGAACGCTGTCCAGCAATTCCACCGTCCTCTGGGTTTACAGCATCGGGGTCCTTGGGAACATCGATGTTTCCCATAGTTGAAGCGCCCATGATTGATTCACCGTTGTGGACACCGATGGAAACCATGCCACCAATAGTTCCGTCTAGTGAATAGTCGACGTCGTCGTCAGGATCACTAGTTGAGACGGAAGCCGTGCGCGAAAACGATGCTGAGGTATTTTGCGACCCACCAGCAATACGGGCAGCAGCCTCTTTCTCCCAGTCAGAGATTCCAGTCCAGCCCCGCGAGTGCTTGGGGTTGTTGTGTACAAAGTCAATAGCTCGACGGACGTGGCCGAGAAGTCCGGTCGCTCCTTCGAGTTCGAGTGGGGGACGAACCTTTTCATAGTTGAAACGGATCATCATGTTTTCTACGGCCTGACGACCGAGCTCATCCTGAGGAAACTTGTTAGCAAGAGCACAGGACATGGCGTAGATAGTTACGGCACGCTCGCCCTCCTCAAGACCCTCCTCAAGAAGCTTGTCCACGTCAATGCGCTCGCCCTTAAACTCAAGACCGTCAAGAGCAGACCAGTCACCAGAGCCGAGGGACGTCGAGCTACGCATTGAAGCAGTACGACCACGCTTACGCAGAGTGTCGAGCAGTTCATCAGGGGCTTCGGCCATGTGGATTTCCCACGGAGCGTGGCCAGGCTTCCATCCATAGGACACACCTGAGATGTGATTAGAGGGGTGAAGCAAAACATAGCCGTTGTGCTTTATGTCAATACCGGGAAGCTTGGCCGCCCTAAGGTTGCCAATTAACTCTTCCTTGAACTCACACTTATAGAAGAGGTGCCGTCCGCGAAGGATCTGTCCCTTGTAGGTGTATTCACCAGTAATGGCTTCTACAGTCGGGGGGAGTGCCCCATTGACCAGTTCCTCAAACTTGAGGAACGATTCAAAGCCACCCGATCGAGGGTCAATGTCGACTACAAAAAAGCCGGAGTCCCGACAGGCAACGCCGATGTTGTACCGGGATTCAGCACGCCACCACGACGAAATCTGATTGGGATCGGTTGTGGCCTGATTGGGCCAGTCGTAGATAGCGGGGTGCTTACCAATGTCCTTGGGGTCAGAGTGCTGACCACCACAGGTGCACCGACCACCCTCGGTCACCCCATGACAGGGAAGAATTTTCCAGCCTAACCCCGTGTACCACGAAGCCAGCTTTTCCAAATTTTGTTCGTCGCTCACCGTATTCCTGACTGTGCAAGTGTCCCAACTCTATCTTCTTCTGTGTCAAAAGAGAGTGGAAAGACCATAGTAACACGAAAACTCGCCTGCCACAAAGAGCGGTAAAATAGACTTAATACACAAATATTCCGTCGT
>Ga0114979_10002110_pt1 | contig 13432 bp, 16 predicted proteins | sample S_140625_EF_Meta_FD_87315 | JGI IMG/M metagenome (GOLD analysis project Ga0114979, IMG submission 87315) | Freshwater microbial communities from Lake Simoncouche, Canada to study carbon cycling - S_140625_EF_MetaG | ecosystem: Environmental > Aquatic > Freshwater > Lake | place: Lake... | reverse complement strand
CTCGAAGTTTCAACTGAGTTTTTGGATCTAGGGATGTATCAGAGTCAGACTTACTTCCTGCTGCGGAAGAGGGGGGTGCTACCACGGGTGCTTTTGGCTTATTTAAAGTTTTAAGTCTTTGTAAAATGCCGCCTGTGAGCTTTCGAGCAATATCAGTATAAGCAGCAGAGATTGGACTTTTCGGAGCACTGAGAACAAAAGGTGTCAGCCTTTGAAGCGAGCTCATGGCGGTCAAATCATCCTGAGGAACAGCACCAATAATGGGCATTTGAAGCTGAGTAGAAATCGCCTGAGCAGAAACACCGCCAGAAGAAAACTTATTGAGCACAAGTTGAAACATGTCCTTCGGAAAAGTGGCAGACATCATTTCGTTTAATATTCTTTGTGTTTGAGTCACGACTAAAATTTCAGGAGACGTGATCAGCATCGCTGTTGTGGCTTCTTGAAGAATAGCCATTTGCAAAGGGCCCATGTCGTTTCCAAGATCGACCACGATGTATTGAAAATGTCTTGAAACATAATCTAAAGATTTTAATAAATTTTCTACCGGCACATCTAATTTTTCTTCGGGACTTCTAACGGCTCCGATGAATGCAAGACCTGAGGCATGCATTGTTACAAAATTTTGAATGGGTGCTTGAGATAACGAGCCTGAGTGAGTGGCCAGATCTTTTAAAATTTTAAGTGGTTTAAGTCCAGTGATAATATTCTGATCACCGACGGATTTAGAATCTGCATCGATCAATAAAACTTTGGCGCGCATTTCAACAAGTAACGAGCAGGCCAGGTTTGCAGCAAAAACACTTTTGCCCACGCCACCTTTTCCACCAATAACACCAATAAGATTACAACTGGGATGCAAAGCCATGATTACCTCAAAGACTTTATCGGAAAAAACAGTAATGTTTTGTACGGACTAAAGGTCTATTCTCGGAGGCGAAATTTCTTTTTAATTTGCTCAGAACCCTGGCTTGCAGAGGTTTTGATGATTGGGGTCACAAACACCACGAACTGACTTTGGTCTCGTTGGAAGTCTTTTGAGGCGTACAGGCTCACGATTGGGTTCTGGTTGCCGCCTGTAGGTCGATTAAAAGCCGTTGTCGATGAGTTTCTAACTAGACCTCCAATGGCTGCACTTTGCCGATCTCGGACGGTCACCTGCGTGTTAATTTCATTCTTCGACGTGATTGGCGCCCCACCTGCTGCGCGGCCTGCCATCGAAGAAATTGAGAATGACATTTCTAATTCAACTGAACCCGATTTATCATTTTGAATTCTTGGCGTAATAATAGAATTAATACCAACTTCTGCAAATGCAGTCCCTTGAGTTCCCTCTGCTCCAAGAACTGCATAGGGTTGATTTGTGACTTGTTTGATTTCACCTTTTTTAGCATCTTGTACAGTCAAACTTGTGCTTTCAAGAACTCGACCGTAACCATGTTGCTTCAGCCAATTCAATTTAGGAATCAAACTATTAATAGTTCCTGTAATTGCTGAGACTAAACCGCTACCACTTTGACCAGACGAGAATTCAACACCGCTGTTGTCAGTAATTCCAGGTCTCCAGTCAAACTGAAATCCTTTGCTGTAATCTTTTTTGAGCTCGACATAATGAACAACAAGTTGAACCATTTTTGCTGGTGGAGCTGAGGGTGCATCTTTCACATTAATCAGATTAATAACGCCGTCATTTGCAGGTTTTCGTTTTTTGACGACCCCTTTTTCTTCAGCTGCATCCACGATTAAATCTGGCATATACATTTTTGCCACAATTTCAGCACGGTCTTTTTCATCTTGATTGTTGGCGTAGCCAGATAAAATCAACTTATCGTTGACTGCACGAACTTCAATTTCTGGATTGTTTATGTCACGAGAGATGTATTCGGTGATTTTTCTTAAAGCCAGGGGGCTTAATGTAACAAGGGATGCAGCTTGGTCACCGAATTGAACAACAACGCCGTAAATTCGGCTCATGTCCTTTGGTAATAAAACCTGGCCATCAACCACCACACGATTATTGATGACTTTGATGACGATTCCCTCGACATCACCCAACAAAGCGCGCATCTCATTTGCCACTCCGTCCAGGCGACTTTTTTTAATCGTCACATTGAATTCAGCGACCACTTTTTTTGATTTGACATCGATGACCGTTAGAACTGTGCTGCCTTCTTTTTTAGGAGAAAACCTAAGAACGTTGAGCTCTCGAGAAATCGAGGCCTTTACAAAATCACGAAAAGTTCCACCGAATTCCACATCCTTTGGAAGGGGAGGCAGCTTAATATCTTCATCGATTCCGACTGTGAGATTTAAAAACTGCCGAGAGCGAAATTCATCACGAGGATTGATTTCCTGCATATCAGGTGGTGATTCCTGTGCAAAAGACAGTGACGAAGCAATTAACAATGCCGTCGCTATCAAATCAAATCGCATCATGAATATCCCCCATTAACTAGTTCCTCGGACGCTGACCAGGGGCTTTCGGAGCTCCTGCAGGATTTGCCAAAATTCCAGGTGATGACTGAAGTCCCGGTAACCCTGTTCCTAAGTTTGAACTTCCTTGATCAAGTCCCGCTCTTCCCAGAATTGAATCTGCAGTTGAGCTAGGTAAACGTAATCTTGTTGTGCGATCGTTGGGATTTCTCAAAGTAAAGAACAAATTCCCCGGCGAAGTTGACAACAGAAAAATAACGTCTTGGGCCTCCTTAGGAGAAGCCTCAATAGTCACTGTACTATATTTTGTGTCGCCTGTGAGAGACGTTTGAGTCAGATTTTTTCCAGAGGCATCTAATTCCATTAGGCGAGGAATGTTGTTTACAACTGAGACACCTGTGGCAAGGATCGGTACATCTTCCATTAAAACCACGACTTCTCGTCTCGCGTTTTGGCCTTTTCCCACGTCAACTGCTGCTACGATATCCACACGATCACCCGGTCTGACAAGCTTGGCAACACCGCGAACATCATCAATTGGAATGGCAAGGGCTCTTTTATTGGGAGCCACTTGCAATGAAATTCCGGTATCGGGGCCCGGGGTGAACAACATATTTTTCATAATGATTTGTCCCTTTTTTAAAGGAACAGCCGCCACGTGACCAATGATATCTTCAGGAATAGTCACAGTATCAGGGTAAACATAATTTGATGGAACTTCGACTGTTTCAAGCATGGTGTCATAGATGGTCGACATTTCAGGAATGTCTTCCTTAACTCGAACGATGGTTTTTTTAGCACCAAACATTTTGTCATATTCTGCTTTTTTTTCTTGAGAGTAAGAATAAATTAAAAAGACAGCAAAGAGCGCCGCCCCGATACTTAGCCATAAATTTCTTGTCTCATTCCCCATAGACCTTGCCCCTTGTTTACGGATCTCCGCATTTAGAATTCATGCAAATTCCGTAAATTGTTTTAATCCAAATTGATTTCACAGCGATGGTTTCATTTCGTACGGCTTCATTTAAATTTCGCACGCCTGTATTGTGAGCCGCGGATTCGCCAGTCACATTGCCAGGATTTCTTCCACCTAAATCGACACCATCGTTATCTGTTCCACCAAATTGAGAGGTGAATGCAATGGGGCGATCGGTGGCGATCCATTTAGTTTCAGTCTTATCGTTTTCAGAAACGATACCTGAATATCGATAGCCAAGGGCTTCGAAGTTATTCTTAGCTAAAGCGGCAGGGGACGGATCTTTTGGTCTTATGTGATAGACAAGATTTGTTCGATGAGCAAAAGTTTCGAAAGTGTAGTTTCTTGCAGCAATACTATGCAAAATTCCGCTATGGACTATCCCGAAAAATCCTAAAGAAAAATTAATGAGAAGCATATAAACAAAAAGCGTAGGAACAAGTTCCAACACAGCCATGCCTTTACTGTTTTGAACAGAAAATTTTTTGCTTAGCATCCATTATCCTCCATAGGAAAATAAGGATTACTTCCGCTGAGGCCCGCATTTCCTAAAATAGGATAAAAGGCAGAATTCAGATTTAAAATTCTTTGGTATCTGGACTGAATGATTCGTTGACATTCTTGTTGAGTGGGTTCTCGGAATAACAAAGTTCCCAGCGTCAGGCTAAAACCATTTCCAGTTTCACTTTCTATTCGACCCAACGGTCCTAAGTTTAAATTCAAAATATTTGCAGTCAAATTCAGGCGAACACCTGCTGCTGGCAATAGAATTTGCGGATTGTTATCATACTCCTGTCTGAAATCATCAGTTGGGGTTTCATTTAAGCGAACATCTCGGATAGCCAATGTGAACCAACCTTTCGTCAGCAAAGGGGCAATCACAGGGTTTGAAATCAATTGTTGGTACTTTGCATCCACACGAGCCCGTTGATCGGCGTAGGTTTTTTGAGCCGGGATGGCAGCTCGGGTTGCAGAAAAAGAGATATACTGAGCTATTTCGATGACCGTAAAGGCAAAGCACAATCCAAAAAGCAAAGTCGTCATCATGCTTGCAAGTAAAAATGAGAAGATAAAATCAGCCGTTACAAAGCCAGAGGTGTTTAATTTTTTTAATTTGATCATTTGACCTCCTCCTTGATTCAGCTGTTATGGGTCCAGCGTTCTGACCCTGTTTGAGTTGTTAGGGTGCATTGAACTTGAAGGTCCGCTGCCAGGCCACTTTCCAAACTCAGTCATGTTTGCGACGCCCGACCAAGCCACGTTTGTGAGCTTGTCTAAAGTCTTGTCGTCTCTTAAAAAGCGAAGGGTTGCACCGAGCAACCCTATCGAAACCACAGCCAACAGGACTGCCTCCATGGCCACTTGGCCACTTTGGCTTTTTAAAAGACGGGGCCTATTGTTGTTCCCACTCACGATTAAATCCTGTTCCTGTTGCTATCTGTTTTTCGACTCGAGCTCCAAGTCTAGGACTTGATTCTTTAAATGCAGTCATGGGCGCTGAAACAAAAACTTTCAGCGCGAACATAAAAACCATGACCATCAGAAGAATGTACTCGATTGTCATTTGTGACTATCCGCCAGTGATATTGCTAATAGCTTCTCCTAGTTTTCCACGAATGCCTTCAACTTGACCTTCCAAAAAAGGCTTTGAAATAAAAATAATTCCCACAAGAACCACCACAAGCAAAATGTACTCGAGCATTCCTTGACCTTTATCATTGGCTAAAACTTTTTGAGCATTTGATTTCTTAAATTTTTTAAAAAGGTTTTTAATCATAAGACCCCTCCACAATTATTCTATCGGTCACTCCAGTATAGAACTTCATGGCGAGTTTTGCGAAAACAGAGATTCGATTGATTCAAATTGAGATCTGCATAAGTCCAGTCAGGGGTTGACCAAAGTTTCATCAGACCTTAGTCTACGGATTTATAAGGATGTCAAATGTCTAAACAGCTTATCGTTCTGTATGTGGTTTGTGTGGTCGCCTATTTCTTAGTCAACGTCATCGTCAGTTAGCCCTAGGACTCAATATTTGTGTGGACAAATGATACACATTTTGATATTCTTAAAGCTGGTGATTGAACCAGGAGTCAAGCATGTCCACCGCACGAAAGAAAAAAGTCGATATGTCTAAGGGTGATGTCATTCATATTCGATCCACACCTTCAGACAAATCATTGATAGAAAAAGCGGCTGATTCTGTTGGCTTAACTATTAGCTCATTTATGCTTCAGAATTCAATTAAAGCCGCTCGCCGTGAGTTGGCTGAAGTTGAAAAAGTGTCTCTCACCAAACGTGATGCAGAATTGTTTTTTTCAGCACTGCTAAATCCGAGCGCGCCCAATGGGGCTTTGAAGTCCGCCTTCAGGGACTACGAAAAGCAATCCAAAAGGTAATTACATTTTTGAGCAGTTTTGAATTCCACATCCTTGATAAATCCTTCGACCGCAGCAGCTTTGATTGTGGCTCCCTGGAACTTAATAGCTTTTTAAAAACTAAAGCCCGCCAAAATCAGTTAATTGGTTTCAACAAGACGTTTGTTGCCTGCCTTCATGGTGATAAAACTAAAAAGGTGCTAGGCTACTATTCGCTCAGTATGAGTGAAATTGACTTATATTTGTTGCCGGCAGAGCTACTTAAAAAGCTTCCTAAACATCCAGTACCCGTCGCAAGGATGGGAAGACTTGCTGTAGATAGATCTGCAAAAAACCAAGGTCTTGGTAAACTGTTAATGGTTGATGCCATGAAACGGGTTCAAACGGCTTCAGAATTGATCGGCGTATATGCTTTGCTAGTTGATGCAAAAGATGACACTGCAAAAAGTTTCTATCTGAAGTATGGTTTTATCCCGCTTATTGATGAACCCATGGTCTTGTTCCTACCTCTTGCTGCATTTCCAAAATAGTTATAGTATTCTTAGATAAGCCATCTAAGCTGTAACCTATGCCCATCCAATCCCTTTCACTTTTAGATTTTTCAGCTTCAAGCATTTTCGCAGGACTTATTTTTAGCACGATCGGGTTGTGGATGTGGAAGCAAGCTAAAGACAAAGAAAGTCTAGAGCTTCGCCTGGTAGCCGTGGCTTTGATGATCTATACTTATTTTACGAAGGGACCGATTGCAGACTGGGGCATTGGCATCGCACTTTGTGGCTGGGCGAGATACAAATGGTGGGGCTAGTTCTGCAAATTATAAATATCAGGATAATTTCGACCGATTTCCTCTGAATCCATGCCGTAACCGACCACATAGCGGTCGTCTATGGTTTTTCCGATGTAATCAGCGCGAATTGAGAGCTCTCGGCGTGCAGGCTTATCAAGCAAAGTCACAATTCTTAGCGTCGCTGGCTGAGAAGCAAACAAGCGGTTTCTTAAGAAATTCAATGTGCGACCGGCATCGATAATTTCTTCAATAATCAAAACATGTTTACCTGCAATGTCGATGGAAATATCTTTTACAATCTTGGTCGCTTCACCACGAGTTGAAGTGATATAAACAAAATCCAGTTGTTGCATCAGATTAATTTCGCGCATCAGGTCCGCTGCGAAGTGGACTGAACCTTTCAACGGGCAAACCATAATGATTTCTTGTCCGGCATAGTCAGCTTCAATTTCACGAGCCAGTTTTTTAACTAAAGTTGAAATTTCATCTTTGGTGATAAAAGGGACCATTCGATTCTTCATCATTTTTGAAGGCCTCTGTCTTGAAAAGACAACGTGGATTTTTTTGCATTTTTAGCTTTGAGTAAACCATCTCGGGCTTCAAAGTTTGTAGGATCCCGAAGTAAAACAAGTTCCCATTGCTCGAGAGCTTCAGAAACTCGACTGTTCATAAAAAGAAGTTGAGCTAATTTGAGGCGAGCTGTTTGAAATTCGCCGTCGATGAACAAAACTTCTTTTAATTCGCGAATGGCTTTTTGAGATTCACCGGTACGACTGTAACATTCTGCTATTTTAACACCTAAATCGCGACGTCGTTGAGGCATGACCTTTTGAGCTTTTAATAAATTTTCTAAGGATTCAGTCCATAGCTTTGATTGAGCATAAAGATCAGAGAGCTCTTCGTGTTTCTTAGAAATACTTTCGTCAAGAAAACCAAGGCTAGGTTTCTTTTTTTGATCTAAAATTTCACGAGCTTCAGTGAATACTTTTTTACCTTCATCGTAACGACCCAAATCATTCAGGATAATCGACAAACCAACACTTGCGTCTGTATAGCCAGGATCAATTTCTAAAGCGCGCTTGAAAGTTTTGATCGCCTTATTAAATTGTCCACGGTCATAGTACATGGTCGCAAGCATTTGGTAAATTTCAGGATTGCGAATGTTTTGTAATAAAAGTTGCTCGAGCATGGGTTCGGCCAGTTTGTATTTACTTTCAACAAAGTGCTGGCGGGCTTCCTTCAAGAGCTCAGAAGAAACATCGCTCATTTGCGAGCCTCAGACAGTGCAAGTTGTCCTTCAGAAGTTAATTTCCCCAAGGATTCTAACTTTTCAGCATAACCTCGAGCCTTCACCATTTGACCCGAGCGAACAGCGCTGATTGTTGCACGGGCCAGAATTTTTTCATCAAATCCTAAGCCTAAATATTCCTTAGCAGCTGTTTCGAAACGGCCCAAGGATGAGACATACATTTTCTTTTTAAAATAAAAATCGGCAATATAGATTTCTTTTTCAGCCATCTTTTTAACCAGCTCAGTTCTTTTTTCTTCAGCTTCTTTTACGAACTCACTGCCAGGAAATTTTTTGATCACGTCAGTAAAAGCAAGCACAGCTTCAGGGGAAACAGACAAATCCCGATCGATGGTATCAGGAAGTTGCATGTAAACACTCATTGCGTATCGATGAAAAACATAAGCAATTTTTGGGTGGCGAGGGTGGAGATCTTTAAAAGTCAAATAGGCGGCTTGAGATTCAGGAAAGGATTCTTGTTTATAATACACGTCAGCTATCGCAAGCTCAGCCTCTAGGGCTTGCGAGCTATAGGGAAACTTAGATCTAATTTCTTGGTATCTACGAATGGCTTCTTCAAAACGATCATCTTCTTCAAATTCCAGGGCGCGTTTATACATGGCTTCAGGAGTAAGAGCTTTTTTTTCAGACGAGGAACATCCAAAAAAAGTGGTCGCACAAAGAATAAGGGTAATGACTCGCAGCATCTTCACGGACTCATTTAAACAATTAGCAAATTGGTAAGTCAACTAAAGTTCAAGCACAGCTTCTTTTTCGACCCAACCCGAAAAAGTCCCGGGGTATTGGATTTGAAGCCACTTGTCCTGAGCCCGTAAAATTTTAACCTCAAGGCCGCCGTTGAGCTCGAGCACCGTGGGGCTATTCGCTGCCGGAGAACTGCGAAGGGAGAGGGTTTCTAGTTTTACAATTCCTCGTGGAATTGACTTATCGAATTTGTAAAACCCCGTCCAAGCCATAAAGAGGCCAAAAACTATCAGACTGATCCATCCCCAAACACTGAGTGGTTTTTGGTCCTCACCAGCTCTAAAACTTTTAAATTTCTCTGCAAAAAAACGAATCAGCAAAAACCCGCTCAGTATGAAAAATAGAAGGCTGATTCCAAGTGGTAAGTGAACAGATATCGGATTCACTAAAACGCTTCTTGCTTGCTCGTAAATTTCGAGGTCACGGGACATTTCGCGAATCTGAATTTGATTTTTGACGAATTCTAATCCTTGCAGGGCTGATTCTGATTGAGGATTCAAATGGTTTGCTTTTTTAAAAAGTGCATAGGATTCAAACTTTTGTCCTAGCTCGAAGCGCGCGAGTGCCAGATTAACAAGCAGTGTCACATCATTGGGCTGCTGGGCCAAAGCCTGGCTAAAAAGCTCGGAAGCTTTCGAAAAATCTTTCTGTTGGAAGGAATTGATTCCCTCATCCAATAATCCCTGAATTGACATGGAATTAGACTACTGTCCGCGTCTCGCCTTGTCTTGGTGTTATGCGCAGAGTAATCTAGAAAGAAATCAAATACATGTGGAGTTCACCATGTCGACATTAGCAGGCCACAAGCTGGCTGAATCCGAAAAAGTTAAAACTTTGATTCAACAATTAGTTGGTGAAGTTCAAAACCTCAACTCGAAAATTCAAACCATTCAGCCCTCGGCACCAGAGCTGAACGATCATGCAAAAAGTCTTTTTGATCGTGCGGCTCAGTTTCGCGGACGACCCCTATCGTATCCTTTCGTCGGTTCAGGTTCGGGCCGTGGAGTTTTCGTAGAGCTCGAAGACGGAAGCGTCAAACTGGATCTCATCAACGGAATTGGAATTCACATTTTCGGACACAGTCATCCCTTGGTTATGGAGGCCGCAGTTCGTGGGGCTCTTTCTGACGTTGTGATGCAGGGAAATTTAGAGCCCAACAAAGAGTACATTCAATTTTCAGAAAAATTAGTGAATTTGGCAGCTCGAAAGAGTGCAATTAAATACGCTTGGTTTGCGACCTGTGGAACCATGGCCAATGAAAATGCAATCAAGATCGCCCGACAAAAAAACACACCTGCTCGAATGATCCTGGCTTTTAAAAATGCTTTCGCAGGTCGGTCGACTTTAATGGCAGAGGTCACGGATAATGTGGCCTACAAACAGGGATTACCAGACTACAACGAGGTCTTAAGAATTCCTTGGTACGATAAATCAGATCCACAAAGCACAGAAAAAACCCTCAGAGCGATCAAAGAGCACGTGGCCAATCATGAAAAAAACATTTGCTGTTTTTGGTTTGAACCCATGCTGGGAGAGGGCGGCTACACTCCAGCCACCCGAGAGTTTTTTCTTCCGTTGCTGGATTTTTGCCGAGAGCAAAAAATCGCCAACTGTGCCGACGAGGTCCAAACTTTTGCAAGAACGGGTGAACTGTTTGCTTTTGAAACTTTAGAGCTAGGTCACCTTGTTGATATCGTAACAATTGCAAAAACAGCTCAATTGGGTGCGACTTTGTACACTGAAGAATACAACCCAAAACCCGGTTTGATTGCAGGTACTTTTTCTGGCGCCACAGTTTCAATGACGACTGGAATGGCCATTGTTGATGAGCTGGTCAACGGTGGATATATGGGGAAAAATGGTCGAATTCAAAAAATTCATCAAAAATTTATCAGCGGATTAAATCGATTAAATGAAACCACCTGCAAGGGGAAAATTAACGATGCGGGTGGCATGGGTTTGATGATGGCCTTCACACCTTTTGAGGGTAAAAAAGAACAGGTGGATGTTTTCCTGAAAAAACTTTTCCACAACGGAGTGATCGCTTTTCCTTGCGGCAAAGGACCCTTCCGTGCCCGATTTTTAGTCCCTGCTATTATTTTAGATGAGGATCTTGATCTTGCATTAGAAGTGATCGAAAAAACAATTCTTGAAGGGGTTTAATGAGCTTTGTAGAGAGCTGTCGAACTCTGATCGGGTTTGATACCAGTCCAGGTCAGTCGAATTTACCAATGATTCATTGGCTGACAGAGCTTGCGAAATCTGAGGGTCTTCATGTTGAAACTCAAGCCTGTGTTTTTGAAGATCTCGAACAAGCCAACATTATCATTCGACCAACACCTCAGCGGGGTGAGCTGGAATTTTTACTTCAAGCGCATTTGGACACAATTAATCCGGGATCTTTTCAGGCTTGGAAAAAAACAGGTTTTAATCCCTTTGACGCCACCATTGAAGATGGAAAAATTTATGGTCTAGGCAGCGCAGATTCAAAACTGGATTTTTTATGTAAACTTGAAGCTCTTGCGGGATTTAAAAATCAAAAAAGTTGGAAGTTGCCACCGGTCTTAGTTGGAACCTTTGCCGAACAATCGGGAATGACGGGGTCTATGCGTTTGATTCGAAAGAATCTTGTGACACCTAGGTTTGCATTAATAGCGGAACCTACAAATTTACAATTGGTGAACGCTGCTAAAGGGTTTGCCTGTGTAGAAATTCGAATTCCATTCAGCGATGAAGAAATTAATTACCGACAAGAGCACAACCTTCGAGAGAGCACGTCCACTCAAACAAAAATGTTTATTGGTAAAGCAGCTCATTCTTCAAATCCTGAAAGTGGTGAAAGTGCCATTGTTAAAATGCTTGATTACTTAGCACAAATGCCAGACGGACTTGCCACCATGGAAATTGACGGTGGTACAAATTATAATTCTGTTCCATCAAATGCGATATTAGAAATTGATGTATCTCCAATTCAGAATCCAGTTTCATCAAAAATTAAAAAAGTTTATGAAAGTATTAAAATGTTAGACCTAGAATTTAAAAAAGTTAAAGATCCGCAGTTTAATCCGGATCATTCGACTCTTAATATCGGCTTGATTCGTACTTTTGAAGACCATGTTTTAATGATGGGAAATTGTCGACTTCCACCCATTGTGACCCAAGCCATTTACATGGGTTGGATGGACAACTTAAAGAATCAATGGGATAAAATGGGCGTTCATTTTCGCGTTCTTGATTACAAAAAACCTTTTAGGACTGCGAATGAATCTATTTTTTTGAGGGGTGGTCTTAACCTGCTTCGAGAAATGGGTTTGCAAGACGAAGCGGTCACTCAACCTTCAACGAATGAATCCAGTTTATTTGCAAGACTGGGTGCTGACTGTCTTTGTTTTGGTGCAGGGGTCAGGGATGGAAATGTTCATACACCCGAGGAATCTGTTTCTATGAATGATCTGGCAAAGTCTAAAGAATTTTATTCTCAAATGATCGAGAGGTTTTCTGTATGAGTTTCATAGTTAGACCCGTTTCTTTTGATGATCTTCAACAGCTCACAGACCTCGCAAAACAATTCAATTTGTTAAATTTGCCAGGGGATAAAAAAGTATTGGCTCAAAAAATTGAAAGAAGTGTCCAGTCATTTGCAGCAGATTTACCAACTCACCAATCAGAATATATTTTTGTTTTAGAAGATGTTGAAGAAAGCTTGATCGTGGGCAGTTCTCTTATTTTATCCAAGCACGGAAATGATGGTGTTCCTCACAGTTACTTTAAAATTTTAAAAAAAGATCATTTCTCGCAAGCGTTAGGAATCGGATTTATTCATCAGGTTTTAAGATTTCAATTGGATTATGACGGACCCACTGAAATCGGGGGTTTACTTGTTGATAAGATTTATCGTCGAAGACCCGAAAAGTTAGGAAAACAAATTTCGCTCAGTCGGTTTCTTTACATAGCGACTCACCCAGAACGTTTTGAAAAACGAATTTTGTGTGAACTCACACCGCCTCTGACAGATGATAATCGAAGTGAGTTTTGGGAAGCATTAGGAAGAAGATTTACCGGGCTCAATTACAACGAAGCTGATTTACTCAGTCAGTCCAATAAAGAATTCATCGAAAGTATGTTTCCACAGGAAGACATTTATTTATGTCTTTTAGATCCCAAAGCTCGTGTCGTCGTAGGACAAGTGGGTGAATCTACGAAGCCAGCTCAGCATTTATTGGAAAGCATTGGTTTTGATTACCTCGAAGAAGTAGATCCATTTGATGGTGGACCTCATTACGGCTGTGACACAAATCAAATTAAACCCATCGAACAAGGTCGATATTTAAATATCAGTGGGTCCAATGAATCGCAGTACACAAAAAGAATGATGGTTGCGACCACCGCGGATGAATATAAAATGACTTTATCCCCTTGCGAAATTGTCGGAGATGAAATCATTTTGCCGACTAAACAAAAGGATTTGCTCGGCTTGTCCACAGGTGACAAAGTTTTTGCGTCACCGTTTGAATTTGATAAGAAAGTGAGAAACTAGATGAAAACACAAAATTTTAAAGTTCGTGGTGATTTCATTCGAGGTCACTTTCGCTTTGTTGAAAGACCCACTCAAGAGATAAAAAATTTCAGCCCTGGTGACCTCTCGGATCATGTTGGCAATTTTCCTGTGGTCCACTCTCATGTTGAAGAAGCTTGTTCTGCTGCAAAAGAAGCTTATCCAGCTTGGGCCTCACTTGAAATGGATCAGCGCATTCAATATGTCATGCGCCTGAAAGAATTTTTTGTTGCCCATGAAGCCGAGATGTCT
>Ga0114979_10002108_pt1 | contig 13435 bp, 12 predicted proteins | sample S_140625_EF_Meta_FD_87315 | JGI IMG/M metagenome (GOLD analysis project Ga0114979, IMG submission 87315) | Freshwater microbial communities from Lake Simoncouche, Canada to study carbon cycling - S_140625_EF_MetaG | ecosystem: Environmental > Aquatic > Freshwater > Lake | place: Lake... | reverse complement strand
TATTACCTGTAAATGCGAAAGGACTTGTCCGATTTCTGTCTGTGTAGTCCCGTGAAATATTTGGAATGTGAGTCAGGCCCAGATCAATGATCTGTTGATCTGTGGCTTTCAAAGCTTTTCCGTGTTCGATGTCGTTGAGAATATTTTCTAAGAGCTCGCCCAGGAAAACAGAAATAATCGCAGGAGGGGCTTCGTTGGCTCCTAATCTGTGATCATTTCCAGGGCTTGCGATGGAAGCGCGTAAAACGTCTGCGTGTTCAAAAACAGCTTTTAAAGTCACTGCTAAAACAGCCAGAAAGCGCAAGTTTTGGTGAGGCGTTGTTCCAGGTTCGAGTAAGTTTTCACCTTTATCGTTGGCGATGCTCCAGTTGTTGTGTTTGCCACTGCCGTTGATGCCAGCAAAAGGTTTTTCGTGCAGAAGGCAAACAAAACTGTGTTTAAGTGCAATTCTTTTTAAAACTTCCATAGTCAAAACGTTATGATCAGCGGAAATGTTCACGTCTTCGAAAATGGGAGCCAGCTCGAATTGACTGGGAGCCACTTCGTTATGGCGAGTTTTAACAGGAATGCCTAACTTATAGAGTTCAAACTCGGCCTCTTGCATAAATTTTTTCACTCGTCCTGGAATGGATCCGAAATAATGATCTTCCAGTTGTTGTCCACGGGCAGGCAAAGCTCCCAGTAAAGTTCTTCCGGTCAATAATAAATCCGGCCTTAAAGAAACAAAATTTTTATCAATTAAAAAGTACTCTTGTTCGGCACCTAAAGTCGCTGATATTTTTTTAGCATCCACATCCCCTAGAAGTTTTAAAAATTCACAGCCTTCTCTGGTGAGGGCTTCCATGGATCTTAAAAGGGGTGTTTTATTGTCAAGAGCTTGACCATGATAACCAAAAAACACCGTCGGAATGCAAAGGGTATTGCCTGATTCCTCTTCAATAATAAACAACGGAGACGAAGGATCCCAAGCTGTGTAACCACGGGCTTCAAAGGTGGATCTCATGCCACCGCTGGGAAAGCTTGAAGCATCAGGTTCGCCCTGAATCAATTGTGAGCCTGTGAAGCGCTCAATCACGCGAAGCTCAGAATGATAAGAATGCTGAATGGAAATAAAAGCATCATGCTTTTCTGCTGTTAATCCAGTCATGGGTTGAAACCAATGACAAAAGTGAGTGACACCTTTTGAAACTGACCATTCTTTAATGGAGCCTGCGATGGCCTCTGCGGTTTCTTTGGGAAGTTTTTTTCCCTGCTCAAGGGTTTTTAAGAGTGAAGTATAAGCATCTTTGGGAAGTTTTTCGCGCATTTGAGCAAGGCCAAAAGTCATGCATCCGAAGTATTCAGAAATCGGGGCCTCAAGACCTGCTGAATTTTTTAATTTCTCAATTTTTTTTAAAACCGGAGGGTTCACAGCAGATTTGAAAGCATGGGAACGCTCTGACGATGTGGGGGTCGTTGATTGCATAAAACATCCTTTTTTTAATCTCGAGTGAAAGGATCCACTGCGAAATTATTTTGTTAAAATGGAATCTTAATAGAATACCTCACAAGGAAGACTCTTAAAAATCCCATGTATTAAGTTAGCTCAAGCTTTTGATAAAAGAAAAGAGTTACTGATCCATTTCTTTTTGCGTTAGACTGCAAATCATGAAATGCACCCTTTGTGACGCACCAGAATCTAAAAAGATTCACAAAGATCCTCAGAATGGTTCCCTTTTTTATTCTTGTTTAGTCTGTGGTTTTATTTTTCGAGATCCTCAGTTTTTCCTGTCTTCAGAAAAAGAGTTTGAGCGCTACCAAAATCATGAAAATGATGTCAATTCCGTGGGATACCAGAATTTTTTAATGCCAGTCATAGATCAGGTTTTAAAACTTCAAACCCTTCAGCATCAGGGGCTTGACTACGGATGTGGACCCAACAGCGTTGTGGTCCATTTACTCAAAAATAAAGGCTATAATATCCTTGAGTATGATCTCTTTTTTTATCCCGATGAGGAAAAATTAAAAACTCACTATGACTATGTTGTGTGTACGGAAGTCGTAGAGCATTTTAGAAATCCTCAGCTGGAATTTAGAAAAGTGGCAAATTTGCTGAAGCCTGGTGGCAGTCTAATAATTAAAACCAGCTTGACAGATCAGGTCGCAGATTTTGCAAATTGGCACTATCATCGGGATCCAACCCACGTCGGATTTTTTAATCAGAGTTCGTTGCAAAAGGTAGCAGAACTGACAGAGCTCAAGCTTTTAAATATTGAAAGTACACACCTTGTCTTTAAAAAATCTGAATAGCCGTTGACTTAAAATCGAGATCTGAGAAAACACAGTTATGAACTTTAAAAATATTCTTCTTTGGACAATTTATGGGGCTCTGTTTGGAGTCGCCTTTGGTGCAACGGCTGCCATTTTTGAAAACGGGCCATCTGTCATGACTGGCATTCAGCAATCTTGGTGGTGGTTTGCAATTGCGGGGTTTATGAAGGGTGTTTCAGACTCTAGAATTAAGCCTTCAAAGGTTTAATCCCGTAAGACTTCGCACTAAGCTGCTTTTTTCTTCACTTCAGCTTGCAAGGTCTTCCTCAGGGCCTGGTAGGCGGGTTTTGAAAAGGGCTGCCCCAGAGTCAGCCCAATGTATTTTAGAACTTCTTCTGGCGATCTTGGTTTCGGGTTGTTCACTCCCGGGAAAGTGAATTCGCAAAAGGCATCTGCCAGAGCTACAATTCTGGAAAACGGATTCATCTTGATATCTCTGAGATGCTTCGGATAACCCTGTCCAATCGCATTTTCGTGATGCTCCATTGCAACTGCTACAACTTCAGGCGGAACACTGGGCATCGACTGCAAAATGCAAACACCTCTGTGGACATGGGTTTCATATTCTTTAACCTCTGCTGTGGTCATTTGATGGCGGGCTTTTTTAAGAATTTCCGGCGCTATTTCTTTCAACCCGATGTCATGAAGAAGACCTGCTAAAGCTAGCTTTTGCAGGTTTGTAGAAACAGTCCAGTTCATGGCTCGCCCAATAACAACAGAAATTGCCGATACTGCCAGAGAGTGCTTCATGAGCTCGTCTGAGGTAGCGCCCAAAGCTCTGACAATGTGGTCCAAATCTTCTTTTGCACTGACAAGAGCAATAATTGAATTCGCGACGGCTTGTGCATGGACCAAAGATTCATGGTTAAATCCGAGCGCAGATATCTCTTTAAAAACACTATCTCCTGCAAGGAAAAGATAGTCGACTTTCTTCAGATCAGATATTTCACTTCTGCCTATTGCAACTTCAGCGATTTGCAAGTTTGCACCCACACAATCCTTAAACTGGTCTCTTAAAACAAAGAGTTGCTCGAAGCCTTTTTCGTGAACAGCATGAAGTTCTTGAACTTGAGGACTCCCTCTTCTGCCGACCAAAACAAAGTTTTGATCACTCAAGCGAGCATAAAAATCAGCCGGGAGCGGAGAGAACACAATCAGTTCTTCGCGGTTAACTGGAACAAAGTCCTCCATTTTATAAAGACGCTGATTATCAACCTGTGGACTCTTTAAGTTACGTGCTGTGTCATCCATACCGACTGATCGGCCTAAACTGAAGGGAACTTAAGAGGTCTTGTACTTCTCATTTTGGGTCGGGGGAGCTAAAAAAATAGAGATTTCATCACATTTTAAAGCCTGGATCTTAAGGCCCACATAATCCCTAAACCCACACATTTTATTTTTTCAAAAGTTGTGACATAAACTCGCTTTTTCATACTTTCAGGCCCAAGTCGTCTGATTTTAACTCCAATTTGCCGGTAAATGCAGGACGCACTTCCGATGGCGATAGCCACTCGAAATGGTAAGTACTTTAATCCCAAGTTGCCTCGTTTATAATAAGAGTCTGCAAGCTCAAGAAGCTGAAGAACGGTGGGATAAGCTTTTTCTGGAGATCGAATCAGTTCCTCACAAGTTGCATTCGGAATCAGCATTTGCCGAGGAAGATAGATCCTACCATTTTGAGCATCTTCAACGACATCTCGGCAAATATTAGTCAGCTGCATCCCCAGCCCAAGTGAGCAAGCATGACTGAAGGCCTCTGTTTGCCGGACGCCAATGAGGGGACACATGATCAGGCCCACCACACCCGCCACTCGGTAGCAATAAAGTTCAAGCTGTGAAATTGTGTCATAGCCCTTATTTTCAAGATCCATTTGCAGACCTTCAAAAAATTCGTTGAAGTACTTGGTGGTCAAATTTTTCTCAGAGATCAAATTTTGAAGTTCAAAAAAATTTGAAGTGGGATCTTGTTGAAAGGTTTCGGTCTTTAATCTTTTCAAATCCTCTAATTGTGCGTTTGAGGAATCGATCACATCATCACAATGCCTGAACCAGGCATAAAGAGTATAAACATCTGCCCTTTGGCTTTTGGGTAAAAACAACGAAGCTAGGGCAAAGCTTTTTGAGCCTTTTTTAATGATCTCACGGGGAGAGCTCAACCGTGGACCTTTGAGGCTCGGATGGCTTTTCAAAAACAGACTTCTTCAAGAGTCCCGATTGAATATCTGATAAAATCAAATTGGCTGTGGCTTTGGCTGAGTTCACGACCCCAGGCACTCCGGCTCCGGGGTGAGTGCCTGCTCCAACAAAGTACATTCCGGCAAGCCTGGGATCCCGGTTGTGGGTTCTAAAATAAGCACTTTGCGTGAGAACGGGCTCTGTGGAAAAAGCTGAACCCAAATGAGAATTGAGAGTTTCTTTGAAATCATCAGGCGTAAAAATTCTTTGCGTGACAATGTGCTTGGTGAGATCTGGCAAATATCGTTCTTCCATGTATTTAAGAATTTTTTCGGCGTACTTGGGTCCTTCGACTTTCCAATCCACTTTTGCATGTCCAAGGTGCGGAACCGGCGAAAGCACATAAAATGCTTCGCAGCCGGGGGGAGCCATTTTTTCATCGGTCCGACTGGGAGCATGAAGATACAGTGAAAAATCATCTGGCAATTTTTTTGTTGAGCCAAAAATTTCTGATAATAGCTCTTTGTAGCGGGCCCCAAATAAAATATTATGATGAGCCAGCTCTGGGTACTGTTTGTTAGTCCCAAAATAAATCAAAAACAAAGACATACTTTGAGTTTGAGATAAAACTTTTTTGCGCGTTGGGGCCACCAAGGTCTCTGATTCTAGAAGGTGAGTGTAGGTGTGAACCACATCGGCATTGCTGACGACAGCATCAAACCGGTCACTTTGTCCGGATTTGGTTTGAAGACCCGTGACTTTTTGACCATCTGAAAGAATTTTATCAATTTCAGAATTCAAAAGCAAAACGCCACCTTTTTGTTTAAAAAGGGTGAGCATGCCATTCACCAGAGCACCGGTTCCCCCACGAGGGAATGTGACGCCCCATTTTCGTTCCAAGAAATGAATTAAGGTATAGATCGAGGAAGTCTTGAAGGGATTGCCACCCACAAGAAGGGTGTGAAAACTAAAAGCCTGCTTGAGGTGAGGATCTTTGATGTACTTTGAAACTGATTTATAAACGGATCTGTAGGCGGCAAGTCTTGCTAGCTGAGGACCCGCCTTCAGCATACTTGTCCAATTTAAAAAAGGAACATGGGCAAGCTTGGTGTAGCCTTCATGAAAAACATCGGCCGTGTAATCAAGAAACCTCTTGTAACCTGCCACATCTGCGGGATTCTTTTTTTCAATTTGTGCAAGGGTCAAATCAGTGTCGTTTGAATAATCAAAGGAGTATCCGTCTTCCCAAAAAAGCCGGTAAAAAGGAAACACCGGCATGAGTTCAACATAGTCAGATAGCTGAGCCCCGGCGCTTTCAAAAATTTCTTCTAAAGCTAAGGGCGCAGTTATAACTGTGGGACCAGCATCAAAAGTGAACCCTTTATCTTTATAAACATAAGCTCTGCCGCCAGGAAGATCGCGCTTTTCAAAAAGTGTGACTTGATGACCCGCACCTTGAAGGCGAATAGCTGCAGAAAGGCCACCAAAGCCGCTGCCAATAACTGCAATTTTCAGAGATTTATCAGACATAGGTTTCCATCACTTTTTTCCCGAGAAGCTGAAGTTCTTTCCAGTCAGATCTTTGATTGAGTTCGTAATCAAATTTCATCAAGTGGTCACTGAGTTTTTGATAGCTTTGCTTCATCAATTTTTTTGCCTCAGACCCGGCGTAACCAATCAACGGATGTTTTTTGAGCTGTAACATAATCTTTTGTTGTGAGGCTGTTTCAGATGTCCTCAAACTCGAGACCTGCTGTACGAAATTTGCATATTCGACTTGAGTTAAATATTCTGAGGCACAAACCCAAATCCAAGTGGGTCGACCATGAATGAGATCCTGATTGATAGAGGTGCTGTTTTCAGAAAACTCTTTCAGGTCATTAAAGCTTTGAAGAGCGTAGCCAAAATCCAGCCCAAAATTCTTTAAAGCCAGGCGAACTTCCGAGTGAACTCCGCAAACAACGGCCCCGAGTTCAGAGGCTAAAGACATAAGGGTTCCGGTTTTGAGTTTCATAGCCGTGCTGGATAGTTCTTTTGCCTTAGCTTGACTGACTTGATCTATACACACGCCCAGATCGAGAGCTTGTCCTAAGTGACCTTTGATCATGGTTTGATGACAAAGCCTTGTCATTTCCAGTTCTAAGCGGGGTTCAAGTTCCATTTTGGAAAGCATGGAAAGAGCCCAAAAATAAAGCCAACTGCCTGAATTAATAGCAAGTGGAACACCAATGTCTTGATGTAAAGAAGTCTTTCCACGGCGAGTTTGAGCCCCATCTTGAATGTCATCTATAATAAGTGAGCCTGCATGCAAGGCTTCCAAAAATTTTGATAATTTTTGACTGATTTCTTTTTGAAATTGCTTTGTAAAGACCAGAGATTTGTCAGAACACAGAGTAATTGAGAGCTCTACCAAACGGGCACGAAACAAATTTGAATTATTAGTCGTGAACTTTTGAAGTGGGCTGAATACGATTCGGTCTAAATCTGTAGCGCACAGTTGGGCTAAATCTTCAGAGATAAATTCAATTAAGTCTTCTCGAGAGAGAAGTGAAGCCGCCTGTTTTTTAAATACTTTACTTCGAGCTACGAAAATTTCTTCCACCGAAGAAGTCTAGGTGAGCCAAAAATAAATGGCAACATAAAGAGTTGCAAAATGACAGTAAGTGCTTTCATAATAATCGAAATCGTTACAGTAACCAGGGTCTTAGCCACCCTAGAAATGGAAGTCACAATAATATGACAACTCTAAGCTCAGTCCAGTACATGCTGGTCTACAACATGTTCTCTTTCACAATTGCTGCCATGTTTGCAGCTTTTATCTTCTTCATCGTGGGAAGATCGCAAGTGGGCGAAAAGTACCGTCCTGCTCTTTTAGTTTCTGGTATAGTTGTGGCTATCGCTTGCTACCACTATTTCAGAATTTTAAACAGCTGGGAAGACGCATTCACATTAACAAATGGTGAATACGTTCCATCTGGAAAGCCGTTCAACGATGCTTACAGATACGTTGACTGGATGCTGACAGTGCCTTTGTTGCTAGTAGAATTAATTGCGGTTTTAGCTTTGCCTAAAAAAGACAGAGAAGGTCTTTTCGGTAAGTTGGCGATTGCTGCGTTCTTGATGATCATCTTGGGATACCCAGGTGAATTAGCAACTGACAACACAACACGCGCAATCTGGGGAACTCTTTCTTCAATTCCGTTTGTTTACATCTTGTGGGTATTGTGGGCGAAATTGGGAGCCTCTCTTCCAAGCCAGCCTCCTTATGTACAAGTTTTGATGAAGAACATTCGTTTGTTACTTCTTTTCACATGGGGTTTTTACCCAATCACTTACATGTTTCCAATGTTTGGAATCGCGCCTGAATCATCACTTGTTGGTGTTCAAGTCGGTTACGCAATTGCGGACGTGTTAGCGAAAGCTTTCTACGGTGTGATGATTTACTGGATTGCTTTTGCGAAGTCAGAAGCAGACGGATCATTACCAGCTAAGCACTAATTAGCTTCTCTAAAAAGCGAATTAAAGAAGACAGCGGCTCAAAAGGTCGCTGTCTTTTTTTATTTAAAGTAAAACTTTTTCATTACGATCGAATGAGAAACTGTCAGAGCTCCGAGAAGTAAAAACAAGTAAGATTCCAAGGATTCTAATTTTCCAAAATAAAAAACAAGAGTCAGAAGACCCAGTGTGGAAATCGCACTGAAGGGTGCTGCTTCGGTGAAATACTTTTTAGATGACCAATTTAAGGACTTCTTTTGGTGCTGAATGGTATCCCAAGAGTGCCAGAAGCAGAAAAAAGTCAGAAATCCTGGAATGAGTGGCAGAAGCCAAAAGGTTAAAATAAGCGAGAATGTAGGTCCTAGCCTTGGAATTTTTCGACCCAATGCTTTTAGTTCATAACTTGAAAGAATAAATGCGGATAGGACTGCTAGAGTTGCAAGCCCAAACCCGAATGTGTTGGCAAGTTGCACTGACAGGGATTGGCCAAAAGCGGGATCTCGAAGTAGGGTTTGCAGAATGACTTTGGCGTCATCCCAATGAAACAGGGGCGCCATCAGCGACGCAGACACTCCCCAAACAAAAGCCACAGCACGAACTAAAAATTGATTATTTGAAATCTTGAGAGCTCTTAGAAATTGATTTTCTCCAAAGTGATCACTGGAAATAATCAAAAAAACTGCAATGGCAATCCAGGGGCTTAAAAGCCACAAAGCAACAAAACTGGCCAGGCCAAGTAAGTAAAAAGAATAAAATTTGAGTTTGGGTAATTCAGGGTTCAATTGATGATCGATGGCTCCGTGGGTGATACCAAACAGAACAACTCCGATCACTGGCAAAACCCAAAGCAGTGAAATAGAACCAATCAGATTATGATTTAAAAACGGCTGAGCTGAAATTAATAAAATGGAAACAAAGTAAAACGGGTAGTTCAAAACCAATTGAGTTAGGAAATTCTTCCATGGAAGTTTGAAAAAAATTTGAATTTCCTCGAAGAATTGAGTTTTTTCGTCTAAAAATCGAAACAAGGTGTGACTTTTATTTTGTGCAAACAATTGAGGAAATATTTTTGAAATCTCTTGACCCTTTGATCTCATGATCCCAATCAATAAAGTATCATAAACTCGAAATCGCCAGTGAGTCGAAATTTGGGATTGATTCCTTAAAAAAGAATATCCCGTGCTGGCTTTGATTCTTCCGGCTGCAGCACCGATGGGTTTGATTCGATCCTGACCTAAGCGGCTTGAAAAACGAGGCCAAGGATCTAGAGCCATGGGAATGGCACCCATTTCGGTATGATGGATTATAAATTTGGTCATTTGGAAGATATTTTTTAAATACTCTCTGAGCTCTGATTCGTATTGCTCTGGAGTCAGAATGTTTTGAGAGAAAACTGTGAATTCGACCAATCCCCTTTTTTTTCCAAAGGGCAGGTGGTAGACGAATCTGACTTCATTTTTTTGATTCACCCTGAAGTCCATCAGATCCACTAACTTTTCATTGAAAAAATCAGTCTGGGTTTCGATTTCGAAACCAAAAAAATGTTGAATCATATCAGGAGGACCTACACTGAGTGAATTCCAAACCTGTCGGGCTTGCACAATTTGGCCTGTGGTTGTGCGAATTGAAACCTGATGCGCTGACTCTTGAACAGACTCTGCGGCTTCTGTCAAAAAAACAAACCTGGGATCTTTTCGAATTTTCTCATGCATGAATTTATAAAAGGCTTCGCCTGAAATTCTTTCATAAATAAACTCATCGAATTCTTTCACTAAAGATTTTGAATTTGTATCAGAGATCCGAAATTGACTGTAGCGATCAGAAACAATTCCAGCGTGAAGATGATCAAGATCTGTTTTCAGTCTCCAGGTGCAAAAAGTCCGGTGACAAACATCCTCCGGCGTTGGATCAAGCAGAAGAATTTTACTATTTTCTGAAAGCTTCGTTTGTAGCGATTCCGCTTTGAGTAATCCCGAAAGACCTGCGCCGATAATCACATGATCATAAATCATAGGGAGCTTCCGGGTTGAAAGACAGTGCGCCCTTTCCACTGGGTTCTTTTTTGATAATGGTTCTTTAGAACAAGGACTGACAGGTAATTGACGATTACTAGGGAGGGCCAGGTGAGAAAGCCATCAATAATAGACCTGAGGACTGAATGACCAAAAGCAAGACTTGTGAAAAAACGAAGACCGAAAATGGCAGCAAAGCCTATCAATTTTAAAACATCATCTGTCATAAAAAGTGGATAAAAAAAGATCAAATTGAGTGCGGACAGCAAAGTCAAAAATGCGAGTGGTTGGCCACCGTAAATTGAAATTAAGTTTTTTGAAAATCCCTCAACCATGGATTTCCAATCGGCATACATTAAAACAGATATTTCTTTGGCACCGAGTGCGGGGATCATCCCACCTAAGGAAAGGTGAACGAGCTTTCGTGCGATCTCAACGTCCTCGACAACTGAAGTCCCCAAGGTCAGATGTCCACCCATTTTTTTATATTTCTCTGTCCAGATGGCAAGCCATTGACCATTTGCCATTTGTAGGCTCGGCAATGGAATTTGCCAAGCAAATCTCAAAGGCAGAGTCATCATCAATGGCATCTGCATAATCCAAGGAAGGACGACGCTTTGAAGAAAACTTGGGGTTTTTAAAAATGCAAGGGCGCTGACACCTGAGGCCCTTGGGTTTTGAAGCATCAGCTGAATCGTGTTTGTCAGAGCACTTTTTGAAATCATCACGTCCGCATCGCAAAAAAGCAGAATCTCACCGCGAGCGACTTGTGAGAGCTGATGGCAGGCAAAATTTTTCCCACTGACAGCATTGCTTGGATTCCAAGGCTGACCTTTGATTAATTTGAAGGGAACCTTCGCATCTTTGAGAAGGCTTTCGGCTGTCTGAAATGTCTGATCTGTGGACTCATCGTCTAGAATTAAAATTTCATATGGGAGGTAGTTGCTTTCAAGCAGACTTGGAATTAACTGGCTCAGATTGTGAGCTTCATTTCGGGCAGGAATCAGCACACTGACGAAAGGTGTGGGTAAATTTAAATTGGCTGTTTTTTGTTTGAGCCGTAAAGCTGTAAAGAAATTCAAAATACAAACGACAAAAAGGATCACAAGAATGATCAGGATCAGGATTTCCATTGAAGGGTGCTCCTGGTGCTATAAATTTGCTTGGTCCAATTGAGCGCAGTTTCATTTAAGTTTGTTTCGACAAGCCTTTCCATTTCTTGATAGGTCTTAAAAGTCTCACTTGAAATAATCGCGCCAACTTTTATAAGCGCTGTAGGTTTCACGCTTTGGAAGGGTTCGATGTGAAGAGCCACACACATAATCTGCGTGGGGTGTAGTTTTTGAATCACTGATTCAATGCCAGATCGAAAGATCAGTGGTCTTTGACTTTGAGGATACATTTGGCCTTGCGGAAAAAAGCTAACGCAACAGCCTTGAAGGCCAGAAATGACCTGATCATTATGGATTTTATCTCTAGGAATCACCCCCACAGCCCCCCAGTGCCTCAGAAAAGAGAATTTTTTCAGCTCACTTTCTAGCATCACAACTTTAAATTCTTTTTTTAATCCCAGTTTTTTATAAAGAGCATAAATAAAAAAACCATCCCACCAGGTCGAGTGGTTGGCGATGAATAAAACGGATTGATCTTTTTTGAGGAGGCTTTCGCTTCCATTGAGGTCAAACAGAACTTCATGAAATGAAAGTCGAAATCTGATCGCTAGGTAGGCATTTAAAAGTTTAAATGCCCAGCTGTTGACAGAGATCATTGGTTTTGGGTTTTCCAAAAATTGTGAATGCCACCCGTTTGCATGCTGATCCCGACACAAAGGAGGAACACAAGCATGGTGGCAACGACTGAAAACCAAAGTTGACCCGCAATTGAAAATCCCAAGGGCAACATCAGGTTCACGGCATAGAATTTTAATGGGAACTGGTCTGATTTCCAAGCTGCTGGCATTTTAAAGCCTTTCAGCTCGAAGGCCCCTAAAATCAAAATTCCGGTGAACATCCATCCGATGAGATTTTTAACAGGCATGTTCAGATAAGCAGAAGCGGGCTCTTCCCAAACCCAAAAAGAAGTTAAATGGCTCATGGCAGGGTCCAAAGTTAAATCCCATGTGACAAGTAAAAACGAGCCCAAGAAGGTTCTGGCAAAGGGCCATTTTTTTTGCCCTAAAATTTGATCTGCGATCAGGTAGCAGGGAACGGCCATGAAAAACCAACTCAAAGGAATCAGCAGGGGAACTTGGCCAAATAACTTCCAGCCCAAAAGTGAGGAGTAAGAGTACTTACCGAAGGGAATACCGTAGGTTGTGCCGCCGTATTCCATGATGAAGCTGATAATGACAGACACTAGCAAGTAAAAGTACCAAGATTTGGCCAAGTCTTTGTGGCATTTGACTGCCATGACCAGAAATCCTGCTAAAATTTGTAATTGTGCAAACAGGGGAAAGGAAACGGCAAAAATAGGGGGAGCCCAAGCAAACTTAGCGAGAAGTTCTGGGTTTAGAACGAAGGTGGCGTAGCCAAAGATAGAAACAATATTGATAATAACTAAAAAAATCATTCTGCAAAACTAACTTAGCTTGCCTTGCCTGAGCAACTTTTATCTTGATATTCTAAACGAAGTGGTGGGAATATTTGTTGCTTTTATTATCCTGATTTTTTGGTTTTCGGCCTTAGGCTTTGCTTTAACGCAAGTTCATCTTTCCGCAGTGGTGGATGTATTCCCGTATCTGGGGCTGATTCTGATCATTCAATTTTTGCACATGGGGCTTTTCATGACAGTTCATGATGCTTGCCATGGATCTGTTGCACCTGGGAATGCAAAACTGAATCTTTGGATCGGTCGCTTGTTTGCTTTTTTATATGCCGGTTTTAGTTTTGATTATATCAATCAAAAGCATCATGACCATCATCGATTTTCTGGCACCGATTTAGATCCTGATTTTCATGCTCAGGGGAAACCATCGTTCTTTTTTTGGGTTTTTCGATTTTTAAAACAATACATCACTGTGAAGCAAATTCTAATTATGTGCGGGGTTGCACAAATCCTGATGCATGGATTTCATTTGCCAGAAATCAACGTCCTGACTTTCTGGGCTTTGCCTTCAGTTTTAAGTAGTCTTCAGCTTTTTTATTTTGGAACTTACTTGCCTCACAGAAAATCTCGTCATTATCAGTTTGAGGATGCCCACCACACTCGTAATTTTTCAATTCCAAAATTTTTGTCACTTGTGAGCTGTTATCATTTTGGTGCTTTTCATCACACCCATCATAAATCTCCAGGGACTCCCTGGTTTTTTCTTCCTAAAAAGCAATCCTCATCTTCGCCGTCGTAACGATGGTTCCCTAATTGCTCATCTTTTTATTAACGGTCTGTTTTGTAATTGAAAGGAACCTGGCATGCTCTCAAATCGTTCTCTGGTTTTATTTCCGGCT
>Ga0114979_10002107_pt1 | contig 13438 bp, 8 predicted proteins | sample S_140625_EF_Meta_FD_87315 | JGI IMG/M metagenome (GOLD analysis project Ga0114979, IMG submission 87315) | Freshwater microbial communities from Lake Simoncouche, Canada to study carbon cycling - S_140625_EF_MetaG | ecosystem: Environmental > Aquatic > Freshwater > Lake | place: Lake... | reverse complement strand
GCGTCAATCACGTGAACAACACCGTTGTCTGCCATTATATCAGCTACAATTACCTGTGCATCGTTGATGAATACACCGTTGGCATTGATGGTCACCAATACATCCTCTCCGTTGAGTGTAGTAATAACCTGACCGTCTGTCAAATCAGTTGAAAGAGCGCTTGCTCCGACAACGTGGTACAACAACACCTGGGTCAATAGACCTGTTGGATCAGCCAACAAAGCCTCAATAGTACCCATTGGCAATGCTGCAAAAGCAGCGTCTGTTGGTGCGAACAAGGTGAAATCACCCGGAGTAGCCAATGTCTCATTCAAACCACTGGCAAACAAGGCAGCAGCCAATGTGGTGTGAACATCACTATTGATTACGATGTCCGTTATCGTGTTGGTAGGTTGAGTCGGTGGCAACAACACTGCGTCAATCACGTGAACAACACCGTTGTCTGCCATTATATCAGCTACAATTACCTGTGCATCGTTGATGAATACACCGTTGGCGTTTATAGTTACAGTTACATCGCTTCCCTGAATGGTCATTGCCATCGTACCGTCTACCAAGTCGGTAGACAAAACTGTACCCGATAGCGCATGGTAAAGCAAAACGTTCACCAATGCTCCGGTTGGGTCGGCCAACAAAGCGTCAACAGTACCCATTGGCAATGCTGCAAACGCAGCGTCTGTTGGTGCGAACAAAGTGAAATCACCCGGATTAGACAATGTCTCATTCAAACCACTTGCAAACAGAGCAGCCGCCAATGTGGTGTGAACATCACTATTGATTACGATGTCCGTAATCGTGTTGGTAGGTTGAGCCGGTGGCAACAACACAGCGTCAATCACGTGAACAACACCATTGTCTGCCATGATATCAGCCACGATAACCTGTGCGTCGTTGATGAATACACCGTTGGCGTTTATAGTTATAGTGACATCGCTTCCCTGAATGGTCATTGCCATCATACCATCTACCAAGTCGGTAGACAAAACTGTTCCCGTTAGCGCATGGTAAAGCAAAACATTCATCAATGCTCCGGTTGGATCGGCCAACAAAGCGTCAACAGTACCCATCGGCAATGCTGCAAATGCAGCGTCTGTTGGTGCGAACAAGGTAAAATCACCCGGATTAGACAATGTTTCGTTCAAACCACTGGCAACCAAAGCAGCCTCCAATGTAGTGTGATCGGCACTGTTGGTTACAATGTCCATAATCGTGTTGGTAGGCATTGCCGAAGGAAGAAGTACCGCGTCAATCACGTGTACAACGCCGTTATCTGCAGTGATATCAGCTACAATTACTTGAGCATCATTGATAAATACACCGCTACCATTGATGGTTACTGTTACATCAGTTCCCTGAAGAGTTTGAACCATCATGCCGTTTTCCAAGTCGGTAGAGAGCGCCGTTTGACCAAGCACGTGGTACAATAAGATGTTGGCCAGATCACCAGTTGGATCTTGCAACAAGGCGTCAACAGTGCCCATAGGCAATGCTGCAAATGCAGCGTCTGTTGGAGCAAAAACAGTAAAAGGACCCGGACCTGATAGGTCGTCGGCAAGTTCAGCAGCTATTACGGCTGCTTCAAGCGTAGTGTGGTCAGGGCTGTCTACAACGATATCGACTACCGTTTGTTGAGCACGCAACTGAAACCCGCAACATAATAAAATGAATAAGTAATGGAGTTTTCTCATAATTAGATGAATTGATTTGTGTACGATTCAAACAAAAAAGAATCCTTCAGGTTCATCACCCCAAGAAGTTTTTCTGCCTCGTCACTGCTGAACCTGCGATGAGGGGCTAACAACATCCTGTTCATACAAATGAATATCGGGGAAATGTGCCACCGCATGCTGATGCAACTTTGAAACTCGCTCAGCACATATGGAGTCCAAAAGAATCATACAGGCATCGGTGGTTGTGATAGCCGCAGCGGTTATTGGTTTTGCCTATTTCCAACTATCGGAAACAGCCGGTGACCAAGGGAATCCACTCAAGCATGTTCCAAGTTCCTCCGTCATCATTTGCGGCATCGATGGTCTGGACAACAGTCAGAGCGAGCTTGAATTACTCGACATACTTCTCGACACTCCGTCAGAAAACAGCTGCTACGGTCATTGGAGAAACACACTTCACACGCTGGATTCACTGCGAAAAGCACAACGCCCGTGGTACGATTTACTCCAACAAGCGCACATGACATTCGCAGCACAAGACGCCCAAAACCCATCGGGCTGGTCGCTTTGCATTGGCCTCAACGCAGGCGATAAACCCGACAAATTGATGCAGCTCTGGCTGGACGACGCTCCAGGCCGCGCCTTCAAAGGAACCACCATGTATGTCGGTACCACTCTGAGCTGGTGCACGCTCGATAATTGCTTGGTCGTATCACCCTCCCCTGCAACCCTCGAACAAATCATCATCAGCAGCGGATCCGGCGACGTAGTCGCACTCAACTCCGATTTCAATGCAGCCTTCGAGTTGCGCAGTAAGGATGTACCGCTGCATCTATATGCGAAAGTCAACGACCGATCGTGGCTGCAACTCGATCCTGTTTTCGGTGAACTGGGCACTCAACTTATCGGGTATTTCGAACAAGCCGATAACACGAAACACCCTTTGCTACTGACATCAAGCGATGCCGCACAACCCGTCATCTATGACGTACTCCCTAATAACACCATGCTGGTCGATGTGCTGTGCACCAACGATGCTGATTCCCTTTGGAACCAACTCAGTCGCTACTACGACGGCACAAAAGCATCGAAGTATTGGACGGAAGTATGGCAATCAGTAGGTGACTCCTGCCAGTGTGATCTCAATGAACTACTGCTTTCCTGGCGGTCCGGTGAGGTTGGAACAGCCGTTATGACTCTGCCCGACAGCTCAAACGCATCAGTAGCCTTTGTTGGAATGCGAGACAGTGTGGATGTTATGGCGTTGCTCGAGCCATTGCTGCTCGAACAAACACCTCAGACACAAAGCATTTATACCGTGAAATATCCGGCAGCGTTCGAGCGCAATACACTACCGACCGTGCCGCTCGAACACAATTACATCATGCAATGGAAGCAGTTTGTGTTCACTGCTTCCACACCTTCACAGTTGCAATTGATTCAGCAATCAATGAACGGCCTCAAGCAGGAACCAGCATTCGCAAAAGCGCTGAAACACTCCAATAGCACCGCTGCAAGAACCTATTATCAAATCAGCTCGACAACGACCCTCCTGCCGAGCGCACTTACTGAGCTGCTCAAGCATCAGGGAAATTATGCCGTCTCCATTGAAGATACGCCAGGCCAAAAATCCCTCATCGCTATCGGTCTTGATATTCGGACGTCCGCAGCAGCCAATCGCGTAGAAGCACCCGAGCCCATGCTTACCATGATAGAGGAACCGACTGAAACACCCCAAACATCCGGTAACTCGTGGACCGTCATCAATCACAACACGCAAGAAAAAGAACAACTTACCGGGGATGCCAAAGGAAATCTCACGCTGAAAGATGCATCCGGCAACATGCTTTGGACTCGCAACCTTGGATCACCAATATTGGGAGATGTTGTTCAGGTTGACGCGCTCAAAAACAATAAACTGCAGTATGTCTTCACAACGGAATCAGGACTTTACCTCATTGATCGTAACGGGAAAGATGTCAGCGGATTCCCATACTTGCCCAAGCCATCCATCACCTCTCCCTTGCTGGTTGCGGATTATGACAACACCAAAAAATACCGCTTGATATTCGCCATGGGAGATGACATGATTATCAACATGACTATTGACGGAAAAATGACCTCCGGCTGGAAATACCAACCAAAGAATACAGGGAGCTCCGTCAAGGCCATCAAATCCGCGAAAATCGGCAGCGACGATGTCCTGTTTGCAGTTTCGGAAAACGGATCAATTCAACTCCTGAAACGCACGGGTGAGGAAAAGGAAACGTGCTCTTCGCTGCTCGAAAATTATAATGGAGGACAGATTAGCATTGTACCCGGCACTGAAATCAACGGCACAGCCATTGTCTACAGCACAGCTGCAGGTGAGCGCACCACGCAAATCCGTGTACCATGACGTCCAGCGCATTGCGCCATTTGTCCAAAGACGCAAAACTCCGACCCGCACTCGAAGGTTTCAAACCTGAAAAACGCTCCCGTGAGGAAAACATCCTGCTGTATCTGTGCCTATCCATTGTTAGTCAGCAACTGAGCACCAAAGTAGCCCGCATCCTAAGCGATCGATTTCTTGATCTATTCTCAGGGCAAGAGCCCTCTGCAAAGCGCATACTGGAGGTCCATCCGGAAGACTTGCGCGCGGTAGGCCTAAGTGGTGCAAAAGTGAACTATATCCGCAACGTGTGTGAATTCTTCACAGAGCATCAATTGAATGACGAAGACCTGCATGCACTCAACGACGAAGAAGTCATTGAACTCTTGACTCAAATCAAAGGTGTTGGTCGTTGGACCGTTGAAATGCTCCTTCTATTCGCAATGGGCCGAGAAGACGTTTTCGCCTGCGACGATTTAGGAATCCGCCAAGCCATGGTAAAACTCTACGCGCTTCAAAGCGAAAACAAAAAACAACTTTCACTAGAAATGAAGGCAATCAGCGAGAACTGGAAACCTTTCCGCAGCACTGCCTGTTTGGCACTCTGGAACTTCAAGGATAACCGCTAAATACTAGTCGTAGCGACCTACTTCGCGCAGATGCACGACGTGAGAACGAACCGCAGATAATACCGTGCGGTGTTCATTGTAGGTTACACCGAACTTCGCGCAGGTCTCCTTCACAATCTCGTTAATTGCCGGGTAGTGCACGTGCGATATTCTAGGGAATAAGTGGTGCTCAACTTGATAATTCAACCCTCCTGTAAACCAAGAGACAATCTTGTTCTTCGTGGCAAAATTGCTTGTCGTATTAATCTGATGAACTGCCCATTCTACATTCACCTTTCCGTTATCCGGAACAGGAAACTTAGTCTCCTCAACCACGTGCGCCAACTGAAAAACCACCGCAATAACAATTCCGCAAACACTTGTCAGGACAAGATATCCAACGATGGTATCAACTACTCCGATTCTAAACATGGGTAAAACAATGAACAAGGAGAAATAAGTAATCTTGGTTGCCCAGAAACTTACGTGATCCCAAAATTCATATTTCTTGATTTTGGTATCTCCAACCTTACCGGTGAAATATTTGAGGAAGTCAAAATAAAACACCCAAAACGCATAATTCAACGCGTAAAAGAGAAACGCATAAATATATTGAAAGCGGTGAATCCAGTAGCGCTTTTGATTATTGTTCATGCGCAGCACAGGCTGAACATCGATATCGTCATCCAACCCATCGATGTTGGTAAAACTGTGGTGAATCATGTTGTGCTTGGTCTTCCATAAATACACATCACCCCCCATCAGGTTCAATGAATAACCCATCACGTTGTTCAGCCAGTCATGCTTGGAAAAACTTCCGTGGGCACTGTCATGCATCACATTAAAGCCAACACCCGCAAGCGTAATCCCCAGCAGCGAGCACAAGAGTAAGCTCAACAGCGTTCCCGGTGTAAAAAACACCAACCACGTGTAAAGTGTAACCAAGAGCGTCATGAAAATGACGGTTTTCAGGTAGATTTTCCAATTGCCCCAGCGGTTGAGGTTGTTGTGCTCAAAATAGGAGTCAACGCTCTTTTTAAGCTCATCAAAGAACGGGTGTTCCTTAGTATTGAATGTGACAAATGACATGGTGATTTCCTTGATTCGCAAACAAATTTTTTCTGAATGCGGCGGCAATGTACGCCACACATTTGCTTCACAGTGTTAAACAGAAATAAAAGACAACAGGACGTTGTTAATTCTCACTCATGCACAGTGAATTAGAAAATACTTGCGACAAAAACAAACTGCGTTATATTTGCATCGCTTTTGGCACTGATAATAACGAAGTGAAGAGGGGTCTCAAGCCCCTCTTTTCTTTGGTATCAACTCCCAAAACCTAAACAATGATTACACAGGCCTCCGTCACGCAACTTATTGAAGCTAAAATCGCAGGGACCGATATGTTTATCGTAGAGGTAAACGTACGCCCCGGAAATGCAATTAGCGTGACCCTCGACTGCGACAGCGGCATAACCATTGAAGCCTGCACCGAAGTGCACCGTCACTTATTGCATGAAATGGACCGCGAAGTTGAAGACTACTCACTGGAAGTTTCTTCGCCCGATTTGAGCAAACCTCTGCAGGTCTTCCGACAATACCGAAAAAATATCGGCCGCGATCTCGGAGTCAAGCTGAAAGACAAAACCAAAATCGAAGGCGAATTAATCGCCTCGGTTGAAACCGGAATCACCTTAAAGACAGAACAAAAAGAAGAAGTTCCGGGAAAAAAAGGAAAAAAACTTGTGGAACGTGAGCTCACTATTGCTTTCGACGATATAGCCGAAGCCAAAGTACTCATCCGTTTCAAATAATATAACCCATAAACAACACCCTCTAAAATTCCATAACGATGAAAGGTTTAAATCTGATGGATGCTTTTGGTGACTTCAAAGAACTGAAGAACATCGATCGCGAAACCATGAACCAAATCCTCGATGACGTTTTCCGCAGCATGATTCTCAAGCGCTGGGGCGCCGACGATGGATTCGACATCATCATCAACCCTGATCGCGGTGACCTTGAAATCTGGCGCACACGCGAGATTGTTACCGATGGCGAACTCGACGACGAGGTCGCTCAAATCGAAGTGAGTATGGCGCAGAAAATCGTTCCCGATTTGGAAGTCGGCGAAGAGTTAATCGAAGAAATCAAAATCGAAGACTTCGGACGCCGTAACATTCTGGCCATGCGCCAAAACCTACAGTCGCGCATAATGGATCTTGAAAAGGATCACCTCTATCAGAAGTATCGCGAGCGCGTGGGAGAGATCATCTCAGGCGAAGTGTATCAGGTGTGGAAAAAAGAAATGCTCGTTCTCGACGACGAAGACAACGAACTCATTCTTCCCAAAGACCAGCAAATCCCTTCGGATTTCTATAAAAAAGGCGATACTATTCGTGCCGTGATTTACAAGGTAGACTTGCGCAACAATACGCCGCAAATTGTCCTCAGCCGCACGGCTCCTGAGTTCCTTGAAAAACTCTTCGAACAAGAAGTTCCTGAGGTTTTCGATGGCCTCATTACCATTAAGAAAATTGTTCGCGAACCCGGTGAGCGCGCCAAAGTGGCCGTAGAAAGCTACGACGATCGCATTGATCCCGTGGGTGCTTGCGTCGGTATGAAAGGTGCCCGTATTCACACCATCGTGCGTGAATTACGCAATGAAAATATCGACGTCATTCAATTCACGAGCAACGAACAACTCCTCATCACACGCGCTCTCGCTCCTGCGAAAATATCGAGTATCAATCTCGATCACGACAATATGAAAGCCGATGTGTTCCTCAAGCCCGATCAAGTATCGCTGGCCATCGGTAAAGGCGGAAACAACATCAAACTCGCAGGCCGTCTAACCGGATTCGAAATTGACGTGTACCGCGAAACAGACACCGAAATCGATGATGTGGATTTGGAAGAATTCTCAGACGAAATCGATGCATGGATCATCGACGAACTCAAAAACATCGGTTGCGATACAGCCCGCTCTGTATTAGCAATCGCTAAGGAAGATCTGGTGAAGCGCACCGACCTGGAAGAAGAAACCGTCGAAGAAGTTCTCAATATCCTCAAATCGGAATTTGAATAACCCACTTTCAAAAGAACGCATAAAAAAGGGCTGTCATCCGACAGCCCTTTTTCTTTTCTTCACCTATGCTATCGCGCAATAATGAAAGATTGCGATTGGTCAAATCCATCACCATGCAACCGGTAGTGGTATTGGCCGGTCGGTAAATCATTCAAACCCATCCACTGCCGCTGCCATCCCATACCGAAGGATTGATTCGCGAATACGCTCCGCACAATCGTTCCTCGCAGATCCATAATATCCAACGACAACCGATATGGCTGCTTCAAATGAAACCCAACTGTCATCTCACTATATGCCGGATTCGGATACGACGGAAACAACTGTTCTTTGGGATAAACCATCATATACTCTTCATTCAACGATGGCAAGGCGATGTTCTCATCGCCGGGTAAATAGATTACAAACTGTAAATAACACAGGTACATTTCTTCGGTAGTCGACTCTCCCCACGTCATCACCTGCGGCGGATCATTGGGATTCAGCGGGTTGTCCGCCGTGTTGTCGAAAGTTCCCAGACAATGCACGGTATAACCCTCCGGAATGTGCGTCAAATTCGGGAATGCAAATGAGCCTTGCCAATTGAAATCCCACTCCGGAATCTTGATAATCTTAATGGTATCTTGTCCGCTCGGACTTACAGCATAAACCTCATAGCTGCTGCAGATCAGATGCCCGTGAGGCCCAACACTTATCAACGAAACATCCACTGGCACTTGAATGGTTCCATGAAATGTCTTCACTTCTCCCGGCAATATGAAGAATGGCTCATCTAGATTTTGTGGATTAATTGCAGCAGTCTGGACGTAGCGCTGAATGGGCGAATCCGCAAAGAAAATATTCACGCTCGACTGATCCGTTTGATCTGTGGCAGAAGGTCCGTAGTGCATCTGAATCAATAAATCAGAATTCGCATAAAGCTTCTTGCCAAGGGTAGGCGGAAACACCAGCGGGCTCGAACCAGGCACCCATGCACTGAAGAAATTGTCGATCGGATTAAAGCCAAAGCCGCCAAATTGGGTGTAACCGTAATCGGTCGTTGCAGCGTCCAACTGAGCAGCCTGACCACTGATATCGACACCCAAAATCGCATGATGACAAATGTCCTTATTATCAGGACGTACCTCAATTGCTTCTATGTCCTTGTCCTCCGTCAGACCGGTTGGAAGCACAAAGACTTTGTACATATCCATGTAGTTTCCCTCATGTTCAAAAGCTTGGTCCATGGTCAATACCAAATCAGGTTCACCCACTTGTGAACCCTCAGGGAATACCGGCAAAGGCGGGATGAGTGAAGGATCTCCTTCCGGTGCACCGGCTGCTACCCACGCGGCAATCGTGGCAATTTCCTCGTCGGTGAGCACGTTCTCATCCCGAAACGTTGTGTAGGTGTGATCAGGGGTCCATGGTGGCATATAACGTATCCCCGTAACGTAATCAATAATCGATGCTGAGGCCGCCACTTCTGCATAACTCGTGAGAGGGAAAGGTCCAATCTCTCCTTCTCGATGACACTTCGTGCAATGCTCGAAGATAATTGGAGCGACGTCTTCAGTAAACGTGACTTGTGCCACAAGCAAATTCACCCATGCCAAGGCGATGACGGTTAAAACCTGTTTCATAGCGAACATTTATTTTTCAATGATACAACCAATTGCGGGAACATGGGCCACTGTTACCGGCGGACCATTCGCGAACAAATAATCTAATGTATGACGCAATTCCCGATTCTTAACATGTGCCCTTCTCTTACCCAAGCGCACGAAACTATCATCAATACGGCCATGATAAATGACCGATTTGTTGTTAAGCACGAACACCTCAGGGGTTACCGTGGCATTCAAAATACGATGTAGGCTATCGTCTCGCTCGACGGAAAACGGAATTGAGTATTCCTCTCGAAATGCCCTGACGGTGCTGTCTGTCAGCAAAGGCCCAACGGCAAGAGCTTTGAATTCAATGTCCGAATCGGAATAGTCCTTTGCTATAGCCTTCATCTCTAAAGTATAGAACTTACAAATCGGACAAGTAGGTGCAACGAAATAAAGTACTTGCACTTGCGCCGACAATCGCAGCAGACCAAAACACAAGGCTATGACAATACAAAAATGAGTTTTCATGATTCGCACATTCTCAAACATGACTACCGCCTAACAGGTTTAAATATAGCATGAAATTCATCAATTTATGGCAAATCCCGTCAAAACAAACTAACTTGCACCCGCAATTAAAATACATCAACGGCAACGTCACAAGAATACAAAGCAATGAAACAGTAACCAGAAGCAAACATATAGCTCCCTGAATCTGGCCATTGCGTTGTGCTCTCCCGACAACTTTCTAGATTATGTCTGAAACAAAAGGACCACAAAGGCTTGGAAAAGCAGCAGTAACGCTCGGCGTTAGTAAGGATACTATCGTGGAGTTTCTCTCGAAAAAGGGAGTCTCCGTAGATAACAATCCAATGGCAAAGATTGAGGCAGATGCCTATGAATTGCTTTTGGGAGAATTTGCCGGTGATCAGGCAGCCAAGGAAAAATCAGCTGCAACAGCTGCAAAAGTTCGCGAGTCTCGCGCAACGATTACCCTCGAAGATACCAAAAAACAGAAAGGCTCAACCAAAGACGATGAAGAGCCTGAAATCGACTACACGAAATTCAAGCGTAAAGTCGAGGTCAAGGAAAAACCAGTAGTTACCAAGCCTCAGCCGGCTCCGCAGCCTGAGCCCGAGCAACCTGCCGCTGAAGAAGCTCCGGCTGTAAAATCAACCAAGTCTGAAGACGAAGAGCCCGCACCCGCCGAGGAGAAAGCACATGAAGTAAAAGTGGTCGGCAAAATCGATCTCGACAGTTTCGAAAAATCGAAAACCAAGGGTCGAAAGAAAAAAGAGGATACACCCACAGAGAAACCGGTCGAAAAATCAGTTGCAAAAGCTAAAACCACTGAAGAAGCGACGCCGGTTGCACCTGCTGCACCAGTTGTCGTAACGGAAGCCCCAGCAGTCAAAGCGCCGGAACCGGAAAAAGAACTCATCCGTGTGAAAGTTGAAAAACTCACAGGGGTCAAACTCATGGGTAAAATCGTTCTGCCCACAGAAGCGGAAAAGAAAAAGCCTGACGCTGCTAATTCAGAGGCGGAGAAAAGAAAACGCAAGCGCGTAGGTAAAGTCGATATTCAACGTCAACAGGAAATCGATCGCCGCAATCGCAACACAGCCAAACCCGCTGAGCCAAAGAAAACAGAACTCAGCGAACAAGATATTCAAAACCAGGTTAAAGCCACGCTTGCTCGCCTTGGTGGACAAGGAAAATCGAAATCCAGTAAGTTCCGTCGTGAAAAACGTGACTTCGTTGCTCGTCGTACTGAGGAAGAAGCAGCACGTCAGCAAGCCGAAAATCTGGTGTTAAAACTCACCGAGTTTGTTACCGTTAGCGAACTGGCTTCCATGATGAACATACAGCCAACAGAAATTATCAAGGCTTGTATGCAACTTGGAATCTTCGCTTCACTCAACCAACGACTCGATGCTGAAACGATCAATATCATTTCAAGTGAATTCGGATTCGAGGTGCAGTTTGTAAGCACTGACGTTATCGAACAGATTGCCGAGGAAGAAGACACTCCGGAAAGAATGGAGACACGTCCACCCGTGATTACCGTCATGGGTCACGTCGACCATGGTAAAACCTCGCTGCTCGACTTTGTCCGCAAAGCAAACGTAATCGCAGGCGAAGCTGGTGGTATCACACAGCACATCGGTGCTTACAGTGTGGAGCTGGGCAATGGTCGCAAAATCACCTTCCTCGATACCCCCGGTCACGAGGCCTTCACCGCCATGCGTGCGCGTGGAGCCAAAGTAACCGACTTGGCCATCATCGTTATCGCAGCAGACGACAGCGTCATGCCACAAACCAAAGAAGCAATTTCACACGCACAAGCCGCAGGCGTGCCGATGATCTTCGCGTTCAATAAAATTGATAAGCCCGGCGCCAACTCCGATAAAATCCGTGAGCAACTCTCGGCAATGAACATCCTCGTGGAAGAATGGGGAGGTAAATTCCAAAGCCAGGAAATCTCCGCTAAAAAAGGACTCAACATCGATGCACTGCTCGAAAAGGTTCTGCTCGAAAGTGATCTCCTCGATTTGAAAGCAAACCCGAACAAACGCGCCGTTGGTACCGTTATCGAATCGACCTTGGATAAAGGACGAGGTTACGTGACCACCTTGCTCGTTGAGTCCGGAACCCTGAAAATCGGTGATGCTATCCTCGCCGGTCACTACAGTGGCCGTGTAAAAGCGATGTTCAACGAACGTGGCCAGAAAGTAACGGAAGCAGGACCAGCAACACCCGTATCGCTCCTCGGTTTCGAAGGCGCACCAAACGCCGGTGATAAATTCAACGTGATGGATGACGAGCGTGAAGCGCGTAACATCGCGCTCAAGCGTCAGCAATTGCAACGTGAGCAGAGTCTGCGCACGAAGAAACACCTCACCATCGAAGAAATCGGACGCCGTATTGCGTTGGGCGACTTCAAAGAGCTTAACCTCATCGTTAAAGGTGACGTGGATGGTTCGGTTGAAGCACTCACCGACTCGTTGCAAAAACTTTCTACCGAGAAAATTCAGGTGCGCATCATCCACAAAGGCGTTGGTCAAATTAGCGAATCCGATGTGTTGCTTGCCAGCGCATCCGACGCCATCATTATCGGTTTCCAGGTGCGTCCGAGTGGACCGGCCCGCAAGATTGCAGAGAACGAAGAGATTCAAATCAAACTGTACTCCATTATCTACAAGGCGATCGAAGAAGTCAAGGAAGCCATGGAGGGCATGTTGTCTGCGCGTATCGAAGAACAAATTACCGGTACAGCCGAAATTCGCGAAGTCTTCAAGATCAGCAAGGTTGGAACGATTGCCGGTTGTATGGTACTCGATGGTAAAATCAACCGCAACAGTAAGGTTCGTATCATTCGCGATGGCATCGTAATCTATACCGGCGAACTTGGATCACTCAAGCGCTTCAAGGACGACGTGAAAGAAGTGGTAAAAGGCTACGAATGCGGTTTGAATATCGAGAGGTTCAACAACCTAGAAGTTGGTGATAACGTTGAATCGTTCGAAGAGGTCGAGGTTAAGCAAACGCTCTAACAGCCGCAGCAATCTCTAATCCTTTTTATTGATTGAACGAGTATGCGTAATTGTTAATTCGCCCCCTTGATGAATATGTTAAGGCACCTGCCCAATGCACTGACGTTAGCTAACCTGGTTTGCGGAAGCATCGCCGCTGTTGCGATTGCACAATCATTCGATAATACACTCGCCGTATTTCTGATTTTCGCCGCTGCATTCTTCGACTTGCTCGATGGCGCTGCAGCTCGTTTACTGCGAGTCAACGGAGAAATGGGTAAACAACTTGATTCACTTGCAGACGTCGTTTCGTTCGGACTGGCACCCTCAGTGATTATTTACACGATGCTTGAGCAAGGCCTTCCTGCAGAAACACAATGGCTCAAATATGCCGCCTTTATCAATGTCGCTTGCGCCGCTCTTCGCCTTGCACGCTTCAATACACAGGAGTCAGGACAAACAACCTTCAACGGCATGCCCTCTCCGGCTAACGGTATTTTCTGGGCATCCCTACTCGCCATTACAGCTTGGGAAAAACATCAACTACAATTATCGTTGATGGAGGTTGATCTGAGG
>Ga0114979_10002103_pt1 | contig 13448 bp, 7 predicted proteins | sample S_140625_EF_Meta_FD_87315 | JGI IMG/M metagenome (GOLD analysis project Ga0114979, IMG submission 87315) | Freshwater microbial communities from Lake Simoncouche, Canada to study carbon cycling - S_140625_EF_MetaG | ecosystem: Environmental > Aquatic > Freshwater > Lake | place: Lake... | reverse complement strand
ATTAATTATTTATTTTCATTAATTTTTGTGTATTATAATATTTATATATAAACAAAAATTATGCCTTTATTTTATAATACTAGTGACCCAACGCCAACGACATCAAATTCAATCAACAATGTTTCAATAGACATTAGAGATTTTTTATTGAATCAAAACATATCTTCAACGTATCCTTCCATATCAACAGCGGTTAATGGGAGTCCACGTGTAGGTGAACCTGTATTAGATACAGAATCAAATCATTTAAATTTTTACCCACATCAACAATTAGATTTAAACACACAAGGTTTAGACATCCTAGGAAGCGTTTTAAACGGTCAAGGTGTAGGAATTGGTGCTGGTGGTACAATTGTACCTAATTTTGACGTTAGAAGTTCTCTAGTGGGTCGTGTGTTAGGTGCTAGTGGTTTATTAAATGATACAAGGATTGGAACTATTGGTGCACAGCAATTAGCATTAGCATTAGCTAATAATGCGGCATTCAACGTAGAACAAGATTTATTAGGTGCATTAAATGTTCAAGATAATGTATTAGCTTTAGTCAAAGGGGCACCATTACCTGGTTTTAGACCAAGTTATCAAATTACAATTCCTTCTGGTGGTTTAGCTAGAGCTGCTGATTTTACTGGTAAAGTATTAGGTTTTACAATTCCAAGAAGTTATTTAGGTGATGGTGGTTCTATATTTCAAGATGAAAATGGTGATGCTGAAAATATAAAAAGAGCTAACGCTATGATATTGAATACTGGTAAAGGTCAAGTTTTAGCCTTATTAGCTAATGCTAGAGCTAACTTAACTGTAAATTCAACTTCAACACCATTTAGAAGTGGATATGCACCAGGTTTTACAAATAATAAAGGTGTTATTCAAATTACTGATAATAAACTATATGCTTATACTGATAAAGAGGGTAAATTTATAAATATTCTCTCAACAAGTGATGGTATAATACCAGATATGAATTTTATGAGAGAAGGAAAAGCAATCACTTCTGGTTTTTTAAGTCCAGAAGAAATTGGTGCTTCACCTAATCCTAAAGGTGGTTTTACAGGTTATGATAATAGAGTAGTGAGTTCAATTCCATTTAGTTGGACAACTACTAATGGTGGAATGGTTAATAGTACTAGTTACGCTGATGAAATAGTAGGTGATAAAAAATCTTTACTATCTAAAACACAAAAATTATTTAACAGTACGGGTATGAAAAATATTGTAACGACAAAAGGTGATATGGATAAAACATCAACACAAATTAGTCAAGCTAATGGTGGTGGTTTTTCTAAAGGTAACGCTGTATTAAAACATAATTTATTTGATGATAAAGGTAGATATAAAGGTACTAAAAATCTTACTGCTGAAGAAACTTATTGTAGAAGTTGGACAACTATTGATAGATATGATAAAGTTAGAAAATTAGTAAGAAGTGGTACTGATAATATAGAAGATGGTGGTGAAGAAGCAAACGGTATTTACGGAAGCGGAAAAGTACCTTACAGAGGTACTGTAGGTGGTAGTGTTGGTTCTATATTAGATAAATATGGATTTCCTAAGATAGTACCATATACAACAGATAAAATAACTGATATAAAACAATATATGTTTTCTATTGAAAATTTAGCATGGGCAGATGTAAGTTCAGCTGTTTTACCTCCAGCTGAAATTGGGTCAGGTGATTTAGTAACTGGTAAAAAAGGTAGAATTATGTGGTTTCCTCCATATGATATAAATTTTAGTGAAAGTAATTCTGTTAGTTGGGAATCTACTAATTTCATTGGTAGAGGTGAACCAGTTTATACATATAATAACACAGAAAGAACTGGTAACTTATCATTTAAAATAGTTGTCGACCATCCTAGTTATGCTAATTCATTCAGAGGACCAGACGGTCCAGATGACCATTACATTAATTCATTTTGGGCTGGTTGTATACCTCCAGAATTCAAAGATAGATTAACACAAATTGAGAAAGATATTGATGTTGTACAAACTCATACAGTACCACAAAAAGTAACACCAACAGTTGAATTACCACCAGATGTTAAATTAATTGTTTATTTTCCAAATGACCAAGCAGCAATACCTCCTTATGACTATGAAAGTGGTATGAGTGGAACTGCATCAACTGATTATATTGATTACACAGCTAATCCAGAAGGAACTGGTTATGGTATTAATTTATATCCAGCTAATTATACACCTGGTATACATAAACAAACAGGTTGGTATGATAATACTAATTATGGTCTTAATGGTACCAGCATATATGAACCAAAAATAAATTTTAATGGTAAAGATTATGAAGGTTGGAATGATAGAGCTAATTTATTAACTGATATCAATACATGGTTAACAGAAAAATGTCCACATTGTGCTATTGATGTTACTGGTTTTGCTAGTCAACAAGGTCTTAATAATCCAAATAATAAATTGGTTAAAAATAGAGCTGAAAGCGTAATTGAAGAAATCAAAGTTTGGTTATATCCTGATATGCCAAAAGGTGAAAAAGATAAAAGATTCCATTACAAAACAGGTAGAATTGAAACAGGTAATACAGCATGTAAACCTAACGATGAAGCAGCTATTGATAAACAACCATGTAAAAGAGATAGACGTGCTGAAATAACATTTAGATTTGATAGTGGTTTAGTAGGTGAGGAGATTAAAAAACCAGATATTATTTATGAAGATGGAACAAAAAGATATAGAACTAGAATAACTGATAGATTTTATAATGAAACATTATACTTTGACCAATTAACAGATAAAGACCCTTTGGTTTTTGATTCATTTAGAGAAAGTATAAAATATTTTCACCCAGCTTTCCATTCAACAACACCTGAAGGTCTTAACTCTAGACTTACATTTTTATTACAATGTACTAGACAAGGACCAACATCAGAAGCACAAGGACCAAATAACCTAGCTTTTGGTAGACCTCCAGTTTGTATTCTTAGGATAGGTGATTTTTATCATACTAAAATTGTTATGGATAGTGTAAATATTGATTATGAACCGTTGGTTTGGGATTTAAACCCTGAAGGTATTGGTGTTCAACCAATGATTGCCAATGTAACCATATCATTTAAATTTTTAGGTGGTTCAAGTCTTATGGGTCCAATAAATAAACTTCAAAATGCATTATCATTTAATTATTTTGCTAACACACAAGTTTATGACGCTAGAGCTGATTATATTAGTCAAGATAGACCATCATGGGATGTTAAAATTAAAAATACAGATGGTACAACATCTCCAGGTTCAACTATGGCTAGTGAAAGTCTTTCTGGTTATTATCTTAATGATGGTGTATTGGCTTCAACAAACTTATTAACAGAAGAATTAAGCGTGATTGATTTACCATTTAACATACCTGATATCGACCAATTAAAAACACAAGAAAAGGATATATCTGGAGTTGAAATAACAGAAGCACCATTAACAGAACCTTCTCTTTTAGATGATAAAAATAAAACATGGAATGTTAGTTATGATTTTAGTGGTAACCATATTATGATAGGAACTGGTGACTCTACAGAAGCTGTTTCAGGTACATGGACTTTGAAAATTACAATACCAGATGGATTAAGTAAAGAATACGATTTAAGTGTTAGGGTTTGTGATGCTACTAGTAGAACAAATGAATTATATGTTGGTAAAGTCACTACTCAAAAAACGGAACAAATATTTTCATATCCTATGAATTTTACTGCTGATAATTTTACTTTTGTGAAAAATGAGTTTAATGATGGTACTATATTCACACCCAAATATCAAATGTTGGTAGAACTTAAACAATTAAACATGAAAGCATATAACATAACTTTTTAAAAACAAAAACTATGGCAACATATTTCGATAGATATAATAGATTCAGAGTAAATGCTGAAATGAAACCAATACCAGGTATTAATATACCTGTAGACCAAGCAGATAAGTATACTGTTTATAAACAAAGTACATCTAGACTTGACAAATTAAGTAATATGTATTATAATAACCCATATAGTGGATGGTTAATAATGTTAGCCAATCCAGAATATGGTGGGTTAGAATTTAACATACCAGATAATACTATCATAAGAATACCATTTCCTTATGATAGCGGTATCAATAGATATTCAATGGAAGTAACAATACATAAAAACTTATATGGAGAATAGTAGAATAGGTTGTAGTAGCGGAAGAGCATCAGTAATAGACCCTAACCATTTTGGTGGTAGGGATTCATCTAGTAATATACCCGTAAACAATGAAGATTTAACAATATCAGTTGTTTTAAAAACATATAAAAAAGGTAGAACAATATTAACAGCTAATAACGGTAATAATACATTTAAAACACAAGATGATATTAATATAAACTTTATTGATGGTAGTGGAATAAACGGTAAAAGAGTTCTTACAACAAATTATACTGATTTAACTACAATTTTAGATGATAATACAAAAGATAGTGCAGGTGAAGGTTTAGGTATCACTAGCATTGATATTGATTTTAATTCACAACAAGCACCATTAATTACAATAAATTTTATTGATGTTAGAGGTAGTGCTATTTTTCAAAACGAAGCTAATATTAGTAATGGAAAAAATAAATACGCAACATTTTTTCAATTACCGTATCCATTATTTAAATTAACCGTTAAGGGTTATTATGGATTACCTGTTGAATATTGTTTACATATGTACAAATTCAATTCAAAATTTAATTCTCAAACTGGTAATTTTGAAATTACAACTCAATTTATTGGTTTTACTTATGCTATGTTATCTGATATGCTTATTGGATATCTTAAAGCAATTCCATATACAAAAATTGGTAAAGAAAAATATGCTTTAGTTAATACAGCTAGAGCTAGTGCTGGTTTAGATAAAATATTAGATTTGGACCAATTAATGTTAGCTATTGCTAGAATTAATGAATCAATTAAACAATTATCAGCTAATGATGTTGATGCTGTTGAATTGGCTAATATAGATGATAAAGAATCTACTCTTAATAACATGAAAGATATTTTAGTTAGATTCTGTAATCAAATGGATATTAGAGGTGTTAGCCCAACAACACAAACAACTGAAATTTATAATTTTGTTGTTTTACCAAATGGTGATGCAGTAAAAAGAGATAAAATATTAGCAGATTATAAAGGTGAAATGAATAAAGAATTACTTGATTTTAATGAAAATTCAATGATTAAAATTAACGTTAATAATTTTGATATGTCATTAACTAGTGAACCTTATCTTCCATCAACAAATATTAATGATATAAATATACTAATAAAAGGTGATACTGCAAGTAAAGATTATGCTGTAGAAGAATATATTCATAAAAACCTTAATGGTGTAGTGACTGATACTGTTAATTTTGAATCATGGAGACTTATAGAAGCAAAAAAATCTATTGATGAAGCTAGAACCAATTTAGACGCAGAAAGACAAACAGCTAGACAAAATTTAGGTGAAAAAGCTAGATTAGCAATATATGATAAATTACATTTTGACCCTACTGTTAGAAGTATTATTGAAGTTTTTACAACAGCAGTAGAAGTTTTCATGGAATCAATATGGCAAGTATCTTCTGATGCGTGGATAGATAAAAGTACATTAAGAAATGCTCAATTAAAACCAAAATTTTTGTCGGATAACGGTAATAATGTTGATATTAAAAATATTTCACAAAATGATACACAAATTCTTCCATGGCCTGGTTATAGAGAACAATCAACAGATGAAAATGGTAGTAATGCTTATGTTGAAAAATATTTAGGTCAATTAAAACCAAAAAAAATATTAGATAAACCCACAGATGTTGATGAAATTAGATTTATTGATGATTTATTAAAAGGTTTTATTGAAGCAGCTAAGGCTAGTGAACAAGCTATGCAAATAACTAATGAAGCTGAAAATATATGGTACCCTATAAACCCTATTGATACCAAATTATTAGGTATTAATTTATATCCCTATAAAAGAATTGGTAAAAATGGTTTTAATGGTATTGATGATATTAGAAATTTATTAGTAATCAGAGGTACAACTTTTTTAACAAATAATAGATTACTCTCAACAAAAGAAATTGAATCAATGGCTGAAGTAGATGCTTTATCAATGATACATTCAGTAGAGGATACTAATTTAAAATTGGCATTAAGTAATTTATTATTAAGTGATTTTTTAGATGCTAAAGGTAAAATAAATGACGTAGAAACTAGAATTATATCTAATTTTAAAAATGGTTCAGTTGATTCTTATTATTATTCTTATTTTCCTTCAGGTACTACTACTTATAGTGAAAAAATATTACCTATAAGTGATGGTTTTAGTGGTAAATGGGATAAAAATACTGATGGTGTTTGGGAATTTTCAGGTCCAGATACTGTTGTGTTTTTAAGTAATTATAGTCATTTAGATAATTTTAGTAAAGGTTTAGATGGTGCTACATATCTTAAAATATTTACATTAAATGATTATAATAGTTATGGAAATGTAGATACTACAATAAAACCTCAAAATGTAAATACAACAACACCTAAAATGGTTTTTGCTAGTTTAAAAGAAAACATAAAAACTGAAAAACAATTAACAGATGCTGGATTTAATCCTTTTGGTGGGCCATGGGGTATTCAAGAATTTAAAGATATGGAATGGCCAGATGATGATATTGATGGATTACCTTTAAAATATGTTTTTTTTAGAAATGAATCTGATAGTCTAATAGGCACATCTGATGAATCAGGAATAGTAGAATATGATGTAAGAACATATAATCCAGAAAGTAAATTAAATAGAAACCCACCTAATACAAGTTTTTTTACAGAAGGTAGTGCTAGTGTTTTTAACATTTCCAAGGAAAGTGGTAATAGATATAAAAATAAAAATAAAAATTGGTTAAATCTTAAAAATTATGATTCATCAAAAATGAGTTATCCATTTTTAACTCAAAGATTTTATGACCCAGATTATATCACAACTTCTAGAAATATGAGTTTATTTGGTAATCGTTGGTTTTATAGTCAAAGCCATTCAAATTATCCTATATATGCTAAAGCTTTATTATTTTTAAATTCATTACCATGGTCAGAAGAAGATGGACCATTTACTAGTAATATTATTCCAAATTTATTTGCTCAAAGGGTTGGTTTTATACATGTACCTAAATTATGGGCTGCTTATATTGGTGGTTTAATATGGAGAAGTGAATCAACACCACCAACTATACAAAACGGTGTGATAAGTGGTGGTGGTTCAGGTCTTATTGACCCTATAATTTGGAAATGGGATAATAAAGTAATGCAACCATATGATAATGGTGAAAAATATGCAGATTATGTTCAACCAAAACCAGATGAAAATATAAATAAGATTTATAAAACACAAACAAATAAATCACATAGATATATGCATCTTCAAATACTTACTGGTTTACCAGACCAAGTTAAAGAAGAATTTAAAAAAGTTTTTTTTAATTTTGTAGATAAAAATTCTATTAGTTTAGAAAATGGTCTTGGTAATGGTAATAATACTAATATTACAACATATGATTTTAAAGATTTAAATGAAATTTCACAAATAGCAGATGGTACTTTAAGTGATTTTTATCAAAGGTCAGCACCTATTTATAGTGTAATAAAGGATATAAATGATGCTGGTAAATGGCAAGATATGCCAACAAGTTTAATAACTAAAAATTTATTAAACGTAGATAAATATGTTTCATTAGTACCTGTTAAAAATTCTCAGTATTTTGAAAAAAATGTTTTACATTATGGTTTAGAATATAAAGATGGTGCTGATAAAACTGGAAGTCCAGCAAATATCATTTTAAATATGATACAAGAAGAAGTAGTAATTGCAAATGGTAATAAAAATATTTGGGGTGCTGTTACTACTCAAGCTGTTGATAAATATTATTATCCATTATATAACACTGTAGATAAATTTGAAACATATTTTAAAAAAACAATTGAAATATTAAAAGCTAATTGTTCTACTAATGCAATACTTGAAGATGAAAAACAAAAAGAACAAGAAATATTTGGTACTAGTGATACCGAAGCTATTAAATTTCAATTATATAAAACATGTAAAAATATAAATGATAAATGGCTTGGTAGTGTTGATAATGTAGATAATATAATTTACCAATGTGGTGGTAAAAAAAGTAGTGTTGATACAGCATCAAAAGAAAAACATAGAAAAGGTGATTCAAAATATAGATTAATTGATAGTTTTAGATTTTTAGATAGGTCATTTCATGATATTGGTGAATTATTTTATATGGACCCTGTACCAGTAAATGATTATTTAATGAATAGTCCTAATACATCAATGTTTGATGCTGTTAGTCAATTATTAGCATCAAATCATTTTACATTCATTCCTTTACCAACATTTATTAATTATAAAGACCCAAGAACATTAAAAGCAATGTTTGATACTTATCCTAACTATGATGAAGCTATTGAAGATGGTATTTGCGGACCTAGTTTCGTTAGTGTTTATGCTGGTGATAGTTCTAAACACTTAGATTATGGTGATAATGAATATCCAAGTGATGGTATCGATTTTCAATGTGATAGTAATGGTAATATGAGTACAAAAATACCATCTGATTTTGTTGGTGCTAGTAATAATTATGAAAATGATGTTGCAATATTTTCTGTTAATTATAGTCAACAAAATCAAAATATATTTAAAGATATTACGTTAGACCAAAGTGAATTTTCTGAAACTGACGAATCACTTAAAATCACTGATAATATTGCTCATAAGGGAACTGAAAATAATGTTAGTCTTGGAGGTCAAAATATATTCAATGTTTATGCAGTAAGAAGTTATAAAGCAGAAGTTGAAATGATGGGTAATGCCATGATTCAACCAATGATGCATTTTCAATTAAATAATATTCCTATGTTTCATGGTGCTTATATGATTACACGTGTAAAACATTCAATTAAACCTAATTTTATGTCAACTGTGTTTAGTGGTAGTAGAGTTAGATATCAAAAAACTGAACTATTAACAGGTGCTGATTTTTATATGGGTATATTAGATAGTATGAATCTTTCAGCTAATGGTAGTAGCACTACAGGAACAGTAGGTAGTTCTGGAAGTGTACCACCTATTGTCGCTACAATTAGTCAAAATGATGGAGTTCCATCTAACATTGATGGTGGTAGTAATAAAAATATTACAATGACCGCAATACCAGAAATATCAGGAATTAGAAGTCAGATATCTGGAAATAAAGGTAAAAACAGGTTATTAACTGAAGCAGTTGCACCATTAAAAGAAATGTTAACTGCATGGGTTGATTGGATGAAAACTGAAGGATTTACTGGTTATGTTATGAATAAAGAAAGATATTATGGTGAAATAACTTCAGCGTATAGAACTTATCAACAACAAGCAGATGCAGGTGCTAATGCATCTAAAGGTATTTCAAATCATCAATGGGGTATTGCGGTAGATATCAAAATGGCTAAAAAAGATGGTACATTAATTGAAATGCAACAAAATTTAGAATATTTTAAAGTAAAAAATAACCCAGCTTTAGAATGGTTACTTAATAATTCATGGAAATATGGTTTTGTTATACCATATGGTTTGAGAGATGGTAAAGGTGGTTGGAATGAATTTTGGCATTTTGAATATCATGGTACAGCAGCTGTATGTTTAATTACAAAAAGTCCAACAACATATGGTGGTCATGTTGTAAAAAACATTAATGTTAATGATGTAAAACCAATCGTTGTTAATCCAAAAGGTGTTGATAATAAACCAGCTGTATATGCTAGTTGTGATTATATATACATTAAAACTAATCAAGGTACCGTTGATAATGGTGAACAAATAGATACTAAACTTATCTATGAAGAATTAAAAAAACAATTAGGTTATGGTGATGCAGGGATTGCAGGTGTTATGGGTAGTTTATTCCAAGAAAGTAGATTTAAACCAGGGGCATTAAATGAAAGTAAAGACCCAGGTGCTTACGGTTTAGCTCAATGGAAAAACCCTAAAAAAACACCTAACGAAGGTAGAAAAACTAATCTATTAAATTATATTGCTAATAATAATGTTAGTCAAGTTCAATATATACAACAAATACAATTTTTAAAACATGAACTTGATACGATATATAAATATACCGATGCAGCAATGAAAAATGAAACAGATGTTACTAAAGCGGCTAAAATATGGGTTGTAACTTTTGAATTAACTAATTTAGGACAAATAGGTTGGTCACAAAAAAGTTTTGATAAATATGAAGCTACAGATAATTCGATAACAACAAGAGTAGGTTTTGCTAAGCAATTTAGTGAAATGATTAAAACTAAAAATTGGTATATTCCTAATGCATAATTTTGATAATTAAAAATAATTTAGTACATTTGCAAAATGAAAAAAATTGCAAACATAGTTTCAGATAATACAATAAACGTTTCAGAAATTTTTAACGTAGTAAAGACCATGGATGAAATACAACATGGTCTTCCTACATTAATAGTGGGTCTAGACTTAGCAGATAAATATTACCCTGATTTTGATATTACAAATATTTGTTTAGCACCAAATGTATATTGGACATTCAAAAAAACTCAAAAGCGTGACAAACACACAGAAGATTTAAACTTTTTCATTAATAAAGTTTATACCAGTATGCTTAAAGGTGTAACATATTACTTTGTTGACCTTATACAAAATCAATCCAAAACTCTTAAACGTGTAATCAAAAAAATACGTGAATTTAAACATATTACCACATATATAAATGGTGAAATGATTTATTTATATAGTGATAATTTAATCTTTGGTATTGATTTAAAATTGGCTAGATATGTTGGGATGGATGTTGATAAATTAATCACAAAAATTAAGTCAATTAGTACAGTCTTTTTGACCGATGATGAGATACTTATAGAATATAAAAAGAACTTGGAAGAAATGGAATTTCAAGCTCGATATATTCCTTATTTAGTATCAATAATCAATGAGTAAAACAAGTTTATTAGCGTCATTTATCTTTCCAGAAAGAGTAGAGTGGTTTTTAAGTTATTTAGAAGCTAAATTCTCTATTGGTAAAGAAAAGGTATTCATTTTCAAAGATGAAAACGATGAAGCCAAACTTATATTAACTTTTAAATTAACAATACCAGAGGATAAATCATTAAACTTAAAAGATTTATTTCCTAGTGCTGTGATTATTCATAAAAAAGGTAATGCTTTATATACAATAAACGCATTAAATAAACTAATTGAAGAAAAAGCTGCAGAATCAATAGGTAATATAGAATATAAAGATGTTAAAATTAATTGGGAAGAATATCAAGATAAATTTATACTAATTAAAGATAAAGAACTTAAGATTTTAAGTATAAGTAGAGTTTTTTAACGATTCCTCGATATTTATATATAAAATAACAAACTTAAATAAAATTAGTTATGGAAAAAGATATTAAAAACGAAAAATTAGATAAAGCTTTAGAAGGTTTTTTAAATACTGAAAACAAAGACCCAAACATGGATTGTACATCTGGTGTTTGTGTGATTAAAGGGGATAAAAGCCTAGTTGAAAGAATCAACAAAAAAATCATAACAGAAGACGGAAGACAATTATTATTCTAATGAAGAAAACAAAATTTAACCCAGAGTTATTAAAAGAAGAACTTAATAGATTCAAATCAATCAACGAATACTCTTTTGGTATGCGTGAAAGAAAAGATGATGATGAATTAATTTTAGGTGGTAACTCTTTTTTAGATGAAGCTGATGAAGACCCAGATGCTGCAGGTGATGCAATAGCAAGTGATTTAGGTGTACCAGCTCCTGGTACTGATGCTGCTGCACCTGTAGCTCCAGAAACAGATTTTGGTGGTGAAGCCCCAGCAGGCGATGCTGCTGCACCAATTGAACCAAACCCAGCAAATGCAGAAGACCCTGCAGCTCCTGCTACAGAAGTGGCTCCAGAAGTACCTATGGCACCAATTGAAGGACCAACAGAAGAACCTGCAGATGATGAAGTAGAATTAGATGTAACTGATTTAGTTGATTCAACTGAAGACGCTAAAAGTGCTGCTGATAAAGCAAGTCATAATACTAAACTTCTTATGAAAAAATTAGAAGATTTAGAATCACGTATTGCTAGTATGGATGCTGTAAGTGGTAAAATTGAAGCTCTAGAAAAAGAAATCGTAAAAAGAAACCCAACTAACGTTGAAAAATTAGAAATGCAATCATTACACTCTGGTCCTTATACTCAAAAATTAACTGATTATTGGGCTGATAAACATGGTGCGTATGATGTAATGAATAATGATAAAAAACATGAATACATATTAGATAAAGATGTTGTTGATTCTGATTATAGCGAAGGTGATATTAAACAAAGTTTTAGTGTAAAACCAGAAGATTACGAAGAAGAAGATATTTAATCTAAAATAACAATACCAACTAAACCCTTGATAATCAAGGGTTTTTTTATTTTATTAAAATTAATATTAAAAAAAACTTGTTCATTGAGAATAATAAGTGTAAGTTTGTAAAAATTAAATAAAATATCGATAAAAAAGTTAAAAATACATGGTTAAAAACCTTGACTTTTTCTAAAAAATTCGTATATTTGTATAACAAAATTAACCTAGTAAAATAACAATTAATATATAAATTTTAAACACAATGAGTAATGAACAAGATGCCTTAACGGCAATGTTAGCACAGTATGAGGCTAACAACAAACCTAAGTACGAAAAAAGCGAAACTGCTAAAACGTATGATTTGAAAAACTATTTTACAACTTACGATTTAGAAAAAGATGAACAATCTAAAACTAAAGAAATCAGAATCCTTCCTAATCCAAAAGGTGGTTCTCCGTTAGTTGAGTTTTATGGCCACACAGCTATGATTGATGGTCAAAAGAAAACACTTCCATGTTTAGAACATGAAAAAGGTACTGCATGTCCTTTCTGTGAAGCTCGTGAAGCTTTACTTGCAACTGGTGATGCTGGTGACAAAGAATTAGCGAAAAAATACAATGCTAAAAAAATGTATATCGCTAAAGTTATTGATAGAAATAACGAAGACGAAGGTGTTAAATTTTGGAGATTTAACCATGACTTCCGTAAAGAAGGTGTGTTTGACAAAATTCACGGTGTTGTTGCTGGTCTTAAGAAAAACAAAAACATCACTTCACCAACTGAAGGTCGTGATTTAACAATCATGATTAACAGAAACCAAACTGGTCTTCCAATTATTTCTTCTATCGTAGCACAAGATTCTGATGTGTTAAGTTCTGATGCTGAGAAATCTGCTGAATGGTTAGCTGACGAAAGAACATGGGAAGATGTTTATTCAGTAAGAAACTATGATTATTTAGCAATTATCGTTAGAGGATATACTCCTATCTGGGATAAAGAAGCTAAATGTTTCGTAGCAAAAGAATT
>Ga0114979_10002102_pt1 | contig 13450 bp, 11 predicted proteins | sample S_140625_EF_Meta_FD_87315 | JGI IMG/M metagenome (GOLD analysis project Ga0114979, IMG submission 87315) | Freshwater microbial communities from Lake Simoncouche, Canada to study carbon cycling - S_140625_EF_MetaG | ecosystem: Environmental > Aquatic > Freshwater > Lake | place: Lake... | reverse complement strand
TAGCCGTCGGCTGGCGCACGCGCCACGTCGGCCACCGCCAGCGTGCCGCCGGCACCTGGCTTGTTCTCGACGATGACATTGCCGCCGAGCGATTTTTCCATCGCCTGAGCGAGGCTGCGGGCGACGATATCGGTCGGCCCGCCCGGGGCGAACGGCACGACGATGGTGACGGGGCGCGTGGGATAGTTTTGCGCTGCGGCGGGGGTGGCAAGGGTTGCTGCGGCAGCCGCGACCATCATCCCACCCAGCAATTGGGCAAATTTCATGAGATCTCCTGATTGAATCCGATTCTGAATCCGACTCGCGATCTTACCGCCGAGATCGCGCAAAGGCCCGTCAAATCGTCACGCCTGACCAGGCCTTTCGGTCGCCGCCGGACAAGCGTCAGGCGATCGACTGGCCTTTGAGCGCATCGGCAATCGCCCGGCCGACGTCGGTGGTCGTGGCCTGTCCGCCCATGTCGGGCGTGCGCGGGCCGTGTTCGGTCACGGTTTCGATGGCCCTGACGATCGCATCATGAGCCTGCGGATAACCCAAGTGATCGAGCATCATCGCGCCCGACCAGATCTGGCCGATCGGATTGGCAATGCCCTTGCCGAAGATGTCGGGTGCCGAGCCATGCACCGGCTCAAAGAGCGACGGAAACTTGCGCTCAGGGTTGATATTGGCCGACGGCGCAATCGCGATGGTGCCGGTGCAGGCCGGACCGAGGTCGGAGAGGATGTCGCCGAACAGATTGCTTGCGACCACCACATCGAACCAGTGCGGGTTGCGCACGAAATGCGCGCTCAGGATATCGATATGGAACTTCTTGACCGCCACATCGGGATAGGCCGCCGACACCGCCTCGACCCGCTCGTCCCAGTAGGGCATCGAGATGAAAATGCCGTTCGACTTGGTGGCCGAAGTGAGTTGCTTCTTGCGCTTTTTGGCCAACTCGAAGGCAAAGCGGATGATGCGGTCGGTGCCGTGACGGGTAAAGACCGATTCCTGCAGGACCACTTCGCGGTCGGTGCCCGGAAACGCACGGCCGCCGATCGAACTGTATTCGCCTTCGGTGTTCTCGCGGACCACATAAAAGTCGATGTCGCCCGGCTTGCGCCCGACCAGCGGACACGGCACCCCCGCGATCAGGCGCACCGGCCGCAGGTTGACGTACTGGTCGAATTCGCGGCGAAACAGCAGCAGCGAACCCCAGAGCGAAATATGGTCGGGCACCTTCTCGGGCCAGCCGACCGCGCCGAAATAGATCGCGTCATGGCCGCCGATCCGATCTTTCCAGTCGGCGGGCATCATGGTGCCGTGGCGCGCGTAGTAGTCGCAGCTCGCAAAATCGAAGTGATCGAAGGCCAGGTCGATTCCGAATCGGCTCGCGGCGATCTCGAGGACACGCAGGCCCTGCGGCACGACTTCATTGCCGATGCCGTCACCCGGAATCACCGCGATCTTGTGTGCTGTCATGTCATTCACTCCTGGTCGAAGGCCAAGCGCCGGCCCTGCGAAAAACGGGACGAAGCCCTGGCCGTCTGCTCAGGCAGGTCGGCTCAGGCAAAAAAGGCGTCAAAGCCCTCGAGCGGGCCATATCGGCGGCCGTCGACCAGCATCCGGGTCGGCCCGGGCATGGCTCGCTGCGCCACCGGATGCGCCGGATCGCCGGGATAACAGATCATCCGGCCATGTTCGGTATCAATCGGCTCGGGCCGGATGATCGGCGGCACACGCGTAGCGGCATCGCGCATCACCTGGTCGACATCGGCATACCGTGACAGATGGGCAAGCGTCATGATCTGGGGCCCGGCCATCTCGATCTCACCGGCCCAGTAGCGCTCGAGCGCATCGCGCGGCGCGAGCCACTTGGCCGAGACCACCTCACGGGCATCGGTGCTGATCTGCTGGCCCTGCGGCAGGCAGGCGACAAAAAATCGGGTATCGAAGCGACGACGCATCATCGTCGAGGTCTTGGGGGTGACCCAGCGCGACCAGGGATGCATCGACTGTGCGTCGAGACGCAGATCAAGACTCTGGAGGATCTCGGAAAACCCGCGGCCATCATGCCGCATCGCCCGTGCCCGTGCCGCCAGTGCTTCATCGGCCCCGCGCACCAGCAGCAGACCCGACTCCTCGAACGCCTCGCGCACCGCCGCCATGAACAGTGCGCAAGACTCGATGATGTCGAGTTCAGGCTCGCCCAGACGGGCATGCAGGCTGCCTAGTTCGGCATCAAAGCGCTGCAGCGACGCCAGGTGCGAATCGTCGGCGTCGAGTTTCCCGCCTGGAAACACATGGGCGCCTGAAAGCACATTGTCTTCGCGGGGCCGCTCGAGCAGCAGCACCTGCAGGCCTTCGGGTGCGTCACGCAGCAGCACGAGGCTGGCGGCGTGACGCGGCGGGGACGACATATCGGGGTCGCCGACAGGCGGCTTGGCGGGTTCGCCGGCGAACGGCGTGACAGGCGTATTCATCCTGTCGATGTTACCAGCCGCTCAGTCCTTCGACGACTTCCCGATCTTGAATCCGGCCACGAGCATGTGCAGGTCATGGCCACTTGAGTCGAGCGAGGCCGTCGCGGCAGCCACTTCCTCGACCAGCGCCGCATTGCTCTGCGTGACCGCCGACAGTTGCATGAGGGCGTGGTTGACTTCGCCGACACGGTCGCGCTGCTCGCGCGAACCGGCCAGCACCCGCCCCATTGCATCAGCCACCGAACTGGCTGTCCCGACGGTATTGGCAACCCGCTTGCCGGCCTGTACCGCCAGTTTGGAGCCAAGCTCGATATCGGAGGTGGAGCGCGCCACGATGCCCTTGATCTGCTGAGCGGCCTCGGCGCTTCGCTGCGCGAGCGACCGGACCTCCTGCGCCACGACCGCAAAACCCCGGCCCATCTCGCCTGCACGCGCGGCCTCGACCGAGGCATTGAGCGCGAGAATATTGGTCTGGAAGGCAATACCGTCGATCAGACCGACGATCTCGGTGATCTGCCGGCTCTGCGCATGCAGCGAGGTCATGCGGTCGACCAGGCCATTGACCGTGCCTTCGCTTTCGCGCACCGAACCCACCAGATCGCCCATCGCGCGGTCGGCATGGCTGAGCGCATCAACATTGTCGGCCACCTGCACGCTCACCGCCTGCATGTTCACGGTCAGGGCATCGAGCGAGGCAACGCTTTGCTCGGTCCGCGACGACAGGTCGACGTTGCCGTTGGCGATCTCGCGGGCCGAATACGACACTTCCTGCGCCCGCTCATGGACCGCACGCATCGCGTCGCTCATCGCCTGTAGCGATTCGCGCAGGCGGTTCACCGCCATGGCCACCTCGTCCTGCCCCCAGGGCATCGGGCGAGCACTGAAGTCGCCATCGGCCAGTCGGACAATGTGAATACCGAGCAGCCGCAGTCCGCCCTGCAGGACCGAATACATGGCAAACAGCAGATAGAGCGCCGGCAACAGCGAAACCAGCGCGATGATCAGACGGGTGAAACGCTCGGATTGCAGCCGCTCGATGCGCGAGGCCAGCAGCATGTCGAGCGAGCTCAGGCAGGTATCGTTGAGCGCAATTGCGGCCTCGAGCGCGGCGGTCGAATCAATCCACCATTGGGCTGCGGTCGGCGCGCCTGCATTGCCCTGCACCCTGGCATCGACCGCGGCAAGCTGCGAGGCAATCGGCGCCAATCGCTCGGTCAGCCCCAGCGGCCCTGACAGATCAGGCGTATTCGCAATCGCACGGCCCAGTCCGGCACGCTGACGGTCGATGCCGAGCCGTGCCATTTCAGCCGGCGCTGCGAGGGCCCGGACAAGCGCGGCCTCGTTCGCGTTCGGGGGCAAGGCGGCTCCGGCCTGGCGAAGCCGCGCCAGCGCATCGACGATGCCCGGGCCGTCGATCACGGCCGCCTGCATCAGATAGAAGGAGTCAAGGTCGGGGTCCAGGACCAGCCCGGACGAATCGCCAATATGCGACCCAGCCGCCAGCAGCGCCGCAATCAGTTCATCGTAGGCCGCTCGCAGCCTGGCCGGCGACACCGACGCGTCGGACTCGGGCATTGCCGTGACAAGACGCTGGATATCGGCGAGCGACTTCCCTGAATCAAGCAGTCGGCCCGCTTCGCGATCGGTCTGCGTCAGGCGATCGATCGCGAGCTTGATCCGCGCGTTGCCTGACGCCGGATCAGCCGACGATGGCCCGTTGCCGGCAAGGCCGCGAACAGCCAGAGCACGCTGCTCCTGAACCGCGCTGATTGCCGGTGACAAGGCCTGCAGCCAGGCAACACCATCACGCTCCTTGGCAGCGAAATCGATCTGAGCGCCGGCGTTGAACCAGTAAAACTGCCCCAGCAAGCCGAGCGGCACCATGAAAGCCAATACCACCAGGGTCACTTTCGCCGGCAGTTTGAGCACCCTCATCAGCCGAACGCCCGGCGTCATCAGGCCCTGATATCCCAACAGGCCCGCCCTGGCGGGTTGATTCGCTTCTGCCATGTCTGACCTTTCCCGCGTTGAACGGGGATTTCCTGTTGGACGCAGGCTCGCACTTCCTGACACCGGTGCATCGTCGAAATAGCGCCGGATTCCCCCCGGATTTACGCCCTAGCCAGCGTCAGGGGAGCGTGCGCAGCCGTGCGGAGCCTAACCACATGGGGCAAGCTGCAACGGCTTGTAACCGCCAAGCAATTAACAGTAGACTCGGCGATCTTGCGTTGACCAGCCGTCCGTCGTCTGACAACTGGCCGACATTAGGCCTTCCCTCAGCCCTCACTCCCGGAATAACCACCATGAAAAAGACCTGGTTTCGGCGGATCGCCGCGACAGCACTTCTGGCAGCCCCCGCGCTTTTGCCCCTTTCGGCTTCGGCCGGCCCGACCATTGACGCGATCAAGGCCAAAGGCGCCCTGCGCTGCGGCGTGAACACCGGTCTGCTTGGCTTTTCCGCGCCCGACTCAACCGGCCAATGGAACGGTCTTGACGCCGACTTCTGCCGCGCGGTTGCCGCGGTCATCCTGGGTGACCCCAACAAGGTCCAGTTCGTCCCGACCAACGCCCAGAATCGCTTCACCGCGCTGCAGTCCGGTGAAGTCGATATGCTGTCACGCAACACCACCTGGACGTCCTCACGCGACGCGACCATGGGTTCGGTCTTTGCCGGCACGCTCTTTTATGACGGTCAGGGCTTCATGGTGAAGAAGTCGTCCAAGATCACCAAGGCCTCGCAGCTCAATGGTGCGACCGTTTGCGTGCAGCCGGGAACCACCACCGAGTTGAACCTGTCCGACTACTTCCGCGTCAAGCGGATGACCTTCAAGCCGGTGGTCATCGCCGAACTGAATCAGGTCGAACAGGCCTTCTTCGCCGGTCGCTGCGACGTTTACACCACCGACAGGTCAGGTCTGGCCGCCACCCGCCTGAAGGCAGCCAACAAGGACGACTACGTCATCCTTCCCGAGGCAATCTCGAAAGAGCCGCTCGGCCCGATGATCCGTCGTGGCGACTGGGAGTTCTTCAATGCCGTGCGCTGGACGCTCTTCGGTCTGATCGAAGCCGAAGAGTATGGCGTGACCTCGGCCAACGTCGACAAGCTCAAGACCGACAGCAAGGATCCGCCGATCATGCGCCTGGTTGGCACCTCGGGCGATGTCGGCAAAGGGATGGGCTTCGATAACGACTGGCTGGTGCGCGTTATCAAGGCAGTCGGCAACTACGGCGAAATGTACAACCGCAACATCAGCCCCCTGGGCCTCGATCGCGACCAGAACGCTCTCTGGAAAGACGACGGCCTGATGTACGCACCGCCGATCCGCTGATCCCGCTGCAGCAGCCGATTCCCTTCGCGCTGATTGCCTGACCCAGTCCTCCCGCGGCGCGTGCCGTCGCGGGAGAGCGACACCACACGCAGCACCACTCTTCCACAGGTCATGCTCCGCAGCGAACGCTTTCGCAACCTGTTTTACCAGGCCTTGCTGCTGGCGATTGTCGTCGGCGTCGGCTGGTATCTCTTTTCTAATACGCAGCACAATCTGCAAACCCGGCAGATCCAGACCGGATTCGGCTACCTGAGCCGTGAAGCCGGTTTCGAGATCGCCGAAAAACAGATTGAGTACCAGGCCTCCGATTCCTACGGCCGCGCCTTCCTGGTGGGCCTGGCCAACACGCTGCTGGTGGCCGGCATCGGCGTGATCCTCGCCACTTTGCTCGGCACGGTGGTCGGCATCGCCCGGCTGTCGCCCAACTGGCTGCTGGCCAAGATCGCTTCGAGCTATGTCGAGGTGATGCGCAATGTGCCGCTGCTGCTGCAACTTTTCGTCTGGTACGGCCTCTTTACCGAACTGCTGCCCTCGGTGAACGAGGCGATTGCCTTCGGCGACTGGCTTTTCATCAGTCAGCGCGGATTTCGCTATGCCTGGCCGGCAGAACACCCTGCCTGGTCGGCTGTTGGGTGGGGGCTGCTCGCAGGCATCGCATTGGCCCTCGGCTGGAAGTCGCTGGCCCACCGCAGGCAACTGCGCACCGGCCTGCAGTGGCCGGTGGTCTGGCCGTCGGCGCTGCTGATCGCCGGCGTGCCCTTGCTGGCCTGGGCCCTGATGGGCGCACCGACCGAGATCGACCGGCCGGTGCTCGAAGGGTTCGACTTCCTGGGCGGCAAGGTGCTGTCGCCCGAATTCGCCGCCCTGGTAATCGGTCTGTCCACTTACACCGCCGCCTTCATCGCCGAGGTGGTTCGCGCCGGCATCATGGCGGTCGACCGGGGCCAGACCGAAGCCTCGATGGCGCTCGGCCTGAGCCCGGGTCAGCGGCTTCGGCTGGTCACTTTGCCCCAGGCCCTGCGGGTCATCATTCCGCCGATGACCAGCCAATACCTCAACCTGACCAAGAACTCCTCTCTGGCGGTGGCCATCGGCTACCCCGAACTGGTCGCGGTCTCGAACACCACCATGAACCAGACAGGGCAGGCGATCGAGGCGATTGCGCTGCTGATGGCGGTCTATCTGACGATCAGCCTGGCCATCTCGGCGTTCATGAACTGGTACAACAACCGCGTGCGGCTGATCGAGCGCTGACGCCATGGCCGACACCCTCAGCGACATCCGCAGCGTCTCAAGCGCGCCGCCCGCCACCTCAGCAGGGCCGCTGGCGTGGCTGAAAAAGAATCTTTTTTCAACGCCGACCAATAGCCTGCTCACCGTGCTGACGCTCGCGGTGCTGGCCTGGATCGTGCCGCCGGCCCTCGACTGGCTGGTCTTCAAGGCGGTCTGGGGCCCTCAGCCGCTCGCTGCCTGCGATGCGGTGCGAGGCCAGGGCGCGTGCTGGGCAGTGGTCTGGGAAAAGTTCCGCTTCATGATGTTCGGGGTCTATCCCTTCGATCAGCAATGGCGACCGGCGCTGGTGATAGGCATCCTGGTGTCGCTGCTGGTGATCTCGGGCATCCGCTGGTTCTGGCGCCCCTCGCTCGCAGCGATCTGGGCGATCGGCATCGTGGTGTCCTACTGGCTGATGAGCGGCGGCCTGGGCCTGTCGCCGGTGCGCACCGAGCAATGGGGCGGGCTGCCGGTCACACTCATCCTGTCGATCTTCGGCATCGGCTTTGCCTTTCCGCTGGGCATCCTGCTGGCACTGGGCCGACGCAGCAGCCTGCCGGTCATCCGATCGTTTTCGGTGGTCTACATCGAAGTGATCCGCGGTGTGCCGCTGATCACCGTGCTCTTCATGGCCAGCGTGATGTTCGCGCTCTTTCTGCCCGAACGCATGCGAATCGACCAGCTGCTGCGCGCGCAGGTCGCGATCATCCTGTTCGTGGCGGCTTATCTCGCAGAGGCGGTGCGCGGCGGTCTGCAGGCCGTGCCCAAAGGCCAGGTCGAAGCGGCGCAGGCGCTCGGGCTGTCCTACTGGACCATCATGCGCAAGATCGTGCTGCCGCAGGCGCTCAAGATCTCGATTCCGCCAATCGTCAACAGCTTCATCTCGCTGTTCAAGGACACCTCGCTGGTGGTCATCATCGCGATCTATGACTTTGCCTACGCGGTGAAAAAGTCGGTCGAAACCGACTTCTCCTGGAAACAATACTTCATCGAAGCCTTCCTCTTTTCCATCGTGATCTACTGGATTTTCTGTTTTGCGATGTCGCAGTACAGCCAGTGGCTCGAACGCGACCTTGCCCGGAATACCCAACGATGAATGCCACCACACCCCAGTCTGCCGGCACTGCCGCCACCGCGATCGAGATTAGCGGCCTGAGCAAATGGTTCGGCCAGTTCCAGGCGCTGAAAAATGTCGATCTCTCTGTGGCCCGCGGCGAGCGCATCGTGGTCTGCGGCCCTTCGGGGTCAGGGAAATCGACGCTGATCCGCTGCATCAACCGGCTGGAACCTCATCAGCAGGGCCGCATCGTGGTCAACGGCACCGAGCTGACCGACGACCTTCGCAACATCGAAGCCGTGCGCTCCGATGTCGGCATGGTGTTCCAGCAGTTCAATCTCTTCCCGCACCTGACCGTACTCGAGAACTGCACGCTGGCGCCGATCTGGGTGAAAAAGCGCAGCAAGGCCGAGGCCGAGGCCACCGCCATGAAGTTTCTCGAACGGGTGCGGATCGCCGAGCAGGCGCCGAAATACCCCAGCCAGCTGTCGGGCGGCCAGCAGCAGCGGGTGGCCATTGCCCGCGCGCTGTGCATGAACCCTTCGATCATGCTGTTCGACGAGCCGACCTCGGCGCTCGACCCCGAGATGGTCAAGGAAGTGCTCGACACCATGCTCGATCTGGCCCGCGACGGCATGACCATGATCTGCGTGACTCACGAGATGGGCTTTGCCAGGGCGGTTGCCGACCGCGTCATCTTCATGGACCGTGGCGAGATCGTCGAGCAGAACACGCCGGAAGCCTTCTTCAGCAACCCCCAGTCAGAGCGCAGCAAACAGTTCTTGCATCACGTCCTCGACCGCTACGAAGACCTTGGCTGAATAGCGGGCGCTCGTCAGCCCCTCAGTCTTCAGCTCGCTGCAAACACCACGCCCTTGCCGTCTTCCTGCTCAATCGGTGCATCGGTCTGCGACTCGTCGCGGGCCTGCATCGCCCACATGCCGGCATAGCGCCCGCCCAGCGCGAGCAGGTCGTCGTGACGGCCCCGCTCGACGATGCGCCCGGCCTCGAGCACGATGATCTGATCGGCATCGACGATGGTCGACAGCCGATGGGCAATCACCAGCGTCGTGCGGTGCGCGGCAACTGCGCGCAGGGCGCCCTGGATCGCCGCCTCGTTGCGCGAATCAAGCGCCGAGGTGGCCTCATCGAGCAGCAGCACCGGCGGGTTCTTGAGCAGCATGCGGGCGATGGCCACGCGCTGTTTTTCGCCGCCCGACAGCTTCAGGCCGCGCTCGCCCACTGGCGTGTTCCAGCCCTGCGGCAGCGAGGCGATGAAGGCAGTCAACTGCGCCGAATCGGCGGCCGCGTCGATATCGGCCTCTGCGGCATCCGGCTCGCCATAGGCGACGTTGTAGCGCAGGCTGTCGTTAAAAAGCACGGTGTCCTGCGGCACGATGCCGATCGATCGGCGCAGGCTCGACTGGGTGACCGAGCGCAGGTCGTGACCGTTAATGGTGATTGCGCCGCTGGTCACGTCATAGAAGCGAAAGAGCAAACGGCCGATCGTGGACTTGCCGGCGCCGCTTGACCCCACCACCGCGGTGGTCGTGCCGGCGGGCACCACAAAACTCAGCTCGTGCAGGATCTGTCGGTTCGGTTCATAGGCGAAGGCCACCTTGTCGAAGCTAATTTCGGGTGCACCGGTCAGCTTCAGGGCTTGCGCGCCCGGTGAGTCATCGACCTCGCGGTTGGCATCAAGCAGGCTGAAGAGGCGCTCCATATCGGCCAGGCTCTGCTTGATCTCGCGATAGAGCACGCCCAGAAAATTCAGCGGCATATAGAGCTGGATCATGAAAGCGTTGACCAGCACCAGATCGCCGATCGACATGCGGCCCTCGACCACGCCGGTGGTCGCGCGCCAGACCATGAGCGTGACCGCCACCGAGATGATCGCGGCCTGCCCGACATTGAGAACCGACAGCGAGGTCTGGCTGCGCACCGCGGCGCGCTCCCAGCGCTGCATGCTCTCGTCGTAGCGGCGCGCCTCGAATTCCTCGTTGCCGAAGTACTTCACTGTCTCGTAGTTGAGCAGCGAGTCGATCGCACGCACATTGGCCTTGGAGTCGAGCTCGTTCATCGAGCGCCGGAACTCGGTGCGCCATTCGGTGACCGCAATCGTGTAGATGATGTAGAGCACCAGCGCAACGCCTGCAATGCCGGCAAACCAGACGTCGTAATGCAGCACCAGATAGCCGATCACCAGGGTGATCTCAACTAGCGTCGGCAGGATGCTGTAGAGGGTGTACGACACCAGACTGGCAATGCCGCGCGTGCCGCGCTCGATGTCGCGGGTCAGCCCGCCGGTCTGACGGTCGAGGTGAAAGCGCAGCGACAGCCCGTGCAGATGCCGGAAGACCTTGAGCGCTACATTGCGCACCGCGCGTTGGGTGACGCGGGCAAAGACGAATTCGCGCAGCTCGGTAAAGAAGGTCGAGGCAAGGCGCAGCAGACCATAGGCGGCCAAAAGGCCCAAAGGCACTGCGAGCAGGACGCCCGCCTGCCCGCCAGCCGGCACCAGCAGGTCGACGATCTGCTTGAGCACCACCGGCACACCCACCACCGCAACCTTGGCTGCCACCAGACAGGTGATCGCCACCAGCACGCGCCAGCGGAACTCCCAGAGATAGGGAAAGAGACTGGCGAGTGTTTCGAAGTCGGAGCGCTCGCGCGGACGGGGTGTGGCCGGCGGCAGCGAGGATGAGGCAGCAGACGGTCGCATCTATTTCTTCATCGAGGCAACGAAGGCCGCAAGCGCGACGTCATGCTCGGGTGTGTGATGCGCGATCGCCTGAAAGGCCGCCGACATCTCGAGCAGCGAATCGAGCCGCATATGCTGGCCCTCGCGCATCAGGCGCTTGGCCATGCGCAGCGCCGGTGCCGGGTTGGCGGCGATGCGCGCAGCCAGCGCACGGGCTTCGTCCATCAGCCGATCGGGCGCGACCACCTTCGAGACCAGGCCGCAGGCCAGCGCCTCAGTGGCGTCGATCGCATCGCCAGTGAAGGTCATCTCCGCCGCCTTCGACATGCCGACCACCCGCGGCAGCAACCAGGCACCGCCATCGCCGGGGATGAGACCGAGCTTGACGAAGCTCTCGGCAAAGCGCGCGCGATCGGAGGCGATGCGGATGTCGCACATGCAGGCCAGATCGCAACCCGCGCCGATGGCCGGGCCGTTGACCGCGGCAATCGTGGGAATGTCGAGCTGATAAAGCGCAAGCGGGATCTGCTGGATGCCGTGGCGATAGCCCTCGCGGATCTGCTCGGGTGAGCCGGCAGCGATGCCGGATTTATCCTGCATGTCCTTCACATTGCCGCCGGCGCAAAACGCGCTGCCGGCACCGGTGATGATCAGGCAACGGACCTCGGTGTCGCGGCCGATGCGCAGGCAGGCCTGGGCCACCTCGTCCCATTGCGCCTGGTTTGACAGCGCATTGCGCCGGTCGGGGTCGTTGAGGGTGAGGGTCACGACGGCGCCGTCGCGGCTTTCCTGCAGGAATTGGGGCATCTTGGGTGTGGCTCGGGTGTGTCAGTCGGGTGGGGCGTTCGGGTAAGCATCGATGGTACCCTCGCTCCGCCTTCATGCCTGCCCGAGGATGTTCCAACCATGCCTGAATTCGAATCGATTTTGCCCCGAGCTCCTGCTGCCGCGGCGCGCGCCTCAGTTCTCGGATCACTGCCCCCATCGGTCCTCACCTCAGTGATCGCATTCGTGCTCACGCTGGTGTTCGCGCCGCTGCAGGCTGCCGCCCAGGTGGTGACGATCACCGACCCGTGGGTTCGCGGCACCGTGGCCGAGCAGAAGGTCACCGGCGCCTTCATGACCCTGACCGCCCCCGGCGAGAGCCGGCTGGTGGAAGTGCGCTCGCCGGTCGCCGGTACGGTCGAGATCCATGAAATGAAAATGGATGGCAATGTCATGCGGATGCGGCCGATCAGTGCCCTGGTGCTGCCACGCGGCAAGCCGGTCGAGCTGAAACCCGGTGGCTATCACGTGATGCTGATGGACCTGAAAAAACCGCTGAATGCGGGTGATATCGTGCCGCTCACCTTGACAGTGGAAGGCCCCGATTCGAAGCGTCAAACCGTGAATGTGGACGTGCCGGTGCGCGCCCTGAATGCCATTGCAGGCACCAGTGCACAGCCGGCCAAAGAACATAAGCATTGATGTGAACTAGTTCACCGCAGCGATGGCTGCATCCAAGCATATTGAGTGGGCACCGACCGTTCGTCGGTTTATCGGCACCGCTCAGGAACAAGGATGTCCACCATGCTGCGATCGAAAAAACTTTCTTTCCGACTGGTCCCGGCGAGCACGATGCTCGCGATCGCGGCGGTCTGCTGGTCGCCGGCGGCGAGTGCCGGCCCGCTCACGAGTTATCTGACCGGCATCGGTGTCAATACATCGACCAACCTCAACCTCGATGACCGCGCGACCAATCTTTGGAAACCGACCACTGCCGGCGTGGCCTACGAGGTCCTCGACAATTCAAACGGCAACCTCAGAACCGGTGCCGGCTACGGCGGTCAGCCCTATGACCTTGAAGCACTCTATGTGCAAAAAAGCGGCAGTAACCTGATCATCACCGGTGTGGCCGGCGCGAACCCCCTGATGTACGCCTGCCCTACTGGCGTTAGCTGCCCCGCCATCAGCCCAACCTTCGGCATGGGCGACTTTTTCCTCGGTTCGCTGTCGGGCAGCACCTTCTCGCCCAAGATCGGGGTGGAAACCACCGGCCAGAACTTCACCATGAATGGCAGCGGCAACACCACCGGCTACACCACGCCGCTGACAGCCGGCAAGCTGGTCAACCTGGGTGGCAGCGTGACCACCACTGGCCCCACCACCGGCACGACCTCCAGCCCACAGGGCTGGGAGACCGGGTTGACAAACTGGAACAACGTTCCTGCCCCGTCGCAGATCGCCACCTCGGGCTACATCGTCAACAACAGCACCTCGGCCGCAATGACCTACGAGTTGCTCGGGGGCAACCACTACATCTATCAGGCCACGATTACCAATTTCGCCCTGCTTGGCCTTGGCAACGACATCACGGTGCACTGGGGCGAGATCTGCGGCAACGACTGGTTGCGCACCACCACCGCCGACGTGCCGCTGCCCTCGAGCCTTGCGCTCTTCCTGCTGGGTGGCACGGGTCTGGCTGCCGGCACGCGTCGTCGCAAGGTATGACACGACGCTACACCGCCCGCCTGACAGCGGGCTGCCATCAAAAACCCGCCTGATTCAGGCGGGTTTTTTTATTGATCGAGTGCACTGTGCAGGGTCTGCGCCCAGCGAGCATAAGCGAGCGGACCCGGATGAAATCCGT